>Trix_p1__coassemble_1758_pt1 | contig 14165 bp, 12 predicted proteins | sample Trix_p1__metabat2_low_PE_021 | metagenome-assembled genome bin Trix_p1 | reverse complement strand
CTTTGATATCTATTCCCCAATCTATAACTATTTTTGTATCTTAGATATTCTACAAAAATATCTCCATTATTTACATTTTCTAAATTTTTAAAATTTGAAATTAATATGTTTACTATTGGAGTGAAAACTCTTCGGTACCAGACTACGGCTTTTTCAAAATTTTCTTCTCCCAAAAAATATAATTCCAAAAACTTTCTAACTTCCTCTCTCAACTCTACATAATTTTCTACTTTTAAACATTCTATGTTACTTAATCCACTTTCTTTTTCAAAACTGAATCTCTCTCTTGAAAGTCTATCAATATCCTCGTTATTTTGAGAAAAAAACTCATAAACTTCTGCCTCTATCGAATGAAAATTTAGATTTTTAGCAACAGAAACTCTGTGATTTCCGTCGTACACATAGTACTCTTCCCTTACTTTATATAAAGTAACAGGTGGTAAACTTCCATTTTCCAAATATTTTATATATACAGAGCTCCATCTTCCCTTGGATTCCTCCCTCAAAGGGTTAAAATCTTTATCAAAATCCTGAGCTTTTTCAACAGTTCCAACGATTTTTCCAAGTGGAACCTCTTTCACTCCCAAATAAATCCTATTGGAAAGTTGGTTTTCTCTCTCTACTGTTTTGAATTCTTTTATTTTCCTACTTTCTCTATCAAAAAAATTAAACCTAGTTTTTCTCAGAACTTTTTTAAAAGCCGATTCCGCTTCCTCTCTATCTATATCAAACTTCATTTTTCCTCCTTAAGAAAAATCTAAATCCAAAACTTTATAACCAAACACATTTATTATTTTTGTGTTCTCAAATTGTGCCTCTTGAACCTCATGGTGATTTTTTAAATGGATATGTCCATGCAACCAGTATTTAGGTTTTAATAGATCTATTGCTTTCCTATAGCTCTTAAATCCTTTATGTATTGGATCAGATCCCTCATTTATCCCCCCTATAGGAGAGTGACTAATAACTAAATCAACCGTTTTAAACATTGTTTTTACATAACTTTTCATAACCATAAAGAAAACATCTTTTTCACTGTATTGATGGGGTCCCATTGAATATTTCGGGCTTCCATCAAATCCTACAATTTTTATTCCTTTTACCGTACAGTTCTCTCCCGAGTCAATATTTTTACAAAAACTTATATCATGATCTCTCGCGTATACGTGATTACCATTTACATAGACTAGCTCCTTATTTAAAATGGTAAAAAGGTAATCTAAATACCTATTGCTCACATCCCCACAAGATACTATCAACTCTATATCTTTAAACATCTCTTTTAAAACTTCAGGAGAATATCTCTCCAGTATTGCTTCATCACTGACTGCAAGTATTTTCATCTTTTTCAACTCCTAATCTTTAATAGACAAAAGCTACCATAATTATTATCTTACGGTAGCTTCTACTTATATTAAATTTTTTGAGGGGCTATTTTCCAAATCTCCTTTGCATATTCATCAATTGTTCTATCCGACGAAAACTTACCACCATTTGAAATATTTATCCAAGCTTTCTTTCCCCAACTTTCTCGATCTGAATACTCTTTATTTATTTTTTCCTGTGTTTTTCTAAACTCTTCAAAATCTTGTAATACAAAGTATTGGTCTGCTTTATGCCAAGATGCTCCTTTTAATAATGAATCATATATCTCTTTATAAACTCCTGTTTCCTCATCATCTAAAGTTCCATCAATTAAGGCATCTACAACTCTTTTTAATCCTTGAGTACTTTGATAAGGCACGTACGGATTGTACCCCTCTCTTTTCATTTTTTCTATCTCCTCAACCTGCAATCCAAAGATATAGTTATTCTCCTCTCCAGCTTCTTCTACAATCTCTACGTTGGCTCCATCTAAGGTTCCAAATGTCACTGCTCCATTTATCATAAATTTCATATTTCCAGTTCCAGAGGCTTCTTTTCCTGCCGTAGAAATTTGTTCTGAAACATCTGCCGCTGGAAATAATAACTCTGCTGTTGTCACATTATAATTTTCGATAAAAATTACTTTTACCATATCTTTTATCTCTTTATCGTTATTGATAAGATTTGCAACCTCATTAATCAATCTAATAGTACCCTTAGCTCTCATATATCCCGGCGCAGACTTTGCACCAAATATATATGTCACTGGATAAATCTTCATACTTGGATTCTCTTTTAACCTATAATATAAATCTAAGATGTGAAAAATATTTAGAAGTTGTCTTTTATATTCATGTAATCTTTTTATTTGAATATCAAAAATTGAATTTGGATTAATTTTTATTCCTTGAGCTTTTTCTATGTATTTAGCTAATTGTCTCTTTTTTTCAGATTTTATGCTTAAAAATCTTTCTATGACATTTCTATCTGCTGAATATTTCTCTAAGTTTTTCATTTGAGAAAAATCTGTAATCCACCTATCTCCTATAAGATCAGTTATTAATTTTGACAGTTCTGGATTACACTGTAATAGCCATCTTCTTTGAGTTATACCATTTGTTTTATTCAAAAATCTTTCTGGAAATAATTCATACCATTCTTTTAACTCTATATGTTTTAAAATGTCTGTATGTAATGCTGCCACACCATTTGTTGCAAAAGATCCATATATTGCAAGCCATGCCATATGTATAAGATCTCCTTGTATTATTGACATTCGCTCTCTTCTACTCTTATCTGCTGGAAACCTCTCTTCCAATAAATTTAAAAATTGAAAATGTATTCTCTCTGTTATTTGAAATATTCTCGGTACCACCTCTTCATAAAGTCCAATCCACCATTTCTCTAAAGCTTCTGATAGTATTGTATGATTTGTATAAGCAAATGTTTTTTCAACTATTTTCCAAGCATCCTTCCACAACAAATCTTCTACATCACATAAAATTCTCATAAGCTCCGGTATAGCTATAACTGGATGAGTGTCATTCAGTTGTATGGCTACAAACTCTGGTAATTTTTCAAAATTTGTTCCGTGTAATCTTTTAAATTTTCTTACTATATCCTGTAATGATGCTGAAGTAAAAAAGTATTGTTGTTTTAACCTAAGTTTTTTCCCCTCATTTGTAGAGTCATTTGGATACAAAATTCTAGATATATTTTCTGCCTCATTGACCTCTTTTAAAGCTTTTTCATACTCTTGATTATTAAATGCCTCCAAATTCAACTCATCTATAGACTTTGCTTCCCAAAGTCTAAGTGTATTTACATTTCTAGTTCCATAACCTATAATCGGCATATCGTATGGGACAGCTCTAACTTTGCTATCTCCAAATTCAACTATAACTTCATCAAAAGGCCTACAAATAGTCCATACATCTCCATACTTTAACCATGTTTCAGGAGTTTCAATTTGAAAACCATCAACTATTTTTTGTTTAAAAATTCCATTTTTATATTTTATTCCATACCCTTGTCCCGGTAAATCCAAAGTAACTAAAGAGTCCATAAAACAAGCTGCCAATCTTCCTAGTCCCCCATTACCAAGCCCTGCGTCCTCTTCTGCATTTTCAATAGTATTTATATCAAATCCTATCTCTTTTAGTATGCTTTCTACCTCTTTTTCTACCCCTAAATTGATGAGATTATTTCCCAACGCTCTTCCCATTAAAAACTCTGCCGAGAAATAAAACGCTTGCTTACTCTTTTCATATCTTTTTCTAGTTTCTAACCAATTTCCAGATATGCTTTCAATTAAAGCCTTACTCAATCCCTGATAGATTTCAAAAGAGTTTGCTTCATCAATACTTTTATTAAATAAAACTTCTATCTGTTTTTCTATTCTACTCTTTAAAAGTTCTTTTTCAATTAACATCTTTTCATTCTCCTCACTTAGTTTTCATTTAATTTTTTCATAAGTTGCTGAATCTCTAACTCTTTTTTCTCTAATTCTGCTTTTAATCTAGCTTTCTCTTTCAACTGTTTAATTATTTCATCCTTACTGCTAAGTTCATTATTTAATTTTTCATTTTCATTTTTTATACTCTTTAACTGATTTGTATTTACAGAATTGAATTCCACCATTTTTTTATCAGATTTCTCTTGCAATAACTTCTTCACTTCTTTCGATTCAAAACTATCTCCTATATAGATATGTGGTGTTATAATAGGTCCTTTTTTTGAATCTAAATTTATTGGGACAATTACCTGTGCATAATCTTTTATCATATTTTCATTTGTAAATAATGACGAATTTATAAAAATATCTTGCGAAGTCGTAGAATTTCCAAATAATATTTTTAAATTATCCACTGGAACTAAATTAGCCTCTATTATTTCTCCCGGTCTTAATCCAAAATCTAAAGCTTTTGTATAAAATCCTTTATCTTTATCTTTCATATTAAATAACCTTTGTTCTTTACCATTAAATCCAATATATTTGGCGTCTGACCAATTTACAAAGATAACATCTTTAGATATATTTTTTATCGATATCCTTATCTCTTGCTTATTGAAACTTACATCCATAATAAATTTATCCGATACAATTTTATTTCCTTCTAAATTTAAAGGATAATCTCTTAAAGTTGTATCCTTAACCCCATATATTTTAGCTATTTTTTCCATTGCTATAGAATTTTCCGCTTTATTTGGTGTTACTGTACACCCCGTTATCATAAGTGTTGACAATAATGCTCCTAAAAAAAATAGATTTTTCATTTAACTCCCCTCTTTCTTTAAAAATCTAAAGTTATTATTTTATTCATATCCTTTCCAAATCTATTCTCCAATTTCATCAGATGGATATCATTTTTTATATGCTCTCTTACAATATTGACCAAAAGCTTATTCTCTGAATACGTTCCACAAAATTCTCCCTCATAATTACTTGCAATTATTGCTGCAAATGAATCTACAGCTATCATTATTCTTTTTTCAGAATCAGTTATATTTAGATTAAAACTATCTCTTATATAAGTTTCTGCCCCTAAACTCATGTAATCCATCTTATTAAAACTGAATAATATAATTCTAACGCCTCTTTCTTTAAGTTTTTTAAAATCTTTTTCAAATTCAAATAAATCCAAATTTGTATTTATATACACAATTTTTTCCGCTCTTTTCAATATATTTTTAAACCTATCTCTTATATCCTCAAAAGAATTCAAATTATAAAATTGTTTTTGTTTTCCATTCACTTCTACTTTGTTTAATTCATCTTTTAAAAATTTTGTAGCACTGTTTACTTCTTTTTTATAGTTCTCAAAAAGCTCTGTTAAATCAATAGCTTCATATAAAGTTATCTCCTTATCCAGATATGAATTAATATATCCTTTCTTTTGTAGAATATCCAAGTTTTGATAAACTGTCGTTCTCGGATATCCAAGAGCTTTTGCAATTTGTGAACCATTGGCTCCCGGATTTTTTATCAATTCTAAAAAAACTTCCGCTTCTTTTCTTCCAAAACCAATCTTTTCTAAATTTTTTAAAATTTTTTCATTTTCTATCAAAATATCCTCCTACTCCTTAACTCCTCCAACAGTCAATCCGCCCACAAGATATCTTGATAGACTAATAAATAGTATTATAACTGGTACGCTCGTTATCAGCGCAGCTGCTGAATATGTCCCCCACTCTGCACTAAAAGCTCCTTGGAGATTAACTAATCCAACTGGTAAAGTTAATTTTTCTGTTGATGTTAAAATTATTCTCGCTATCACGAACTCAGACCAAGCCGTCATAAATGAAAACAATGACGTTATCGCAAGAGCTGGTGTCGAAATAGGTAACACTATTTTATACATAACTTGCCATACTTTGCAACCATCAATATATGCACTTTCCTCTAAAGATTTCGGAATTGTATCAAAATATCCTTTTAACATCCACACAGAAAAAGGAACTGATACTGCCACATAAGGCACTAGTAACCCTAAAAAGCTATTCACCAATCTTAATTTTACTAATATTATAAACATAGGTAGTAGCAACATTGGCGCTGGAAACATCTGAGTTATTAAAAATGTCATCATTCCTACTTTTCTTCCCCAAAAAGAAAATCTAGAAAATGCGTATCCCGCTGTTATCGATATAAAAACTCCTATTACCGCCGTTAATGTTGAAACAACTAGAGAATTTTTTAACCAAATTAGAAGATCCGTTTCAAATATTGCTCGTTTGAAGTTCTCCAATGTAGCATCCTCTGGTATTATTTTTAAACTTGTAGAAAAAAGTTGATCTCCCGGTCTAAGTGCTACTGATAAAACATTCAATAACGGATAGAGAGTTATCAGAGAAAAAATTATCAATATGACATAGATTCCAACGATTTTTCTCCAACTATCATTTTTTTCAAAATGAATGTTTTTTTCAATCATCTTGATTCCTCCTTAAAAATATTACTTTTTCTCACATATATCAGAGAAAATACAAGTAAAAATACAAATATCAGCACTGAATATGCTGCTGCAAACCCATATCTATAGAAATTGAATGCTAGTCTATAAACATCTGTAACCAAAATCTGGGTTTCTTTATTTCCATATCCACCTGCTAGAATAATTATTACATTTAACATATTAAATGTCCAAATTGTTCCTAAAATTATTGCTGGTGTCAATGTTGGTTTTAAAAGAGGTAGCGTTATATCTTTAAATTTATTCCAAGCACTAGCTCCATCTATATCTGCCGCCTCGTATAACTCTGAAGAAATCGATTGTAGTCCTCCCAGTGTTATCATCATCATAAAGGGAAATCCCAACCATATATTTGTTATTATCGCTGCATAAAAAGTCAGTTTGGAATCACTTAACCAAGGTAAATTCTCTATTCCAAACCAACCTAGCATCAAATTTATAGCTCCAAAATTTTGATTAAACATACCTTTCCAAGTAAGAGCTGCTATATATTGAGGCATTGCCCAAGGGATTATAAGAAAAACTCTCAAAATTGATTTTCCGGGAAGTTTTCTATTTAATAGTATCGCTAAAAATAATCCAATAGTCACATGAAAAAATACGTTTACAAAAGTCCAAATTATAGTTCTAATAAAAGTTGCTAATACCTCTGGATCTTGAAACACTCTAATATAATTTTGTAATCCAACAAAACCAGGATTTTTAAACGTTCTCAAACTCATATTTGTTAAAGACAACCAAAACCCATAACCTAAAGGATAAAATACCATTATTGCCATCACTATAAAAGCTGGTGCTATAAATAAATAGGGTGTATTTTTTCCTATTAGTCTTCCTTTTCCGCTCATAACCGTCTCCTTTAATTTTAGAGGTTGGATAAATCCAACCTCTAGATTTATTACTCACCTTTTATTATTTTAATACCCTCTACTGCGTCTTTTTGCATTTTTTTCGCCGCATCCTCTGGAGTCATTTTACCATTTAAAACAGCTTCTAAATTAGGTCTCATAGCATCCCAAATAGCTCTCATCTCAGGCACAACTGGCATTGGAACTGTATACTTTATTGTTTCGATTGAATCTTGCATCAATTTATCATTTTTAACTTTCGGTAACTCTCTCGCAGCCTCTATACCTGGTGCTTGAGATTGATTTAATGCTATCTCAGCATTTATTTCTGGTGTAAATATATAATCAAAGAACTTATTTAAAGCTTCTTTTTTATTATCTGGTGTATTTTCTGAAAGTGAATATCCTTTAGAAGCATTTGTAAACAGTGCATAACCTTTTGTAGAAGGTATTGGCATTGGAGCAACCCCTAGGTTTATTCCTACATCTTCATACTCTTTCCAAGACCAAGCCCCATTTAATATCATTGCTGCTTTTCCCTGTTTAAATAGTTGTGACGCTATATCATAATCCATTCCCGCTTCACCTAAATCATACTTACTTCTAATATCTCTTACAAAAGTTAAAGCCTCAACCATAGCTTTATTGTCTAAAGTAGGATTGCTATTACTATCGAATATCTCTCCTCCAAATCCATTATAAAAACCTACAAACCAAAACGGTTCTTTCTCATTATATAAAAATCCATATTTGGAATTGGCTTTGTTCTTTGAATCTACGGCTCTATTTGATTTTGCTATTTTTAAAAATTCCTCCCAAGTTTTGGGTGCATTTGGAATTAGCTTTTTATTATATAAAAGAGCTATCTGATTTCCTAAAAACTCTGGTAAAAGATATAACTGGTTATCATACATACCACTTTTCAAAGCTCCTTCATTAAATTGCTTTATTAAATCTTTTGATACAACTTTGTCTATAGGTTTAATTAAATCTGAAACCATAAAAATTCCAATATTATCATTTGGTCCATAAACTATATCTGGTCCTTGTCCAGCTAAAGAGGCATTTTGAAATTGAGTTCGCAAATCCTCATTGGAATAGTGAACTACATTTACTTTTACATCAGGATTTTTTTTCATGAATTCATCAACTATTTTTATATAAGCAGGTCTTACCGCTGGTTCCATCTGTTCCCATAAAGTTATTTCAGTTGTTTTAGCTAAAGATATTGTTGAAAATAAGGTTCCTGCTACTAATAGTAACATTGGTTTTTTTAAAATATTTGTCATCTTACCCTCCTTAAATTTTGTTGTACTTTAAATACAACATAATTATTACCCTATTTTTTTTAAATAGTCAATACTTTTTTTATTTTTAATTGTACTATTTTTTATTTTTATGTTATTTTTAAGAAATTTTAGTTTTATTATTGACAAACAAGAAAAAATGTTATAAATATATTATTATAAATGTTGTAACAATTTTACAACAAATAAAAAACAAAGCAGGGGGAGTAAAACTATGAAAATCAACAAACTTCTTACACTTTTATCTTGTATTATCTTAGCTGGTACAGTTGGGGAAAAAACTTTTGCTAAAGAGGTTGTTCAAACTCCTGAAGTTGTTACAAATTCTTATGATGTATCAGCTTTAGAAGATAGAATTGCTAAATTAGAGTACAATCAAGAACATCCGAGTTTTGAATTTCACGGATATGGTAGATCTGGATTTCTTTTAAATACAAATAATGATTTGAAAAAAGGCAAAGTTTTTAATAAAAATGGTGTTGGTAGACTTGGAAATGAGAGTGACACTTATATCGAAGCTGAACTTGTTAAAAACTTCTACCTTGATAACGGTTCTTGGTCTAAATGGCATATCATGTTTGCTAAAGGAACTGATGATTATAATGACTGGAATGAAAATGTAGCTCTTAGACAAGCCTATGCTGAGATGGGAAATCTTCCAATATTTTCAGGTGCTTTCAAGGAATCTGTTATTTGGGCTGGTAAAAGATTCTATAACAGAAGAGATATTCATATAACAGATTTCTATTTCGCTGACTATTCAGGAACTGGAGCTGGAATCGATAATATCAAAATAGGGGAGGGAATGTTAGATTTAGGTATTATTGCTAGAGATTATGATAGCTATGATTCAGTTGGTCCAGTTAGCAACTCTGCTAAAGAGGATGGATTAAATGTTGTAAACCTACTTGCCAGATATGATATTGGTTCTTGGGAATTTGATTTAGGAGCTGCTTTTTCCAAAGACAATGAAAATAGAACTATAAATAATGGAAATGGAAACTATAGTACATACAGTGCTGCTGACTATGGATTACAATTGGGAGTATTCTATAACACGCCTGGATACTATTGGAGTGGAAAAGGTTTCTCTAAACTTTTTGCTCAAGTTGGATATGGACTTAATGCTGGGGATGGATTAGGAACTGCTGGAAGAGGTGCTGAAAATAATTTGGATGATGCTTTTTCAGCTAGAATTGGTACTTTTGGAGTTTTACCAATCAATAAAGATTGGGATTTATTTACAACAATTGTTGCACAGCACAATAAAAATAGCAAATATAATTACAATGCTGATCTTTTAGATCCTGAGGGACATTCTTACTCTGTTGTGGTTGATGGACTAAAGTCAACTTGGCTTAGTGTAGTGGCTAGACCAGTTTATAAAATTAATGAAAACTTCGAACTTCAATTTGAAGCTGGATATTACTATGTAACAGAGGAAAAAACTAGTGGTAATGATGTCAATGGTAACCTATACAAACTTACATTTGCACCAACATTTAAGTTAAATTCGAACGATTTCTGGGCTAGACCTGAAATCAGAACATTTGTTACTTGGGCTGGTTGGGACAATAACTATCAAAAATCTTTCCAATCTGATTTAAACTCTTATAGTGGAAAAAATGGAATAAATGTTGGAGTTCAAGCCGAAGTTTGGTTCTAACTTAATCCTTATATGTTTGTAATTCCCTTTTGAGGCACCTTCCTCCTGTTGGTGCCTCGTTATATATTAAATCGAAGTGAGGTATTTTTATGAAAAAAAAATCAAGTGGTATACTTCTACATATAACATCATTACCTGGAAAGTATGGAATTGGTGACTTTGGAGAGTGTGCCTATGAGTTTGTTGATTTTCTAACAGCTAGTCACCAAAAATATTGGCAGATTCTTCCTATGGGAATAACCGGTTATGGTGACTCACCCTACCAGTCCTTCTCCTCTTTTGCAGGTAATCCATACTTCATAGACTTAGAAGAGTTTATTAAATTGGAAGTTTTGAATACTGGCGATTTAAAAACTCTCGCAGAATTAAATATTAATCCTAACATACAATACGATAAATTATATATTGAGCGATATCTAGTTTTAAAAAAAGCTTTTTCAAACTTCAAAAATAAGTACTCTCTAAATGCTTTAGAAAATTTTAAAAATAAAAATATCTGGTGGCTTGAAAATTATGCTCTTTATATGGCTATTAAAAATAAATTTAATGGAATCTCTTGGCTAAACTGGCCCAAAAATTATAGGCTTAGAGATAGAGATACGTTAAAAAAAGCTAAGCTGGAGCTAAAATCTGAAATTGAATTTCATATCTTTTTACAGTACTTTTTTTATAAGCAATGGAAAGAATTAAAAAATTATGCAAACAGCAACAATATAAAGATTATAGGAGATATCCCTATCTTTATTGCTACCGATAGTGCTGATACTTGGGAAAATCCAAAAATGTTTTGTTTTGACAAAAAACTTCAACCTAAAAAAGTTGCCGGTTGTCCTCCAGACGCCTTTAGTGCTGATGGTCAACTTTGGGGAAATGTCCTATATAATTGGAAATATATTGAAGATAACAATTTCAAATGGTGGATTAAAAGAATTAAAAGCTGTTTCAAACTTTATGATACTGTCAGAATCGACCATTTTCGAGGCTTTGAATCTTTTTGGGCTATTCCTGCTAAAGCTAAAACTGCTAGATTTGGGAAATGGGAAAACGGTCCCGGTATAAAACTTTTTAATGCAATTAAAAAGTCTTTAGGTAATTTAGATATTATCGCAGAGGATTTAGGTTTTTTAACCCCAAAAGTTCATAGACTTTTAAAAGAATCTGGTTTTCCTGGGATGAAAATATTGGAGTTCGCTTTTGATTCAAGAGAGGAAAGTGATTATCTGCCCCATAAATATCCTAAAAAAAGTGTTGCGTATACTGGAACTCATGACAACCAAACTATTGTTGGTTGGTACAGCACCATTAATACCAAAGATAAGGAGTTTTGTGACAGTTATCTCAAGAAATTTTTAGCTGATAAGAGTCTCCAAGATGACTCTATAAATTGGAAGTTTATTGAAGCCCTATGGAATTCTAACTCACAACTTGTTATAGCTCCCATGCAAGATTTTTTAGGCTTAGATGATTCCAGTAGAATGAACACACCTTCCACTTTAGGAGATAACTGGAAATGGAGAGTTAAAAAAACTCTTTTAACTGATGAGTTCTCTGCAAGGATAGCACTTTTAACTCAAAAATATAATCGTTAAAAAATAGTAGCTCAGAAATTCTGAGCTACTTTAGCCTAAAGCAAGACTTATTACTAGTCTTACTTTTTTAATATTACATCAATATACTCATCCTTACTGTTCATTTCTAAAATATCAAAATCAGTAAATCCAACTAAATCTATCAACTCTTTTTCTGTAAAGCAAGTATTCCACTTTCCCTCTTTAAAATAATCTTTTTCCCCAAATCTAAACGAAAGATAAAGCAACCCTTTTTCAACTAAAACTTGATAAAATTTATTTAAAACATAGTATAAATCTAACCTATCTAAATGCAAAAGTGTATCCAATGCCCAAATACCAATAAAACGCTCCCTATCTGCCAATACTCGCATGGTTTTAATTATACTCTCTTTTGCGATAGCTTCATGAACTTTATCCCCATTTTGAGACTTCAATTTTAAATGCTCAACATTGTGACCTCTCTCTAGAAAAAAACTATTTATGACATCTCCTTTCGGTTTTAATGTTAAAATTTTTCCGTGTTTTAGTAATTTTTTTTCAAAATTATGAACATCTTCTAACTTGACACTCGTCCCATTATACAACCGACCTCCTTATTTTTTTAACTCTCCCTAACTTTATATACAAGTCTCCTCTTATTTTTCCTTGCAATACGCATTAAAATCTCTATAAAGTTTTATGGAAGGGGAGTATAGTTAAAAAATTAAGAATATTTTTTCTTTTCCTCTTATCGTATTCTCATCTAAATTAGATATGTTGTCTATTATGCCAACTTTTAAACTTCCTGTTCCCACAAAATTTTTTTCTGCTAGTTCTCCCGCTATTCCCATTGCGACTACTCCTCCTACTCCACTTACCAAAGGATTGTTTCCACCTCCTAAAAATGTCCCGATTAGAGAGGATATCATGCACCCTGTTCCTGTAATTAACCCCATTTTCTTATGTCCATTCATCACTTTAAAAACTGTTTGTTGGTTTCCAATATAATCAATCTCCCCAGTTATAACTATGATTGAACCAAATTTTTTAGCTGCAAACCTCACTATTTCCTCTCCGGTTTCATTTTTTTCTAAAGAATCTACACCTCTACTTAAAGAATCTATGTCTAAAAGGGTTTTTATCTCTGCCATATTCCCTTTTATCACTGCAAACTTTATCTCTTTTAATAGAGAGTCCACCATCTCCTTTCTAGCTTTTGTAGCTCCTACACCAACTGGATCTAAGACAATTGGTTTTTTTAACCTATTAGCAATCTTTCCAACAGCTATCGCCATGTCCCTCATACTCTTGTCCATAGTTCCAATATTCAAAACTATACTTGCTGAAAACCCAATTATCTCTTCAATTTCCTCTTTACAAAATGACATTAGTGGTGAACCTCCAATAGCTAAAGTTATATTTGCACAGTCATTTATAGTAACTATATTTGTCAAATGGTAAACTAGGGGTGTATTTTCCTTCAGATTCTTTAAAGCTAAAATTACCTCTTCCACAAGCTCCTCTTTTTCAATCTTCCTATTCAAAATCAACACCAGCCTTTCTATAAAGATCTATAAAATGTCCCACAGGTCCGACTCCCTCACCTATGGAGAAAGAGTTTTTTATTGTATCCGTTATATATTTTTTACTTTTCTCTATTGATTCGCTTACAGAATACCCTTTCCCTATGTATGAAGCAATTGTTGATGAGAGGGTACAACCTGTTCCATGAGTATTTTTTGTTTCAAACTTCTCCTCATAAAATTTAATAATTTCACCTTTTTCTGTTAGAAGTATATCCATGCAATTCTCCTCTCTATGCCCACCTTTTATTAAAACATTCTCAACTCCCAAGTTCTTAATTTTTTTAGCTGCCAAAATCATATCCTCTTCAGATTCTATTTTCATACTTGCTAAAATTTCTGCCTCTGGAATATTCGGTGTCACAAGAATTCCTATTTTTAAAAAATCTTTTAAAGCTTCTATAGCTTCCTCTTTCAAGAGATAATAACCACTTTTTGAAACCATCACTGGATCTATAATTACATTTTTTCCTTTTACACTTCTTAGGGTATCATAAACTACCTTTATAATTTCACTACTAGATAACATACCAACTTTCACCGAACTTATATCTATATCCTCATATAAAACTTCTATCTGTCTTTTTATAATATCTAAATCTATCTCTTGTACCGCAAATACCCCTTTGCTATTCTGGGCTGTTATTGCCGTTACGACACTCATTCCATAAACACCTTGAGCACTCATAGCTTTTAAATCCCCTTGAATCCCTGCTCCACCACATGAATCAGACCCTGCTATAGTCAAAACTTTTTTCATTTTTTCCTCCTAAAATTTTTATAAAAAAAAACTATCTCTAAATAGAGATAGCTAATTTACAAATTATAGTTATACTTTTAACTAAAAAATATTGTATTTTGCTACTTCCCTAC
>Trix_p1__coassemble_1757_pt1 | contig 14175 bp, 13 predicted proteins | sample Trix_p1__metabat2_low_PE_021 | metagenome-assembled genome bin Trix_p1 | reverse complement strand
TTTGTTATTTTCATAACTTCTGACTATTTTCTCTATTCGGTTGCTAATGTCCTTCAACAATTTCCAATCGCAGGTAATTCCCGCTACAAGAAGTATAATACCACAACATTTAGACTCTGTCAATACTTTTTTTTATTTTTTATTTAATTTTTTTATTCATATTTACAACAAATTTGTTCCTTCCATCTCTTTTCAAAACTTTATTTTCAACTAACTCCCCAATAACTCTAGAAAGAGAGGGTCTACTTACACCAAATATTTCAGCTAATTCTCTAATAGAATGTTTAAAGACAACCTTATCATCTCTTGTATTTTCGAATATATAATCTGCTACCTTTTCTTTTATTGTCTTATTATTGAAGCTCTTCCAAACTTTATTTGATAAAAATTGTGTTTTATCTGAAATCTCATTAAGAAAATTTACCAAAAACTTTTCATTGCTATTAAAAGCATACAATAAATTTTTTTTATCGATATGCAAAAATTGTCCATCTTCTAAAGCTATTAAATCCACTGGCAAATTGTTATTCTCTCCAAATATAAAAGCTGAACCTATTATATCACCTTCTGATAAATTTTCAATTTTATGTACATCTCCATTATCTTTTAACATTTCTGCACTCAATAATCCCTTGATAACTGTAATTAAACCATCTATTTTCTCATCTCTAAAAAATACTATATCGTTTTTTTTAAATTCTTTTAACTCATACTTCAACTTTTGAAACATTTTTTCTAACTCTTTTTCATCTATTCCATAGAAAAACTTAAATTTAACTAGCTCTTTAAAATCCAACATAACTTCCTCCACTTCCTTTATGAATACATTTAATACTATAATATCATTGTTTATTGGAAAAAATAATACTATAATTGATACATGAGGTGATTTTATGAAAAAATTTGGTTTATTGGGTAAAAATATTTCCTATACATTCTCTCCTACCCTACATAATAAAATTTTTGAACTATATAACATAGAGGGTGAATACGAAATCTACGACTTAAAAGAAGAAAAATTACTCAAAGATTTCTTACAAAGTTTAAAGCAAAAAAATATTTCTGGGATTAATGTTACAACTCCCTATAAAACATCCATTTTAGAATTTATAGATATCTTATCGCCTGAGGTACAAGCGATTGGAGCTACCAATTGTATAAAATTAAAAAATGGAAAACTTACTGCTTACAATACCGACTATTTTGGAATTGTTAAAACATTCGAAAAAATGGGATTAATTTTAAAAAATAAAAAAGTAGTAGTCCTAGGTACAGGTGGCGCATCTAAAGCCTGTATTAAAGCGCTTTTAGACTATAATGCCATTGTTTATGTTGTCTCTAGAAATATCCATGATGCCAAAAAAAAATTGAAAAATGTATTTTTTCTTTCGTATGACGAACTTGAAAAAACTTCGGGTTATTTAATCATTAATGCCACGCCTGTTGGAACTGCTCCAAATAGCAATATCTCCCCTATTGAAGAAAATATAATACAAAACTTTGATTTTGCTCTGGATTTGATATATAATCCTAAAGAGACCCTATTTTTAAAGTATGCCAAAAAATCTGGTAAACATTTTGAAAATGGTCTATATATGCTAGTTTCTCAGGGAGTTAAATCGCAAGAAATTTGGAATGAAAAAGAATTTAATTATGAACAAATATATAATGAACTCATTAATGTAATTTATTAATAATATCGGAGGCTTTTTAAGTATGAAAAAAATTGTTATCACTTGCCCACACTGTAAAGAAAAAATGAAAATAATGGATAAAGTTGCAAAGTACAGATGTCCAAATTGTAAAGAGGTATATAAATTTACTTGGTACAGAAGAATAGCTCAAAAATTCATTGGTTTTTTTCAAGGTTTTACTCAAACTTTTGTTGATATAAAAAATAATTTTATAACAAAATATAGGAATACCAAAGCAACTTATAATTATATGAAACAGATGAAAACTAATATGAAAAATAATCCAAACTGGTCAAATTACCATAGAGAACAAGCGGAAGAGAAAAAAATGAGAAATGCTCAAAAACCTAGTTTTTGGGATAAATTTAAAAAATAATTTTAAAATAAACAAAAGGAGAGTGTATTGACTTCTCCTTTTGTCTGCATTTTATTTAACTACAATATTTACAATTTTACCTGGAACAACTATTATTTTTACAACTGTTTGTCCCTCAATAAACTTTTTAACATTCTCTATTTCTAATGCCTTTTTCTCTAATTCATCTTTAGAAATAGTTCTTTCTACTTCTAAAGTCCCTCTTAATTTCCCATTGACTTGAATAGCTATCGCTATCTCATCTGCTATAGTTAACTCTTCTTTGTGTGTTGGCCATGACTCTAAAAATAACATACCTCTATTTCCCATCTCCTGCCACAATTCATCACAAAAATGGGGTGTGAACGGAGATAGCATAACAACAACGTTTACCATCGCTTCTCTAAATATTTTTTTAGATTCTAACGTTTCTTTACTTGTTCCTAAAACTTCATTTCTAAAATCTTGCATCTCATTTAATAACTCCATAGTCGCTGCTATTGAAGTATTAAAATGATAATCTGCCTCTATCGATTCTGTTACTTTCTTAATTGTTTGATGTAATTTTCTAATTAACCCTTTATCCTCTTTACTCAATTTTGTATAATCAATAGCTGTTGAATCTGTTAAATACTCTTTATTTTCAAGAACTAATCTCCAAATTTTGTTCAAAAATCTTGCTGCTCCTGCCAGTCCATTTTCATTCCATTCTAACTCTCTCTCTGGCGGTGCAGCGAACATAATAAACAATCTCGTCGTATCCGCTCCATATTTATTTATCATAATCTCTGGATCTACACCATTATTTTTAGATTTTGACATCTTTTCAATTTTAACTTGTAACTCTTCTCCAGTAGTTTTTAGAAAAGCTTGTGCTCCTCTTACCTCAACCTCATCAGCACTAAAAAATTTGTTCTCATTCACTGAATAATATGATGGTCCCAATACCATTCCCTGAGTCAATAATCTCTTAAACGGTTCATTTGATGATAGCAATCCCATATCTCTTAAAACCTTTGAGAAAAATCTCGAATATAGGAGATGCATCACAGCGTGCTCTATTCCACCTATATATTGATCTACTGGAACCCAATCGTCAACAATGTCCTTTTCAAACGGTAAATTGGTATTTTTCGGATCACAATATCTTAAGAAATACCAAGATGAATCGACAAATGTATCCATAGTATCTGTATCTCTTTTTGCAGGTCCACCGCAACACGGGCAAATAGCATTTTTATAACTTTTTGACGACTCTAAAGGATTTCCATTTCCTGTAAATTCCACATCCGTTGGTAGTAATACTGGTAAATTTTCATCTTTTTCCATAACTACTCCACATTTTTCACAATACAAAGCTGGAATTGGCGTTCCCCAATATCTTTGTCTTGAAACTCCCCAATCCTTTAATCTGTATTTCGTCGTTCTTTCTCCAAATTTCTTTGCTTCTACATATTCTGCTATTTTAACTAAAGCTTCTTTTGAAGAAATTCCATTAAAATCTTCAGAGTTTGTCATTACTCCAGATCCAACAAAAGCATTTTTCATCTCTGACGCTTCTACTGCAATCTCTTTTTTTGTTTCCTTATCTATTGGATTTATCACAACTTTTATTGGCAAATTATACTTCTTAGCAAAGGCAAAATCTCTTTCATCATGTGCCGGTACAGCCATAACAGCTCCAGTTCCATAGTTCATTAACACATAGTCAGCTACCCACAACTCAACTTTTTCTCCACTTACAGGATTTATTACGTGCCAACCCGTATTTATACCATTTTTTTCTTTTCCTTCAGCTGTTCTTTCGATTATATCAGTATTTTTCATTGCATATACAGCTTCTTTTATGCTCGGATTGATCTTTATAATTTCATCTACTAATGGGTGCTCTGGAGCAATCACAGCATATGTAACACCAAATAGTGTATCAACTCTTGTTGTAAATACTGGTAAATCCTCATCTTTTTCCACCAATTTAAAGTTGACTTCTGTTCCTACCGATTTCCCAATCCAATTTTTTTGCATTGTTAAAACCTTTTCTGGCCATCCTTCAGCTAACTCTTTATGACCTTCTAATAACTCTTCTGCATAATCCGTTATTTTAAAGAACCACTGCTCTAAATCTTTTTGAATGACAGGAGTCTTGGAGTGTCTCCAACACATTCCATTCTCAACCTGCTCATTTGCCAAAACCGTTTGACAATCTGGACACCAATTTACAGTTGATTTTTTCTTATAAACTAATCCCATTTCAAACATTTTTTTAAATATCCATTGATTCCATTTGTAATACTCTGGAGTATATGTGGCAATCTCCCTATCCCAATCATATGATAATCCCATCATTTTTAATTGTCTGTTCATATTATCTATATTCGATTTTGTCCATAATGCTGGATGAACTCCATTTTGAATTGCAGCATTTTCTGCTGGTAGTCCAAAAGAATCCCATCCCATTGGATGCAATACATTATATCCCTTCATTCTCTTGTATCTCGCTATAACATCTCCTATTGTATAGTTTCTAGCATGACCTACGTGTAATTTTCCAGACGGATACGGTAGCATCTCTAAAACATAATAGTTTTCTTTTCCTTCAACTTTATTTTTAGTTTTAAATATATTTTCTTCTTTCCATTTTTGTTGCCACTTCTTTTCAATTTGGCTAAAATTATATTCTCTCATCTCTTCACCCCATTAGCTTTAATTTTATCTCATAAATATAGCACAAAAAAACCTGTACTTCCACAGGTTTATTTATTTAATATAAATTTTTTGCTATCTCAGAAAGTATTATTCCTCCAGCTACAGAAACATTTAATGAATTAATTTTTCCATGCATTGGTATTTTTACTAAAATATCACAATTTTCTTTTACTTTCTTTCGTATTCCTTCACCTTCACTACCTAATACAAGAGCTGTCTTATTAGGGTATTTTTCCTCGTAATAATACTTGTTTCCTGACCCTTCCGCACCATAAACCCAAAAATCTAATTTTTTTAATTTTTCTATTGCATCAGATATATTTGTAACTTTTACTATATCAACGTGTTCAATAGCTCCTGTTGATGTTTTGATAACAGTTTCATTTATTTTAACAGAATTTCTTTCTGGAATTATAATTCCTTTTACTCCAAATATTTCAGCACTTCTAATTATTGCCCCAAAATTTCTAGGGTCCTGAACTCCATCTAAAATTAAAACTATTGATTTTTCATCTCTCACTATTTTTTCCAAAAACTCTCCCAATTCAATATAGTAATCATAATCACTCAAATATGCCACTACACCTTGAGAGTTTTCCTCTTTTTTTCCAACTTGAAACAATTTTATATTTCTAGCTGAAGCCAAAGCTTTTAACTTACCTAATTTTTCCTCTCTCATACCTTTAAATATTTCAATTTTTTCAATGTTGTTAGATTTATTTTGTAATAACTCTATCACTGGATTTATCCCTATTACCTTCTCCATCTTCTCACCCTTTTAAATTTCTACTTTTATTCTTTCTATATCTGCACCCAAAGCTTTTAGTTTTATCTCTAAATTTTCATATCCTCTATCTACATGATAAATTCTATTCACTATGGTTTCTCCCTCTGCAAGTAATCCAGCTAGTATTAAAGAAGCTCCTGCCCTTAAATCACTGGCCATAACTTCTGCTGAAGAAAACATTTCTATTCCATCAATTCTTGCTATATTGGCATCCGTTGAAATATTTGCACCCATTCTATTTAGCTCTGGCACATGCATAAATCTATTTTCAAATATTGTTTCTTTTATTTCGCTCGTTCCTTTTACTAAGCACATTAGAGTCATCATTGGTGATTGTAAATCTGTGGGAAATCCTGGATGTGGCATTGTCGTTGCTTTAACAGCTTTTAAATCTTTTAATTTCGTTTTTGTTGTTAAAATATCTCCTTCTATCTCAAATTTTGCACCCATCTCTTCCAATTTTGAGATAAAACTCTCTATATGCTCTCTCACAACTCCTTTAACTGTTATTGCTCCATCAAACATAAGTGAGGCAACAATGAATGTTCCAGCAACTATTCGGTCTGGAATAATAGAATATTCACATGGAGTCAATTTTTCTACTCCTTCAATCTCCAGTCTTCCCGTTCCAACTCCCTCTATCTTTGCACCCATTTTGTTTAAAAAATTGCACAAATCATCTATTTCAGGTTCTCTGGCTGCATTTTCAATGGTTGTTTTTCCTTTCGCCTTTACAGCTGCCATAATAACATTTTCTGTTGCTCCAACACTTGGAAAATCAAATACCACTTTTCCACCGATAAGCTCTTTCGCTTCCCCCTCGACATACCCATGATCTATTTTTATCTGAACACCTAAAGCCTCAAATCCTTTCAAATGTAAATCAACTGGTCTTGAACCAATTGCACATCCTCCAGGCAAGGAAACTTTTGCTTTTTTTTCATGAGCTAACATTGGTCCCATAACTAAAAAAGATGCTCTCATTTTTTTCACTAAGTCATATGAGGCTATAAGTGATTTAAGTCCATTATTTACTACTTTATATGAATGATCTCCTATTTTTTCAATTTCAAGCCCTAAACTTTCCAAAAGTTGCACAAGAGTAATTATATCTCTCAAATTAGGAACATTATTTAAGATGTAAGTCCCTTTTTCAATTAATGTTGCTACAAATATTGGTAAGGCTGCATTTTTTGCCCCCTCCACTCTCAATTCTCCACCTATTTTTTTTCCACCTATTATCTTAAATGCCTCTACGCTCATGCTACCTCTCCTTTTTGTCAAATCTATCTATTGGGCAAACTTTTCCAAATAGTCTATCAAAAAAATTCATCTCTTGAAATCTGTCTAACCGTTCTGGTAATTTTTCTTTTAACTCTTTATAATGCTTAGGACAAATTTTATGTCCTTCTCCATATATGAAAGCCTCGCTCAGCCCAGCATCTGTGTATACTTTTGTCGCACTTTCTAATACAACTTCACGATCTTCATTGTCCAAAGGCTCTTTAGAAACAACCACTAAGCCAATATCTCCTCGAAAGGTGATATCATCCACAAGCATATATCTAAGTCCCACTTTTTCAGCTTCATCTATGTATGGCTTAATTGAATCAAAAGGAATGTCTCTTCTAATTTTTAATAAAATAGCCCTTGGGTCTCGCATTGCTTCCTCTACCTCATTGTGGATTAAGTTTCTTTCAATCTCCTGCTTTTCCAAGGCAACTAAAACATTTTCTTTAAATTCTCCTAAGTAAATTAATTTTTCTGTTTGAGTTTTTAAGAAGTGTAACTTTGCTTTTTCTCTTTCATTTATTATATCGTCTACCAAAAAAATCACCTTCTATAAAAAATTTATTTTTATTAATAATTATAGCATATAAAATCAAAAAAGTGTTATAATTAAATATAACATTAATACAACGGAGGTTCTATGAGATTTAAACTTTTTCTATGTTTTATTTTTGCAATTTCATTTGGTGTTTTGGCCCAAAATAAAACTATCACTATTTCTGGTTTTGTCACTGATAAAGAGTTTAGATTAGGAGATGCAACTGTATGTTTTTTCAATAGCTCTAATCAAGTTAAATGTATAAAAAGTGATATCAATGGAGAGTTTTCCATTAATTTACCTGAGAATAAATATAGAGTGACTGTCAAAAAACCTGGATATACGTCATTGATTGGAGATGACTTTTTTGTTGACTATATTTTTAATCCCCCTCAAAACTTAATTCTAAATATGACTAACAATAAAATCTCTATTTATGGAAAAGTTATAAACAACTTCGGTGAACCCATTAAAGATGCACAAATTAAAGTTAAAATTGGTGGAACTCTCCTAGATATAAATTCAAATGCTGATGGAGTTTTCTCCTTTCAAGGACACGTTGGATTAATATCTATCTTCGCTCAAAAACCTGGATTTTACGGAAATGGTGTTTCTATGCTAATTCAAAACGAGAAGTTTATCAATGATATTTCAATTGTTCTCGAAGCTAAAACCTTCTATATATCTGGAGCTTTAGTCCAAGGTAATAACTATTTAAAAGAAGTTGAATTAGAACTCATCAATGGAAGTAACAACAAAATCATCTCTTCCTTAAAAACTTCAAAAGATGGTCTTTTTGAATTTCGAGATATTTTAAACTACGATAAAGCATACTTTAGTGTTCCTAGCTTAGGGTATAAGAGTGCTCCTTTTGCCATCAATAGAGATTTAAGACAGTTCAATGTATTCACAAATTAAAAAAGAAGCTCAAATTTTACAGCTTCTTTTTTTATTTAATTATTTATTTAATCTTTTATTTAACTCTTCTGCCTGCTTCTCATATCCCTTTTTCCCAAGTAAAGCAAACATATTAGCTTTATATGCTTCTACTCCCGGCTGATCAAACGGATTTACTCCAAGCAAATACCCACTTACTCCACAAGCTTTTTCAAAGAAATAAAACATATATCCTAAATGATATGGTGTAGCTTCTGGCAAATTCACTATTAAATTTGGTACTCCTCCATCCACATGAGCTAAAACTGTTCCTTGAGCAGCTTTTTTATTTACAAAGTCCATTCCTTTTCCCGCCAAATAGTTTAATCCATCTAAATCCAATTCATCAGCTTCTATTATTACGTCACATTCAGGTTTCTCTATATTCAATAGTGTTTCTATTAAAATCCTATTACCATCCTGTATAAACTGTCCCATGGAATGTAAATCAGTTGAAAAATCCGCGGCTGCTGGGAGTAACCCTTTTCCATCTTTCCCTTCTGACTCTCCAAATAGTTGCTTCCACCACTCACCAATATAGTGTAGTCTTGGTTCATAGTTAATCAACATCTCAACTTCTTTACCTCTTCTATTTAAAATATTTCTTATTGTAGCATACTTCAAACAATCATTACTTTCATATGGTGCCTTGTAATCCTCTTGAGCATCTCTTGCTCCAGCCATCAATTCATCTATATTAATTCCTGCTGCCGCAATTGGTAATAACCCCACCGCAGTTAAAACAGAAAATCTTCCCCCTACATTATCAGGTACAACAAATGTTTCATATCCCTCATCTATTGCTAACTTTTTAAGTGCACCTTTACTTGCATCCGTTGTCGCATATATTCTTTTTCTTGCACCCTCAATACCATACTTCTCTTCTAAATGCTTTTTAAATATTCTAAAAGCGATAGCTGGTTCTGTTGTTGTCCCTGATTTTGAAATGACATTAACTGAATAATCTCTATCTCCAATTACTTCCAATAGATCACTTATATATTTCCCAGAGATATTCTGTCCTGCAAAATATATTTCAGGTCCTTTTCTTTTTGATTTCGGTTGATTATTATAAAAAGTATGTGATAAAAATTCAATAGCTGCTCTAGCTCCTAAATAGGAACCTCCAATCCCTATGACTATTAGAACTTCCGAATCATTCTTTATTTTTTCTGCTGCATCCTTTATTCTATTAAACTCTACTTTATCATAGTTAGTCGGCAAATCAATCCAACCTAAAAAATCATTTCCTGCCCCTACCCCATTCATTAAAGTTTCCGTAGCAAGTTTACACTGAGCTTCCATTAACGATAGTTCATTTTCTTTAAAAAATCCCAATGCATTCGAATAATCAAATGATAACTTTTTCATAATATATAACCTCCATATTAATTAGATACCTACATTTTTTTCTAATACCTCTATTCTTTTTTGCAACTCATTCACCTGTTTTTGAGTTTCATCATTTTTTTGTCTAATAACTTCAATATCAACTCTCATATTCTCTATTTTTCCATTAAATAAATCTGTATCAAACCCAATTTTTGTCAACTCTCTAGAAAATTCATAGACTAAACTCTCTAAGATAACTAAATCACCTCTGTTTGCTTTTTTTTCATTTAATGTATTGAAAGCTCTATTTAAACCTTCTGCAAAACTATACCTTGAAACTGGAAACTCACCTTTAAATAAAAAACTCTCCTCTGATATTACTCCTTCATTTACAAGATTTTGAATTGCCTTATACGCCCAATGATTTTGAGGAACATCTTCAAATATCAGTTCTTTTTCTTGCCCATATACCAATGCTATCAGTGTAAAGTATATCACAATTATTTTTTTCATACACTACCTCTTTATGGTTAATTTTTTTTCAATTATAGCACAAAGAATAAAAAAAAACAGCCCTAAAGCTGTTCAAAATTCTCAATTTTGGAGGCGACGACCAGATTTGAACTGGTGAATAGAGATTTTGCAGACCTCTGCCTTACCACTTGGCGACGTCGCCTTCTATAAAATTTGATGGTGCCCAGAGGCGGAATCGAACCACCGACACGGGGATTTTCAGTCCCCTGCTCTACCGACTGAGCTATCTGGGCAATAAATGGCGGGAGTGACGAGGGTCGAACTCGCGACCTCATGCGTGACAGGCATGCGCTCTAACCAACTGAGCTACACCCCCATTTATGGTGGAAACAACTGGACTTGAACCAGTGACCCCCTGCTTGTAAGGCAGGTGCTCTCCCAACTGAGCTATGCTTCCTTGAAGACAACACTAGTATAGCACAACGTATTCACTAACGCAACTGTTTTTTTATTTTTTTTCTAAAAGAACAACACAGTAAGACTTTATTCCCTCTTCATTACCCGTAAATCCTAATTTTTCTTCTGTAGTAGCTTTTACACTTATATTCGAAATCTGAGTCTCCAATACTTTCGAAATTTTTTGTCTCATTTCCTCCAAATAGGGCTTTAACTTCGGTTTTTGAGCCACAATTACACAATCTAAATTTACAACTCTATATCCTTTTTCTTTAATCAGATTAAATACCCTCTCTAAAAGTATCATACTATCTATATCTTTATATTCATTTGAAGTATCCGGAAAATGCTGTCCTATATCTCCTAGTGCTAAAGAACCTAAAAGAGCATCCATTATAGCATGGACAAGAACATCTCCATCTGAATGACCTAAGACCCCCTTTAAATGAGGTATCTCTACCCCGCCTAAAATCAACTTTCTTCCTTCTACCAATCTATGAACATCATAACCATTTCCAATCCTTAACATAGATACTACCTACTTCCACTCGTTATAAATTCTATTATAAAAATCTAAGATTTCTTCAGTCGTAACCGTCGATGTCCCCATCTTTCCAACTACAACTCCCGCTGCTGTATTCGCTATCTTTGCTGCTTCATACAACGTCACACCAGCTGCGCTTGCCAAAGTGAATACAGATATAACCGTATCTCCCGCTCCTGTCACATCAAACACCTCTTTTGCATACGTTGGAATATTTATGACTTTATTCTCTTCAAATAAACTCATTCCCTCCTCACTTCTTGTCAGTAAAAGATTATTTAACTCCAATTTTTCTTTCAGCTCTTTTCCAATTTCTATTATATTGTCAAAACTTTTTTTCCCTAAACATTCAATGGCCTCTTTTCTATTTGGTGTCATTGATGTTGCTCCAATATAGTTTAAGGCATTTTTTGGTTTTGGATCAACTGTCACTATTATTCCTTTTTCTTTACATAAAGATATTATTTTTTTTACAACTCTCGCTGTTAAAACTCCCTTATCATAATCAGATAGGATTATCGCATCTAATTCGTCTATCTTTTTCTCTATTTGTTCCAATAAAATATTCTCTAAAGTTTCAGTTATTGGGCTCACATTCTCCCAATCCAATCTCAATAGTTGTTGATTTCCACCTATTATTCTTCTTTTTACTATTGTAGGTCTATCCTCACTTCTAACTATTCCTACTGTTTCTATTGATTTTTTTTCTAGCTCTTTTATCAATCTATCACCATCAAAATCCTCTCCAACTACTCCAAAGCAAATCGCTTTAGCTCCTAGTGTCGACAGATTGTTAACTACATTGGCTGCTCCACCCAATACAAATTTTTCCTCTTTTATTGATACCACTGGAACTGGCGCTTCTGGCGAAATTCTATCAACTGATCCAATTAGATAATCATCCAACATCATATCTCCCACAACTGCCACTTTTAAATTTTGAAAACTTTTAAGTATCTCTTCTAATCTACTTTTTTCCATCCTAAATCTCCTCTATTACTTCAGCTTTTAATTTTATATATAAATCTGTGTGTTCTAATCTACTTGACTTACTTTTAAATAAAATTCCTACAGCTGGAATTTCACTTAAAATCGGAACTTTACTGTTTATCTTTTGATCTATTTTTCTTTTTAAACCACCTATTAAAATTACATCATTATTTTTTAATCTAACTCTTGTTTGCAAATTTCTAGATATTTTAGAACCTCCATCCGCATTGAATGTTCCAGAGTTTGTATCACTTGGTTTCAAAGATTTCTTCAATTTAAAATCACTTGCCTCTAAATTCAAATCTAAGTACACACTATTGTCCTCTTTTATATATGGTAAAACTTTTAAAATAATTCCAGCCTCTTTGAATATTGGTGTGTATGTTACCGTATCATTATTTGTATTCTCCTCTTTATCTTGTCCGACAATAACTTCCTCTGTCATTTTTAAAATTCCGGTTTCACCATTTAGCAATATTATTGATGGTAAAGCATTTATAGTCAAATCTTGTGTTGTTTCTAGTAGAGTTAAAGTCAAATCTAGGACATCTTTACCACTATTAAATTTACTGATAAAACTTACAGAACTTCCCATCACCTCACCTAAACCATCAACGGTTCCAGAAATAAGTGTCTCCAAATAAATTCCACTACTTTTATTAGTCAATCTTCCTTGTGTGTCATAAGCCCAGTTGAATCCAAGCTCTTCAAAAAGGTTTTCTTTCACATCAATTATCTCTGCAGTAACTCTAACTTGCTTTTTTCTTTTATCCAATTTTTTTATTAAATCCCTCGCAGTATAAACTGTATGCCCTTTCCCAAAAAGTATTATTGAATTATTTCCAGAACTAATTGAAACTTTTAACTTATCGTCAAAAGTTTCTTTTATTATTTTTTCAATCTCTTCATGATTTAAATTTTCTAATAAAATATTTTCTATTATATCATCTTTTTTATTTTTTTGTTCTCTTTCTTGAGGTATATTTTTTTGAAAATTAAAATTTTTTCTTTCTACATAAAAATCAAATTTATTTACTCCATCTTTTATCTCTAGAAAATCACCGCTATATACGTAATCATCAGATAAAATTGAAATAAAATAGGTACCTTTTACAATGCTATCTACTAAATATTCACCATATGTTCCTGAATGAGCCTCAATAGTTTCTTTTCTTTTTAAAATTATTTTTATTCCTTTTAACTCTTTATTTGTATTTTTATCAAATACCTTTCCTACAAGCATATTCTTATCTTCCGATTTTCTTCCACGAAATATCAATGTTCTTCCATTTATTATTTTAGTTAATCCATATGTCGCTTCCATTACACTTAAGATTTCCTCTATAGGAGTTCCCTTCTTAAAATATCCATCAACCGCTATATCCTTCACATAACTATCACCAATTATTGTATATTTAGAATATTTTGATAGATGAGCAAATACGTCTACAATGGGAACATCTTTTAAATCTAACTCCTTTGGATATGTCTCCATCGAGAAATTAGTTAGATACATCCAAATAAACAACATAAAAATTTTATATTTCACTTAAATTGTCCTCCTCTTTTTACCAATCCCTCTAGATCTATTTTTTTCAAACATTCCATCATCATAGTTATCCAAATTCAAATCTTCTTTTTTATTATTGAATATATACATAAGATTTATCTTTAAATCTAAAATATTGCCATCTATCTCTATCGTTATCGATTCTCTTTTTAATGTTATATATCTCTTCTCTTTTTCTATCTGTGATATAAAATTATAGACATCTATCTCTTTACCAATACCATGATAAAAAAAAGTACTCTCTATATTGTCCAAATTTTTTGCTACTTTTACTTCTCTACCAATTACCTCAATTATTAAGTTATTTTCACGTGAAGTTTCATCAATAAACTTAAAAGCCTCATATTCACTATTAAAAACTAACTTTTTTTTCTTCTCCAATAACTCATCTTGTCTCGAAAGTAAACTGCTTATCTCCTCATTGTTTCTTTTTAATACTTCCTGTTTTATTATTTTTAGTTCTCTTAAATTTTTAATCTCTAATTCTAATTTTGTCCTCACAT
>Trix_p1__coassemble_1728_pt1 | contig 14477 bp, 14 predicted proteins | sample Trix_p1__metabat2_low_PE_021 | metagenome-assembled genome bin Trix_p1 | reverse complement strand
ATTAAAATCAATAATTTTTTTTAATTCTAAAAATTACATATACTTGTTATCTAAAACTTTTGATTTTCTTTCATTTTACTGATTTTTATGTTATAATAAAATATGTGATATTTTTTACAAGAGGTGAGATTTATTGAAGTCAATATTTAAATTTGTTGCGCTATTTTTTATTTTAACAATCTGTGTTTTCTCTCAGGAAAATAACCCTTCAGATAAAATAAAAGATTACGTAAAGAAAAATACCACTACAGAAAAAATTGCTACTAACATATATAAAAGTATTATTGAAAATTCAGAAAAACATGATGTTGAGCCAGAACTAATTGCCGCTATAATAAAAGTTGAAAGTGATTTTAAACATAGCACTATCTCTACTGCTGGAGCGAGAGGATTGATGCAACTTATGCCTAAAACAGCAAAGCTTATGCAAGTTAATCCCAATGATATGAATGCAAATATAAAAGGTGGAACTAAATATATCGCTTGGTGTTTGGAGCAGCAAAACAACAATTTAAAACTGGCTTTAGCATCATATAATGCTGGAATTGGAAATGTCAAAAAGTATAATGGTATTCCCCCATTTAAAGAAACTCAAAACTATGTTAAAAAAGTAATAAAAGAATATAATTACTTGAAGGCATAATAGAAAAAGAGGTCACAAATATATGACCTCTTTTATTATTTTATTCTTTTTAAATCTTCATCAGGTAAACCTTTACCAAATAAAATTGGAACTTTTTCAACATCAACTACACTGGTATCTATTCCATACCATTTTTGAGGAGAAACAGTAAATTTCCTTATAAATAGTTGAGTAGAAATTATAAAGTTATCCCATGCAGAAAAATCATTTTCTAAAGCCAATACCTCTTCTATCATTATAAATTTAAAGTTTCCAATTCCTTTTATATTTTCATAATCTATCATATAATTTCTTGGCTTAAATACAACTTCTCCTGATTTGATTAAATCTCGAATCACTTGAAACATTAAAGCATTTATTCCTTGTGCTACCCTAAAACCTAAATTAAAATCTATTACAAATATTCTATTTTCTTCTATCTTATTAAAAATATATTCTCTTGTGTAAGGATTATCTGTTACATTTATATTCATAAACCAATAGTTATCAGCTTTTTTAGGTTCGTTATTAAATATTGAATATATAATTTTGGGTTCTACTTGACTCCAAAGTTTAGACTTTGTCAGGTAAACCACATTTCCGGCGTAAAGTGGTAATTCACTATCATTTCTTAATAGAGTAAAATTTTCCTCATAATCACTTAAATTGACAAATTTAAGATACTTTTTCTTAATTTCAAAGCTGTATTGCCAAACATACATAATAAAAGCCAATGCTGCAGTTATTAATAATGTCACATATCCACCATTTAGTATTTTAAAACTATTCGCATATAAAAATGATAACTCAATAGTTCCAAAAACTAGTAAAACAAGAACCCATAATTTTTTTCTATTTTTTACAAATCTTATGTATTGTGATAAAAGCAATGTTGTCATCAACATTGTTATTGTTATAGATAATCCATACGCTGCTTGCATATTTTGTGATTGTTTAAAAATAAAAATTATCCCCACACATCCTATACATAGAGCTTTATTTACTGCTCCTATGTATACTTGACCTTTCTCTTTTGTGGGATATCTTATGGCTAATTTGGGAAACATATTTAATTTTATCGCTTCAGATATCAAAGTAAATGATCCAGATATTAAAGCTTGACTCGCTATTATAGCGGCTAGTGTTGCTATTATTATTCCCGGTATAATAAACCATTTAGGCATAATTAAGAAAAATGGACTATTTACAAAAGCTTGTCCTTCTCTTGAAAGAAGATATGCTCCTTGTCCAAAATAACTTAATAATAGTGTTGTTTTTACAAATATCCAACTGTAGTATATATTTGTTCTTCCACAATGCCCTAAGTCTGAGTATAATGCTTCTGCTCCTGTTGTACAAAGAAATACTGCTCCTAATATATACGGAACATTTCCATTCATTAATAACTTAAAAGCATAGTATGGATTTATTCCTTCTAATACTCTCGGATTTTGTATCAATTGAATCAGTCCAAAAATAGCAATCATAGAAAACCACACAAGCATAATCGGTCCAAAAACTTTTCCTATTTTTTCTGTACCAAATTTTTGTGCTGAAAATAGCAGTAAAATAATTACCAACACTATCATTACGGTTATATCTTCCCTTAAAAAAACTATAAGGTTCAATCCCTCTATAGCCGAACTCACAGATATAGGTGGTGTCAATATTCCATCAGCTAAGATTGCTGCAACTCCTATTATTGCTGGAACAATAAGCCATTTAAAATATCTTTTTACAAGTGCATAAAGTGCAAGAATTCCTCCCTCTCCATTATTATCAGCTCGTAAAGTCAATACTACATACTTTATGGTTGTTTGTAGAGTTAATGTCCAAAATACCAATGAAACTCCACCTAGTATCAATTCCCTGCTCACTGTGTTATTGTTTGTATAAAGAATAGCTTGCATAACATAAAGTGGGGAAGTTCCTATATCTCCATAGACTATTCCAAGAGTGACAAGTAAAGATCCTATTGTTACATCCTTATTTCTAAACATACTTTATCCTCCATTTTCTTTTTTATGTTATTCGCTGCTTTTATGTATTTTCATTTAATTATTTTTCTAATGGAAGATTTTATTTATTCTTAGTTTTCTATTTTCATATCACCGTTTTTTATAAATTCTCTTTTTCTAAGAAAAATTGATATTAGATATGTTACTATTGCTGGAAGTATAATATAGAGAATACCTATTAAAAAAACAGTCTGCACTCCTCCTCTCCCAACTTTATTCATAGTTATATAACTTTCTAGTATTCCCACTAATCCGCTTGTTCCCATTCCGGCACCTGCAAAACTATTTTCCATTTTAAAAACTATTGTCACAAGTGGGCTTAAAAGAACTGAAGCTAATATTTGAGGTATCCAAATTTTCCAATTTTTAACTATATTTGAAAATTGAAGCATTGATGTCCCCAATCCTTGTGCTACCACTCCTCCCCAACCATTCTCTTTAAAACTCGTTACTGCAAACCCAACCATTTGAGTACAACATCCTAATGTTGCCGCTCCTGCTGCGAGCCCCTCTAATTTTAGCATCATAGCTATAGCAGCACTACTAATCGGCAAAGTTAAAGCCATTCCCATAGATACAGAAATTAATATTCCCATAAAAAATGGATGTAATTCCGTCGCTTCCATAACTAAAAAACCTATCATAGTCATCAGTTTACCTAAAATCGGTCCAATACTCGTTCCTACTAATCCTCCTGTTAAAATTGTTATTGCTGGAGTTAAAACTATATCTAACTTTGTTTCTTTTGAAATAAGCTTTCCAAATTCTATTCCAACAAGTGATGCTGCGTAAGCTCCAATAGGTCCTCCTAAAGAATACCCTATCATTCCTGTAAAAGTTGATGAAAATAGAACTAAAGGTGGTGCCTTTAAGCTATATGCTATGGCTACTCCTATTCCAGCTCCTGTTACATCCCTAGCAATAGGCCATATAATTTCTGTTAGAAACTTTAGATTTAATTGCTGCCCAATCATATTTAAGATTGATCCTGTTATCAAAGTTGAAAACATACCTAAAGCCATAGCTCCCAATGCATCTACAAAATATTTTTTACTTGAAATTTTCACATCTTTTTTCTCTAAAAATTTACGTATTTTCATAATGCCATATTATAGCATACTAATTTACAAATAAAATTATATTATTAAAACTTTATAAAAGCTAAACAAAAGAAATAATCATTCCAAATATTAAAAAAAACAGTTGAAATATAAAAAAAATTATGATACTATTTCCTAACTTTAAAAATTTTAAAACAACTAAAAAATTATAATAAAGTTTGTTGAATATTTTCTCATATATATTCGTAATATGGACGAACGTTTCTACGACCTGCCGTAAATAGGTCACTATGAGAAAGGATAAATATCCCATTTGAGATACCTCTTTGTATTCTCATTTGTTTTGATATGGTCTTTTCTCTAATTAGAGGAAGGGCCATTTTATTTTAGAAGGAGGATTCTATGAATTTACAAAAAAGAAAAGAATTAGTTGAAGTCGCTTTAGGAAAAAGAGAAGCTGATACAGTATTAAAAAATGGTAACCTAATAAATGTTTTTTCTGGAGAAATATATAGAGCTAATATATATATTTATGACAAATATATCGCTAATATTGTGGAGTGTGAAGCAGACACTATCAATATAGGAAAAAATATAATTGATGTCGAAGGAAGATTTATTTCGCCTGGATTTATTGATTCACATGTTCATATTGAAAGCAGTCACTTAACACCAGTAAACTTTGCAAGAGCAGTACTACCAAAAGGAACAACCACTATAATTGCTGACCCTCATGAAATTGCAAATGTGTTAGGTGTAAATGGTGTTAAATATATGATTGAAAACTCTAAAGATGTCCCAATGACTCAATACTATCTAATTCCATCATGTGTTCCATCAGTTGTAGGTCTTGAAAACGCTGGTGCTGAATTTGACGATATTGAAATTGAAAAAATGTTGGACTTTCCTCGAGTTTTAGGTCTTGGTGAAGTTATGGATTTTGTAGGAGTTATTAATCAAAGTGATAGAATGACAAAAATAGTTGAGACAGCAATAAAAAAAGGGATGTTTGTTCAAGGTCATGCTCCCGAGTTGTGTGGAAATGAACTATCTGCATACATCTGTGGCGGTCCAATATCATGCCATGAAACCAGAAGTGGTCAGCAAGCTTCAGATAAGATAAGAAAAGGAATGTATGTTGATGCTAGAGAAAGCTCTATCTCTAAAAATATAACCTCTATAGTTAAAAACATTAAAAATATGAAATCTCCAAGAAACTTAACTCTTTGTACAGATGATAGAGAACCCAAAGATATTTTAGAGGTGGGGCATGTCAATGACTGTGTAAGAGTGGCCGTAAAAGCTGGATTAGAACCTATCGAAGCTATCAGAGCTACCACTTTAAATACTGCTCAAGAGTATAAATTAGATAAAATTGGTGCTATTGCCCCGGGATATTTTGCAGATATAGTTGTTCTAGACAATTTAGTTGATTTTAATGTTTTAAAAACTTTCTGGCATGGAAAACTAGTTGCAGAAAATGACAAATTGACTGTTGAAATAAAAAATCCAAATTTAGAGATTGACACTTTAAACTCAGTTTATATAAACGAATTAAGTGAAACTGATTTCAAAATAAAAGCTCCTATAGAAAATGGAGAAATCAAAATTGAAGTTTTATCGTATCTTACAAAAGAAAGGTCTGTAACCGACAGAAAAACTGTCGTAGTTAATGTCAAAGATGGGTTTATTGATATCTCCAAAAATACAAATCTAAATTTTGTTGCCATTATTAATAGACATAAATCAAATAATAATATAGCTCTAGCAGTCGTTGAAAACTTCTATTTAAAAAATGGTGGAGTAGGAACAACATATTCCCATGATAGCCATAATTTGACAATTATATTTAATAAACCAAATGAAGCTTTAGCAATTGCTCAAAAAATAAAAGAGTTAGGTGGAGGAATTGTAACTTCAGAAAATGGTCTTATTACTGGTGTCTTACCTTTCCCAATAGCTGGAATGCTTTCAAATCAACCCGCTGAAATTTTATCAAAAGAGATCACAGAGATGAATAAAATTCTTAAAAAAATGGGAATCGAAACTGCCTCACCAATAACAAGACCCACTACACTGGCTTTAATAGTTATTCCAAATACCAAAATGAGTGATTTAGGGCTTATCGACGTGAAAGAACAAAAAATTATTAATTTATTTAATTAATTATAAATCTTTATTTTAATTCTGAGGCTTTTACTTAGCCTCATTTTTAATTGCTTTTTAAATTTTTAGCAATTTTAATTTGACTAACAAATATTTTATATATATAATTAATATAAAAACTTATTTATAGAAAGGAGAATCTGCTTGAACAATATTTTTTTCGCATTTCTTTTAACTTTAGGAGCTGGATTATCCACTGGTATTGGGAGTTTTATTGCATTTTTCTCCAAGAGAACAAATATAAAATTTCTCTCAATAACACTCGGATTTTCTGCAGGCGTTATGATTTATGTTTCATTTGTAGAAATTTTTCCTACGGCTCAAAAATCATTGATTAATTTTGCAGGTGAAAAAAATGGAACAATTTTTACTGTATTATCTTTCTTTGGAGGAATGCTTTTAATAGCTTTAATTGATAAATTGATTCCAAGCTATGAAAATCCTCACGAAGTAAAAAATATTGAAGATATCAATACTCAAACACTAGAAAAAAATAAAAATCTACACAGAATGGGAATTTTTTCTGCACTAGCAATAGGTATACATAATTTTCCAGAAGGACTAGCCACTTTTATGAGTGCCATTGATGACTCAACTTTGGGGGTATCTATCGCTATAGCAATAGCCCTGCATAATATTCCAGAGGGAATTGCCGTTTCAGTTCCTATCTATTTTTCAACTGGAAGTAAAAAAAAGGCTCTAATCTATTCCTTTTTATCAGGAGTATCAGAACCTCTTGGAGCTTTAATAGGCTATTTAATATTGCTACCTTTTATGAATGATTTAATCTTTGGTATAATTTTTGCTGGAGTAGCTGGTATCATGGTTTTTATCTCTTTGGATGAACTTCTTCCTGCCGCTGAAAACTATGGAGAACATCACTTAGCAATCTACGGATTAATCAGTGGAATGATTATTATGGCAATCAGTTTACTTATATTTTAATAGCTTAATTTAGATAGCTTAACTTTACTCTAAGCTATCTAAATTATATTTTACAAGCTAATTATCGGATTTATGTAGCCTTACTTCATAGACATCTACTTTAGAAAATGAGCTACTCCAATTGCCTAAACCATCCATTTTATTGATTAAATCTTCTTTTAAAAACTGCTCTTCCAATTCTATTTTTGCCATTTCTAAAGAAAAATTTCTTATGCTTTCTAAATTTTCACTCAATTTGAACTCGCAACCAAATTCATTTGTTTTTAAGTCTTGCCATACAAAAATCGCTAAATACATTAAAATCCGTTACTATTCGTCTATAAAAATCTACAACTATAGATTCAATTTTTTATGAATGAGCTTATTTTATAGCTTCACTATATTTAGATTCTTTTTAGTAACGTTTCACCTCCAATTCTTTTTTAAATTTTTATTAATTTCTAATTCTTGTTATTGCTATTCTAAATATTTAATCCAATTCCTTTATAAAAATTTATTATAATTTTTTAAAGGAGATATCTATATTTATTAGAATAAGAGATTTAAAATACAATTTATTTAAAATCTAAGGAGGTTCGACATGATGAAAAAAAACATTATTATTAAAAATTTCAAAAGTAGAGAGGAAGCAGAAAATGTAAAAACTGTTTTTGAAGGAATTAAAGGGGTAATCTCTGTATCAATCGATTATCCAGCAAGGATTGTAACATTAAAAACAACTGAAGACTTCTCCGATCCTAAGATTAGAAATCTTTTTAAAGAAAATGAATTTGACTTTGAAATTGAAAAAATAGAATAAACTATAAAAAACCTTTAAGTCAAATAGTTTAATAATTTTAACTTAAAGGTTTTTTTTATTTTATTAAACTTTACTAGTCTTTTCTAAAAAGTGCATGAGTAGCCTGACCGTAATACGCATTCTTACCATGTTTTCTTAAAAAATGTTTATCTAAAAGCTCATTTTGCATCCTTTTCACTTGTCTATTTAACTTCTCTGTATTGTAAGCCATCTTGGCAAGCTCTTCTAAAACTACAGCATTATGAACCGCATCTCCTGCATCCTTTCCCCAAGCAAATGGTCCATGAGAATTTACTAAAACTGCTGGGGTAAAGTCTGGATTTAACCCATTTTCACAAAATGTTTCTACTATAACATTTCCAGTTTCTAATTCATACTCCCCTTCTATCTCTGTTTTCTTCATTCTTCTTGTACAAGGAATATCACCATAAAAATAATCTGCGTGAGTTGTTCCATAAGCTGGAATTGATTTTCCAGCTTGAGACCAAATAGTTGCCCAACTTGAATGAGTGTGAACTACTCCACCTATATTAGGAAAATTTTTGTATAGAGCTAAATGAGTAGCCGTATCTGAAGATGGTTTTAAATTTCCTTCCACTATGTTTCCATCCAAATCAACAACAACTAAATCTTCTATAGTCATGTTAGCATACTCTACTCCACTTGGCTTTATCACAATCAAATTTTTCTCTCTATCAATTCCACTTACATTTCCCCATGTATATGTAACCAATCCTTTTTTAGGAAGTTCTAAGTTTGCTTTTAAAACTTTTTCTTTCAATGCCTCTAACATTTGAACCCTCCTTCTTCCATCTTATTCTCTATCCATTTTTTAGCTTTTTCAATCTCTTTTAATGGATTTTCACTCTTCTCTGTCCACATCTCTATCAATAATGGACCGGTATAATCTATCTCACGCAAAAGTTTAAAAAATTCAACAAAATCTACACATCCCTCACCAAAAGATACCTCTTTAAATTTTCCGGAAAACTGCTCTGTAACAGCTAAGGTGTCTTTTAAGTGAATCGCACTAATCTTGTCTCTTCCCTTCAAAATTTCACTTTTAATATCATTTCCCCAAGCTGCCAAATTTCCAATATCCGGATAGACTGTTAAAAATGGAGAGTTCAAAATTTTATCAAGTTCTAAATATTTTGTTATTGAATTTATAAATGGATGGTCCATAATTTCAATGGATAACATCACATTTGCTTGCTCTGCCCACTTTAAACATTTTTTCATCCCGTCTATATACAATTGCTTTGTTTTTTCATTTCCATTTTCATAATAAACATCATACCCTGCCATCTGAATATTTCTAATTCCCAAATCAACTGCTAATTCTATAGCTTTTTTCATAAGCTCTAATGATTTTTTTCTAATCTCACTGTTTTCGCTACCTAGTGGAAACCTCCTATGACCACTAAAACACATTGAAGGAACTCTTACTCCACTTTCTAAAACTGCACTGATAAACTCTTTTCTCTTCTCTAGAGCCCAATCTAATCTAGCTAACCTCTCATCTGTCTCGTCTATTGAAATCTCTACAAAATCAAACCCTAACTCTTTTGCATATTCTAATCTCTCTTTCCAACTTATATTTTTAGGAAGAGCTTTTTCATATATTCCTAAAGGAAATTTATTCAAATTATACATAATTTACCCCCAAATTCTAGAAATCTCTTCTTGCCATCTTTGAGCTTCTTTCCTAGGAGATTTTGCATCTCTCAAAGATCTTCCCGCAATGAAACAATATATTTCCATTCCTTTAAATATCTTCAATGTTTCCAATTCTAATCCACCTGTTACTGAAACTTTAAATCCCATCTCTATCAATTTTTGTACTTTTTCTAAATCTTTGTTTCCCCAACTTTCTCCCGCTAAAAGAGCATCTCTACTTTGATGATACACAACTTGAGATAAACCAGCTACTTTCCACTGTCTCGCATGGTCATACGTCCAATCTCCATATAATTCAACTTGTAAATCATCAATTTCTTTTAATGCTGCCTTCATTGTAGGAATTGTCGCTGAACATATAACTGTCATCCAATCTGCACCCGCCAATTTACAATTTTTTGCAACTGTTCCACCTGCATCAGCACATTTTGTATCTGCTAATATAATCTTTTCAGGATAAAGTGCCCTTAAACATCTAACTGCTTCCATTCCCTCTTGTAAACATAGAATAGTTCCAGCCTCTATAACATCAACCACATCTCCTAAAAGACTAACTGATTTTAGTGCATCACTCAATGTATTGTTGTCTAAAGCTACTTGCAATAATGGTTTCATTTCATTTCCTCCTATTTTTCTTTTTCATTTCTAAAGCTTTATGAAATCAATGCTAAAATTTCCTCTTTTGTTTTAGCATTTTTAATTTTTAATATATTCTCTTCATTTTCAAAAAGATTTGCAACTTGTACTAATCCAAACTCATTATGATTGTCTGAACTTGTCGCTGCTAGGGTAATTAATATACTTATATGCCCTACATCTTCTCCAAAAGAAACTGGTTCTTCTAAAGTTACCAAACTAAAACTATCTTTTTTTACACCTGATTCAGGTCTTGCATGAGGCATTGCTACCTCTGGCATAATAATATAGTATGGTCCATACTCCATTGTATTTTTTATGATGTCGTCGTAGTATCTTTCTTCAATGGCTCCTGATTTTACAAGCATATCGGTAGATATTTTAATAGCCTCTCTCCATGAAGTAGCTACTTGATTTATAGCTATTGAATTATTTTCTATTAAAGAATTTTTTAGATTCATAGTCTTTCTCCTTTTCCCCCTTTTAGCAAATAGGAGCAGATATTCTGCTCCTATTTATACTTATTTTAAAATTTCCAGTATTCTTGCTTCCATCTCCTTCACATCTAATATATTTTTTAAAGCAATGACTTTCGTTTTCGTATTTGTATTTAATTGTGACGCTAAATGTGTGGAAGCAATAACTATATCATACATTGATATTCCTGCTTTAGCCTGTCCAATACTACAGTTCTCACAAGTGTTTTGTATTTTATGTTTATCAAGTATTCCTTTAGCTTTTAATTTCATCATCATGCTTGTTCCCATACCATTTCCACAAACTGCTAATAACTTTATCATAATTTTACCTCCCAATTTTAATAGTTAGCTTCTGCAACTTCATCCTCTAGTACTTCTACTTCATTATTAAAATAATGTTCATGATTATCTATTTTTCTATATTGAACTACTGGTATCATCAACATTCCAATAATACATAAGAAATAACCTATCAATCCAAAATTATTTAAAATGAGTCCTTGTCCTACCCAAAGTGTACTTTGATCTATATTCCCATGCCATCCGCCAAAACCTTGAAGTTTAAATAGTGCCACTGCTACAGCTCCAAGAACAACTTGAAGTATTCCTGATACAAAAGGTAAAATCATAGCAGCCTTAACTCCACCTCTTTTTTCTGCAAATATTGCTATTGTTGCATTATCAAAGAAAACAGGTACAAAACCTGTGATAATTAAAATTGGTGACTTAAATACTAAAAGTCCTGCTATCGCAATAAATTGTCCAATTGCTCCAAATATAAATCCAAATAACACTGCGTTTGGAGACCCAAACCCATATGCAGCTGCACAATCTACTGCTGGCATAACTCCCGGTAAAATTCTATTTGAAATACCTTGGAAAGATTCAGTAAGCTCACTTACAAACATTCTTACCCCTGTCATTAAAATTGCTAGATAAACCGAAAAATATAACGACTTTGATATCACATAAGTTATAAAATTTAAACTCGCCCCAAAATTAGTTGCATCTGCCACCCTCATATAACTTTCACCCAATACCCCTAGAATAGTTCCAAAGAAAATAATCATAAGGGTTCCTGTGGCAACAATATTATCATGAAATATAGACAGCCATTCCGGTAACTTTAAATCGTCTAATTTTTTATTGGCATCGCCTATTTTCGGCGCAATCTTATCTGTTGCCCAAATTGCAAACATCTGCTGATGTCCTATTACGAATCCAGCTCCATCTGTCAATCTTTGAGTTGCTCCTACTGTCAAATTTGTTGCAACCGCCCAATATGTCCCAACAAAAAGACCTATCATCACTACGCCTGTTGTATTTCTATATTGAGGAAAAGCATAGAAGATTATCCATGTCGCTGTTGTCGCTTGCTGAACCATTATATGTCCTGTTATAAATAGTGTCCTTATCTTTGTATATTTTCTAAATAATACTAATATAATATTTAGCGTAAATCCTATCAGTAACGCTATCATTGTCCAAGATGTTGTAAGTCCAACAGATTGCAGAGCACTGTTGACTGCATTTAATCCAAAATATGGATCTATTACCGCCGCATTCAATCCAAATCTATCATTTAACCCTGCTAAAATTGGTCTAAATGTCGAGACAAGTCCCCCAGCTCCGACATTTAGTATCATGTACCCTACAGTTGCCTTTATAAAACCTGAAAAAGCTTGATATAGTGGTTTTTTCAACAAAAGGTAACCAATAAAAACTAAGATACCCACAAAGAACTCTGGTTTTGTTAATATATTATTTACGAAAAATTCAAAAACCGATAACACTCCCATACTTTTCCTCCTCCATACTCCTATATACTTTATTTTTTATTAAAGCATTGATTTAAACGGTAAATCAGGTTCTATCGTGAAAGCGTCGTGGAATCCTCTATCATACATATATTCCAATCTATCTTTATCAAGTGGCCATATAAATTTCCCACCAACTTCCCATAAAAATGGTTTAAACTTATATTGTAATCTATCTTTTCTCATGTTCCATAGATACAGAATCTCTTTCGGATCCGCCTTAAAGTTTGTCCAGATATCATAGTGAATTGGAATCACAACTTCTGTATTTAAACATTCCGCCATTCTCAACATATCAACAGAAGTCATTTTATCAGTCATTCCTCTAGGATTTTCACCATAAGATCCTAAAGCAATGTCTATTTTGTAATCATTTCCATGTTTTGCGTAGTAATTAGAATAATGAGAATCCCCACTGTGATATATATTTCCCGCTGGAGTTTTTATTAGATAGTTTACAGCTAATTTATCCATATCCTGTGGCATTTTATCCTTTAAAATTACCCCTTCTGGCGCAGTAACTAGTTCTGTTCTGTCAAAAGAATCCAACGCTATAATCTCTGTATCCTTTATTTTTATTATATCTCCTGGCTTTACCACAATACATCTCTCTTCTGGTACTCCCCAACTTATCCATAAATCAACACACGCTTGTGGTCCTATAAAAGGAACTGACGAGTCACAATTTTGAATAACTGCTGCTGCTACATTTTCATCTATATGGTCTCCATGATCGTGAGTTGATAAAATTGCATCTACCTCTTTTATTGCAAAAGGATCAATCACACAAGGTACATTTCTTAAATTTGGTTGTAATGCCTTACATCCTATCATCCTTTGATGTTGATGCTGATGTTTCATCAGCGGATTCTTTCCAGATTTTTTTCCTGTCTTTACCCATAAATCTATACATAGATTGGTATTTCCTTCTGTTTTAATCCAAATTCCAGTACATCCAAGCCACCACATTGCCACTGTTCCCAATGCAACTTTTTCATTTTCAATCTCCTCATTTAACCATGTCCCCCACTCTGGGAATGTGCTTAATATCCAAGATTCTCTAGTTATTTTACTAATTTTTGACATACTTTCTACCTCCAGATTGTTACGTATACCTTTATGATAGAAGTATATTTTATTTTTTCACTATAAAAAAGAATCTATTTTATTCAAAATTTTCTTACAAATTTTTCCATATTGAACTCTGGATTTTCAATCTCTTCTACTATTTCTAAAAAACCATCCAAATGTTCCTTATTATCTCTAGAACTAAACGCTATTATAGTTTTTACAGGTATATTTTCAGGAAACAAAACACTATTTTTTAAGCTAAGTATAGCAAAAGCTGTTTTATTTACATTATTGTCAGTTTTTGCATGAGGAAAAGCTATATTTTTACCCATAACCATATAACTTCCATAATTTTTTATACATCGTACCATATCTTCAACATAACTTTCATCCACACAACCATTTTTCAGTAGAAGGTTCCCAGCTTTTCTCACAGCATCTTCCCAATCTTTTGCAATCTCTCCTAAAGAAATCTGCTTTTTATTTAACATATCAAAAATTGTAATTTTTTTTGGTGAAATATCATCAATTAAATTTGGATTTAAAATATTTTTCAAAGATTGAATCATATTTTCTTTATCATTTATTGTACAATTTTTTTCTATCTCATTTATAAATTCAGATAAAAGATATTTTTTATTACGTTTCTGAAATCCACTTTTTTTTAAAATATTTATATTTTCAGTAGATAATATAGGATTCACTTTTATTATCGGAGTTAATATATTTGATAACTCCAAATCTATGGTAGTTATAATTATATCTACCTCATTTCTATTTAAACTTGCCGTTAACATATGTTTTGGTATTATATCTATAATGTCTATCGAAAATAACTCTTTCAGTTGCTGTGCTAAAAGTTTTGATGTTCCATACCCCATACCGCATACTAATAAAACTTTTTTCTTATTTTTTATAATAACTCTATGTCTATCCATAGATGCTTTAAAATGGATTGTTATAAATGCAACTTCATCATCTGAAAACTCTTTTCCTATATACATTTCAATCTCGTTCATAACCTCTTTTGATATTTTAAAAAGATTCGGATAACTTTCTATAACTTCTAAATAGATAGAGTTTTCCAATTGAATTCCATTTTGTATCCTGTAAATAGTCGGTTTTAAATGATTTAATAACCCTTCTAAAAGAATATCGTCTTTTGATATATCTACATCTATCC
>Trix_p1__coassemble_1709_pt1 | contig 14687 bp, 18 predicted proteins | sample Trix_p1__metabat2_low_PE_021 | metagenome-assembled genome bin Trix_p1 | reverse complement strand
ATACTAGAATAATGGGTTATATTTTACTCTAAAAATAATTGACTTTACAATACTGAAAAGGTATACTTTGATTGAATATCAAATAAAATGAATTTTAGGAGGCAAGAGAAATGAGTAAAATAGTAGTAGTTGGAGCAAATCACGCTGGAACAGCAGCAATCAACACAATTTTATCAAACTATCCGAATGAAGAGGTTGTAGTATTTGATAAAAACTCAAACATTAGTTTTTTAGGATGCGGAATGGCTTTGTGGATAGGAAAACAAATTTCGGGACCTGAAGGTTTATTCTATTCTTCTAAGGAAAAATTAGAGTGTAATGGTGCTAAAGTTCATATGGAGACTGAAATTAAAAAAGTAGATTTTGAAAATAAAGTTGTGTATGGAGTAGATAAGAATGGAGTTGAAGTATCAGAGAGTTATGATAAATTGATATTGTCAACAGGTTCATTACCAATAGAGCTATCGATTCCGGGTAAAGATTTAAAAAATGTACAATTTGTTAAACTATATCAGCATGCTGAAGATGTAATAAAAAAATTAGAAAATCAAGAATTAAAAAATATAGTGGTGGTTGGAGCAGGATATATAGGAGTTGAATTGGCTGAAGCTTTTCAAAGATGTGGAAAAAATGTTGAATTAGTTGATTTAAGTGATAGTTGCTTATCGGGATATTATGATTCAGAATTTAGAGAGATGATGAAAGAGAATCTAGTACAAAATGGAGTAAAAGTAAATTTTGGAGAAAAAGTTTTAGAATTAAAAGGAACAGAAAAAGTTGAGGAGGTAGTAACTGATAAAAAGACATATAAAGCAGATATGGTTATTTTAGCAGTTGGATTTACACCAAATAATGTATTGGGAAAAGACTCGCTAGAGTTATTTAAAAATGGAGCTTATAAGGTTGATTTAACTCAAAAAACGAGTTTAGATGATGTTTATGCTATCGGGGATTGTGCAACAATATATGACAACTCGATAGAGGATACAAACTATATAGCTTTGGCAACAAATGCAGTTCGTTCAGGAATAGTTGCAGCTCACAATATTTGTGGAACTAAGCTTGAAAGTATAGGAGTTCAAGGATCAAATGGAATTTCAATCTATGGGTTAAATATGGTTTCAACAGGATTAACACTAGAAAAAGCTTTACATTTAGGATATGAGGCTACATCTACAGAGTTTGCAGATTTACAAAAACCAGGATTTATAGAGCATGATAATGAAAAAGTATTTTTAAAAATAGTTTATGATAAAATTACAAGAAGGGTTTTAGGAGCTCAGATAGCTTCTAGACAGGACATTTCTATGGGAATTCATATGTTCTCTTTGGCAATACAAGAAAAAGTAACAATAGATAAAATTAAATTATTAGATATTTTCTTCTTACCTCATTTTAATCAACCATATAACTATATCACAATGGCAGCACTGGGAGCAAAGTAAAATAAAATAAAGGTACTAAAAAATAATATAGTTTCTTGACATGTGAGTAGAGATATTAGATAATAGGATATAGTATCAGTTATAGGAGGATTCAACAATGAGAAACAAAAAAATAATTGCTATGTTATTATTAACAACATCTTTATTAGGAGCATGTAGCTCAGCAACAACGACAAATAAAAAAACTAGTGGAGCTGCAACAGGAGCAGCTGCAGGAGCTTTAATAGGGCAGTTAGTTGGAAAAGATACGAAGGGAACTTTAATCGGAGCAGGAATTGGAGCTTTAGCAGGATTAGGATGGGGAGCATATAAGGATGCTCAGTACAAAGAGTTTTTAGATGCTCTGAATAGTACAAATATCACAGTTACCAATAACGAAGATAACATAAATTTAAGATTGCCAGGAGAATCATCATTTAAAAGTGGAAGTGCTGTTTTGAATGGAGGGTTCTATGCACCATTAAATTCAATAGCATATATTATGAATAAATATCCAGAAACAAAAATTCAAGTTTCAGGATATACGGATAACACAGGAAATCCTAATTCGAATTTGAACTTGTCATTGCAAAGAGCCCAAAGTGTAGCAAACTATTTATCAGCTCAGGGGGTTTCACCAAGCAGAATTTCAAGTATAGGATACGGAGATAGAAACCCAGTTGCTTCGAATGCTACAGCTGAAGGTAAGGCATTAAATAGAAGAGTGGAGATAAATATCTATCAGCAATAAATAAAAAAAGGCTTTTTAGCCTTTTTTTATTTTAAAGAGGGTGAGTAAAGTAATGAAGAAAATGAAATTAATGTTAGAGAGTTATTTTGAGGCTCCCAAGACTATAAAAGAGTTGAGACTGTCGTGGGGATATTTCATAGGTGGATTTATAGGTGTGATAATTTTACTATTTTTTTATTGGATTTCATCCTATATAGGTGGATGGATTTTTAATAAAATAGCGGATATTTTTAATGTACAAGAATATATAGGTATTTTTAAATGGATTATAACTTTTATAGTAAGGACAGTGATGTTCGCTGTTGAGTATTTCTTTTTTAAAACACTTTTACTAGGAATATTAGCACCGTTTTTTAGCTATATTTCAGAAAAGGTTGAAAATTTTCAAGATGGGGTAAAGTATGAATTTTCCTTAAAAGAAAATATACTTTTTGTAATGAGAGGTATAAAAATAGCAAGTAAAAGTTTTATAAAAGAGATGATTTATACTTTGATTCCTCTTCTATTGGGATTTGTACCAGTATTAAATTTGGTTACTCCTATTTTAATTTTTTTAATACAAAGTTACTTTATATCTTATAATTTTGTGGATTATACTCTAGAAAGACGTAAATTTTCTGTTGAAGAAAGTACAAAATTTATGAGAGAAAATAGAGCAGTATTCACGCTGGGGGGTGGAATATTTACATTGATATATTTTGTTCCTATTATAGGTATAATTATAGCGCCAATAGTGGGGATTGTAGCTTTCACAACAGTCACACTAAAAATTTTAAAACTTAAAAATGTAGTTAGAGAGTAAAATAAAGCTTTTCAAGTTATAAAACAATCGTTTTATTCCAAAAGAGATATATTTTTTCTAAAATAGTATTATAATTATTGTAGAAAAGATAGAAAAAGAAGGAGGTTTAAAATGATTAGTTTTATAGGATCATTAATAGCTTTAATTTTGGGATATGTAATTTATGGGAAATATGTTGAAAAAGTATTTGGCATAAATGAAAAAAAAGAGACACCGGCAGTGCGTTTAGCGGACGGTGTGGATTATGTTGAGTTAGATTGGAAAAAAGCTTTCTTAATTCAGTTTTTAAATATAGCGGGATTAGGACCGATATTTGGTGCAGTAGCAGGAGCCTTATGGGGACCAGCAGCATTTTTATGGATAGTGTTTGGGTGTATATTTGCAGGGGCAACTCACGATTATTTATCAGGTATGTTATCTTTACGGCATGATGGTGCATCAATAGCTGAAATTGTGGGGCAGTACTTGGGAGAGAATGCAAAAAAAATAATGAGAGTATTTTCAGTTGTATTGCTGATATTAGTTGGTGTAGTATTTGTAAATGGACCAGCAGGAATTCTAGCAAGTATGACAAGTATAAATACGCTGACATGGATAGCGGTGATAGTTGCGTACTATTTGTTAGCAACAGTTCTTCCAGTAGATAAGTTAATTGGAAAAATTTATCCAATCTTTGGGGCATCTCTAATAATAATGGGAATTGGAATTGGTGGAGGATTAATTTTAAAGGGATACAATATTCCAGAGATTTCAATGGTTAATTTGCATCCAAAAGGGACTTCAATATATCCATATTTATTTATAACAATTGCGTGTGGGGCAATATCAGGATTCCATGCAACACAATCCCCATTGATGGCGAGATGTATGAAGAATGAAAAAGAGGGAAGAAGAGTGTTCTATGGTTCGATGATAGCCGAGGGAGTTATAGCATTAGTTTGGGCAGCAGCAGCAATGACATTTTTTAACGGTACAGAGGGACTGATGAATGCAGGACCAGCAGGAGTTGTAGTAAATACAATATCTAATAGTATTTTAGGTAAAGTTGGAGGGGCATTGGCACTATTAGGAGTTGTAGCGTGTCCAATAACATCTGGAGATACAGCATTTAGAAGTGCAAGATTGGCTATTGCAGATGCAATAAATTATAAACAGGGACCTGTAAAAAATAGATTTGTAATTGCAATACCTTTATTTGCAGTAGGAATAGGGCTATGTTTTATAGATTTTGCAATAATTTGGAGATATTTTGCTTGGGCGAATCAAACTTTAGCAACGATAGCCTTATGGGCAGGAGCAGTTTATCTAGCAAACGAAGGTAAAAATCATTGGATTGCAACAATTCCAGGAGTGTTTATGACAGCTGTTGTTACAACATATATATTGATAGCACCAGAAGGATTTAGATTGTCTGAGTCGGTAGGGTATATGGTTGGTATAGCAGGTGCCATATTAGCTTTAGGATTATTCTTAAGAAAAGTAAACAAAAAAGTGATTGTGGAGGCATAATATAAGAGGAGCTCTGTTGAGCTCCTCTTATCATTTTATAGTTAATATTTCTTTAAGTTCTTTAACTTTGTTTCTACTGACCGGAATTTTAAAGTTGCAATCCAAAACCTTCAAAATATAAGTACCATTAAACCAAGGTTCCACTTCAACAACTTTATCAATGTTTACAATATAAGAGCGATGCCCCCTAAAAAAAGTATTTTCTGATAAAATATTTTCAAGTTGAGAGATTTTTAGTTTGGATGTATACATGTTAGATGATGTAAAGATATGCGTCTCTTTTTCGTCCGCTTCGATATAAAGAATGTCATCTGTTGAAAGAACAACCATTTTTGAATCTAAATTTACAGTTATTTTTTTAATATTAAAATCTTTAACTGAATTTTCATTTTCGCTTCTTTTAAATTCTTCTACTAAATTGTCTAAAACTCTTATAATTCTTTCTTCAGAATAAGGTTTTAGAATATAATCAAAAGCTTTAATTTCAAAGGCATCTATTGCAAAATCTTTGTATGCAGTAATAAAGACCAATTTAATATTTTTATTGAAACGATATATGATTTTACCCAAACTCATACCATCTAGTTCAGGCATATTTATATCTAAAAAAACAACGTCAACTTTGTTACTTTCAATGTATTTTAAAGCATCAATAGGATTTTCAAACTCCCTATTGATTTGAAAGTTATTGTTGTTATGGATAAAATATTTTAACTCTTCCCTAGCAGGGTATTCATCTTCGATAATTATACAATTAATCATCTATTCCTCCTGGTTAATATAAAATGAAATTTTAGTTCCTTTTTCAAGTTTCTCGATTAGTAGTCCTTTACCGTATATAAGTTTTAACCGGTTATGAACATTTTTTAAACCAATATTTTTTTCAATTTTTTTATTTATATTATTAATAACTTCTTGATCGATACCAATACCATTGTCTTCAATACAAACTAAGCACTTGAGGTAGATTTTCTTTATAGATATTTTAACTATTCCACATTCTCTTTGTTTTAAAATACCGTGTTTAATACTATTTTCAACAAGAGGCTGAATTGTTAAACTTGGAATGTTTATTGTGTCCAGCTCTTCGTCAAAATCATAAATAATTTCAAATCTATTATGAAAACGTGCCTTTTCAATATTCACATAAGCTTTGACTTGTTCTAATTCTTTTTTTATTGGAACCAATTTAGCAGAGTTTTCAAGATTATACCTTAAATAGGTGGACAAATCTATGATTATGTCTCTTGCTTTAGATGGATTAAATCTTACAAAAGAAGCAGTGGTATTCAAAGCATTAAATAGAAAATGAGGATTTATTTGATTTTGAAGAGCTTTCAACTCGGCATCTCTAGCCATGGTTTTTAAGTTTTCCATCTTACTGATCTCCAACTGAGTCGATATGAGTTGAGATAAACCAATAGCTAAATATTTTTTTCGAACTGTGATATTTTCATCATTTTCAAAATATATTTTTAGAGTTCCAGAAACCTTTTCGTCTTGAAAAAGAGGGGCAATTATACAAGATTTTATCCCTTTTTCCGAATAGGAAAAATCATTCAGTTCGCTATTTCTATCAAAAATTAGAATTTCACCAGAACTTAGGACTTTTTTTGTGCCTTCACTTTGGATTTCCCTATCTTTGAGAGTAAGATTATTATTTTTGGAGGCGTTGGCAATGATGACTTCTTTGTCAGTTATCACAACAATTTCAGCTTTTAAGGAGTCTAAAAGAATTTTGCAAATGTTGTCTAAAGATTCCCCCTTTTTGAAGAAAGGCAAAGTTTTGTTAGCTATTTCAAGAGCTAACTTTGCTTGTGTACCAGCTTCTCTTTCTTTTTCTTCTAAAATCTCTTCAGTGATTACGATAATAACAGCGACTCCAATTCCGTTTATAAATATCATTGGAAGGTATAAGTTTTTGACAATGTCCATAGCGAGAATTTTATCCTCTGCGAATAGAATGATGAAAAGCATACTCAAGTTTTCTACAAAAACTCCGGCAAAAAAACCCAAAAGAGGTCGATTGTTAGAGTTAGCTTTTTTATATAGATAGCTGGTTATAAAACCACCTAAAACAGTGGCAATAGCACAAGGGATAGCTGTTAATCTACTGACACTGATGGAAGCTCTATGGATTCCAGCAATGATACCTGATATTATAGCAACTTCAGGACCTGCAAGCATCCCTCCCACAACAACACCAATGTTTCTTGTATTGGCAATAGCTCCCTTATAGTCTACACCAATATAGGTTCCTAAGATTGCTAGACTAGAAAAAGTGAGAGAGAGTAAAACTGTATCTACTTTTGTGTATTTTTCTCTACTAAAAATACTACGAGCACTTTTAAATCTAGAGAAAAAAAAGGCAATAGCTATTATGTACCCGAGGGTATTAAAAAGTTTATGAGCTAATTCGAACATTATAACACCTCAAAATTATGATTTTAATTATATCATAGAAAAAAGAAAAATAACAAATGAGAGAAAATAATTGTTATAATGTTGGATGAAGAATATTTAAAGGAGGAATATAAGATGTTTTCAGTTGATTACAAAGTAACAGTATCTGATATAAATTATGGTGGACATATGGGGAATGAAAGGGCATTATTGTTGTTTCAACAAGCTAGAATAGACCTTTTTAAAAGTTTAGGAGTGAGTGAAATAAATGTAGGGGATAACATAGGAACAATTCAAAAAGATGCACACGTTTACTATAGAGCTGAGATCTATTTGGGGGATAAATTAAAAATAACGATAAAGGGCGTTGAAATAAAAAAAACTTCAATAAATTTTATATATATTGTTAAAAATGAAAGTGATAAAGTTGTGTTAGAAGGGAGCACAACTATTGTAGGTTTTGACTATGAAAGGAAAAGGGTTACAAAATTTTCCGAAAAATTTTTGAATACATTAGAAGATATTTTTATCAAATAGATTTTGTAAATAAAGACTAGAAGGCAAAAAAGTAGTAAAATTTAATATAGAAAATATTTAAAATAAAAAGGAAAAGTAAACTCTTTTAGCAACAATAATATATAGCACTTTAAATTTTAAGGAGGAGTTAAGATGAAAAAAATAAAATTAATGTCATTGTTAGTATTGAGCGTATTTATATTGGCGTGTTCAACTGAAAAAGAGGAAGTAAAGCCAGCGACACAAACAACAACAGAGTCACCAGTAATTCCAGCAGATAAAGTTTCTAGTGACGCAAATGCACAACAAATGACGGAACAACCATCAACAGCGACAGCTGTTCAAGAAGTCGCAGTACAAAATGCAGAAGACGCGACTAAGTCCGCAGTAGAAACTGTTGAAAAGGCGACGGACAAATTGGAAGATGAATTGAATAAAGCTAAAGCTAAAGAAAAGATTAGTGAAGGTGTAGATGCAGTAAAAGAAAAGGTTGCAAATTAATTGCAAAAGGGAGTAGTTATTCTACTCCTTTAATTTTTATTTAAAATCTCTTCTAATATTTTATAGGTAGACTCAACAATTTCCTCGCAGCTGATGTTTGATTTTTTTAAGTCTATACAAAGCTCAGAGCCGAATTTATTTTTAATCTCTTTTAATAAGTCATTAGCTAAAAATCTGGCTTTATTTTCCTCTTGATAAGTTTCTCTACCTTCAAGGTAGCCAATGATAAGAACAGCTGCGTTGATAGCACCACAAAGGCTACCAATGGTAACACCAGTGCCCATACCACTACCCAAAGCAACAGGAATTTTAGTATTATTATTTTTATTAAATGAATCAATAATAGATTCAGCACAGTTAAATTGACCTTTTACATAAGTTACTTTTTTATTCATAGAACACTCCTTCAATATAAGACTATCTAATTGATTATAGTACCGAAAAGCATTGGTGTCAATGATAAGTATAAATAAAATCAATTTGAAAAATGGTGAATAAAGGAGTACATTATTATAAGTTTATATCATAAAGGGGGAAGTTGTGATATTAAGAAAATATAGTTTGGTTATGGTTTCGATTTTTAGAGTTTTTACAGAAATTTTGTATGAAATTTTAAGAAAATTTTCAGTTTTATATTATCTGTTGTTTATATTTGGATTACTATTTTCAATAAGAAATAACAATATAAGCAAAGAGGGAGTTGTGATTTCTACAATTTTTTTGATTTTTACTTGGGGCTACTGTAGAATTTACAATAGATTACATACTTTTTTATATCGAATAGAACAAGAATTGAGCTAAGGAGAACTTTGGAGTTCTCCTTTTAAGTTTTAGTATGTATATGTAAAAGCTTTCTCTGTTAAAACTTTAATTTTAGAATAATCAATATCTTTATCATCTTTAGACGAGCATCCACCTGAAGAACATCCACCAGATGAACAACCAGTTTTGGATGAACATCCACTTGAAGAACAATTGTTACAAGAGTGTTCTTCTTCTCCTTTTTCATAGTCAGGGTTTCGTTTAAGAAAATCTTCGTAGCTTTCTAAATATCCCTGATTCGTTAGAGAGGTATATATTTTTTCAAGTTCGTTAGAATCGATACCCAAATTTTTCATAATGGCTCCATCACTATAGACCATTCCACTTTTTAAAAACTCTAAAACATTTTTTTCTATATTATTCATAAAAATTAATCACCTCATCTATTTGAATAGCTTATTTTAACACAAAAAAAAAGAATTGTTAATTTTTTTGCGAGCATGGTATAATGGAGTAAAAATCTATACTATTATTGTCGGAGGATTGATGGAAGAAAAAGTTTTTGAAACAAAAAGAGAAATGGTTGAGTATTCAATAAGAAGTACTTACAGAAAGAAAATATGGTCAAAATTTACAAAAGCGATAAAAGATTTTGCTTTGATAGAAAATGGAGATAAAATCGCTGTAGGTGTCTCTGGCGGAAAAGATAGTTTATTACTATCAAAACTATTTCAAGAGCTAAAAAGAGACAAAAGTAAAAATTTTGAAGTAGCATTTATATCAATGAATCCAGGATTTGGAGCATTAGATTTAGAACAATTCAAAGTTAATTTAGAAGAATTAGGAATTCCATGCAAAATATTTGATGCGAATGTTTGGGAAGTAGCTTTTGAAGCCTCTCCGGAAAGTCCTTGCTTTTTATGTGCAAAGATGAGAAGAGGAGTTCTTTATAGCAAAGTAGAGGAATTAGGATACAATAAATTGGCATTAGGGCATCATTTTGATGATTTAGTAGAAACAACATTAATAAATATGTTTTATGCAGGAACTACCAAAACAATGATTCCCAAAGTAAAATCAACAAGTGGAAGATTGGAGTTAATAAGACCATTAATTTATGTAAAAGAAAATGATATTATAAACTTTACCAAAAAAAATGAGATTGAGGCAATGGCGTGTGGATGTCCAATTGAATCTGGAAAAGTTGACTCAAAGAGAAAAGAGATTAAAAATCTTTTATCTACTTTGGAGAAAACAAATCCTCAGATAAAACAGAGTATATTTAATTCGATGAAAAATGTAAATTTAGATTATATATTAGGATATGTATCTGAAGGTAAAGAAGGAGAAAAAAGTGTTAAAGATAGATAGTATAAAAGAGTTGGACGGATATATATTTCAAGCTTTTGTTTTTGAGGTTCAAGAGAATAAAGTTTTAATTAATAATTCAAAAGATGAAATAAAAATAGAGATTACCTATACTGAAAACAGGGTACTTAAATTGATTGATAAGATTTATAGACAAACTGGTCTAAAAATAGTTTTAAATAGGCTAGATGATAGAGAGATTTTATCATTCATTCAAGATAAGGGATTTGAGAAAACACTATGGAGTCCAATAGGAAAAGCAATGCACGAATATAATATGATTGAAGATGGAGATAGAATTGCTGTTGGAATATCGGGTGGAAAGGATAGTTTGACAGTTTTAAATGCCCTAATAAGAATAAAAAAGATATCGGGAATAAATTTTGAATTGTTTCCAATCCATATTCATCCGGTTGAAGAGGGAGGAAAATATGGTGATATAAAAGAATATTGTAGGAAGTTAGGTGTGGAATTACAAGTGATAGAAACTACAATAGGTGAAAGTATTTTAACTAACGAAGAGTTGAAAAATCCATGTTTTATGTGTGCAAGAGTAAGAAGAGGGTTGTTATATAAAGAGATGAAAAAGCAAAATATAAATAAATTGGTTTTAGGTCATCATAAGGATGATATAGTAGAAACGTTTTTATTGAATGTTTTATATCAAGGAAATATGGGAGTAATGAAACCAGCTTATTATTCGGAGGAATATGGGTTAAAAGTAATTAGACCGTTAGCGTATGTGGAGGAAAAAGAAACGATTAGGTATGCAAAGAAATTGGGACTACCAATTTTACACAATGACTGTCCTTATGAAACAAGTGACAATTCAAAACGTTTAAAGATAAAGAAGATGATACAAGAGTTGTCTAAGGATAGTCCAAATATTAGAAGTGTAATGTTAAATAGTATAAAAGATCTATTTGTTTAAAGAAAACTTTGATTATTAAAGTTTTATTCTTGACAAATGTTATTTAGTGGAATATAATTCAAATATAAATAATAACAAATGTTAGGAGGTTTATTCTATGACACCATTAATTTTCGCAGAACAGAATAAAGAATTTGTTATAAAAGAGATAAAAGGAAGAGGTAAAGATAGAAATAGACTGACAGAAAAAGGATTTTGTATAGGAAATAAAATATGTTTATTAAGAGATGACCAAAGGAATTATATTGTAAAAACAAATGACACTAAATATGTTTTGAATTTTGGATTGGCAAATAAAATAATGATTGATAATGAATAGTACTAAATCACAGTTATCTACTGTGATTTAAATTTTTGAAATATATTTTGAAAATCAAAATATATTTATAACTAATGAGTTGGGAGGCTTGGAATGAAATTAACAGAGTTAAAAAGGGGCGAGTCAGCAAAAATCGTCAAAATTGGGAGAATTGGCGAGCTAAAAAAAAGGCTGGTCGATATGGGAGTTACAGCTGGAGAGATAATAAAACTTGAGAGAAATGCCCCTTTGGGAGATCCACAAGAATTTATTGTTAAATCAACAAATATCGCTATAAGAAAAAAAGATGCACAAAATATTGAAATAGAGATAGATGGATAGGAGATAAAGATGATAAAAATAGCATTTACAGGAAATCCGAATGTAGGGAAATCAGCATTAATAAACGCCATTGCAGGTTCAAATCTAAAAGTAGGAAACTGGGCGGGAGTTACAGTTGAAAAAAAAGAAGCGGAATTTGAATATAAGGGTGAAAAAATTCAGTGTATTGATTTGCCAGGAGTTTATAGTTTAAGTCCATATACATTAGAGGAAACTATAACTAGAGATTTTATAATTAATGAAAAACCAGATGTTATAATCAATATAGTTGATTCTACAAACTTAGAAAGAAATTTATATTTGACAATGTTACTGAAAGAATTAGAAAAACCAATGATTATGGCTTTAAATTTCTATGATGAATTTGAGAAATTGAATTATAAATTAGATATTAAGAAGTTTGAAGAGTTGGTTGAAATGGATGTGATAATGACATCAGCGACAAAAAGAACAGGGATTCAAGAACTACTTGATAAAGCATTGATTATAGCAAAGTCACCTAAAAAAAATAAAAAATACACATTATTATTTGATAAGTGTATAGAAGATGCTATAGGTGAAGTTAAATGTAAAATAAATTGTGATGAAAAATTACAAAAAGCTTCTAAAAAATTTGGGATTGATTTTTTAGCGATAAAATTATTAGAACAGGACAAGCATCTACTGGAAATTTTAAAATCTGAATATGACTACGAAGAAGATAGCAGTATATTAAAAATAACTAGACAGCTTGAAGATGATCATGATGAAGATATCGAAACTATATTTGCGGAAGGGAGATATGGAACGGTAAAAGGGATACTGGCAAAAACATTTACAACTTCTATAAAATCAAGACTTGATTTTACAGATAAAGTGGACAGAGTTTTACTGAATAGATATTTAGGATTACCTATATTTTTCTTAATAATAGTGGGATTAATGGGAACGGTATTCAATGGATCAGCTCCTTTAATCGATTGGATTGATGGATTCATAAATGATTATCTTGGAAAGTATGTAGGTATGTTAATAGATGATAGTACTCCAAATTGGCTAGCTTCATTGATTATGGACGGAATTTTAGGAGGGGTAGGAGGAGTTGTTGTGTTTGTTCCTCTTATGTTATATCTATATTTCTTCCTAGCGATATTAGAAGAAAGTGGATATATGTCTAGAGTGGCTTTTTTAATGGATAAAGTGATGACAAAATTAGGATTAAATGGAAAGGCGTTTGTTCCGATGGTATTAGGTTTTGGATGTACAGTTCCAGCAATTTATGCTACAAGAACCTTAGAAGATGATTCTTCAAGAAGATTGACGGCTGCTATGGCACCATTCATGTCGTGTGGAGCTAGACTTCCAGTATATGGATTGTTTACAGCAGCATTTTTCGGAGCTAAAGCTGGAATGATTGTAATGACATTATATGTATTGGGAATTACTGTAGCAATTTTAGTTGGACTAATTTTGAAAAATTTTAAAATGTTTAGAGCTGAAGGAAGGGCGTTACTTATAGAGTTGCCACCGTACAGAGTTCCAAGCTTAAGAGTAATTGTAAAATCAACGTTGACAAGGACAGGGTCATATCTAAAAAAGGCGACAACAGTGATAATGGGAATGCTGATGATATTGTGGGCTTTGACATATTTTCCAAACAACGGAGATACAGCAAACTCGTATATGGCTAAATTTGGAAAGACGTTCCAAGGGGTTTTAAAGCCAACAGGATTTGCTGATAGATGGGAAACGGTTGCAGCTATACCACCAAGTTTGGCAGCAAAAGAGATTGTGGTAGGATTTATGGCTCAAGTTTTAGTAGGAGATAAAGATACACAGGAAGTTGAAGAGGAAGCAGGACAGGAAACAACATTTATGGAGGATACACTTGATCAATTTGTTGGGTTGGGAGTAGCGATTAAAGACTCAATAGTTGGTGTTATAAGTCTAGATGTAAAAGCGCTATTTAGTGTACCTGATGAAGATGAAATTGAAGCAGAGGGAAGCGGAGTTGTAGCGGCAACAAAGATGTTATGGACGGATGATTTAGGTCCATTGAGAGCATATTCGTTTATGGTATTTATATTGTTAGTGGTTCCTTGTGTTGTAACATTGGGAGCTATAAAGCAAGAGTTTGGGTATAAATTTACAGGATTTATAATAGGAATGCTATTGGTAGTGCCATATATTATGTCGACAGTTGTATTCCAAATTGGAAAGTTATTTTTCTAACTTTTCTATTGAGGAGGTAAAAATGAAAACTTTAATTTTATTGGGAATAGTTGTAGTAATTGGAGGGGTGGCCCTAAGAAGTTTATATAGAATGCTCAAAGGTGAAGGCGGATGTAGTTGTTCAAAGGGAAAAAATGGGAACTGTAGTTTGAAGGATAAATGTAAACATTAATATTTAGAATGAAAAAGAGGAGTAGCTTAACTCCTCTTTTTATTTTTTTACTCGTCATCCTTTAGCCAATGAACTTTTTCAGTTGAATCATCCGGTTCAATATCAACGCTCATCATATTATAAATAAAATCATCTAGAGGACAAACTAGAACAGCCATAATTACATTATCAGGAAGTCCTAACCTAAAACTTTTTAACTTTTTTAAAAGTAAATCTACTTTAGAGCCAGAAACAATAAGATGGAAAACTGCTTCCGAGCCTGGCCAAACATGGTTATTTAAGTGTCTAATTCCATACTCCCAGCTACCCTCTAGTTTAGATTGAATGGTGTAATAATGAAAGCCAATTGAATGTAAAAATGTTTGTAAATTATTTTTTTGAGAGTCGTTAATGTATATGACTACTCTTTTTGTATTTTTTCTATCAACAACCATAAAAGACCGCCTCCTATAAAATTATGTTAATATTTTAATACTACATTTTCTAAAAAAATCAATACATTAATATAGTAACAGTTCTTACAGAATGAGAACATGTAAAAAAATAGCCCATAACTAATAAATAAAAATTTAAAAAAAGTACACATTTTTATAAATCTATGTTATAATCTAATGAATGAATATAAATAATTTAAGGAAGTGAATATGGAAAAAATATTAACATTTAGAGATTTAGGTTTAACTGAAAAAACTTTAAA
>Trix_p1__coassemble_1671_pt1 | contig 15122 bp, 13 predicted proteins | sample Trix_p1__metabat2_low_PE_021 | metagenome-assembled genome bin Trix_p1 | reverse complement strand
AAAAAGATTGCCCTGATTCATCCTCTCCCTAATAGAGGAAGAGGTTTTCTCAGGGTGTTTTGATAAAAATAGGGACAGTTCAACTTTAAAGTTCTGTCCCTTCTATTAATATAAATCCCTTTATTTTATTAACCCCATTAATTTTGGTAGTGCTGTTGAAAGCTGAGGTATATAAACTACCAGTAGTAATACTGCTATGATGACTGCATAGTACTTTACCATCTCTCTCATAACATCTTCCATTTTAAGTTTGGCAACTTTTACTCCCACAAACAGTGTATTTCCAACTGGTGGTGTAATATTTCCAATACATAAGTTAAATACTATGATGATTCCAAATTGAACTGGAGTCATTCCAAAAGTCTTAACTATTGGTAGGAATATTGGTGTAAATATAAGTATCGCTGGTGTGACATCCATGAATGTTCCAATGAATAATAAAAGTACGTTCATCAATAAAAGAATTAGATATTTATTATCGGAGATTCCTAAAATCATATTAGAAATAGCTTGAGGTACACCTGTGAAGGCCATTACCCATGACATAATTGTTGAAACTCCAATTAGGAAAACAATTATTCCTGTCATCTTTGCACTCTCTTCAAATATTTTAACTAACTGCTTTATCGTTATACTTCTATAGAAGAACATAGATAGTAATAAGCTATATACAACTGCAACAACAGACCCCTCTGTTGGCGTAAATATACCTCTAATAATTCCACCTATTACAATAACTATAAGTGCTAGTGATGGTATAGCATCTATAAATGTAGCTAATACAACTGAAAACTTTGCTGCTGCCTTTCCTTTCATTCCTCTTTTCTTAGCTAGGAAAAAAGTTAAAATCATACAACCTAGACCCCAAAGTATTCCCGGAATATATCCAGCCATAAATAGAGCTGCAACTGATGTTCCTCCACTTACAAGAGAGTAAACAATTAGCGAATTTGATGGCGGGATTAGTAACCCCGTTGGCGCTGTTGAAATATTTACTGTAGCACCTAAAATTGGATCATACCCCTCCTCTTTTTCCATGGGTAAGAGTATTCCACCCATAGCAGCACACGCTGCAACTGATGACCCAGAGATAGCTCCAAACATCATGTTTGCAAGAATATTTGTCTGCATAAGTGATCCTGGTACCCTTCCAGTCAAAGACTGAGCAAATGACACCAGTTTCTTAGCTATTCCACCCTGATTCATTATATTTCCAGCTAAAATAAAAAACGGTATTGCTATAAGTGTAAAATTCGATATTCCAGAAAATATTCTTTGAGCTCCTGTAATAAGTGTATTATCGAAAGCCAAAGACGGTAAAATAGCTAGTATCGAAGATACTCCAATACTTATAGCTATCGGAAATCCTAAAATTAGTGTAATTATCAGCACACTAAACATAATTAGAGCTGTTGTTAAAACCATTTTTTATATCTCCTCCTTTAATTTCTCTAAAATATCCTTTATATTTAACAAGGAGTAGACACAGATTATAACTCCACATATAGGAAGTACTGCGTATATATACCCCATAGATATTCTAAGAGCAGGAGTAGTTTGTGTCATTGTCAGAGATGTTATTGCTGATCCACCTCTCACTAAAACTCCAAGTGAAAATAGAAACACCACAAGCTCACTTAAAACTCCTAATAAACTCTGAGTTTTATCAGTTAATTTCTCCACAAAGAAAACCATTTTCATATGATCTCTCTTTCCAAAGATATACGCTGCCGCTAACATTGCCATCCAAGCGAAGGAGTAGGAAATTAGCTCTTCAGACACTGTACTCGGTGCTTTGAATATATATCTTGATAGAATTTGATAAGTTCCCATTAAAGTCATGAATGCAAATAATGCCACACAAGTTCCTAATAAAATTTTATCCAAACCTTTTCTTATATTATTCATTCTCATCTCCTCCTGTCATAGACCTTCCAACTTCCTGAATTTTCTCATATATTGGAATCAATTTAGGATTTGCTGTCACTACCTCTTGGTGTAGCGGTAAAACTTTCTCTTGGAACGGCAACACATCTGGATAGAAAAATTGTACGTTCATCTCCTCTTTAGCTTGTTTTATAGCTTTCTCTACCGAATTTCCCCAAGCATCTCTTTGAACTCTTGAGATTATTTGGAATCCTTTATCAAAGATCGCTCTTTCATCTGGTGAAAGATTACTCAAAAACTTCTCGTTTCCAATAACAATATCAGGAACCATTTGATGCATATTGTAAGAATAATATTTGGCAACTTCACCATGCTTATTACTTGTTATAGCTAACTCATTATTTTCCGCTCCATCTATAACGTTTTGTTGCAGTGCTGTATAAACTTCTCCAAACCCCATTGGAGTAGCTGATCCACCAAATAGTTGCATCATTCTAATATTAGAAGCACTTTGTTGAACTCTAATCTTTAATCCTTTTAAATCATCTGGAACCAGTATTGGTTTTTTAACTGTATAAAAATTTCTAGTTCCAGCATCTAACCAAGCTACTGCTTCAAATCCTGATTTTTGTGTAGATTTAAATATTGGCTCTACAATCTCTTTATCATCCATCACTGCATGATAATGCTCTGGACTAGTAAATAGATATGGTAAATTAAAAATTTGATATACATTTTCAAAGCTCTCTAATATTGCATTACTCGCAACAGTAAAATTAATCGCCCCTGTCTGAGTTAACTCAACCGTATTTACCTGAGAACCTAAAAGCTCATTTGGAAATATTTGAACATCATACTTATCACCAAGGTTTTCTTCTATATATTTCTCAAAAGCAAGCAATCCTATATTAGTAGGGTGATCTGCCGCTTGGTTATGTGATACTCTGATGATTTCTTTTCCATTCCCTTTATTACAGGATGCAAAAAGAGCTCCCATGACAATAGCCATAGTTCCCATTAAAACCTTTTTCATTATTCTCATCTTCCTATCTCCCTTTAATTAAGATTCTTATTTTGCTTCTAAATACTTATGTAAAGTATTTCTAACTGCATCCTCCCCAGACAACATTTCCACAAAATAATTTTCTACTAATTCAGAAAGACCAACCTCTTCTAAGTTAACTCCAAAGATTCTATTATTTCTAAGTATCACTTTTAGTTGTCCTTTGTAACTCTCGGGTTTTCCAAACTCGATACCTGCTAACTCTCCTTTAAGTATCTCCAACATTGGGTCACTACTAATTGATCTCTCTAATCCCTTATCATCCACTCCTAAAAGGTATCTAAACCATCCTGCTAAAACTAGTGGAATATATTTTAATGATTTAACATCTAAATTCTTATCAGCCATATATGACTTAATAGTCTCTCCAAATCTAATAGCTATCTTTTGAGATGTATCTGTAGCTATTCTTTCTGGTTGATCTGGAATATATGGATTTAGGAATCTCTCATCTATAACCTCATCTATAAAAGTCTTTGGATCGATTATCTTTGGACTTTCAACAACTTTTAAAGCCTCGTTATAACCAACCTCTTTTATTAATCTATTCAAATCCTCATCACTTGCTGCATCATAGATTGATTTCTTATTTAAAATACACCCAAATATTGCAAGTGTTGTATGTAGCGGATTTAAACATGTAGTTACTTTCATTTTCTCTGTTTTCTCAACAGTTTCTCTATCTGTCAAAAATACCCCAGCTGCCTCTAAGTTTGGTCTTCCATTAGGGAATTTATCCTCAACTATAAAGTACTCTGGTATTTCAGCGTTAACAAAAGGAGCCACGAAGCTGTTTCTATTTGTAATAACTGGTGCCATATCCTCAAATCCTAACTTCTCTAAAGAGATTTTTACCTCTTCAGCTGGTCTAGGAGTGATTTTATCAATCATAGTCACAGGGTAAGATACCTTAGACTCATCCTTTAAATATGTTAAGAACTCATCCTCAACATATCCATTAGCATTCCAAGCTGTAGCTATCTCTAAAACAGCTGCCTTTATTTTATCCCCATTTCCAGAACAGTTATCCATACTTACTAAACTTATTGGTGTTCCATTAGTTTTAAATCTTGAGTAAAGTAATTTTGTTATTAAAGTCATTACATGCTTTGGTAAAGTAAATCCGTTTTTGAAATCCTCTAATATAACTCCAAAATAGTTTCCAGAAGAATCTTTTAAATTATATCCCTTCTCAGTTATTGTAAAACTAATCATCTGAAGTGAATCTTTTTTTACAATCTCCTCTAAACTTTTAAAGTTTCCATCAGTAGCTTTTATCGACTCAACGATACTACCAATAATCTCATTTTGGAAATCTCCATTTTTATTTAATGTCGTTAAGATAGTTAAATTATCAAATGGTGTGTAAGCTTTATCTATAATCTCAGTATCAAAGCTCTCAGCTACAATAATCCCTGTATTCTCTAGATTTTTTTCAATTAAAACTTGTCCGACTTTCCCCATGTATGCTCTAAAGATATTCCCAGCACCAAAGTGTAACCACTTTGGTGCTTTTAAAGTTTCCTCTTTCACTGCCTCAATATCATATTTTGGTACTATTATCCCCAATGAACCATCTATGTTTTTTATATCCTTTAAGTTTAATTTCATTTCAAATCTCCTTTTGTTAATAACTGTTACTTTAACTTAGAAAGAGTCTCCCAAATTCCTGTTATATAGCTCGCTCCTAAAGCTCTGTCATACAATCCATATCCTGGTTTTCCTGTCTCTCCCCAAATCATTCTTCCATGATCTGGTCTTAGGTATCCATCAAAGTTATTCTTATGAAGTGCTGCCATAATCTTAACTATATCCAATGATCCACACCCTGAATAGTGCGCTGCTTCTTCAAAACTTACTCCATCCTCAAGAAGCTTTACATTTCTCACGTGTATAAAGTGGATTCTTCCCATTGCACTATACTTATCTACTAATTTCTCCATATTGTTGAAATTAGCACATCCTAATGATCCAGTGCAAAGAGTTAGTCCATTGTACTTGCTATCGACCAAACTTAAGAATCTATCAACATTTTCTTCACACGTTATGATTCTTGGAAGTCCAAAGATTGGCCAAGGTGGATCGTCTGGGTGAATAGCCATTTTTACATCAGCCTCTTCAGCCACTGGAATAATCTCTTTTAAAAAATACTCCAAATTAGCCCAAAGCCCTTCTTGCCCTATACTCTTATATCCTGCAAATAGCTCTGCTAACTGCTCTTTTGTATAACTTGAATCCCATCCTGGTAATGATAAATTACTATTTAATGGATCTAATTTATCCACTTGATTCTTGTAGTAAACAAGCGTTGTTGAACCATCCTCTAACTCTTTGTCTAACTGTGATCTAGTCCAGTCAAATACAGGCATGAAGTTGTAACATATAACTTTAACTCCAGCAGCTCCTAAGTTTCTTATGTTTTGCTTGTAGTTCGCTATATACTCATCTCTTTTTCCAATACCTAATTTTATATCTTCATGTACTGGTACACTCTCTATAACATCAAATTTTAGTCCGGCTTTTTCAACTGTCTCCTTTAAAGCTAATATTTTATCCATTGGCCAAACTTCTCCAACTGGAACATCATATATAGCTGTTACAATACTTTCCATTGTTGGAATCTGCTTTATGTATTCCAGTTTTACTGGATCAGATTCTCCATACCATCTAAATGATAATTTCACTTTTTTCCTCCTTAAAATTTCTATATTAATTAAATTTCTAGCTTAAAGTAATTTTTTGCATTGACAAAACAAATCTCTTCGATCATTGCCTTTAAAATCTCTTCATCATATGGAACTTCTCCATCCTCTACCCAAGTCCCCACTAAATTACAAAGTATTCTTCTGAAATACTCATGTCTTGTATAGGATAGGAAACTTCTAGAGTCTGTAAGCATTCCCACAAATCTTCTTAAAAGTCCCAGTTGAGATAGAGCTGTCATTTGACGAATCATTCCATCCTTTTGATCATTAAACCACCATCCAGATCCAAACTGAATCTTTCCTGGAGTGTCACTATTTTGGAAGTTCCCAATCATTGTTCCAAGAAGTTCGTTGTCCTTTGGATTTAAACAGTAAAGAATTGTTTTCGGAAGCTCTCCGTTTACCTCTAAACTGTTCAACAATTTTGATAAAATCTCTCCATAGTTATTATCTGCTATTGAATCAAAACCAACATCTGCCCCCAATTTTTTAAACATTCTTTCATTATTATTTCTAAGAGCACCCATGTGTAGTTGCATTCCTAAATCATTTTTGTAATATATTTTTCCAAGAGCTAAGAAGATTTCAGTTTTATAAGTATCTGCTTCCTCTTTTGTTAAAGTCTCTCCAGCTAATCTCTTAGCGAAGATTGTCTCTATCTTGTTCTCAGTATCTCTTCTGTAAAAAGGTGTCTCTAAACTGTGGTCAGTCACAACACAACCATTTTCTACAAAGAATTTCACTCTTTTTTCTAAAACTCCTACTAATTTTTTAAAAGAATCTATCTTTTCATTTGAAACAGTTTCTAATTTTTCTAACCAGATTAAATAATCATCTTTTTCTAAGTAGATAGCTTTATCAGGTCTAAAAGTTGGAAGAACTCTTACTTTAAAGGTCTCATCTTTTAAAATCTCTTGATGAAACTCCAGTGTATCAGCGGGATCGTCTGTTGTGCAAAGTGCTTTTACATTTGATCTTTCAATAAGTCTTTTAGCTGTAAACTCACTTGTTTTTAAAAGCTCATTAGCTTTGTCCCAGATGCTCTTGGCAGTCTTTCTATTCAATATCTCCTCTATTCCAAAGAATCTCTTAAGCTCTAAGTGAGACCAGTGGAAAAGTGGGTTTCCATAAGCGTATTCCATCGTTTCTGCAAAAGCTAAGAACTTCTCATAGTCAGTTGCATCTCCTGTAATATACTTTTCATCTACACCATTTGATCTCATAGCTCTCCACTTGTAGTGGTCTCCATAAAGCCAGATCTGTGTTATATTTTCATAGCTTTTATTCTCTGCTATCTCCTTTGGGTTAAGGTGACAGTGATAATCGAATATTGGCATTTTTTCTGCATATTCATATAATTTTTTACTTACATCATTTTTTAATAAAAAATCTGAATCCATAAATTTTCTCATAGAAACTCCTTCAAATCTTTTGTATTAGTTGTATGCAAGTATGATATCCAATCTTTTAAATTTTGTCAATAATTTTTTTTGTACTATTTTCAGAAACTACTGTTCTATTTCAAACAAAAAGCACTTGAAATATAGTGTTTTTAACTATACTTCAAGTGCTTATAATACGAATTTTTTCTACAAAAATACTCTATATTTTCATCTTAATTGTTATACTTAACTATTCTCTTTTCACCGTCTATCCTATAAGTACCTCCAAACTCTAAAGTTAACATAGGTTTACAGTGCCCTGATTTTAAATTATAACAAACTGGTTTTTTCAAATTGGCAAAATGAAAATCAAAAACCTCTTTCAAGGACATATCATTCTCTGAACTTTTTTCACAGTTTTTAAAATCACCTAAAATAATTCCAGAAATTTCATTTAAAACTCCAGCGTTTTTTAATTGCCATAGCATCCTATCCACTTTGTATGTGCTCTCTGAAATTTCTTCAATAAAAAGTATTTTGTCTCTGTAATCAACGTCGTACTCGCTTCTTAGATTGGATACCAATACAGCTAAATTTCCACCTATTAAAACTCCCTCTCCTTTCAATGAGTTATAAAATCCTATCTCCTCACCGAAGTTTTCTAAATTACACTCCTTGAAGTCTTCCATAACTACTCCTAAAAAATGATTTAAAGTTTCTCTGTCATAACTTCCTGAAAAATTACTCACACCCATAGGTCCATGATAACTTTTCATTCCACACTTTTTATATAAAGCTAAAAGAACTGAGGTAATATCACTATATCCTATAAATGGTTTTGGATTTTTCTTTATCTCTTCATAGTCTAGAAGTTCCAACAATCTAGTGCAACCATAACCTCCACGTACACACATTATTGCCTCTATGCCTTTATCTTTAAAAAAATCGTTTATATCCTTTGCCCTCTCCTCATCAGTTCCAGCAAAGGAATACCATTTTTTAGTTACACTTTCACCTACTTTTACCTTAAACCCCATTGTAGTTAAGTTCTCAATAGCACTTTCCAAAACTTCCTTTTCTATAGATCCAGCTGGAGCAACTAGACCTATAGTATCTCCTCTTTTTAACTTCATAAAATCCGTCCTTTATCCAAAAATTATATTACAAACCCAAACAGCTGAAAGTAGTCCTGCAACATCTGCCAATAACCCTGCCACTATAGCGTGTCTTGTTTTTCTAATACTAATAGCCCCAAAATAAACCGCTAGAACATAGAATGTAGTTTCTGTTGACCCCATCATTACAGATCCCATTCTTCCAATCATAGAATCTGGACCGAAATTAATAAATAAATCATTTAAAATTCCCGTTGATCCTCCCCCTGAAAGTGGTCTCATAATAGCCATAGGTAGTAACTCTCCTGGCATACCTATCAGTTGTAAGATTGGGTTTATTCCTTTTACAATTAAATCGATAGCCCCTGAACTTCTGAAAACACCAATGGCAACTAACATAGCAACTAAAAACGGAATTATTTTTATAGCCGTAGAAAATCCTTCCTTCGCTCCTTCGCAAAAAACCTCATAAACTTTAACTTTAGCTATAAAAAAACTATATCCAAGTATTGAAAGTATTATCACCGGTATTGCATATAAAGATATTTTTCCCATTATTAAAGTAAACATAAATCCCTCCTGTTATAGCATCTATTAAATCCTATTCATAATCTATCAAAATATATTATTCAATAAAATTTCTATCTCTTCTCTCAACTCTTTTCTTGAACCATTCCAATGATTAACCATTATAGCAAACGCATATGTCTTCCCATTTTTTTCAACATATCCTGAATATGATTGAATTCCACTCATACTCCCACTTTTTATTTTAGCATTTCCAGATAATGGTGTATCTTTTAGAAATAATTTAACAGTTCCTTCTTTTCCAGCTATTGGTAGTATATCTTTTAAATCATTCTTCGAGTACGTTAGAACATCTACCAAAAATTTTGAAGATACTGTATTTCCTCTTGAAAGCCCACTTCCATCTCCTAAAACCAGTGCATTTGTTTCTAAACCATTATTTTTCCAGAGTTCAGTTATATCAATTTTTTTACTTTTCTTTAGAAGTTGGTACAGATGCTCTGCATAGTGATTATCACTTCTTGTTAAAAGAACCCTACAAATTTCCGATATAGTCGGTGATTCCGTTATTGCTATGATTTTCCCATCCTTAGGTCTTTTTGAAGTTGTTCTAGCACTTAGTACCTTTCCTGTAAACTTTATACCTTCTTTCCGTAAATATTCTGAAAAATAATTCCCCAAAAATAGTCCTGGATCTGGAATATCACTGTCTATCCTATATTCCTCTTCACTCTTTGGTATAGTTCCACTAATCGTTCTTTTATTTTCTAAAGGTGCTCCCTGAACTATAAGAGTATTTTTACTATTTTCTAATACCAATGCCTTATTATCAAAGCTTAGCTCTTTAATTTTAGGAGATATTCTTGTTATTTTAGGTTTTTCTCCTGGCTTCTTTGTTTCCAATGAAAGAGTATACAAGTTATCAAATATACTTATCCCATAAGTTGCCTGACCATAATCTGTTCCCATATCTTCCCAAAGCCATTTTCCTGGAATTCCTTCATACCCAAAAAGATCATCAAGTACAATTATACTTCCATCAATTGATTTTATTCCAATCCTCTTCATCTCTTGAACCCAATGCTTTAAAAACAACTCTTTATCCTTTGCAAACCCATTGGAACCTAACGTGGGGTCTCCACCTCCTTCAATATAAATATCCCCTTTTAAAATGCCACTTTTAGATATCTTACCATCATATAGAAGTTTTGTTTCTAAAGTTGTATCTCCTCCCAAAACTTTTATAGCTGTTGCAGAAGTGACTATTTTTAAAACTGAAGCTGGTACTAACCCTGTGTCACCGTTATAATTATCCACAATCTTCCCACTATCTAAATCAACTGCATAAAAACTCAAATTTCCATGTTTCATCATATCTGAATTTATAAATTTTTTTAAAGGCTTTATTTTATTTTTTGGCAGTCTTGTACTTATTTTTTGTGTATTTTCTTCTTGCCGAACATTTTCTAAACCACTACAACTTATAAATAGTAGTGCCAATAATGGCACATAAAAAAACTTTTTCTTCATTTACCTTCCCCCTAAAGTTCTATTTATAAAGTTGCCTCTTTTAACTCTTCAATGTCCTCTCTTTTGAACTTTTTTAGTTTTTGTAGCATTTTGCAACTTATGATAGCTACTGTTGTAGATATTAATGTAGCTACTATTGTAGGTGCTATTATTTCACTCACATTGGCGGAGTTTGCTGCAGCACGATACGCTAGTACACTTGATGACACAAGTGTAACAGATGATGTATTAATAGCTAAAAATAGCACCATTGCATCTGTTGCTTCATCCTTATTCTCATTTAAGTCCTGTAACTCTTGCATGGCTTTTATTCCCAATGGAGTAGCAGCATTCCCTAAACCTAAAAAGTTAGCAGCTATATTTGCCACAATGCTTCCGTTGGCAGGATGATTCTCCGGAATTTCTGGAAACAATAGTCTCATAAGAGGTCTCAAAGCTTTTCCAAGCAATTGAACCAATCCCGCTTTTTCCGCTACCTTCATAAGCCCCAACCAAAAACTCATTATTCCTATTAGACCAATTGAAATTTCTACCGCTGTTTTAGCTGAAGAGACAACTGAATCTGTTACCCCTTGAACCGTTCCTGTAAACATAGATATCACTATACCTATAAGTATTAACCCCACCCAAATTGCATTTATCATAAATACCCTCCCTCATATAAATTTTACAAAAACATAGTTACTCCTATCAATATAAAAACGCTTCCTGATAAATATTTCATTTTATTGAATAAAAATTCTTTAACTTTATCTGTAAAAAGAGTTGTAGAAAAAGCTAGAACTATATACCATGAAACTTCAATCAACAGATAAATACTTCCTAAAAGAAACATCTCTTTTCCAAGGTTTCCATTTCCCTTTAAAAATTGAGGAATAAAAGTTATAAAAAATAATAAAACTTTAGGATTAGCCAAATTTGTTATCATTCCCTTCAAATATGAGTTATTTTTCTCTCTTTCCTCTAAAAGTGTTTTTTTAGATTTTAATTCTGTTACTCCAGTGTAGATTAAATATCCTGCACCAACAATTTTTATAATTGAAAACAATAGTGAGTTTTCTAATCCATTTGTAGGTATTACAAATATCGCCAATAAAATTGAACCTAATACATTGTAAATCATTCCACCACTCATAACACCTAAAGCTGATTTTAATCCCTCTTTTCTTCCATATAAAGTTGAATTGCTTAAGATATATACCGTTGCCAGTCCTGGTGTCATTGCAAAAATCAATGATGCTAACATAAATTTTATTTCCACAGTCCCACCTCTACATATCCTCTAATGATAAATCATTTTTCAATAAGTCTTCATATGTTTCTCTTTTGGAAACTAAACAACATTTTCCAGACTTTACAAAAACTACAGCTGATTTTAAAGCTTTATTGTAGTTACTACTCATTGAATGTCCGTAAGCTCCTGTACAACTCACAAGGATCAAGTCTCCTTCACTACACTCGCCTAACTTTGTATTTTTTATAATAACATCCCCTGACTCACAACATTTTCCAGCTATAGAAACAATCTCTTTTTTCTCATTATTCAATAATCTATTAGCTACAATACTTTCATATTTTGCATTGTAAAGAGCTGGTCTAATATTATCAGTCATTCCACCATCTATAAAAATATACTTTTCTCCACCAAAAGTTTCTTTTTTTCCTCCAACTGTATAAAGGGTACTACCTGCTTGACCCACTATAGAACGTCCGGGTTCAATTGATATTTTTTCAACCTTTACCTTTTCCAATTCCAATGTTTTTTCCAAACAATCTATAATTTTTTGCATCAAATATTTTAAATCTACATCTGTATCCCCCTCTGTGTATCTAACACCAAAACCACCCCCAATATTTATTTCTGGTATTGTTATATTCAACTCTTCAGATACCTCTTTTGTAAATTTAACCATACTATCTATTCCTTCATAAAATGCTAACTCATCAAAAATTTGTGAACCGATATGACAATGAAAACCTAAGAAATTAAGTTCCTCTTCTTCAACTATATCTTGCACAATCTCAACTATATTCTTATCAAAAATGGACTCTCCAAATTTTGATGTGTGCTTAGCCGTTTTTATATACTCATGAGTGTGAGCATCTATTCCTATATTTAATCTTAGCATCACATCCATTTTTTTCCCAAATTTTCTACAAACTTTAGCTACTCTTTTAGCTTCAAATCTATTGTCTAAAATTATACTCCCTATTCCTTTTTCAACACATATCTCTATTTCTTCTAAAGATTTATTATTTCCATGCATATGAACTTTTTTAGGATTAATTTTTTCTGATAGAATAGTATGTAACTCTCCAGCTGAAACTGCATCTATATGCAATCCCATTCTATCCACAACTTGAACCATCGCTTTTGATAAATAAGCTTTTGATGCGTATACAACTGTCGTTTTAAATTTATCACTGATAAATCCATCCTTTAAAGCTTTAATTTTTCTTTCCATAAGTTCCAAATCATATATATATAGTGGTGTTCCATACTCATTTTGTAACTGTGTCACCGAAACCCCACCAATTTCTAAAACACCATCCACTTCTTTCATACTTCCTAAATACTTCACAGCTGCCTCCCAATTTATTTTTAAATTTCTCATACTTATTATATACATTATGTTTATTTTACTGTCAAAAAAAATAAAAAATAATTTTTTATTGGTTTTTTAGGTTATAAAATAACCTTATTTTCACCAATTCAAATTTTGTTTTTTGTAAAATCAACTCTTGTTTTTTAGACAATCATGGGGTAATATCCATAGTCCGGGAGGTGATTAATATGAGTAAAAATATATCTGTTATAACAAATGCAAAAGATGTCACAAAATTTTATTCTCAAAAACTAAAAGAATTATTTGGTGACCTAATTAGTGTAAAAACTTTTAGCTTTGAAGATGGTTCATATAAAAATATAGAAAATTCTGACCTCTATGTAATTACTACAAGTGCCTATGAACTTTTGAGCGAAAAATTTTTGGAAAAAAATAATATTGTTGTTGTCGATTTAACTATTACGAAAGAAACTCTTTCTATTTTAAAAAAATTTCCAAACGGAACCAAAGCAGCATTGATGAATGTAAATTTAAAAATGTGTATAGAAACAATGTCTGATTTTTATCATCTAGGCATAAATAACATTGAATTTTACCCAATTCACCCAAATTCGCAATCTATCCCTAATGTTCCTCTAGTTATAACTCCTGGAGAGATTGATGATATTCCAAAATCTTTAAAGAAGAAAAAAATTATTGATATTGGTCACAGATTTTTTGATGGAAATACTATTATTGAAATAGCTTTAAAATTAGGTTATGAACATCTTTTATATTCTAAAAAAATCAACGAATATCTGGATAGAATAGCTTCAAACGACTATAGTTTAATTAAAATTTTAAAAAAAGCTACAACTTCTGAAAGTCAGTTGGATATTCTTTTAAAAACTATAAATATCGGAATAATTGGAGTTGATAGAGATAATATTATTTGTTCATGCAATAGGGATGCTGAAAGTATCATTCAAATATCCAAGGATAATCTAATTGGTTACAGCTACTTAGAACAACTTTCTATCATTCCTTTCAATGAAGTGAAAAAAAATAAAGTTGAAATAAAATCTAAACTTGTAGAGATAAATGGAGATTTTATTAAACTCAATGTGACACCTATTATTAGGAATGATAATTATATCGGTGCTTTTGCTTTCATACAACACTTTCAAGAGGAAGAACTACGTCATCATGAGTTTAGAAAACAGCTATTGAACAAAGGACACCGAGCTCGCTATAACTTCAGCGATATTCTAGGAGAGGATAGCTGTATTTTAAGAGTGAAGGAGATTGCTAAAAAAATGGCAAGGACAGAATCTTCTATTCTAATCACTGGAGAAACTGGAACTGGAAAAGAGCTATTCGCTCACTCTATACATAACTACTCCAAACGAAAAAATTTTCCATTTGTTATTATAAATTGTGGTATCATTCCATATAATTACTTAGAAAAAGAGTTATTTGGATATGAGGATGAAGTCGGAAATAGAAAAATAGGACTCTTGGAGTGTGCTCATATGGGAACTATCTTTCTCGATAAAGTGGAAGAGATGACTCCTGCTCTTCAAATTAGACTTTTAAGAGTCCTGCAAGAAAAAACAATAACCAGAGTAGCTGGTGATAAAGTTATCGATATTGATGTTCGAATTATTGCGGCAAGTAATGAAAATCTTAAGGATTTAGTTCAAAAAGGTCGCTTTAGAAAAGATCTCTACTATCGTTTAAATACACTTCCTATTTTTATTCCACCACTGAGAGAGCGAAAACAAGATATTGAAATTTTCATAAAAAAATTCCAAAAAGAATTTCATGGAGACTTTACTTTCAATGAAAAGGTGAAACGTGTTTTTGAATCACATAGGTGGGATGGTAATATCCGAGAACTTCGAAACTATATTGAATTTTTGACATACATAGATAAAAAGGAGATTGTTTTTTCTGATTTGCCCAGTGAACTGATAGAAATTTATCAAAGTAGTTTAAATGCTAACAATGAAAATTTTGAACAGTATAATAATTTACTTCTAGAGGTTGCTCAAAAGAAATACGACGAATATATTTTTGTCCTAACTACAATCTCTAAAAATAATTTAGCCAAAATCTCTTCCGGTAGAAATACCCTCTATGTGGAAGCTACAAAGGAGAATATTTCACTCAGCGAAAATGATATTAGGAAAATTTTACTAAATTTAGAAAATCTTGGTTTTATTGAAAATAAAAAAGGACGAAAAGGAGCTACCTTATCTGAGATTGGATTAAAGTTTTTAGAAAAAAATTGAAATACTCCCTATTGTATATTTTTACAATAGGGAGTATTTTTTCAATTTTATTTGTTACAAAAGTATTCTGGG
>Trix_p1__coassemble_1660_pt1 | contig 15260 bp, 11 predicted proteins | sample Trix_p1__metabat2_low_PE_021 | metagenome-assembled genome bin Trix_p1 | reverse complement strand
CTATGAAATATTATTTACGTTCATTATACAACAAAAAAGTTCAGATATCAAATGTTTTTGAAAAAAATTTTTAAAAAAATAAAAAAATTTCAAATAGAAAAAATACTTAGTATGGTATATGATATAGTTCAGATATAAAGCTTCACATTTCGTGAAGAAACAGGAGGGAACAAGATGAAAAAAGTTTTATTAGGAACACTTTTATTGAGTTCAGTGCTTTGTGCAGCAGAGTTATCATCAGTAACAGCAGAAACAACAGCGGTTTTTGCTAAAAGTGAAAAGAGTGGAGATAGACCACTTATCTATTTAGTAGAGAATTTTTATGAAATGGCGACACTGCCAGGATTCTCTTTAGGAGCCCCATCAGGACTTGTTTCTTCATATGGAGTAGCTTTTGTAGGACTTTCTGGAAGAAGAGACAGTGATAATACGGATGGAGCAGTGGCTCTTGGAATGGGATTTGGAAATGCTGAAAAACTTGGTGGATCAGTATCATTAGGAGTCGGAAGTATAGATTTTAGAGATGGTGGATCTTTCAATAGAGGAAATTTAAATTTAAATGTGGGGCATCATTTCAAAGAATTGGGAATTGGAGTATCGGTTGGTATGGTAGGGGTTGATTTGTGGCATGCAACTAAATCAGATGGAGACAATCAGGATCCAAGTTTTTATGTAGCAGCTACAAAACTTTGTCCAAATGATTTTATTCCAGTTATTATTACCGCAGGTTTTGGAAATAACTCATACGCAGATATAAATAAAGATAATGATAGAAAAGATAAAATAGATGGGTTTGGAGCAGTTGCATTTTACTTAATTCCACAGTTGAGTGTAGTTGTAGATTATACAAGCAATGTATTAACAGCAGGAATAAGTATAGTACCATTTCCTGATTATCCAATATCAGTTAATTTAGGAGCAACGAACTTAACTGAACAGGGACAAAATGATAAAGTAGCAGCAATTGGATCAATTGCAGCGGCTTATGTATTTTAACTAGGAGGGATTGAGATGAAAAAATTATTATTAATTTTAGGAATATTAATGATGGTAATATCAGTGACATATGCAGCGGAAGAGAACACAACATCAGAGAATGCTGGTACAACTAAGGATTCAAAGGGAACACAACCGGGAGCTCCAATGTCAAAAGGAGATTCTTTTATGGCCGCTTTTGGAATGGGAGATTCATCAATTGTAAGTGGAGGAGAAAGCAGTGGTGGAGCAACAGCAGGGTTAACGGCAGTAGAACTTTCAGCGGCACACGTTGGATCAACTTCTCTGACAAGTAGCCAAAATACACCATATAGTTATAAATAGGAAATAAAATAACACTGAAAAGAAAGTAGAAATAATTATTAATAATTAAAGTAGAAAGCTGTTCAGTTTGAACAGCTTTCTTTTATGAAATTTATTAAAAACACGGAGGAATGAATGAGAAAAAAAGAGGATTTTTATGAAGAGAACTTCTATGAAGATGGAGAGGAAATAGATTTAATGGATCTGATTTTTACACTTTTAAGAAGATGGAAACTAATAGGACTAGTAGCACTACCCATATTTGGAATGGGAGTTTTTTTTGCTCTAACAAGACCAACTATATATAAAACAGAGATGACAATGATGGTATCAAGTGGAAGAAATTTTAATGCTAGCTCATTGGATGGAGGAGAGTTATCACTTAATCAAAAGTTGGCAACAACCTATGCGGAAATAGCTAAAAGTAATGCGATACTGAAAAACGTTATCAAAAAATATGATCTTGAAACAACATTAAAAACTTTACAAAATGAAGTGTCAATAACTCCTGTAAAAGATACCGAATTACTTCAATTGACATATAAAAACTCAGATCCAGCTTTAGCGGCAGCTGTAACGAATGAAATAGGAAATGAGTTTATGTCAAAAGTTCGTGAAGTCATGAATTTTCAGAATATAAAAATTGTTGAAGCCGCAGAAATACCAAGAGAAGCATTACCTAAAAGAAGAGGAGGTATACTTGTAATCTCATTAATTTTATCAAGTATGATTGGAAGTGTGGTCGCGTTTATAGTTGAATTTTTCTTTTGTAAATTGCGTAAACCAAAGGATATAGAGAAAATTTTAGGAACAAGTATGCTTGGAATGGTTCCAGATTTTAATTTTTCTCTAGTAGATGGAGGAAAAAATGAACAATAGAAGTAAAAGACAGATATTTTTTAAAGATGCCAATAATCATGAGATGAATGAAGCTCTTAGAGTTATTAGAACAAATCTTCACTTTTTAAATGAAAAAGAAGCTGCTAGAACTGTATTAATTACAAGTACTACACCTAAGGAGGGAAAAAGTACTATAGCTTCTAACTACGCTATGAGTATAGCTATTACAGGAAAAAAAGTACTTCTTATAGATTGTGATATTAGAAGACCAAGAGCTCACGATAGTTTTGGAGTATCTTTTAATAAAGGGTTAGAATCAGTATTATCTGGTGAGTGTGAAGTAGAGGATGTAATTTTAAAAGATATTGAAAATAATTTAGATATTCTTCCAACAAGAAATGTTGCTCATAATGTAACAGAACTTTTCTTAGGGGATAAGATGAAGGCTCTTTTAAAGAAATTAAAAAATGAATACAATACAGTAGTGTTGGATACACCACCACTTATCATAGCAAGTGATGCTGCGATACTTTCAAAATATTGTGATGGAGTTGTGTATGTTGTAGCTTATGATCAAGTTGCTAAACGTGAGTTAGAGTTTGGAAAAACTATGTTAAATAATGCTAAAGCAAATATATATGGATTTGTGGTAAATAAGGTGGATAAAAATGGTCTTTCCTATGGAAACTATGGATATTACAACAATAACTACTCATACTATAAAGACTATTATACTGAGGAAGGGGACGCTCTAGCAAGAGCATATAAACCTCAGAAAGGTTTAAAAGGATTTCTTACAAAATTAAAAAGAGATTATAAAAGACAATTAAGTGGGGATCAAAAGGGGAAAAGATGGTAGATATTCACACTCATTTGTTATTTGGAGTTGATGATGGACCAAGAACATTAGAAGAATCTATTGAAATGATTAAAATGGGAATGAGATTAGGGTTTGATGAGTTCTATCTTACTTCTCACTACAATAAAGGGAAATTTAATAATGAACATTATGAAAAAAATTATATGATTTTGAAAGAAAAATGTGAAGAGTTAAAACTTGAAGTGAAAGTATACAGGGGGAATGAAGTTTATTTAAAGGAAAATATATCTGAAATCTTGAGAGATAGAAAATTTAATTTAATAAAAGGGAAATTCCTTTTGGTAGAGTTTTCACCTTTTACTCCCATATCTGTTGGAGAAAATTTGGTAAATAAAATTTTAGAGAGAGGACTTATACCTATATTGGCCCATGTTGAGAGATATGAAAATTTTAAAGGGAGCGATTTAGTCAGGTTAAGAAGACTCGGAGTTAAACTTCAGGTGAATGTGGGAGGAGATAAACCTAAACATATAGTCAGATTATTAAAAGAGGGTTATATTGATTTTTTAGGAAGCGACGCTCATGGAGTAGAAAAAAGAGCTTATACAATGGGAATGGAGCTGAAATATAGAAAAAAAATAACTGCCTTTAATGAAATAAAAGAGGAGGAGATAAGAAATGAGAAAAAGCAATTTGGTAACAGGACTTTTAATTCTTTCTTTAGGAGTATATTCACAGGATCTTGGACTAGAGGAAATTCTTACTAGAGTAAAAAGTAGTAATCCTGAAGTTAAGATTAAAGAGTTAGATATAAAGATAAAAGAAAAAGGAAGGAATAAAGCTTTTAAGAATTTGGTTCTACCTCCAGTTAATCTTTCCACAGAGGAAGATTGGCAGATTGTAAAAGATGAAGGGATGGGATTTAAGGAGATAGAAGCTTATATTCCAATATTTCAGGGTGGTAGAATGGTATATGGTTATAAGAAAGCTGGAAAAGAGTTGGAAATGGCAGAAGAAAATTCTAAACTGACAGTTTATAGTTGGCAAGAGGAGTCGGTGAATGAATATTTTAAAGCTTTAAATTTTAGAAAGCAACGTGAAATAACTAATCTCACAATATCAGCTTTACAAAAACAACGTAATAGACTTGATGGTCTATATAAGGAAAATAAGATGATTCCTAAATCCGAAGTATTAAAAGTTGAAGCGGATATTGAAAATAATATAGCTATTAATCTAGAAAATAAGCAGAAAGAAAGAACATCAAAAGAGACGTTGATGCAACTTTTGGGGTACGATTTAGATAGAGTCATAAGATTGGATGAATTTAATGCTGTGGAGTATCTAAAATCATTTGGAGTTGTTAAAAAAGTGGAGGATCCAAGGAATACAACGTTGGGAAAAACACAAAGTTTGATGGTTGATATAGCTGAATATGATGTAAAAATTGCAAAAGCTGATCTTTATCCATCTTTTTATATAAAACCATCTCACGAATTTAAAAGACGGATTGGAGATAAACTTGTAACAACAAATGAGGGAAGAGTAGAAATAGGATTTAACTATGTATTTCAATGGGGAGGCACATTTGATTCTGTAGACCAGAAAAAACTTGCTCTTGAACAAGCTAAGATAAAATATGATAACAATATTGTTGGAATAGAGTTAGATATGAGAAATAGATTAGGAGAGATAGAATCTCTTACAGGGCAGAGTGAAGCTCAAAAGAAGAGAGTAGAATTACTTAGAGAAAACCTAAAAATTGATAACTTAAGGTATGACAATGAGTTAGTGACAACTTTTGATTACTTAAATTCAGTAAATCAGTTAAGAACGGCTGAAGAGGATTTTTATAAACTTCAAAGGGCTTTAGTTTTAGCTGTAATCAAGTATGAGAATCTATATAAGTAAGGGAGAATTATGAATAAGAAAATAGTGATTGGAGCTGTAGTGGTAGGGTTAGGTCTTGGGGGATATTTTTTAATTAATAGAGTATCGGGAAGAGAGGTTAGAGTTTCAAAAGTAGAGATGGGAAATCTTTCTAGTTCTATACTTTATGCGGGTATAGTTACACCTGGGGAGATCATACCTGTGTATGTGGAAGCTCCAGTACTTGTTGAATCAATAATAGCAAGAGTAGGACAAGAGGTAGAGGTTGGAGATAAACTTATGACTTTCAGTTCTAAGAGTATTATTGAAAATGATAAAGAATTAAGGATAAATGAGTTGGATATAAAGGATATAAAACTTCAAATAGCAGATTTGGACGGAGGATCATTAAAGTTGGAGTTGGACAATAGAAAGCTTGAAATGAGAAATTTGGAAGAGCAGATAAGGGGAAACGAGAGAAGACTTCCAGTAGTACAATCAGAAGCTAGAATATTAAAAGAGAAAGGGGAAGCATATAAAAAATTATTAGCTGCTGATGGAGTTTCAAGTACAGAGGTCAATAAAGCCGTAAATGAAGCTGAGAAAAAAATAGTTGAGTTGGAGGATTTAAAAACTAATTTAGAATTAAATAGACAAAAATTTGAATTATCAGCAGTAAGTTATGAGAGTTTAACTAGACAGTTAGCAATAGAAGAGGCTAAACTAAAATCAAGTTTGGAGAAATTACAGCTTACAAATGAGATGCTAAATCGTCGTGCAGAACAGTTGAGAAAACCACTTGAAGCACCTGTAGCAGGAGTTATTACAACTATAGATGTGAGAGAAGGAAGCAATATGCAAAGTGGACAAAGACTATTGGCTATTTCACTAAGGGGTGAGAGTATAGTAAAAGTTGAAGTTCCAATGTATCAAGCTAGTAGTATTAGTTTAGAACAGAAGGCTACAATACGAAGTTCTTCATATGATGGAGATATAACGTATGAAGGAGTTGTAGCTAGAGTTTCCAGCGTAGCTCGTGAAAGCGTATTGGGTGGAAAAAATGATAAGGTTATAGAGATTGAAGTTAAGGTATTAGAAGTAAATGGATTAAAACCTGGTTTTATAACTGATGTAGAAATAAGCAATGAAAGTAGTAGAAACGTAGCAACAGTTTCATCTTTTTCAGTTTTAGAGGAAGGAAATAAGAGCTATGTATACATAGTGGATGATGGGAAAATACGTAAGACTGAAATAAAAATAGGTGTAAAAACATCTACGGATTATGAAGTATTAAATTTACCTCTAGGGACAGATGTGGTGATAAATCCATTTAAAGTAACCAATGGAGAGAGAGTAAAGGCTGTGATTTAGTGAAGGTTTGGATGTCATTTAGATTTCTTCGAGGGAACTTGGCAAGAGCAACTTTTCCAATGATTGCAGTTATAGTAGGGGCTATGTCACTTGTTATGACACTTTCTCTTGGGGACGGAGCAAGAAACATTATAGATAGGGATTTGTCTGCTATAGGAGGAAATAGAATACTTGTAGGTGCAGAACATTTAAATTATAAGGATTTAGAGCTTATGGAAAGACTCCCCTTTGTGGAATATGGAATTTTCCCAGAGGAGAGAGCTTTGGTAGGGAATATAGTGTATAGAGGATACAGTAAGAAGGCTTTGATAGCTATGAAATTACCTATTTTAAAAAATGAAGAGACAGTATTAGATAAAGAACAGTTTTCAGATATAAAAATAGGCGAAGAAATTGAGTTAGAAACTATATCAGGAAAAAGACGGTTTTTAGTAAGAGGATTGTATCAAGAGGAGAGCCCATTTGAAACTATGAAAATGGGAGATAGGGTTATAGTGAGTGATGAAACTTTTGAAAAAATTTTTGGCAAGAGAAGTTATAAAAATTTGGTAATTGCTTTTCCAGAAGGTGAAAATGGAGAAGATTATATACCGATAGTACTAAAAGAGCTAAATAAAATTCGACCTAGGTACAATCAAGTTAGAATACTAGAGACCCCTGATGTCTATAAAAAAGTAGAGAGGATAAAAAGTTTTGTAGGGAAAAGTTTATTTATTCTTTCTTTTATTTCTTTAGGGATAGGAGGAATTGGAATTTTAAATTTGATAGCTACTACGGTACGAGAGAGGGGCTCATATATTGGGGTGTTGCGAGCTATGGGGATGAGTAGAGAAAGTTTGACAAAAATATTTATAATAGAGGCAGGAATTGTGATAGTTTTAGGTACTAGCATAGGAATAACTTTTGGTGTAGGTATGTCATATATAGCTGGAAATATATTGAAAATACCACCATATTTTAATTTTTTTAAGATAATGGTGACATTAGCTCTAATAATGGGAATTAGTCTTATATTTGGAGTTTATCCAGCTAAGAGAGCAGGGAAGATTGAGATAGTGAAGGCATTGAAAATTTGAGGAGAAACATCAAGTCTGTACACATCTTTAATAGCTTTAGGCTCAAAAATTCCTTCTTTATCTCTAGGAATATCAACAATAAATTCTACATAAGAAACGGGAATAGTTTAATGTTATAATATCACAAATTATAACGAGTTAGATAGTTTACATCTTCAAAATCATCCTGAACTTTTTTCGCTTAAATTTTTAAAAATTATGATAGATAATATACCTAGCTCTATTTACTAAAAAATGGAAATCTTCCAACATGATAGCAGTATAGAATGGGGATTACTAGATATGGGTGCGGTTACACCACCTCTCGCTCATAAAGGCTTTGCAGATATTTACTTTCTCTTTTATAATCTCGACGAAAAAAAGTCAGTGATTAATATCTCTATCTTTCGCTGACTTGTTTTCGACGAATATGCTTCTATACAGCTTTTATAGGAATTATTTAACTTTATCAAAAGTTACTATATCTTTTCCACTATAGCTTATGTATATCCTTCAGACAGTAAATTTGATATTTAATCTGCTGATTTTTAAGATATTTCTAAAGCTAGATTATTATAGTTCATATGCCAATCTCCAGCTCTTTAAAGCTCTTTTATTTCCTCTAAAGATAAGCCTGTTATTAGTGAAACTATTTCAATACTTAATCCATTTTTTAAAGATGATTTTGCAATTTCTAACTTCGCTTTTCTTTCACCCTCTGTTAATCCCCGTTGGATTCCTCTCTTTAAGCCTTTTTCTTCTGCTGATAATAAGGCATTTAATCTATCATTCCTTGAATTTTCACGCATACGATAGTTTTCTGCTTCCTTTGGGTCTCTACTTATTCTTGCAAGCTCCTCTTTAGCTTCTTGTAGCTCTTCAACTTTTCTCTCCAAAGATATTACTTTTTCATTGTTTGGATCTTCTAAGAATCCCACCCAAATGCTTAATAAATCTGTTTCATCTATATCTTTCATTTTAGGTATCTCTATAAAATGAAGTTCTAATGTATCTGTTAGTAAATTATTATTACTTGCATTTTGAATTAAATATTTATTATGAAATTTTTCTTCATCTAATAAAATAAAATCCAGTACATTGATACATATTGTTCTTGGTAAATCTGCATAAGCACCTTTTCCAGTGTATTCACTGATGTATGTTTTACTCCAGTAATATAAACTTCTTTTTACCATATTACGTTCATCCGCTCTTTGCATTTCGATATTTATTAATTCACCTGTGCTTGTTTTAGCCAGTATATCTAGTCTTGAAAAGCTATCTTCGATATATTCCTTAGTTATTTCCGTATTTTTTAGCTTGACCTCTACAATGGAATCTTTAGCCTTTATACAAGCATTTAAAAAAGATATTAGTATTTTTGGATGTTTTTCAGAACCAAAAATATTTTTAAAAACATAGTCAACTTTTGGATCAAATAATTGGGTACACATATTACATCACCTCTTAACCTTTATTTTTATTATACCTTAATACTCAAATAATATCAATATGTTATCTTTATTCTTCCATCAATACAATATTTTCTCATCAATATAAAGAATTAAACCTAGTTAAAAGATTATTAAAAAAAGACAAAGAAAGTTATAGTCTTTATACAGCGATTTTTTTCTGAGGGAATCTTACTATTAGATTTGTAATATTAGCAAATTTATAAAAAAAGAAGGCGTCGAAGGAAAAAACTTGACGCCTTTTCTATTTTTTAAAGATCTATAATTATTCTTTTATATAAAAATATTTATATTTACTAAAATTTATACCCCACTCCAATAGTTGCACTAATATTTCTATTGTAGTCTTTAGCAAATTCAAAGTTCATTCCACCTTTATAGATAATTCCATTTGTTTGCTCTAATTCTAAAGTGTAACTTACTTTTCCAGAGGTTTTAGGTAATTCTATTCCTTGAATATTGAAGTATGTTCCATTTTTTTCTTTGCCTAAGATGTATCCCTTCAATCCTTTTGATTTATCTCCAATCGTATTTACTACACCTAAGGATAGGATATTTTTTAATTTTCCGCTATTTAAGTCTATATTCTTGATGAAATCTATTCCAGCCTCCACATCCATTGTATTACTATCAGTCCTATCAGCTTTCATAGCTATTTTTCCTGGTGTATATCCTTCATTTATTTCGCTTTGTTCTATATAATAGTAACTTAGCTTTATTTTTGGTTCTACTGTCCAATCTTGTTTTACATTGTAAGTATACTTAGTCTCTACAAAAGCGTTTAATGAGTTAAGGTGGTATTTATTTTCAGTTGCAAAAGAGTCATATTTATTTGAAATTTTTCTTTCTGCATCAATCGAAGTGTATTGGTAACCTATTCCACTTGTAAATTTGAAGTTATCAATCTCTCTTTTAGCAAATGTTCCCAAGTACAATGAGTTTCCATCGACTTTACTTAAACCTCTAAAATTGATGTTTTGATGATTTCCACCTAAAACAAATCCTACAGAGTTTTTATCTGTTACTCCATATTCAAACGTTGCTAACCCTCCAACTGTATCTGTTGTTGTTTTATAATTTCTGTGTCCTGTATCGAAGCCATAATAATTTTTTCCAGAAGTAGTATTATCATTTTTTACACCTGTATAAATTGCTTTACCTTGGACTATCAGTTCGTCTTTTTTAGGTTTTATTGTTAAGTATGACATATTATCTTCAAACAGCTTTAAACTATCTCTCGTTGATTTTAGTGTATATGCATATGGGTTATTCGCATATATTTGATCTAAAAGTGTCAGTAATCCTTCTAGAGAGTCATTATATGTTTTGTTGTCCAACAATGTTGTATTAGCCATATTTCCAATCTCTCCCGCATTAACTATCGACTTGTACACACTATTTAAATTTTCATACAATAAAGAATCTATAGTAATTGATGGCTTTGAATCTAATGAAGGGTTCTGATTTCCTGGTGAATTTGTGTCTACCGGTGGTTTTGGAACAACGGGCTGTGGCGGTATTGAATCTACAACTGTTATAACCAAATCTTTTCCGTCCTCAGATAATTTTCCGTCTAAAACTAATGAATTAATTTTTACATAATTTTGTCCTTCTTTTGAAACTAAAGTTGTTTCGCCCATTGAGACAGTTGTTCCCACTCCTATTCCATTTAATTTTATTAGCAGATTTCCTCCAGTGCTTTCTAATGTTCCTTTGTTGCCGTATAAAGCGTGTCCAATTGTCTTTCCATCTTTTATAATTGTTGGGTCAACCTTTAAAACTAAATTTCCACTTTCAAGAGTAATTTTATCAGCTCCAGTTATTTCTGCCTTTTCGAATAATGTTACATTTCCATTTGCATTAATTGTTTCAAAGCCATCTATTTTATTGAATACGTTTAAATTTTCTTGTGAAACATTTCTTATAGGTGATTTTGTTCCCAAACTTAGAATATCTTTTCCTGAACCACTTTGTATATTTCCATTAATTTGAACTGTGTTTGCTAGAGTTAATACATTGTTTCCATCACCTAAATTTATATTTCCATTTACAGTAGACTTACCATCTAATACAAATGTATTGTCGCCAACACTGCCTTTTATTACTGTAATATCATTTTTTAATCCACCACCATTTAATATAACATTAGTTCCTTTAAAAGATTTATTGTCATTAATAGTTAAAGCGGTTTCATATCCATTTATTATTGAATCGTTTAATTCTACATCATCAACAACTGTCAATGCACCATTTTCTCGACCTAATCCATTTATAATTAAATCAGACTTTTTAGTTAGTTCAGATGATTTTATATAGGTATTTTGGTTTCCTTGTATTGTTTTTGCTTCTTTTGCAATTGATCCATTTGTAGAGCCATTTAGGATATCTTTTCCATCGGTTTTTCCACTAGTCCCAACTATAATTTCTTTAACTTCTTTTTCAGTACTTAGTTTTACATATATTCCTTGATTTATTTTATTTTTTAATTCTATTTCTTTTAATTCTTCACCATTACTAAAAATTTCTTTTCCTGCTAGTATGCCGTAATTGTTTATGCTTCCTGTAAAGTTATTGGCTACAATAGCACTTTCTGATCCCCTTATCACACCGTGATTATTGATATTTTCTTTACTATTTTTTAATACTATTCCATTTCCTGAGTATTTGGGATTTCTTTTTTCAACTTTATTATTAGCCAGTCCATCATTTATTTCGACATAACCAGATATAACCCCTTTATTCATAACTGATACAGTTTCTCCATTTATTCCATTTCCACTGAAATTAGCGATAGGAAGTGCATATGGATAAGTTACTGCTTCAATAGGTTTTCCATTTACACTAATCGGGGCTCCGCTTGCAGATGCTGTTCCACCTTTCACAATCGCTTGTCCTGATACTACCCCATTGTTTTCTAGTAATATATTTTTTCCAACCACTCCATTGCTAGAATCGTGAGCAGTGGCATCAGCATAAGCTGCTGCAGAGACATCAATAGCTGAAGTAGAGTTAGAATTATGTGCTACTGCATTTCCGCCTTTTAATATTGAATTTCCTAATACAGCTCCATTATTTTTTAAGACAACTTCTTCGTTTCCATAGATTCCATTTCCAATTTTATCACCAGAAGCATATGCAGTTACACTTTTATAACCGGTCGCATTTCCACCTTCTAACATTCCATTTCCTGATATTAATCCGTTGTTTTCTATATTAGCTTTTTTTACAGATACTCCATTACCAGAAGCATATGCAAAAATTTGAGACTTTGCATAATCTTCTGAAAGATTGGCATTTCCAGCCTTTAAAGCTATATTTCCAGATATTGTCCCAGCATTTACAATTGATGCATTCATGACTCCATAGACTCCATTGCTAGAGTTACGCATTAGTATTTCAGCTTTGTCATTTTTAGAAGTAGTTTTATTTATATCCGTATCTCCTGAAATAATACCACTATTTTTTATTGAAACATCACCTAAATTATTAAAAACTCCATTTACTGATTTGTTGACGTCTTGATTATTTATGATAGATTCATTTTTAAGTATGCCTCCTATGAATCCTTTATTATTTATTTCATTTTCATTGTTCAGAGCATTCCAATTTGTTTTTTCAGTTCCGACAATTTTAATATCCTCTTCTATTTCTATTCCATATCCGATTGTACCAGTTATAAAAAATATTACCAGTAGGGATAACGTGTATTTCATTTTATTTTTTAAAGCTTTTTTTTATAATTTTTCTTCAAACATTAGTTTCTCCTTTTCTTGTTGTTTTTTGATTCCATACAATACTATAATATTTTAGTGAAGTGATTTTCTTTTTTAGGAAAAATGAAATTTCCTAATGTAATATCTAAATTAAGAAGTATTGATATTCTTCATTTTATGTTTGAATTTTTTATATCAATTATTTTTGTTAGATTAAATACTGATGAAGAGCTATTGTTAAAAAAAGTTGTTGAAAATGTTTATAAAATTCATGTAGAATTAGGTCAAAACACCTATTATTTGATAGCATAAATCGATTTTGATTTTGTTACTTTTCTTAGCTGCCTATTAAAATTTTTAATAGGGTTTGTTGTATATACTAACTTTCTAAGTCCTGGTGGATATTAAAAAAACTTGGTAGTTCATGCCAGTTAGCTTATCAAGATTCTATTGCTCCAGGATATTACCCTATTTTTCATTGAATGAAATAGAATCTTAACTACCTTTCCATCGTTTCATAGAATTTGGGATATTCGGGAGCAAATTTTAGTGTGTTTCTTATTTGATGTAGAATAATTTTTGATATCCTATTCTGGGAAAAGCTACAGTAATAGCTGCCTTAATTCCACTAAGAGTATCTGCACACAAAGTCAAAATATCTTTTACACCTCTATTTTTTATCTCACTTAGTATTGATGGCTAATATTTAGAGTTTTCATTTCCTCAATGCTTATCGTTAAAATTTCTTTTTTACCTTCCGAATTTATTTTTATGTTGCCAATTTTCTATTTGAGGCAATAGGTTATCTGTAACATTAGAGATGAAATCTTCAGAAGTTTCAAAGCTATAGGTGTCTTCTGCAGTTTTAATATTATATTCTTGCAAGAGTTATTGAATAATATTTATTTTGTACCTTGTGAACAGCTTTCTTTTTATTTTTTGTAATAAAAGGTCTCCTTGTGATAATATATTTTACCACAGAAGACCTTTTAATTTTTTAGAGGTTACAGAAAGTTTGAAGAAGACTTATAAAAAAGCTGGATTAGTTCTATTTTTTTCTTAAAGAAAAATTATTTTATATTAAATTTTTTATGGACTGGCCTAGCAGTTTTAGGCTGATACTTTGAAATAATTCACTTTCTTGTTACAAAAAAATTTCTAGAATTTAATGATACTACACCATTTATCTGGAAAGGTTGTAACTATATTATTTATACTTTTTTCCTCTATACGTATTTTATAATTATTTTTTTCCTAGAAGTTTATTCGACGAAACTTCAACAAAATCGCTTAATACAATATTGTCATCTACAAAGTATTTACTGTTTGTTGAAGGATCTGAAATCAAAATTTTGTCTTTTGAATATCCTATTGCTACTACAGCATGACCAGGTAATCCTAAAATAACTAGTTTTGAAGAATCTAAACTTTGTTTTATTAAATTTTTATTTTCTCTAATAGTTCCAAGTAATCCAACTTTTAAATTAGTTTGTACAGTATCATCTAATAATTTCAACAATAGTGCAATCCCCTCAGCATTTCCCTTTTTATTTTCCGGGATATCATTAGCCAATTCAAGTACAAGTTTATCCTCATATTTTTTATTATTCAAAAATTCTGTGACTAATTGGCTGGAAGCTATCCAGCAACTATCTTCGCTAATTTGTTTCATTGTTGGAAATTTACTATATTCTTTTTCGATTTTTTCTTCTTGCTTTTTTTGTAACTCATTTAATTTATTCTTACTATTTTCTAGTGATTTCTCTATACTAGCTAATTCTTTTTTAGATTTACTATCTAGCTCTTTAGAAGATAAGTCCGATTGTTTAGCAAATAAATCATTTAGCTTTTTTCTTTCCTTCTGCATATTGTACTCTTTTTCATATGGCGGATTATTATGTATTTCTCTTTCAATATCAATATCTTTTAATGAAGTATCTGGACTTTGATTCTCTTTAGCTATCAAATCCTCATATTTTTTCATAATATCCTGAGCACTCATATAATCAGTAGTTGATTCATCTGTTGTTGCTCCTGAAATTGCTATCTCATTATTTTTTTTATCTGAATTAATAATTACTTTATCATTTGAAAGTATTTGTTCATAATTTTTTATCGTATTTATTTTGAGATTATTTTGTTCCAATATAAATTTTACATCAGATAGAGATTTTTCATTTTCTTTTAATTGTTGTTTTAAAGCCTTCAATTCATTTCTGTTTAATATTTGTAAAAATTTTTTCGCTTCTAATTTTTGAATTTCAAGTTTTAAAGTTTCTACACCTTTTTTATAACTTTCTATCTTTTTTTCTATTGGATGAACTTTTTTCATACTCGATTTAGAACTTGAAGTGCTTTCTGTTTTATTGTTCTTACCTAATAGTGAGCTTAATTCATTTTCTAAATCTTTCTTTATACTACTTAACTCTTGTATTTCTTCTTTTGTAAGAGTTTCTTTGTTCTCCAGTATATTTTTTAATTCAATTTTAGTAATAAGTTCTTCTGTATCTAATTTTTCTTGAATTCTATCTAGAGCCTCTTGTCTCTTTTGCATATCTCTAGCAAATTCTTCAGAAAGTTTATTTAATCTTTCTTGTAATTGAGAAAGTTTATCGTTATTCAATTGTCTTTTAAGTTCAGGATTTTCCGTTAAAAGTTCGTAGTGTTCTGGTGTTATTTTGGATTCAAAAACTAAGTCAATCTGTTTTTTTATTTCCTTTTCGTTTCTTATAAACTTATTTCCTTCTTTTCCTGTCAAAGGTATATTCTCTCTCAAACTGTCATTTACTAAAAATCCGCTTTCAATATAGTTTTTGATTAC
>Trix_p1__coassemble_1653_pt1 | contig 15334 bp, 13 predicted proteins | sample Trix_p1__metabat2_low_PE_021 | metagenome-assembled genome bin Trix_p1 | reverse complement strand
CTATAATGCTGATTATTTTAATAGGTATCTACTTAGGAATTTTTTCATACAAAGAAACTGAATTTTTTTCAAAAATATCTTGGAAATTTTCAAACACTCTTTTAGGAATTTTCTTTGCCTTTGCCATATTAATTATTCTAAATGTCATTACGGAAAAGAAAAATTCTTATACAAAAAATAACAACAGTAACCTTCTTAAAACAGATATCCCTTCTACAGAAAAAAATTTAATACACTGTATTAGTCTTTCTAATACAACTGATGCGTACCTATCTCTTCTAGGGGATAAAGAAATAATCTTTGATGATAGTGAAAACTCTTTCATCATGTTTGGAAAAAGTGGACATTCTTTTATCGCCATGGGAGACCCTATTGGAGATAATAAAACTTTTGGTAGTTGTATTTGGAAATTTTATAACCATTGTAAAATCAATAAAAAAGAGACAGTTTTTTATGAAATTAGCAAAAATTATCTAAACTACTATTTAGATATAGGACTTAGTTTTTTAAAAATTGGTGAATTTGCTCAAGTTTATTTAGAAAATTTCACCTTAGATAATAGTGATGCTAAAGCTCTAAAACACACATTTAACCGAGTGGAAAAAGAGGGGTATTCCTTTGAAGTTATCTCTATAGAGGAAGTTCCTAAAATTTTAGACGACTTAAAAAATGTCTCAGATGAATGGTTACAAGCTAAAAATACTAAGGAAAAGGGATTCTCTTTAGGCAAATTTACAAAAGAATATCTTTTTAATTTTCCTGTGGGAGTTATAAAAAAAGATAATAAAATTCTAGCTTTCGGAAATATTTTGGAAACCAATAATAAAGAGGAAATCTCACTTGATTTAATCAGATATAGAAATGAAGCTATTCATGGAACTATGGATTATTTTTTTATCTGTGTCATAAACTATGGAAAGAAAAATGGATTCAAAAAGTTTAACTTAGGAATGGCACCTTTAGCAGGAATTGAGAATAATACCGCTTCTTTTTGGAATAAAATAGAGTGTGCTGTTTTTTCTCATGGTGAACATTTCTACAACTTTAAGGGACTTCGTAACTTTAAAGATAAATTTAATCCTCAGTGGGAGGCGAGATATATAGCTTATTCGGGACCTTTTAATTTGCCAAATATCTTAAAAAATATCACTCTTTTAATATCAGGAGGTATTCGAGGTCTTGTTTCTAAAAAATAAAAATAATTTGAGGAGGTTTTATGAAAAAAATAATTTTATCTATGTTATTGCTACTTTTGGGTTTAAGCACTCTATCCTTTGCTAGTACTCCATCTTACAATGATATTGAAGGTCACTACGAAACTGTTTCTCTCTCTGAAATCATGGATATTCTAAATAAAAATAGAGGTATTCTTTTAGATGTTCGAAATAATAATGAGATTGAAAAAACTGGGTTGGTAAGGGAATCTAAGCACATACCTCTTCCAGAATTAGAAAAACGCTTATCAGAGCTTAATAAAAATGATACATATATCACTTTTTGTGTCAGTGGAAAGCGTTCCAAAACAGCTGCAGAAATTTTAAAGAAAAATGGATTCAAAAACGTTTATAACTCCAAAGATGGTATAAGCACTTGGCCTTATAAAGATATGATTGAACCTGTAAAAAAATAATCAAAATAAAAAATCTGAGTCCGTTTCAAATAAGCTCAGATTTTTTTTATTATTTTATGCTCTTCCATTTCTCTCCTATTTCTTCCAAAGTTTTCCCCTTCGTTTCAGGAATAAAAGGAATAAAAAATAGTGAAACCATACTTACCGTAAAAAATATAAAAAATGGGAATGATTCACTCTTTAAATTCATTACTGGATTAATTTCTGAAAACTGCCTAAAAATTGCTGAAATGATGATTAACAAAAGAAGAATTATCGTACCTTTATTTATTTTTTTTAAATTTATTTTATCTGTTATTTCCGTATTAGTTTTAGCTGTACTTAAATCTTGTAAAACTTTTTCTACTCTATCCTCTGATAATACTTTTTTTAAACTTTCTTTAGCTTTCCCCTCAAATCCTTTTAGGTATAACCACCTAGGACTTTCAGGTATTTTTAAGAAAAGCATAAATATGATTATTCCTTGAAAAACTTCCAATGAAAATAAAATTCTCCATGAATTGTTTAATATAAATTTATCTTCTAGATAATTAGTAACTATATATGCTAACCAAAAACCAATAACTAACCCTAAAGGCATAAATAATTGATTTATTGTCCCATTTCTTCCTCGTGTCTCAATTGGTGATATTTCAATTACATATATGGCCCCCACTAAAAATACACTCCCTAATCCAAGACCCATAATTAATCTTCCAAACATAAACATCTCTATATTTGGAGAAAATATAGTTATAAAACCACCCATTAAAAATACTAATAAACTATAGATAATTGTTCTTTTTCTTCCAATTTTTTCAGAAAAATATCCTGCACAAAGTCCTCCCACCAAACCACCTATTAAAACAATAGTTACCAATATTCCTATCATCTGCTTATTTATCTTAAAAGTGTCTGCTAAAATTTCCACACTACTGGAGATAACTGCTGAATCAAAATCATAAATATATCCAAAAGAAGCAGTTAATATTGCAATGTAAATTACATATTTTTCTTTACTCATTTTATCTTATCCAAGTCAATCCATTTTCAAAAGACTTTCCTTGTCTCCTGACCATCTCTATCCAAATCATTGCAAGAGGTTCCAAATATCTAGAAAAATGTATATCTCCAACTAACATAGGGTCAAACCCCATTTCAAAAAGGAGCTCTTCAACTTTTTTATTAGCATTTTTATTATTTCCTGCTAATAACATTGTAAGTTTTTTCTCATTTACACATGGATTGACTAATTTTTCTACTCCCAATGTATTTAGTGTTTTTACTATATGAGAATCTTTTAAAATCTCTTGTATCACTTCTCCATTAGAAGTATATCTTCCACGAGTTAGGATATAATCCTCACCAATTGGATTTGTTAAATCAATAAAAATTTTTCCTTCAGGATTTTTTATATCCATCACAGCTTTTTCCACTTTATTTCCCGGTACAGCTATAATTATAATCTCATTATCCTTTGCTATATTTTTCCCATCAATATACTCTATAAAATGTTTCTTTTCAATCTCTTTTTTAGAATCTTTTACTCCTATTTGAACTGGATGACCTAATTTATGAAAAACTTCCGCCAATGCGTTCCCTACAACTCCATTTCCTAATATTCCTATATTCATATATTATCCTCCTTAACTCAACTTATTAATATTTTTTCGAAATAAATTTTTAAATCCTTTAATTTTTAATAATAAAAAGACCCTCTATGCAAAATTATAAAATATTCTTTGATTTTTACAACGTTTCAGTTTAAAATAGGTCAAAGTGATTCAACGTTTATCAAATAAAAAAGGGAGGTGAATAGCCGTTACTATATAATTTTATAAATATTTAATAACGGCATTTTGTTATGTTTAAAATTGAAAATCACTATGATTTAAAAGGGATGGTCGCCGTTATAACTGGTGCTGGTGCCGGAATTGGTAAAGCTTCTGCTCTAATGTTAGCTAGAGCTGGTGCTAATATTGTATGTGCTGATTTAAATAAAGTTGATGCCGATAACACCGCCATTGAAGCTAGAGGTGAAGGAGTTAAAGCATTTGGAATAGAATGTGATGTAACTTCTATTAAAAACTTGGAGGAACTTGTCAAAGCTACTATTAAAGAATTTGGTAAAGTAAATATTTTAATTAACAATGCTGGTGGAGGTGGAGGTGGAAGAGAAAAATTTTTAGAGTTGACACCTGAATATCTACAGAAAATATATAATCTTAATGTTTTCAGCATTTTTAATCTTTCTAGACTTTGTGCCCCTCACATGGTTGCTAGTGAGTATGGAGCAATCGTTAATATTAGCTCTATGGCTAGCTTAATGCAAAGTCACAATATGAGCGTTTATGGTAGCTCCAAAGCTGCAGTAAATCAACTTACTAAGTATATGGCTGTTGATTTAGGTCCGATTATTAGAGTCAACGCCATTGCACCAGGTGCAATTAAAACTCATGCACTTGCGACTGTTTTAACACCGAGCTTAGAAGAAATTATGTTGAAAAAAACTCCAATGAAAGTTTTGGGAGAAGTTGATGATATAGCTATGGCCGTTCTTTTTTTGGCATCACCTTTATCTAAATGGATAACTGGACAAATTCTTCCTATTAATGGCGGAGGAGAACAAGATTTAGAAGGATAACCTTTATCAATGGGGGTAAATTTCATGCTTACTTTTGAACACTATTTTATGGATTTTTTTAAAATTTTACTACACTGGTTAGCTTTCTTTTTTACAGCTTTATCTATCGGAGTAATTTGTTTTGGTTTTTTTAAAAGTATCAAAATTCTTTTTACAAACAAAGAAAATCTCAGTTTTAATAAAATAATGCGAGAAACTTTTGATAAATATATCTTAGTAGGTCTTCAGTTTCTAATTATCGCTGATATTGTCGACACCATTATTTTAAGAGATTTTCAAAATATTATAATAGTACTTCTAATAGTTATTATTAGAACGATTATGAGCTGGGAGATAGAAAAACATAAATAAAAATGGTGTAGCTTAATAGTTACACCATTTTTTTAATAGTTTTGTAAGCTTATCCTATAAAAATAGAAGTATTTAAATTTTCTAAAAGATTAAGCCCGATTCTATTAGTTATTTTTTCAAAAAGAAAAGAACGACTTAAATTCCCCATAATAACCAGATTAAATTTCCCTAAAGCAAAGTAAAAATCTTTTAAAGTATCATCTTTGGAATTAAAATTTATAATATCTGCTGAAAAACCTTTATTTTTCATAAGTTCAACCAAATAGTGTTTTTCATAATTACAATTCCATAAAAGTACTGGAATGTTATTTATATCCAAATTAGGAAAAAGGGTTAAAAAATTATAAACACTCTTATTAATTTTAATTCCATCATTAGAAGCTATTGAAATATTTTCAAAAGTTAAAGGCTTATTTCTTAAGATAATGACTGGTCTATAGGTAATTTTTAGCAATTCTAAAAACAAATCATTTAAATATGTACCTTGTTCTAACATAAGTAAATCAGAAGTTTTCAACAGTGTTTTGATTTCATCAACTCCCACTTCAGATTGTACCAAAAGTTCCGTTTCAATTTTGTATTTTTTTAAAGCATTATGTATTTGTGTAATAAAATCATCTTCCATCTCATTTAAAATTTCAGCGGCACCGCCTGAGTTTAAAACAGTTTCACTAATTGGGATTCTGTAAGCTATATCTCGAATATATATTGGCACGATATCAAAACCAAAATGAGACTTTAAATGAATATAACTTTTGAAAATAAGATCCAAATCATTCCCATTTTTTAATAGAATAACAACTTTTTTCATAACTAATAATCCTCCCGACAAAGATATTTATATCTATATGTTCTAGAAAAAAATAAAAATCCTTTAAACCTTTGTTGAAATAAAAGGAATGTTGTTTATTTTTTGTAAAATGACTATAATAATTTATGAGGTGATAAAAATGCTAAATTTCTTCAGCTTTAAAAGGATTCAAGGAATTTTTAAAAACATGACAAAAAATATAGAGTTAATTTTTGAACAGAGAGAAGGAAGAAATGAATTCTGTAAAATTTGTGGGAGAAAAGTTCCAAATAGCGATTTTTCAGAACAATTTCATGATGAAGATGAATTGAATAGTCGATGTTTATATTGCAATAAAAAATTTATAAAAGCAAGGAAGAGGGTTATGAAATAGCCCTCTTCAATTTTTGACTTTTATATAATTTTTGTGGTAAAATCTAGAAACTTTATGTTACTAAGGGGAGTGAACTTTTTATGATTAAGAGTGCATTTTTAAATCGTTCAAAAGAGATTATAAAATTGGCTATTCCCGCTGTTGGTGAAATGATACTTTATATGTTGATTTGGGTTTTTGATACACTCATGGTGGGAAAATATGGTGGACAAATTTCCGTTTCAGCTGTGGGATTTAGTTCCGAAATTATGTATACCTTTATTAATATTCTAATCGCAATGGGGTTATCTATATCTATAACCTCTCTTGTCGCTCGCTGCCTCGGAGCCAAAAAAAATAAAAAAGCTAAAGAAACTGCCAATCTAGGAATTAAAATAGGTGGAATTATAGCCTTTTTTGTCTTTTTGATATTTTTTATTTTTCCAAAAAATATATTGGGTTTAGCTGGAGCTAAAGGAGATGTACTAACTTTAGGATATAAATATATGCGAATCTGTTCCATTGGACTTTTCTTCAATATGGTTACAAACCTTTTAAATGGTGTTTTTCGTGGATGTAAAAATACTAAAACTCCTCTTTATGGAGCTGCCATTTTGAACATAGTGAATCTTTCTTTAGACTATACTCTTATATTTGGAAAATTTGGTTTTCCTAAATTAGGAGTCGAAGGTGCTGCTATAGCTACTGCGATTGGAAATGTGTGTGCCTTTTTATTTATTCTAAGCCAACTTAAAAAATTACCATTTGAAATTTCTTTAAAAGGTAAGATAAACTTGAATTACCTAAGAGAACTTGTTGACTTAGCTGTTCCGTCTGGATTACAGGAAGGAGCTTTCAGTATTGTAAGGCTCTTAAGTGTTATGATGGTTATGAAACTTGGAAGTTTAGCATTTTCTGCAAATCAAATCTCCGTTACTATTGAAAGTATCTCTTTCATGCCTGGATGGGGATTTGCTATATCAGCAGTTTCTTTAGTTGGACATAGTATTGGCGAGAAGGACTTAAAAGGAGCTAGAGAATATGCCAATACATCTTTACTTTTAGCCTGTACCGTCATGGGATTTTTTTCTTTAATATTTTTATTTTTCTCAAAGAATCTGGTTAGATTGTTTATAAAAAGTAATGAGATTGAAGTTATTGCTCTTGGAGCCGCCTGTCTTACAATTGGGGCTATTCAACAAATCCCAACAGCTATAGACATGGTACTTTCAGGCTCTCTTAAAGGAATGGGAGATACTAAGACTCCATTTAGGATAGTTTTATTTTGTAATTGGTGTATTAGATTACCTTTAATGTATTATTTCATCTATTTAAAAAGAATGCCCGTTACATATTTTTGGTGGATTACATCCTTGCAGTGGACGATTGAAGCAGCGATATTCATCAAAATCTATCGCGATAAATTCTATAGAAATTCTTTAAAAGATTAGTTATGGAGAGCACATCAAAAATTCGGTATGCTCTCTTTTATTTTTTACATTTTTAAATTATCAATATTTTTAAATTAAAGTAGGAATTTACTATATTATTACGTATACTCAGTCAAATTTAAAATGAGGAGGCTTTGTATGAATAAAAAAATTACATTATTTCAACTAATTGCACTTAGTATTGCTTTTTATGGAAGTATTCGAAATATACCCACTGTTGCTAGTGTTGGATGGTATGGAATTTTTTATATGCTTGCCGCTGCTGTATTCTTTGCCATTCCCATTTCCCTTGTAGCTGCTGAACTTGCAACAGGTTGGCCAGAGGAGGGAGGACCACAAGTTTGGGTAGAAGAAGCACTTGGCGAAAAATGGGCTTTTGTTACAGCTTGGCTACTATGGGTTCAAATGTTTTTTGGTATGGTAATGGTTTCAACAGCCTTTGCAGCAATGATTCCATATGTTATCAGTAGGCCACAACTTGCTAATAATAATATATTTATTGTAGTTACTGTTATCATTACATACTGGTTTATAACACTTTTAAACTTTAAAGCACAATTTGGTAAATGGATTAGTACTTGGGGAGCTGTGATAGGAATATATATCCCTGCTATTTTACTTATTACTCTAGGTCTTTGGTATTCTTTTAAAATAGGAAATGTTAATTTGGGACCTTTGAATTGGGAAACTGCTATTCCAAATCTCGATTCTTTGGATAAACTTTCATTTTTTGCTGGTGTTATTTTTATTTTTGCAGGTCTAGAAATTGCATCTGTTCACGCTAATGACATTGAAAATCCTAAACGAAACTATCCAATAGCTGTTTTTATAACAATATTTTTAATGGTTATATTTAATTTAATTGCTTCGTTAACAGAAGCTAATGCAATACCATCTAATGAGATTGATTTAGCAGTCATCACACAACCTTTTGAAATATATTTTAATGCACTAGGAATTCCGTGGGCAACGAATATTATTGCACTCATGATTGCTTTAGGAGTTTTCGCTCAATTAAACGCCTGGGTTTTAGGTCCATCCAAAGCAATGATTAAAGTTGCTGATGCAGGTCTGTTACCACCTATTTTTCAAAAAAGAAATAAAGATAATATCCCAGTCACATTTATTTTAATACAAGCTACGGTTATAACACTAGTTACTCTTTTATATATTATTGTTCCTGCTATTAATACAGGATTTATAATTATATTGATGTTGACAACTGTCCTTTACTGTATCGTATACATTTTTATTCTGATAGCAGAGGTTGTTTTAAGATACAAAAAGCCTGATGTCGTAAGATCAGTTCCTGTTCCAGGAGGTAAAATTGGAATGTGGATAACTGTTACTTTAGGTATGATTGGGGTCATATTAACAATTATAGTTAGTATTATTCCATCCAGTGATATTCCGGAAAATCTTCATACTGTATCTTTATTTGGACAAATTATTGGAGTTTTACTTTTATTCATAGCACCATTGATTATCTATAAATTAAAAAAAGAATCTTGGAAAAAACAAATTAAATAAGGAGTTGATGAATAACTATGCAAAACACTGGAGTAGATTTGAATGCACTTTTTTTAGGACCTAAATCAGAAAATGAAGATTTCTTTTTAAAAGAACTAGTTAGATTATTTGAGGAACATGCACAATGGAGAAAAAATTATCAACCCGGCGATGATGAAATTATAAAAATTTCTTTAAAAAATTCTGAGACCTTTATTAATACTTCAGAAAAGTGTGAAGAAGTTTTAAAAGAGCTGTCTAGACGTCTAAGAGTTGGAGCTACTCCGTGGCACTCACCAAGATATTTGGGACATATGAACTCTGAAACTTTAATGCCTGGATTATTAGGATACTTTGGTGCTATGCTTTATAATTTGAATAATGTTGCCTATGAATCTTCACAACCAACTTCTATCATGGAAAGCGAAGTAGGTGCAGATTTATGTAAATTACTAGGATTTGATCCAATTAAAGGTTGGGGACACATCTGTTGTGATGGTTCTATAGCCAACTTCGAAGGAATGTGGTATGCCAGAAACTTAAAATCATTACCATTAGCCATAAAACAAGTAGTTCCAGAACTTGTAGAAGGAAAAGATAATTGGGCTTTAATGAACATGTCTATTGAAGAGACTATAAATTTAATTGAAAATCATGAAAAAAAATGGGATATTTTAAAAGCGCATTCTGCAAGAGCTGTCTCTAAAGAATTACCTCATTTAGGTAAGTGGATTGTTCCGGAAACAAAACATTATTCTTGGTTAAAGGCCGCAGATGTATTAGGAATTGGTACAAATGATATTCTAACTATTGAACTTAATAATAATTATCGAATGAATGTAGATAAGCTGAAATTAGCTATCGATAATCTCATAGCTGAAAAAACTCCAATTTTAGGTATTGTTGCAGTAGTAGGAACAACAGAAGAAGGGGCTATAGATTATGTTGATAAAATAGTAGCACTTAAAGATGAATATTCTAAAAATGGAATCAATTTTTATTTTCATATCGATGCTGCCTATGGAGGATATGCTAGGTCAATTTTCTTAGACGAAGAATATAATTTTATTGAGAAAGCAGAATTGAAAGAAAAATATAGAGAATATAGTATCTTTTATAATGAAAATATTAATTGGCCAAACGACGATATATATAACGCATTTAAAGCCATGAAACATGCAGACAGTATAACGATTGATCCGCATAAAATGGGCTACATCCCTTACGCTGCCGGTGGAATTGTAATTAAAGATAGAAGAATGAGAAACTCTATATCATATTTTGCCAGCTATGTATTTGAAAAAGGTGTAGAAATTCCAGCTTTACTCGGAGCATTCATTATGGAAGGTTCTAAAGCTGGTGCCACTGCTGCTGCTGTTTGGAGTACCCATAGAGTTTTACCATTAAATATAAGTGGTTATGGCAAATTAATGGGTGCTAGCATAGAAGGAGCATTTAATCTTTATAACTATTTAAAAACTAAAAAATCAATCAAAGTAAAAAATACAATTGTAAGAGTAGAGCCATTAACTTTACCAGATTTCAATATGGTTGACTTTATATTTAATGTCGAAGGAAATAAGTCTTTAGAATCTCTAAATAAATTAAATCAAACTCTTTATGATTTATCCTCAGTTATGACACCAAACATATATTCAAATAAATTTGTTACATCACATACAGATTTCAGCATAGAAGATTATGCAAATAGCCCATTGAATGTTCTACGAAGATTAGATATCCCTGATGAAGAATGGAGCAAAGTTCGCAATTTAACTCTGTTGAGATCATGTGTGTTATCACCTTTTTTAAATAATCCAGAAACTTTTAAAATTTATATTGAAAAAATTGAAGAGTCTATCACAAAAAAATTAGCTCTTATCCTTGAATAACCAAAAGAAAAACCAAGAGCCTTCAGACTCTTGGTTTTCTATTATCCAATACCTCCATATAAAATTCCTAATACTAAGATTATCAATACTCCAGGCACAAATATATATTTTCCAATCTTTACAATATATTTTCCAATTTTATGTTTAGCCCCTAAATCAATTTCATACTCTATGGATTTTGCATCTATTCCATAAAAATAAAACCCTAAAATTATCATAACTCCAAGTGGTATTAAATATATTGTCATTATATCAGCAAAAATCCCAAATAGATTCATATCTAAATCTAACGGCAATCCAATTAAAAACAGGGTTCCTCCGACTATTATACTAGCTTTAATTCTAGAGATATTAAATTTTTCCATAGCAGCCTCTACAGGAACCTCTAATTGGTTTATTGCGGACGAGATAGCTGCAAATATCACGCTTAAAAAGAATATAATTCCCAAAACTTTCCCTCCTACCATATTGTTAAATACAGATGGAAGTGTTATAAATAATAAACTTGGTCCAGCTCCCGGTCCATATCCAAAAGCAAAAGCTGCGGGAATAATTATGAATCCAGCCATTAATGCTGCTAATGTATCTAAAATACACGTTTGAATAACACTTGTAGATATATCTATCTTTTTATCCAAATAACTTCCATAAACTAAAAGCGCTGATCCACTCACTCCAACAGTAAAAAATGCCTGCCCTAAAGCCATGACCCAAGTTATTGGATTTGAAAGTTTATCCCAATCTGGTTTCAATAAAAATCTAACTCCCTCCATTGCTCCAGGAAGAGTTAAGGATTTTATCACAAGTCCAAAAAATATTGCAAACATAAGTGGCATCACAATCTTATTTATTTTCTCAATTCCTTTTATTACTCCCAAGGAGATTACTCCAACACTCAAAATAATAGCTATAAAATGCCAAAATATCGATTCTGTATTTCCAGTAAAGCTCATAAAATACTCTTCATAATTTAAGGTATTCATATCCACCGTTAAATATGTCACAAAATATTTTATTATCCATCCAAAAACTATTACATAAAATGTAAAAATCCCTGCCACTGAAACAATTGGAACAATTGGCAAAATTTTAGCAAAAGGAACACCTTTCTTCTCCATAATTTTCCCCACACCTAGAACACCTTTTTTCATCATTCTTCCAAATGATATCTCTCCAACTAAACCTATATAGGCAAATAGTGCCATAAATATAAAGTATGGTATTAAAAACGCTGCACCTCCATAAGTACCCAGCTTCCAAGAGAAAAGCCAAATGTTTCCAAGTCCTATGGCTGCTCCTACACATGATAAAATAAATCCTATTTTGTTAGTAAACTTTTCTCTTTTTTTGTTCACGTCACTACACCTCCTAATTTTTATAAAAAAAAATCCACAGATATATATCTGTGGAATAAATACTTTTATTTAATCTAACAGATACAATCTACTTTAGTTTTGACCAAGCTAAAATAAGTTTGTATCCTACACTATTAGGCTACAAACTAGTATGGCCACCACCAAAATAAAACTATCTCTGTCAAAGATGTATTAATTTTCAAAATATCTAATTGCTGTTTCATTTAATACACCTCCTTTAAAAATAAATATTTCGACTATTGTAGCATTATAAAATAAAAAAAACAAGGATTTTTTTATTTTTGTGATATAACTATATATGGATATTATTTTTTAAGTGAGGTAACTATGGAAAAAATTAATTGTAATCAATTTCAACTATTAAACTACTATAAAAAAAATAGAGAGCTTTACCGTAAATTAGGAAAAAGATTAGAACGTTTTTTAAAACAGTCCTTTGAAAAAGAAAAAATTATCTATCATTCAGTTACAAGTAGAGCTAAAACAAGAGAAAGTTTTCAAAAGAAAATAGAACGAAAAGGCTATATATGTGTCGAAGAAGCCACTGATTTATGTGGTCTTCGAGTCATTACCTTTTTAGAAAGTGAAACCAAAATTGTTGAAAATTTTTTAAGACATACATTTATAATTGATGAAAGTAATAGTGTTGATAAAAGTGATACTTTAGGAGAAGATAAGGTTGGATATAAGTCAATTCATCTAGTTGCAACTCTACCAAAAACTCTTTCGGAACTTCCTGAATTTGAAAGATTTGGAGGGTTAAAGTTTGAAGTTCAAGTTAGAACAATATTACAGCATGCATGGGCTGAAGTTGAACATGATAAAAATTATAAATTCAGTGGGCAACTCCCAACAGATATAAAAAGACGATTTAAACTTTTAGCTGGTTTTTTAGAGATTGCAGACAGAGAATTCGAAAGTATATCAAAAGAGATTACAGAGTATGAAAGAAAAGTCGTAAATACAATTGAAGGAAATACTCTCCATGAAATCGAAATAAATTCGACATCATTACGAAAGTATCTAAATAAAAAATTTAATATAACATTTTCTCAAGGTATTAGTCCAAAAATTATAGCTCTTTTACATAGCAACAATATTAATACACTGGAAGATTTCTCTAAAATAGAAAATTTAAAAATTATGGAAAAATATTTTGGAAATGGGAGTAAAAAAGTTCTAGCACGCTATGACTTAATGATTAAAAATCTTTTAGACTCCAAAGAGAAACAATTGTAAGTAGTTGTTACAAAAAAAGGAGGTTTTTATGGGAATTTTAAGTAATGAAAGCTGTTTAAAAATGAAAGAAAAAGAGTATCGTAAAGTTATTTTCCCTTTAAAGTTAAAACTTGCAGAGCTCCAAAGAACCAGTAAAGATAAAAAAATCCCTATTCTAATTATTTTCGAAGGACTTGAAGCCTCTGGTAAAGGTTCAGTTATAAACGAAATTTTGGTAACATTAGACCCTAGGAGCTATCGAGTTATTAGTCATAACCATCCTTTAGAAGAAAACACCCTTCCATTAAAACAATATTTAGAGGATATTCCTGGTAAAGGAGAACTTCATATTTTTGATAAATCTTGGTACGACCTCGCTTTTCAAGAAGAAGCTTATATTACTAGAAGGTGTAAAGAAATCAATAAAATTGAACGATCTCTTCTTCGAAGTGGAATGTTAATTATTAAATTTTTTCTTCATGTATCTAAAAAAATACAAAGAAAGAGATATTTTAAAGCTAAAAAAAATCCAGCAAAATCATGGAAAGTAACTCCGTATGCTTGGAAACAAAATTTTAATTACAAATCTATTATTAGAAACTGGGAAGATATCATAGAACGAACTAATAATTTTAATTGTGATTGGAACATTATCTCTTCAAATAGCCTGTATGGAGCAAAATCCGAGGTTTTTAGAATAATCGTTGAAAAAATAGAAAATTATTTAAATCAAAAAGAAATAAGACCTGATGATGTTTTACTTCCATATAAAAAACCCTATTCATTAGACAATCTTGATTTAAATAAAACTATTGATAAAAAAGAATACAAAAAAGAACTAGTAAAATTACAAAACAAAATCTCAGATCTCCATCACGAACTATATACTAGACGTATTCCTGTTATAATAGCTTATGAAGGATGGGATGCTGCTGGAAAAGGTGGAAATATTAAAAGAGTTGTTGAAAAAATGGATCCTAGGGGCTATGATGTTATCCCCACTGCTGCTCCAAATGATGTTGAAAAAAATAAATATTATCTTTGGAGATTTTGGAAATCTTTTCCGCGATATGGACATATAGCTATTTTTGATAGAACATGGTATGGCAGAGTACTTGTAGAAAGAGTTGAAAAATTTGCTACCAAATATGAATGGAAAAGAGCTTATCAAGAAATTATAGATATGGAAATTCAATGGAGCAATAATGGCTCTATCATTATCAAATTTTGGCTACAAATTTCTAAAGATGAACAATTGAAAAGATTTAAAGAAAGAGAAAAAACTCCTTCTAAACAATGGAAAATAACTGAAGAAGACTGGAGAAATCGTGAAAAATGGAAAGAATATAAAGCAGCCATAGAAGAGATGATATCGAGAACTTCTACAAATTCTTGCCCATGGCATATAGTTCCAGCTAACGATAAGTATTATGCTAGAATTTTTGTTTTGAAAAAAATTATAGAAAAAATTGAAAAAAAATTATACAACATATAATTTGAGAGTGTTTAAATCTTTATGTAAAGAGAGTGTTTAAATCTTTGTGTAAACCTCAGTAATTTTTCTAGATTAATAGATTTAATATTTTTTAATTTTAATTCTAATATTTTCTTTAGAATAATACGAATTTAACTTGGCGTCAAGATTTTTCCTTTGACGCCTTTTCTATTTTTCTTACAAATTTGCTAATATTGTAAATCTGATGGTAGGATTCGCTCAGAAAAAAATTGCTGTAATTGAGAAGCTACTTGTGTCCAAGCCTGTACATGTCGACCTTTTTCCCATTTTTTACAAATATCTATTGTTGCTAAATACAGCATTTTAAATAATGCATCATCTGTTGGAAATATCAACTTTCTAAGTTCTGGTGGATATTTAAAAAAGCTCGATAGTTCATGCCAATTAGCTCGCCAAGATTCTATTGCTCCAGGATATTTTTTACCCCATTTTTCTTCAAATTTATCTAGATTAGCAAGCGCTACTTCTTCTGTAGTTGCTTTGTAAACTTCTTTTAAATCTGATGTAAAAGATTTTAAATCTTTGTAACTTATAAATCTTGTTGAATTTCTAATTTGATGGACTATACATTTTTGTATCTCTGTATAGGGGTATACTGCTTGTAT
>Trix_p1__coassemble_1596_pt1 | contig 16191 bp, 12 predicted proteins | sample Trix_p1__metabat2_low_PE_021 | metagenome-assembled genome bin Trix_p1 | reverse complement strand
CTCTCTAATAGAAGTAGTGAATTAAAAAATATTTATTTAAAATTAAGTAGAGTTTATGAGAAAAAAATTGTAAAAACTGCTGAAGAAAAATTTAGGTTATTGTATCAATTAGGAAAAATATCAGAGTATTTAGATAAACAAGTTGAAAGTAGGGCTTTTTATATAGAAGCACTTGTGATAGGAAAGGGCATAGAGGTGCCATTAAATGAGGTAATCGATATAATTAATCGATTGTTTAAAATGTTTGAAAAAAGTGATTATTACTCTTTAATCAGTATTGAAAAAGAGTATTTAAGAATATTGGAAAGTTATGAGGATTTTAAACCTGTAGTGAAACTTTTTGAGTATTATTATAAGAACTACCCTCATAAAATGGAAGAAAAATTTAATTTATTTGGAAACTATTTGGAGTAAAATAGTAAGGAGAAAGGTAAAATGGTAAAAGTAGGAAAAAGACAAACAATGAAGATTAATAACTTCAGTAGTAAAGGTGCACATTTGGATGCTGGAACAGGAGATACAAAAGATAATATTCTTTTGCCAAATAATGAACTAGAAGGTAAAGTTTTGGATATCGGGGATGAACTGGATGTAATGATATATAGAGATTCAGAAGATAGATTGACAGCAACTTTAAGAAAAACAGCTTTAACGGTTGGAACAATAGGAAAACTTTGTGTGACAGATACAAATGAAAAACTGGGTGCATTTTTAGATTGGGGATTAAAAAAAGAGCTATTGTTGCCACACGCACAAATGGTAGGAGAAGTTAAAGCGGGAGATGAAGTTTTAGTTGGTATATATGAGGATAGTAAAGGAAGATTATCTGCAACAATGAAGATATATAGTTTTTTAATGCCAAATAAGGACTATCAAAAAAATGATTTTGTAGAAGGTACAGTATATAGAATTAATCCTGAAATAGGTGTTTTTGTTGCAGTCGATAATAGGTATTTCGGATTAATACCAAATAGCGAATGTTTTAAGAAATTTTATATTGGAGAAGAGATTCAAGCCAGAGTTATCAGAGTTAGAGAGGATGGAAAATTAGATTTAGCTATGAGAGAACTAGCTTTTGTTCAAATGGATAAAGATGCTGAAAGTATTATAGGAAAAATGAAAATATTAAAATCACATTTTAGATTTAATGATGATAGCTCTCCAGAAGCTATAAAAGAGTATTTTGGAATAAGTAAAAAAGCTTTTAAGAGAGCGATAGGAAAGTTATTAAAAGAGGGAAAAATAGAGAAAACAGAAGATGGATTTTTTAAATTAAAGTAAAAGGGGATTTTATGGAAGGAAAAACTATACAATCTATCCAGAGAGCAATAGATATAATGAATTGCTTTAATGAAAATGTTCATGAGCTTTCATTAAAAGAAATCAGTGAGAAAGTAGCGCTAAGTAAGAGTACTGTACATGGGATTGTATCGACGCTTTTAAAAAATTCATACTTGGAGCAAAATGAAAAAAATAGTAACTATTCATTGGGTCCAGCATTTATAGAAAAAAGTTTTATCGTAAATGAAGATGTTTTAATAAAGAATATAGGACATAAATATTTAGTAAAAATATCAGAAGAGTTCTCCGTGACTGTAAATTTATTTTTATTTAAGAGTGAGCATTTAAAATTAATTGACAGAGTTCAGTCAGATTCAATGTATTATACAATAAGTACATCTGTGACTAAAATTCCTTTAAATGCGTCAGCTTCTGGAAAATTAGCTTTGGCGTACTCGGATGACGTAAATATAGATAAAATATTTAGCAAAAATTTATTACATAAATATACAAATAGTACAATAATAGATAGAGAAACTTTGGTAGAAGAGATTTATAAAATAAGAAAAGACGGCTATTCTTTGGAAAGGTCAGAGGTTGAATTGGGAATTTATTGTATATCAGTTCCAATTTTTAAGGTAAACAATGTTTTTGTTGGAACAGCATCAATAATGGCTACAAGGGAAAAATTAATGAATATTTTACCAAATTTGGTACCTAAAATGGTAGCCATGAGTAAAAAAATATCGTTCGAATTGGGAGCACGAGAGGAGTAATAACTCCTCTTTTTTATTTAATTATTGACAAAAAAATAAAAATAGTATATTGTTAGTATAATAATTTTTTATTAAAGAATATCATTCGATAATGTAGAATACAAAAAGGGGAGGATTTATGAAGAATATGCTAGAAATTTTTGGACAATTTTGCTTTACAGAGGATAAATTGAAAAGTAGAATACCAGAATCGTATTTTAAAGAGTTTAAAAAAGTTCAAAATGGCGAGAGGGAGTTATCGATAGAACTTGCTGACTCAATAGCAAATGCAGTTAAAAATTGGGCCACTGAAAATGGAGCTACACATTTTACACATTGGTTCCAGCCCTTGACAGAGCTAACTGCTGAAAAGCATGATTCATTTATCTCAATGTCATCAGATGGGACTTGTGTCTCACAATTTTCAGGAAAGGAACTTATAAAAGGTGAAGCTGATACATCATCATTTCCAAATGGAGGGGTTAGATCGACTTTTGAAGCGAGAGGTTACACTGCATGGGATTGTAAATCACCAATGTTTTTAAGAGGAGAGGGGCTATCTAAGTCACTATATATTCCAACAGCTTTTATTGGCTATAACCAAATGGCTTTAGATAAAAAGGTACCTTTATTGAGATCGATAGATTTTATATCGGAACAAGCACTGAGATTAAAAAAAATATTGGATCCTGAATCCAATGTGACCTCAATAACTAACACCTTAGGATTGGAGCAAGAATATTTTTTAATAGAGAAGAAGTTTTGGGAAAAACGTCAGGACCTAATGCTTTCAGGTAGAACAATATTCGGATCTTTACCACCAAAAGGTCAAGAACTAAATGATCATTATTATGGAAGTATAAAGGAAAAAGTCGAAAAAGTGATGAATGAAATTGATGAAGAATTATGGAAGATAGGAATTATGGCAAAAACAAAACATAATGAAGTAGCTCCGAATCAGTTTGAGATAGCTTTGATGTTTACGACAGCAAATGTTGCAGTTGACCAAAATCAATTGACAATGGATATAATAAAAAAAGTCGCAGATAGACATAATTTAAGTGCATTATTACATGAAAAACCATTCAAGGGAGTTAATGGTTCCGGAAAACATTGTAATTGGTCACTGGCAACAAACTTAGGAGAAAATTTATTAGATCCCTCTTCTTTATCAAAAAATAATCTTCAATTTTTAGTATTTTTAACAGCCGTTTTAGAAGGAATTGATAGATATGAAGATGTTTTAAGAGCTTCTTGTGCAACACCTGGAAATGATCATAGATTAGGAGGACATGAGGCACCGCCAGCGATAATTTCAGTTTTTATAGGTGAAGAGTTGGAGGAGATATTAAAAAATATAGGAAAAATAGTACCTATAAATGAAGCGCAAGGGAATATGGAGTTTGGCGTAAAAAACTTTACAAGGATACCAAAAGACATATCTGATAGAAATAGAACTTCTCCTTTTGCATTTACGGGAAATAAATTTGAATTTAGAATGCCTGGTTCGAGTGCATCAGCATCTACACCAACATTTATAATAAATACTATTGTTGGAACGATAATAAAGGAATATGCAGACTATTTAGAAAATAGAGATTCTAAGAATTTAAAAAAGAATATAATTGAACTTATAAAAGATAGATATGAAAAACATAAAAGAATTTTATTCAATGGAAATGGTTATGACGAAAGTTGGAAAATTGAAGCTGAGAGAAGAGGGTTAAAAAATTTAAAAAATACATTGGAAGGATTAAAAATCTATAAACAACCCAATATAATAGAGTTATTTAAAAACGCTAAAGTATTGTCACCAGAGGAGTTAGAAGCGAGATATACGGTTTATTGTGAGCGTTATATCAAACAAATTAACATAGAGGGAAGCTCAATGGTTAGAATTGCTAGAAATGAGATATACCCAGCATTAATGGAGTATGCATCAAAAATATCGAACAGCATCTTATCGTTGAGAGAGGTTTTGGGGGATGATGAGTTTCTGTTGGTAGATAAAGCTCATCTAGTAAAACTTTTGGCTAGAAAAAATCGTTTAAAAGACTATTTAGCTCAGCTTGAGTCACAACTAGTGGTAGCTAATGAAATTGAAGATTTATATGAAAAAATAATTTATCTGAATAAAGAGATAATACCTCTATTAAAATGCTTAAGAGATATTATAGATTTACTGGAGCACCAAGTTGAAAAGAAAATTTGGCCCGTGCCAACTTATGAGGAGATGTTATTTAAATTATAAAAAAGAAGTCAGAGCCTAAACTCTGACCTCTTTTAACTATATTGTGCTTTTAAATTCTGTTTCTTTAAAACATATTTAATTGATTCTAAGGCTGCAATCGTACCATCAGCAGTGGCAGTGGTAACTTGTCTAATATTTTTAGATCTGACATCTCCTGCAGCGTATATACCTTCAATAGATGTGTGCATAGATTCATTAGTAACAATGTATCCCTGTTCATCTAAAGTCGCAACTTCACCATAAAGTTCTTTAAGTGATCTTGTTCCTAAATATAGAAAAGCAAATTGAGTTGGATAAGTTGTATCAGTGCCATTGACTTTGACAACAACCTCTTCAACAAACTCGTCTCCCTTAATCTCAATTAGTTCAGTTGAGTAATACATTTTAATTTTTTCATTAGCTTTTAATGCCTCCATAAGAGCTTTATCACAATTGTCATCACAACTATCTGTCATAAACATAAGAATCTCTTTTGAATATTTTGTTAAAAACAGTGCTTCTTCAGCAATTTCTTTAGCCTTTCCAAAAAGAGAGACAGTCATATTTTTTGTAAAAGCTCCGTCACAAGTTGCACAATAGGAAACACCTTTCCCTAAATACTTCTCTTCACCTGGAAGTTTTTTGGATCCACTCTTAGCCCATCCACTTGCGATAATAACAGTTTTTCCTGAGAAGTTTTCAACATCTGTTTTAACAACTTTGTATTCTCCAAATAAATCAAATGCTGAAAATGAGGCACTAACAAATTCAACATTATATTTAAGTGTTTGTTCTTTCATTAAAGTGTAGATATCTTTTCCAGTGGGTGATCCTAAGATACCTGGATAATTTTCAATTTTATGAGCCATAAGAAGACTTCCAGTATTTGGTTTTTCAATAACTAAAACTGAAAGATTAGATCTTCCGGCATAAAGAGCAGCAGTTAAACCAGCTGGACCAGCACCAATAATAACAACATCGTAAACTTTGTTTTCCATATTAATCCTCCTAAAACATTCCTTGAGATTTTAATACTCCCTTCTCTTCACCTAAAATAGTAGATTCAGTATGGGCACTATACACTATTGTATTTTCCGGATAATTTTCACAAATCTTTTTTAAACTTTTTTGTAATTGTGTTAAATTACCCGTAGGCAAGTCATATCGACCATAACTTCTCCTAAATAGTGTGTCGCCAGAAATCATAAAATTGGACTCTTTGTTGTAAAAACATTTCGAACCAACTGTGTGACCTGGAGTATCAATAACTTCAAAACCAAAAATAGAATCTCCCTCTTTTATAGGAGTAAAATCACCTGTATATGAAAAATCATATCCTTGAATAGCATAAGATAAATTCAAGGATGGATCAGTTAAAAATTCTTCCTCTTCTTTTCCAATATAGATGTGTACATTGGGAAAAAGACGCTTTATTTCATTTATTCCACCTATGTGGTCACCATGACCATGAGTAAGAATAACATTTTTTAAAGTTAGATTGTAATTTTTGATAAAAGATACGACACTTTCTAATCTAGAATCACTGCAATCAAAAAGAGAAGCTTCATTACTGTCATTCCAAACTAAATAACAGTTTGTCATATAGCTCCCCAAAGGAAAGGCTTTAATTTTCATTAAAAATACCTCCAACATATTCTTTTTCATAATTATACATTATTCTAGTGTTTTTTTCTATGAAAATATTTTCTATTTCTATATTTTGTTACGGATGAGACCAATTCCATCACCGAATGGGAGTAAAACAAAATCGTGATGCTTAGAGAGATAAGTTATGAACTCGTCAAGTCTTTTTACTATTGTTTTAAATCGTTTTGGATATTCTTTATAGAGATAACCTCTAAACATAATATTATCGATAAAAATGATTCCATTGTCAGTAAGTTTTTCAAAAGAATCAGTGAAAAATTCCATATAGTGTCCCTTGGAAGCATCTATAAAAATAAAATCAAATTTTTCATTAAGTTTTTTTATTTCCTCAACACCATCTCCTAAAATTAGATTAACTGAATCTAAAAGATTTCCTTTTTTAAAATTTTCAAGAGCTTGACTATATCTAGTTTCATCAATTTCAATAGTTGTTAATTTACCACCATTTTTTTTAGCAACTCTTCCCATAATTGTTCCAGAGTACCCAATAGCAGTACCAATTTCAAGTATATTTTTGAAATTGTGGCTAGAGATTAGAAATTCAAGATATTTAGCGACCTCTTTTGTAACAATAGGTACATTATTTTCGATTGCAAAGGCTTCCATTTCTAAGATTAAAGAATCCTTTTCCTCTATTTTGCTAACGACATATTCATTAGCTTCTTTTAATTCATCTAACATTATTCAAAATCCTTTCTTAGTTTAATAATATAAAAATTATCTAAAATTTCCTCAGTGTAATCAATTAAAAAACCTCCAATTGAATCAAAATGTCCGTTTACATTTTGAGGAAGGGTAAATTTTACAACGGAGAAATTTTTGTGATTATCTAAAAACTTAATAATATTATCGGTGTTTTCTTCTGAAAATATAGTGCACGTACTATATACAAGTTCGCCCCCAACTTTTAATGAGAAGGCTGCAGAATCAAGAATTTCGTACTGTAGTGTAGATAAATCGTAAACGTTATTCATATTTTTATTATATAGTGCTTCAGGTTTTTTTCTAAGAACACCATATCCACTACATGGAGCATCAACAAGGATTTTATCAAATTTTTGTCCTTGCTCTTTAAGTTTACGAGCATCTAATTTGATAGATTTTACATTAGTAAGCCCTAATTTATATAAATTTTCTTCGATTATTTTCATTTTGTGTTGATGTATATCGAGAGCGAAGATTTCACCTGTATTATTCATAAGCTCGCCTAAAACTGCTGTTTTACTTCCAGGAGCACTACATGTATCTACAACTTTTTCTTTAGGTAGAGGATTTAAAATTTTTGCAGCTAAGTATGAGGAAGCATCTTGGGCAATAATTTTTCCATCTTTAAATTCCTGTGTATATAAGACAACTCCTGAATCGATATAGTAGACAGTATCAACTTTTTTAATAATCTCAATTTTTAAATTTTTTAAAAGAGTTTCAAATTCTTTTTCAGAGTACTTTAAAGTGTTTACTCTTATACTCATGTATGGAATTTTTTTCAGAGATATTAAAACTTGTTCAGTGGAATCTCCATATTCTTTTTTAATTTTTTCGTAAAACCATCTAGGATAAGAGTATAAAACGTCAAGTTTATCCTCATCCTTTAGTTTAATTATTTCATCTTCTTTATCTCTTAGGTAACTTCTGATAACTCCATTAACAAATTTACTAACAGGTATCCCGAATTTATTTTTAGTTAATTCAGTTGCCTCCCATGCAATACCTTTATCATCACTATTCATAAAAGTGGCTTGGTAGATAGAGATTTTTAATAAATTTTTAATCCAATTTTTTTTAATATCTTTGGTTCTTTTTTCTAATTGGTAATTTAAATAAATATCATTTCTAATGACCCCATAGAAAACTTCAGTTATAAAACCACGTTCTCCTTTACTTAAATTATTTTTTGAAAAATATTCATTTAAAAGAATGTTGGAGTATTTTCCTTTTTCAAATTCGCTTAATAAACTGATAATTCTTTGTTTTATATTCAATATAACATCTCCCAACTATATAACTTTATATAACTCATCACTTTGAGGAGGCATAATTTCCAACCTCTTACCATTTTTTACAAGAATTTTTTCCTTAGAAGTGGTAAACTCTCCGATATCGAAAGCAGGAATATTATTTTCATTCAATTTTTCAATTAAAGGAATAGCGTTATTTTTATCAACTACTATAAGCATAGTTCCACTTGATATAAGTTTTAATGGATCAATTTTAAAATGATTGCAGATTTCTTTTGTACATTGAGGAATAAATATTTTTTCATATGAGATTTCAACGCCTAAGTTGTAAAAGCAGCTAGACTCCCAAAGTGCTCCTAAAAGACCTCCTTCAGTAATATCGTGCATCCCTTTTGAAAATGTATTGGCAATAAGACCATCTTTTACAACGCTAGTTGAATCCAAAAGAGATTTAGCCTCATCCACAATTTTTTTAGAAAAGATGTCATAGAGCTCATCTTCTTTTTCAAAAGCTATTATACCAGTTCCTTCAATTCCAACCCCTTTAGTTATAATTAACCTATCTCCAGCTATAATATGCTCTCTTTTTTTGAAATTATCCTTTTTTCCAATGCCAATTGAAGTAGCAGATATTATTGTTTTATTGACCGCAGCAGTTATTTCAGTATGTCCTCCGATTATAGAGACACCTAATTTTTCAGCTTCTTGTTGCGCCTCTTTCATAATTTTAGCAATTTCTTCTTTTTTTGTTTCAGGTGGAGCTAAAATAGTAAGCATAATTCCAACAGGTGGAACTCCTTCTGTGGCAATGTCATTGCAATTAATATTGACAGCTAACTTACCCAAATCACTATTTGATCCTGTGATTGGATCAGTTGACAAATAAACAATCTCATCTCCAACTTCAATAGCAGCACAATCGCTACCAATTTCTCCAAAGGAGAGTATTCGATCACTATTATTTTTGATATTATTAAAAACTAAATCTTTTAAATCTGAAATAGTAAGTTTACCGATTTTCATATTTTCTCCTCATATGTAGTAGAATTTTATAATCTATTATACTATATTTTCTGAAAATAAAAAACCCTTACTTATAAAACTAAGTAAGGGAAATTATTTTTAAAATAACCCTGAAATAACACCGTGTTCATCAATATCAATAAGTTCGGCAGCAGGTATTTTTGGTAAACCGGGCATATCAATAATTCCGCCTGCCATGGCGATTATGAAACCAGCACCGGCAGCCAATTTTATAGTGTCTATTTCAACTGTGAAACCAGTAGGCCTTCCAAGAAGAGTGGCCTTATCAGAGATTGACTTTTGAGTTTTTGACATACAGATTGGAAGGTTTCCATATCCAAGCTCTTCTAATTGTTTTATAGTTTTAATGGCAACTCCAGAGAATGTAACTCCATCAGCACCATAAATCTCTTTACATATTTTTGTAATTTTATCTTTTATAGGCATATCTAAATCATATAATGGCTTATATTTAGAATTATTTTCTTCTAATTTCTTAATAACTAATTTAGCAAGTTCTTCACCACCTTCACCACCTTTAGCCCAAACTTCACATAGAGCAACAGGTGCATCTAAGGCTTCACATTGAGATTTAATCAAATTGATTTCAGCATCAGTATCAGTAACAAATTTGTTGATGGCTACAACAACTGGGAGATTAAATTTTTTCATGTTTTCAATATGCTTATCTAAGTTGGCAAGACCTAGCTTTAAAGCCTCTAAATTTTCTTCATTAAGAACTTTAGCTCCACCGTGATGTTTCAGAGCTCTGACAGTGGCAACAATAACAACACAGTTAGGATTTAACCCTCCTTTCCTACATTTGATATCTAAGAACTTTTCAGCACCTAAGTCAGCGGCGAAACCTGCTTCTGTAACAACAACATCTGAAAGTTTTAGAGCTAATTTTGTGGCTAGTAGTGAGTTACATCCATGAGCAATATTAGCAAATGGGCCTCCATGAATTATAACTGGAGTATTTTCTAAAGTTTGTACTAAATTTGGTTTTATAGCTTCTTTTAAAAGAGCTGTTACAGCCCCAGAAATTTTTAAATCGTTTATAGTAAGAGGTCTATCATTGTAGCTATAACCAAAAACAATTTTTCCAATATTTTCTTTTAGTTCTTTTAAAGAATTTGAAAGACAAAGTGTTGCCATAATTTCAGAAGCAACGGTTATTTGAAAGGAATCTTGCCTAGGATATCCATTGGCCTTTCCACCAAGTCCAATGATGATATTTCTAAGGTTTCTATCGTTCATATCGACTACTCTTTTCCAAGTAATCTTAGTGTTGTCAATACCTAATGAATTTCCTTGAGTGATGTGATTATCGATACATGCAGAAACAAGATTGTGAGCTACTCCAACTGCATGGAAATCTCCTGTAAAGTGTAAATTGATATCCTCCATTGGTATAACTTGAGAATAACCTCCTCCGGTAGCTCCTCCTTTCATTCCAAAGACAGGTCCTAAAGATGGTTCTCTAAGAGCAGCAACAGAAGAGATACCTATTTTATTTAAAGCTTGTGTCAAACCAACAGTTACAGTAGACTTTCCCTCTCCTGCGGGTGTGGGTGTAATGGCAGTAACAAGAACCAGTTTTCCATCCTCCTTATTGGCAAGTTTATCCAATAAAGAAAGATTTAGTTTAGCTTTGTATTTTCCATAAGTATCATAATAATCCTCACTAATATTTAGCTTAGAAGCTATTTCAGAAATTTTTAATAATTTTGCTTCTTGTGCAATTTGTATATCTGTATTCATTGACCCCTCCTTAAAAAATAAAGTGCTCTGAAATAAATAAGAATATCCCATTGGTACAATTGTACCTCAAAACAAATAAAAAATAAAGGTCAATAAGTAAAAATAAAAAATTGATTTTTTATGAAATTAGAGGTATATAAGGTATGAAAGAGAGCGTTATAGTTGTTATCTATTCAGTGGGAAAATGTTGTTTAATTTTTAGGACAAGGGGGGTACTATGATTAACAGGGAAGATATTTTATTGGCTAAACAGGGGGATGTGGATTCGATAGAAAAGATAGTAACGGAGTATAAAAATCTTATATATGTAAGAAATAAAACTCTATTTTTAAAAGGAGCAGAAAGAGAAGACTTGGTTCAGGAGGGAATGATTGGATTAATGAAGGCTATAAAGTCTTTTGATGAAAGTAGGAGTGTGTGTTTTAGTACTTTTGCATCCCTTTGTATAAAACGACAAATTATAACAGCAGTAAAAAATTATAATTCTGAAAAGAACAAAAATTTGAATAATGCAATGCAAGGAGAGGGGTATTCTGAGTTAGAAGACCTTATAAAATATAGGAGACCTTCATTAAAATATTACACTCCAGAGCAGATTGTCATTGGAAAAGAACTTATGAAGCTTTTAAAAAAATTTTTAAATGAAAATTTAAGTGGATTGGAAAAAGATGTATTTATATTTATGGCAAAAGGATATGGATATTTAGAAATAGCTCAAAAATTAGAAAAAGAACCAAAAGCAATAGACAATTCTATTCAAAGAATAAAAAAGAAAGTTATTATTTTTTTAGAAAGGTATAATAAAAATTGACAAAAGATATAAAAATCGAATATAATATGTGAAATTTATATTTAATTTAAAGGGAGAAAATGATGGTATTAGAAACAATAAAGAGTCAAAAAATAACTTTTGAACAAAAAGTTGTAACCCTAGCAAGATTAGCAGAAGGTAGTATAGAGGTTTTAAATAAAAGTGAAGCCTTAAAAAAATATATGGATGATGGAATTATATGTGATTTATTTGAGGGAAATGCTCCTTATAGACCAAGATATATAGTTCCGAACTACGATATATTTATGGAGCAAGGAAGTAAATTTTTAAACTTGGATAAACCAACGAATATATGGGAAGCTACTCATAGTTTATTAATTCTTTATAAGCACGTTCCATCAATAACAACTATGCCTGTTTATTTAGGAAATATCGACTATTTATTGGAACCTTTTATTGATAATGAGGACGAAGCATATTTAGCAATAAAATTATTTTTAAAACATATAGATTCAACAATAACAGATTCGTTTTGTCATGCTAATATAGGACCAAAAGAAACAAAAGCTGGAATTTTAATATTAAAAGCTATGAGGGAACTGGAGTTACCAACGCCGAATTTAACAATAAAATACAGTGAAGAAACAACAGATAAAATAGCGATAGAGGCAATTAAAACAGCACTGATAACAGCTAAGCCAAGTTTTGCTAATGATAAAATTTTTAGAGCAGATTTTAAGGGAGAGTATGGAATAGTTAGTTGTTATAACGGTTTAAAAGTTGGTGGAGGAGCAAATACTTTAGTGAGAGTGAGGTTGGGGGCTCTGTCAAAATTGGCTAATTCAGAAGGTGATTTTTTGACAAGAGTTTTACCTGAAACGTCAAAAGAGATATTGGAATACATAGATGAAAGATCTAGATTTATTATAGAGGAAAGTGGATTTTATGAGAGCAATTTCTTAATAAAAGAGGGACTTTTAGAAAAGGAAAAATTTACTGGGTTGTTTGGTTTTGTTGGATTAGCTGAATGTGTGAACAATCTTTTAGGTGCAACAGAAAAACAGGAAAGATTTGGATATTCAGAAAAAGCAAATAGATTGGGACTTGAAATAGTGGAGACCATGTCAAGGATAATTATGAATCATAAAACAAAGTACGCAGGAGAATTTTTTGGAAAAACTCATTTACTTCACTCACAAGTTGGAATAGATACAGATAAAGATGAAAGTCCGGGATGTAGGATTCCTGTGGGAGAAGAACCGGAAATATTTGAACATATAATTCAATCGGCTCCATTTCATCGTTACTGTCCGAGTGGAATTGGAGATATATTTGTATTTGACGAAACATATAAATCAAATCCGGAAGCAATTTTGGATATAATAAAAGGTGCTTTTGAAACTGAAATGAGATTTTTCTCATTGTATAGCGATACTTGCGATGTTGTTAGAGTGACAGGGTATCTTGTAAAGAAATCGGAGATTGAAAAATTGGATAGAGGGGAACAGGTATTGAGAGATACAACTATTTTAGGAAAAGGTGCTAGAGATAATGCTAAGGCTTTGGATAGAAAGTTAAGAAGTGAGTAGTATGGGGTTAAAAGCAAAAATAAATAAAATTATAAAATTTTCTAATGTTGATGGACCTGGTAATAGAATGGCTATATTTTTTCAAGGTTGCAATTTTAACTGTGAATATTGTCATAATCCAGAAACAATAAACATTTGTAAAGAATGCCTTAATTGTATTGAAATTTGTTCAACTGGAGCTTTAAAAGTAGTTGATTCAAAGATAATTTGGGATAAAAAGTTGTGTTGTGAATGTGATCGATGTACGAAAAGTTGTAAATTTGACTCCTCTCCTAAAGTGAAAGAGTATACGGTTGAAGAGTTATTAGCTGAAATTGGTAAAGTGAAGCCTTTTATAAAGGGGATAACAGTGAGTGGAGGAGAGAGTACTCTGCAGTATAAATTTATAGCTAAACTTTTTTATGAAATAAAGAAAAAGTGGTCTGATTTGACTTGTTTTGTAGATACGAATGGAGGACTAAGTTTAGATAGTATTGAGTATAGAGAATTAGTAGGAAATACAGATTATTTTATGTTGGATATAAAAACTTGGGATAATGAAGAGCATCTGCTTTTAACAGGAAAAAAGGTAGATGTGGTTATAAAAAATTTATATTTTTTGAGAGATATAGGAAAGTTATTTGAAGTGAGAAGTGTTATAGTTGCAAATAGGTTAAATAATAGATTGACAGTTGAAAATGTAGCAAAAATTATAGCAGATGAAGACATAAGGTATAAAATAATAAAATATAGGCACTTTGGAGTGAGAGAAAGTATGAAGAAAAATTTACTTTCTCCGACAAATACTGAATTAGAGGAATTAGAAAAGTTAGCTAAAAAAAATGGAGCAAAAAACACCCTAGTTATTTAGGGTGTTTTTTTAATTAAATTTATATCCAAAACTAAGTTGGAAGAGATAACTGTGTGACTCTTGAGCCTTTGAAATATTAAATTTGATAGGTCCTATTAAACTTAGATAACTAAGAGTTATCCCTGCACCTTGGGAGTAATCTTTCCAAAGGACAGGATTATCATCATCACCAAAAATTTCGTTGGCAAATTTGTATGTAGCAACATCCCAATTGACTCCAATATATAGTTTTTCTATAAGTTTATATTGAACACCAAGACTTACTCCAAAGAGAGAAGATAGATATTTCTCTTGGAAATAGTAGCCACTAAAAGCAAAAGTATTGAGAGACAAATCATCAGACAATCCACCAAGTTTGATATATTTGTCTGGAAGAATATCCTCACCAGTAATATTCCCACCAAATAATTTTGCAGATAAACTTAGTTTCTCAGTGATAGATAAATAATTTGAAGATAGGTAGTTAGTCGATAAAAAGTTTAAATTATCCTTTCCTAAGTTTCCACCCCATCTTTGAGAAAATTCACCTTTGAAACCTTTGGTAGGAAAAGCAATAGAGTTTGTTTTATCCCAATTGACGTTAAGAAAAATATCTCCATAACTTTTAGAGTACTGTATTGGTGAATCAAAAATAGTTTTTATTTCAGAATTTAGAGTGGCATAGTTTAAAGAGGCTCCATATGAGAATAAAAATAGATTGGAATATTGTGTTACAAAAGCACCTTCTAATTTAGTTACTTGGCTTTTATAACTACCAATTTTATCTTTATCATGGTATATAAAAAATGGATTTTCTTTATAGCTAATACTATTTAGAATGCCAACTTTATTTGAGACACCGTAGTATGAGAAATTCTTTAAGTCAAAACCAAGATAGTCACCGAAAGTGGCTTCGATAGTTGATAAACTGCCAATTTTACCAAAAGAGTTGATATCAGTTCCAATGGAAAAGATAGTTCCATAGTCCGTTTGATAATCAACTCCAAGACCAACGATATTGGTAGGATTTTCTTCAATTTGAAGTTTTAAAGTATTATTTTCGAGAGAGTAATATATCTTGTTAACAAAATTTAAACTATATGTTTTCAGCATTAATTTCTCAAGTATATCGGGATTTACATCAGAGCCTATAGAATTCTTAAAGATTGACTTAATTATTTCCTTATGATTGTCATTTTTAGTTTCAGTTATAATATCGACATTTTTCAGAACAAAGTTATTTTTATATTGAAGTGAGCTTTTTCTTTTATTTTGTTTAGGATTAAAAGCTAATATTTTAGAAATCTGTTCTTTTGCAGCAGATTTTCCCAATGCTTCAATCTCTTTAAAATTGTTGAAATCAGTTGTTTTAAAATCTGAAATATCAGGATCAATAAGTATTGTAGCTAAACTTCTCTGTTTATTGGTAGAACTTGTACTTTGAATAGCAACAATTTGATCGGCAACACTCAAAATATCGTAATCCTCTTTCTTTTGAAGAGAGGTTCCCACATCTACCGCAATAACAATATCAGCTCCTAGATTGAAAGCGTCTTCAACGGGTAAATTTCTAGATAAAAGTCCATCGACGTAGTAACTGTCTTCAATTTTTACAGGGTCAAAAATTGTGGGAATAGATATACTGGCTGTGATAACTTGAGCTAAGTCACCACTACAAAAAGCTTTAGCCTTTCCTGTATTCAAGTCAGTTGCAATAATTTCAAGAGGAATAGGTAGATTTTTAAAATTTCTTGTTCCTTCTACATTCCAAAGAAGATTTTTTAGAGTGAGATAGATCTTTTGAGTATTTCTGATACCTTTTGGCAATGCAAAATTTAGAGAGTTATCATACTTTAAAGAAAAATTGTAATTCTTCATCATTGACCTTTGATCAATAGAGACATCAGTGAGGTTTGGACTATCGTTAAAAGTTTCTTGCCAGTCGATGTCTAAAACTAATTTTTCAATCTGATCTGGAGTATATCCGACGGAGTACAAAGCACCTATAAGAGCTCCCATACTTGTTCCTGTGATGTAGTCAATTTTAATATTATTTTCTTCTAGAATTTTAAGAACACCTATATGGGCAAAACCTTTTGCTCCACCGCCACTCAAAACAAGTCCCACTTTAGGTTGTTTTTTTTCCTCTTTGAACTTTTCAATTTTTCTCTTTTCTAGTTTTTTTATTTTATTTTGTAGAAGTGTTATCTCTTGTTTCAATTTTTCAATTTCAATATCCTCTGGAGAGTGAGAAAAATTGCTCGAAAACACATTGGTAAATATTAGAAAAATTAATAAAAAAAATTTTCTTTTCATCACTCC
>Trix_p1__coassemble_1593_pt1 | contig 16222 bp, 17 predicted proteins | sample Trix_p1__metabat2_low_PE_021 | metagenome-assembled genome bin Trix_p1 | reverse complement strand
TCTTTATACAATATTTTTTAAAATTTGTAAACATAATTTTTCCAAGTAAATTATTTTTTTGTTTGTTTATGAACTATAACCCCTTATTATTAAAAGAAAAGTCCATTTTTATATTTTATTTTAATTTTACTACATGAAATTATTTTATAAAAAAAAGAGATAGTTTTCTATCTCTTAAAAATTACTCTTCTAAATTATCTTGAAAATTGTAATTATAAAAAATATAATTTATTGGTAGAAAGGATGTTATTAACTCCTCTCTTTCAAAATGTTTATCTAAAACTATAAGTTTTTCATGAACTTCCCCTAGTTGAAACTCCTGTAAATACATTTTTAAGTAACTTAGAAAAAGTGTACTTTTAAAAACTCTTCCAGAAAGTAAAAATACATCTAATGGGAGTAAGTTGTTGTGATTAATCATAAGTATTGCAATATATCTTGCTACTTTTCTAAGAGCCTTGCACTCTGTAATCTCTCCTCCTTCTGCCCTTTTTATAAACTCTTCAAAACTCATATTCTCATACTTTTCAACTATACGAGTAGAATGATTATTTTCTTTTAAAATCTCTTCATATATATTTTGAGGCGAAACCATTGTATCAAAGCATCCTTTTTTCTTACAAACTTCACAATAAACATCTGAATTAGGCTCTATTATAAAGTGTCTGGTCCCCATTGATCTATAATGGGAGATAGCAGGATTTACAAGTTTGCTATCTATAACAATAGCACTTCCCCTTTTTTCTCCATATTTAACTAGGAAAAAATTCTTGTATGTTGGATTTAAAAAAGCTTCATATAGTGCTTCTGCTCTAATTTCTGTTTCAACAAATACATATCCTGAAAACTTTTCCATAATTATTTTTTTCAAAGGTGAAAAGCTATCTTCTTTAAATAGGTCTATTGATTTTTTTAGAATAAATTTGCTCGTTACAACTATGCCTACCCCTAAAATTTTTTCAGATAAAACTTTATTCGCTTTTACAAGTTTATCAATAAATTCAAGCAAAGATTTTAAATACTCATCAAAGTCTCCATTATAATTATTTTTGAACTTTAATTCGTCTAAAATATCATTTTTTAAATTCGTCAAAATAACTTTTGTAAACTCTTCTTCTATTAATACACCTATCGAACAAAACCTTTCATAGTTTATTACTAAAAGATTTCTTTTTCTATTATTTTCATCTACATATTTCTTTTCAATAAGTATATTGTCTCCAAGCAGTTTTTTAGAAATTTTTGTTAAAGCAGCTGGTGAAACCATTATGTTCTCAGCAATTTCTAGTTTATTAGACCCGCCACACCGATTGATAAATTTTAATAAATTTGTAATATTTTTATTTTGACTTTTAAAATCCATCCTCAACTCCTTCACTTTTTTATTGACAAACCCATTTTTTTAATGTATATTTTACCTAGTAAAACAATTTGTATATTTTTAAAAATATTTTTTTACTAAATTAAATAAAATTTTGTATCTTTATTTGATTATATCATAAGTTGATAATAAGGTGCTAAACTTATTATATAAAATAGCCAACAACCCTCCAGTTGATTGGTTAAAAACCCGTTTTAAGAAGAGATGTCCCGTCATCTCTTCTTTTTATTTCTGTTGCTTTTTTATTTTTTTTTGTTACAATTTTAGTATCTTAAAATATTTTAGGAGGTATATATGAAAATTAAACCTATTGGAAAAAGAGTTCTTATTAAAACTGTAAATCCAGAAGAAAAAACATCCACAGGTATCATATTAATACAAAATAATGAGGAAAAAAATTATAGGATTGGTGAAATAGTATCTTTAAGTTCTAACTCTGAAGTAAACTCGTTATTTCATATTAGTGACAAAGTTATCTTCTCCAAAAAATCAGGAATTAAAATTAATAACTCCTCCAATGACTACATTCTATTGGATTTAGATGAAATTCTTGGAATTATTGAAGATTAATAGAAAAACCCATCTAATGATGGGTTTTTTCTATTAAAACTCCTTACCACCTGAAATTTTAATATCAAATTTATATTTATTTAAAGCTTGAACAGCACATTCCAAAGCTTTTGTTATAGTTGTAACTTCCATATATGGTGTGTTTTTCTTATCGATAACTTGCTCTGTTATATAGGGAACATGAATAAACCCACCCTTTATTTCTAAATTATTTTTTGAGATATAATAAAGCAATGAATACATTATATGATTACATACATATGTTCCCGCTGTATTTGAAACTGAAGCAGGTATTTTTTCTGACCTTATCTCTTCGACAATACCTTTGATTGGAAGAGTTGCAAAATATGCATTTTCTCCATCTTCATAGATAGGAGAATCTATAGGTTGATATCCCTCATTGTCTGGAATTCTACCATCATCTATGTTAATTGCCACTCTTTCAACCGATATATCATATCTTCCACCAGCTTGCCCTATACATATAACAACATCTGGTTTATGCTCAACTATTCCATCAAAAAGTTTTTTAGCTGACTTTTTAAAAACTGTAGGTATTTGTAATTTTACTACCTCTATACCATCTATACTATCCTTCATTGCTTTTACTGCTTCCCACGCTGGATTTACACTCTCTCCTCCAAATGGATCAAAACCTGTTATTAAAACTTTCACTACATTACCTCCTAAAAATTAAAATGCTAAGAAATACATAAGCACAATATGTATTGCAAGAAGAGGTACTGCTACACCCACTTGCTTTGATATTACTCCATTTTTATTTTTCATCTCCAATATAGACGCTGGGACTATATTGAAGTTAGCTGCCATTGGTGTCAATAAAGTTCCACAAAACCCTGCTGTCAAACCAAGAGCTCCAACAACTGCAGGATTACCACCTTGAGCTATGACAAATGGATATCCTATCCCTGCTGTTATAACTGCAAATGCTGCGAATCCGTTTCCCATAATCATTGTAAATATAGCCATTGCTAAACAATAGATGGTTACTCCCGCCAGTATACTTCCTTCTGAAACAACACTTCCCATTAAGCTAGCGATTACGGCACCAACTCCCGCCTTAGAAAATACAGAACCTAAAGAACCTAGAAGTTGCGGTAAAATAACTGTCGGTCCCATCTGCTGTAAAATTCTACTTGAATCATAGGGAATTTTATTAAATTGCTCTTTTGTTACTATCATAGTGACAATTAAAGCTACAATCGCTCCTATCCCTAGCCCAACTAAACCTCCTAATTTTGTAAATTGAGCTATTGAAAATGCTACAACTCCTATTAAACCCGCTGGAACAAACAACATATTCCCAATCTTTTTAGCTTGTTTCTCTCTAAACTCCTCTGTACTTGTAGTAAATAAAGCAAGTGAAACAGATTTCGTAGCACTTAAAGCTCCCATTACTAAAAGCAATCCTCCTATTATAGCCGGACTCACATAAGGTCCACCTATAAACAGAAAACTAAATATGAACCAAAATGCTGCCGATCCTAATCTTTTAGGATTATTTTTATCTAAAAATGAATATATACCGCTTACAAATAAAATAATTCCGCAAAGTATATACATAATTTCCAATAATACATTTACATCCATTAAATTTTGCCTCCTACTTTGCTCTTAACTTCTTGATTTTTCTATCTAAACGATAGTATTGAAAATATGCTAATACTAAAGCTATAAGTGCCACTGGTATTGAAGCCTTTGCTACATTATATGCTTCAACTTTTACACCCAGCTCTTGCAAAGTTCCAACTATTAAAAGAACCCCTGATGATGCCACGAAAACATTTTGACCAAAAAAGTTTGCATAATTTTCTGAAGCATTAGTTATGCCTTTTAAATCTTCATCTAACGACTCAGACACTATCCCATCTTTTTCAATAGCTCCTTTTACCATAGGATAAATCAACGGTCTTATAAATTGAACGTGCCCTCCTATTCTCATTGATAAAACTGCTGCTAACATTCTCACAGTCACATATATTGATAATACTTTACCCGCTGTTGCACCCTTTAATTTAGATATACAAATTGATGCTCTTTCTCTTAGACCATTTCTTTCCAATATCCCTACCACAGAAAGAGTTAATAATAATAATGTCATATATCTAGTCTGAACAAACGCTGTTCCTAAAATATTTAAAACCTCAACAAAATCAATCCCTGCAACAAGTCCAGTTGCTATTCCTGCTATTAAAACAACAGCTATCGTATCTAATTTGATTATAAATCCAATTAGAATAATTAACACTCCAATCAATTTAATCACAGTATCTCACCCAAATCCTCTCTTTTAAACGAATATCTTTTTCCACAAAAATGGCACTCCGCTTCAACCTCTCCTCTTTCAGCTAATATTTCCTCTAATTGCTCTTTTCCCAAAGTTATAATCCCCTTATAGAATTTTTCTCTATCACAATTACAATTATATTTAATCTCTTTTGAATCTAAAATTTCATATGGTTCTATTAACTTTTCATGAGTTTCATCATTCATATCCTCATATAGAAGATGTAAAATTCTTTCTAAATCCATTCCACCTTTGAATAACTCTGTGACATTTCTAATCGCTTCAATTTTTTTCTCTAACTCTACTATAAAACTTTCCTCCGCATCCGGTAAAAGTTGAATCATATAACCACCAGCTGATCTCACAGTTGTTTCATTTTCTAAATCTACTCCCAAAGCAATCACTGTCGGCGTTTGCTCTGAAGTCACATAATAGTAGGCTATATCATAAGCAATTTCTCCACTTTCTATTGTTGAAACTCCCACATAAGGATCCTTTAATCCCAAATCTTTAATAACATTTAAAGTTCCTTTTCCTACCAATTCTTGCACATTCGGTTGACCATTCTCTTTCGCAGGTAAATCTACTTCTGGATTTGAAACATATCCCTTCACTCCATCTTTATCCACTGTTACTACCATACTTGATAACAATCCATCCGTCATAGTTCTAAGTGTCAGTACATCATTTCCTTTTAAGGTTGCTCCCATCATAACTCCCGCAGAAAGGAGTCTTCCAAATGCAGATATAACAGTTGGACTACACCTATGAATATTTAACGCCTCTTGTACAATATCCTTTGTATCCACAAGAACAAATCTTGCATTTTTGCTTATTCCTCTGATTAACCTACTCATTCTTCTCACCTCAATAATCAATATAGTCTTTTAAATCCTCATATTTTTTAACAGAAATAATTTTTTTTAATTCTAAATTATTTCTTATAATACTATTTTTCTGATATTTTCTAATATTTTGTACCTCTTTTTTACTAAAACCATAATATGTTAAAGTTATATCATCTACTTTATTGATATTAAATCTATTTAATTTAACCTCTTGTGGTTTCTTAAATTTCAATTTTAGTTTTTCGTAAGTTTTCTTTCCAATTCCGGGTATTCTAGTCAGTTCATCTAACTTTCTATATCCACCAACTATGTCTCTATACTCTAGTATCTTATCTACATAACTTTGAGATATTCCACTTTTTAGCATATCCCCTTTACTTGCTCTATTAATATCTAAAAGTAAATTTTGAGTGTCCAAGGTGTTTTTACTCTCAATAATTTTAAATTCGCTATCTATCATCCCATAGGAAAATATCGATATCAATAAAATTAAAATTGAAAAAATTAACTTTTTCATACTATATCTCCTTGGAAAAAAGTTCTATTTTCTTGTTATGCCTTATTTTCATCTCTGCGATATATAGTGCTGGATCTTTTGGATTGACTAGTCTCTCAATTTGGTCAATAAACTCACTCTCTCTATGGATAATCTTACTTATCGCTCCACCACCAATTCCCATAGTCTGCTGGTTTTCCTCTATCATCTCAATATTGAATCTAGATTCAAATCCTGGAATAGAATATCCTACATTTTCTCCCCAATCTAAACTATTTTTTTGACGATACATATAATAAGGTTCCATTCCTTTTCTTTTTACAAGTTCATCTATTGCATTTTCGACTAATAATCTCTCAACTTCAGATTCTTCAAAATTTTCATGATATAAGGGAGAGCCCTTCTTTTTAGCCAATACATGGACTGTTAAGTTTTCAATTTCATATTTTTCTACTTCCTTTAAAGTTTCCAATATATCTTCAACACTTTCACCAGGTAATCCCAATATCAAATCCATATTTAAAATAAAACCGATTTCTTTTATATCTCTATACACCTCATCAAAGTGTCCTCTATTGAAAGTTCTATTTAGCTCTTTTAAGGTTTGTTCCTTGAATGTTTGAGGATTTAAACTTACTCTATCTACACCGTACGCTTTAAGAATCTCCAATTTTTTTCTCGTTATAGCATCCTCTCTTCCAGCTTCAAAAGTAAATTCTTTTAAATTTGAAAGATCGATATTTTTATGAATTGCTTTTAATATTCTTTCAGTATCCTCTTCGCTTAAAATACTTGGTGTCCCACCACCTATATACAAAGATTCATATTTATAACCTTTATTTTTTGAAAGTTCACCCACAAGTTCAATCTCTTCCAAAAGAGTTTCTACAAACTTCGGATAAAAACGTCCTAAACTACTATTTATTTCGTAGGATGCAAAAGAACAATATCTACATTTAGATGGACAAAAAGGAATCCCTATATACATATTCATTGCATCTTTATTTAATAATCTCTCCTCTGTTTCAATTACTCTCATCAAAAGATCTATTTTATCAAAATTAGCAAGATACATATTATTTAAAAGTCTTTTTACTCGTTCTTTTGAAAATCCCATTTGGATAAGTCTTCTTGTCATCTTAGTAGGTCTTACACCAATTAAACTCCCCCATGGATAGCTTTTATTAAAAGCTTTCAACAGTCCGCCTTTCAACATTATTAAATTTTGATCCTCTATTATGTGCTCTAAGTTTTCCTCTTCCATAATAGCTTTTTTTCCATCTATCTCAACTTCTACAACTATCTTATTCTGTTTATAACTTACTCTACCTTTTATATCTTTACCTACTTTTTCAGGTAACATAATTCTTACAAACTCCTCTAAACTTTTTTCGCTTAGAGGAAAGTTAGTAACTATTGACACTTAAATACACCACTTCCTATTTCATTAATAATAAAACTAAAACTCCAATTATGATTCTATATATTCCAAAAGCTACAAATGTTCTCTTTTTTATATATCCCATAAACCAATTGATAACAACATATGCTACAACAAAAGAAACTATAGCTCCAACCATTAAAAGTTGCCACTCCAATGTTGTAAAATTAAGTCCATTTTTCACAAGTTTTAGCAACGTTGCACCCGCCATTGTTGGAATAGCTAAGAAGAAGGAATATTCTGCTGCTGCTGCCCTAGATACGCCTAAAAGTAATGCACCCACTATTGTTGCTCCTGAACGAGATGTTCCTGGAATCATAGCTAAACATTGAAAAAATCCAATTGTAAAAGCTAATTTATATGATATCTCTTTTATTGAAGTTATTTTCCCCTTTAATTTTCTTTTTTCAACTAGAATAAAAATAATACCATATAGAATCAACATACCTGCAACTATTGTTGTGTTTCCCATAAAAAATTCAGATATATAGTTATCAGCTAATAATCCAATGACTCCTGCTGGTAAAACTCCAACAATTATCTTTGTCCATAAAGAAAATTTTTCTCTAAATTCTTCCTTTGTTTTCACAATAGGTGTCAAATCTTTCCAAAAGTAAACTACAACTGATAAAATAGCACCAAATTGTATAATTACTAAAAAATTATCCATAAAACCTTTAGATACAAGAGGAGAGTTTATAAATCTCTCCACCAATATCATATGTCCTGTACTACTTACAGGAACAAACTCTGTCATCCCTTCTACAATTCCCAGTATAATAACTAGTAAAAATGGATTCATTTCATCTCCTCCTATAGGTAGCTATCCTCTTTTTTAAGGTACTTTACATAATCAGCTACTCCACTTTCTAAAGAATATAACTCTTTAGTATATCCCGCTTCTCTTAATTTTCGCATAGATGCTTGTGTAAAGTATTGATACTTTCCTCTTAAATCCTCTGGCATCGGAATAAACTCAATCACTTGTTCTGTCTTTAACTCAAAGTTCCCACTAGCGTTTTTCATAGTTTCCATCGATAGATCATGGAAACTTCTTGCTTCACCTGTTCCTATGTTATAAATTCCTGACGGAACTTCGTTAAACATACAAAAATACAGCATATCAACAACATCTTTGATATAGACAAAATCTCTCAACTGCTCCCCATCTCTATAGCCCTCTTTGTGAGACTTAAATAATCTAACCCCACCATTTTCATTAAATTGATTAAACGTATGAAATACCATTGAAGCCATTCTTCCCTTATGATACTCTTGTGGTCCATAGACATTAAAGAATTTAGCTCCTATCCACTGTCTTGGAGCCTTCTCCTGTTTGAATGCCCAATCATCAAAAAATTTTTTAGAATAGCCATATTTATTTAATGGCATTAATTTTTTTAATTCCTCTGGAGTTCCCTCATCACAATATCCTTGCTCTCCTCCACCGTAAGTTGCTGCAGAAGAAGCATAAACATATACAATATTTTTATCAGCACAGAACTCCCATAACTTTTTTGAATACTCATAGTTATTTTTCATCAATAGGTCTCCATCTTTTTCTGTTGTTGCTGATATAGCTCCCATATGCAAAATTGCTGTAACCCTATTTGCATTTTCCTCATTTTCAAGCCATTTAAAAAGTTCATCCCTGTCACACCAATCAGCATAATCTCTCTTTCTTAAATTTAGCCACTTTTCTTCAGTTCTAAATTTATCCACAGCTAATATATCATTTATTCCCATCTCATTTAATTTCCAAATATAAGCACTACCTATAAATCCAGCCGCTCCTGTTACTATAATCATAATTCCTTCTCACTTCCTTTTTCTAATAACTCCTTTATATCCTCTTCTAAAATAGAAACGTGTCCTACGTCTACTCCCACTCTATTGCTACCATGAAAATCAGAGCCGCCAACTTTTATTAGACCTTTTTCTACAGCTAATTTTCTGTAATATTTTGCTTCTTTTGGTGTATATGAACTATATTCTACCTCTATGCCATCCAACCCCGCTTCTAAAAGAACATCCAATATTTTTTCAGTTCTTTCTCGTGAATCACAAATTAAACTGGGATGAGCTAATGCTGAAATTCCTCCACACTCTCTTATAAGCTTTATAATCTCAATGGGGTCTGAGTTCCCCTTTTCAACATACACTATTCCATTTCTTCCTAAATATTGCTTAAAAGCCTCACTTTTTGAATAGACAAATCCTTTATTTATCATGACATTACATATATGAGCCCGACTTATGATAGTTCCCGTAGCTTCTTTTTCTACCTCTTCCATTGTTATTTTAAGTCCTAAACTATTTAATTTAGTGATAATTTTTTCATTTCTTTCTTTTCTAGCTATTTTTAATTCTGTTAGTTTGGCTATCAATTTTTTTGATTTATCATTTAAAAAATATCCTAAAATATGAATTTCATAACCTTGATAAGAACATGAGAACTCTATTCCAGGTATAAACTTTAAACCCAACTCCTGAGCTATCTCCTTTCCTTCAGAGACACCTTCCATTGTATCATGATCTGTTATAGCAATTCCTTTTAATCCAATATATTTAGCTCTCTTTAAAAGTTCTTCCACATTATATGTCCCATCTGAATATGTTGTATGAGTATGTAAATCGTATCTTTCACTTAAATCCGTCATAAACTCCTCCTTTAAGTAAAAATGGCACCTTTATTTCTAAAGGCGCCACAATTTTTTAGTCATCCCACTTTTCTAATTTTGAAAAATACTCTGAATAGGCAAGGTATAAAGCCTTCGCGTTTATATTATTCTTCTCCAGTTTCGTTTTATCTGTTTTTTTATAAATATCATTTACTTGTATAACTCTAGGAGATACCTCTACAAAATACCATGCTTTCGAATCAAAGAACTCTCCTCTTTTTATAAACTTATTTAAAAGTTTTCTAAATTTCTTTATCTCCTTTTCTGATAAATCATTTTTTTTGGAGAATGCAACTATCTCAGCCCACTCCTCTTTTGTTGCAACTTCATTAGCTATATGGTTAGATGGATTAGCCATTCTAACATAAGATTGAGCTACCATAAATTTTGCTAACCCTGCAGGATCTTTAAAATTTTCATCTTTTAAATAATACTCCCTTGGAAGCTTTTTTACAGTCTTTTCTAAAATAGAGTTAAACTGTTCTTGGTCTGCTTCCGTTATCTCTCCCTTTGTTTTTAGTGAATCTAGGAATTTAACCTGCTTTTGATCCAATTTTTGATTTCTAGCTAAATAGCTTATTGGTTGGTCTGCACCATACCAATCTTCTAACTCGGATTCTCCTATTATTACTGTACTAAATGTCTCTTCCCAATTTTTCATAGCTGTTGTATCAACTTTATACTTTTCTTGTAAATTTACATTATTTTTGTTTAGTGAACTACACGCTGTTAATACAGCTAGTATTGTAACTAGAACTATAGTTTTTTTCATTTTTCCTCCCTACACTCTTCCACAACATTTTCCGTATATTTTTCCACTTCCACACTTACAAACTGAGTCAAAATCTAGTTCTTCTTCCACTCCTGGCTCTACAACTTCCTCTTCAGGATTTTTAACAACAACTTTAAACATATATGACGTTGTTTCTGTTTTTATTGTTGATAACATTCTAGCATACATATCTCCAGATATAATTTTATACTCTACAAGCGGATCTTTTTGTCCATAAGATCTTAAATAAATCCCCTCTCTTAAAGCGTCTAAAGCTTTTAAATGCTCTCTCCATCTAGCATCCACAACCTCAAACAGAACGTATTTCTCCACTTTTCTCATAATTTCAGGAGTTATTTCCTTTTCCTTTTTCTCATACTCTGCCTCTATATCTCTATATATCTTATCCACATACTCTTCTACTGTCAAAGCCTTGTATTCATCCATATCCGTTATTTCATATCCATACTTTTCAAGAAGAGCATCTTTAACTCCGACAATATCCCACTCCTCTTTAAATTCTCCTACAAATTTTTCTACAACTATATCAGAAATACTTGATTTTAACATTCCTAAAATTGTTGCTTTTAAGTCCTCTTTTTCCAGAGCCTCATTTCTACTTGCATAGATAGCTTCTCTTTGTTTATTCATTACATCATCAAATTCAAGAAGATTTTTCCTAATTCCAAAGTTTCTTGATTCAACTTTCTTTTGAGCATTTTCAATAGCTTTATTTATCATTCTATGTTGGATAGATTCTCCTTCCGGTAATCCTAACTTCTCCATAACTCCTTGAATTCTTTCAGACCCAAACAATCTCATAAGGTCATCTTCTAAGCATAGATAAAATTCAGACGCCCCAGGATCTCCTTGTCTTCCAGCTCTACCTCTCAACTGATTATCAATTCTTCTAGATTCATGTCTTTCTGTACCTAAAATAAATAGTCCACCTGCCGCAATTACTTTTTGCTTTTCCTCTTCACACTCACTTTTATATTTATCTAAAATTACTGGATAATCTCCAGCATCTCTGCTTCCTATCTCTGCAATAGCTCTAAACTCAGGGTTTCCTCCTAACATGATGTCAGTTCCTCTACCTGCCATATTTGTAGCTATTGTTACTGCCTTGTATCTTCCAGCTTGTGCTACTATCTCTGCTTCTTTTGCATGTAACTTAGCATTAAGCACATTATGTGGTATCCCTTTTTCTTTTAGTAACTCTGAAAGTTCCTCTGAACTTTTTATTGATACAGTACCTACTAAAATCGGCTGTCCTTTTGCATAAAGTTCCTCTATTCTTTTAATAATAGCGTCTGTCTTCTCCTTTTTAGTTTTATAAACTAAATCTGGAAAATCAATTCTTTGTACAGGTTTATTTGTCGGTATTACAATTACTTCCAGCCCGTATGTATGCATAAATTCTGCTGCTTCCGTTTCAGCCGTTCCTGTCATACCTGCTAATTTATCGTACATTCTAAAATAATTTTGAAGTGTTATTGAAGCTAACGTCTGATTTTCCCCAGCAACATTTACTCCCTCTTTTGCTTCAATAGCTTGGTGAAGTCCATCAGAATATCTTCTACCTTCCATAGCTCTTCCTGTAAACTCATCTATGATAACTACTTCCCCTTCTCTGATTAAGTAGTCTCTATCTTTTATAAATAGTTCTTTTGCTTTCAAAGCTTGATTTAGATAATGTGTCAACTCGACATGTTCTGGTGAATATAAATTATCTATATTTAATAACTGTTCTACTTTCTTAATTCCTTTGTCTGTTAAAACTATATTTCTTGCTTTCTCATCTACCTCATAATCTCCCCATTTTTCATCAGGAATATTCATCTCTTTTTTTGTTTTAACATCTTTTATTTTTTCTGTCTCAAAACTTCTATCTAATCTAAAAGCTACCTGACAAAAAATAGAGTACCATTTCGTTGTTTCTGAAGCTGCTCCTGATATAATTAACGGTGTTCTAGCCTCATCAATCAATATTGAATCCACCTCATCAACTATACAAAAATTTAATTGTCTTTGAACTTTGTCTTCAACTTTATTAACCATATTATCTCTTAAATAGTCAAATCCAAATTCAGAGTTTGTACCATACGTTATATCAGCCTCATAAGCAGCTTTTCTTGCTGCATTTTCCATTCCATTTACAATTACTCCCGAAGTTAACCCTAAAAAGTCATAAACCCTTCCCATTAACTCTCTATCTCTTTGAGCAAGATAATCATTGACAGTTATAACATGAACTCCCTTTCCACTTAAAGCATTTAAGTAAACTGGAGCTGTTGCAACCAATGTTTTTCCTTCCCCCGTTTTCATCTCTGTTATTTTTCCTTCATGAAGTACGATTCCACCAATTAATTGTACATCATAATGTCTCATTCCATGAACTCTCTTCGATGCTTCTCTCACAACTGCAAAAGCCTCGACTAGAATATCGTCCAACGTTTCCCCTTTTTCTAATCTTTGTCTAAATTCATAAGTTTTACCTTTTAATTCATCATCTGAAAGTTTTTCAATTTCTGGTTCTAATGAATTTATCATTGCTACTAATTTCTTGATTCTTTTGACTTCTCTGTCGTTTCTTGTACCGAAAATCTTCTTTAATAAATCTCCTAACATTCTTAACGTCCTTCCTAGCTTTATTGTGTTATTTGTTATTCAATATATTACCATAATTAGATTTATTAGTCAATTTATAGCCCATATCTATATATTTTTGACTTATGATTCAAAAAAAGCTGTTAATTTATATAATTTTATGTTATATTGTAATTAAAGTAACAATATATTTTAGGAGGTTTTTTGTTTTGAATATATTTAATTCTGCTAAAAAGATTATTCCTGGGCTACTACTTTGTATTTTTATTGCACAACTCGGAGTTTTTCTTGGGAAATTTATCCCAAGTATTGGTGGAGCACCACTTGCTATTTTTTTGGGACTTATAGCTGGAAATACTTTTGCTAAATCAACTATTTTTGCTCCTGGTTCTAAATTTTCAGAAAGTGATTTACTTTCATATTCAATTGTTTTATTGGGGGGTACTTTAAGCATTAATACTATTTTACAGTTAGGATTTTCTGGTATCGCTTTCATTCTCCTACAAATGACTTTAACTATTGTTTTAACTATGTTTATTGGTAAAAAATTGGGATTCTCCAAACATTTTAGAGCTCTTATGGCAAGTGGAAACGCAGTTTGTGGTTCTTCTGCAATTGGTGCTACTTCTCCTGTTATAAATGCCGAAGATAATGATAAAGGAATATCTATTACAATCGTTAACTTAACAGGAACTTTGCTTATGTTTATGCTAATCCCAATAGCTAACTATCTATATAGTTTTGAGACTTTACAAACTTCAGCACTTATCGGTGGAATTTTACAATCTGTTGGGCAAGTTATTGCTGCTGGAAGCATGATTAATCATAATATTCTTGAAATAGCAACTATTTTTAAAATTGTAAGAATCGTGTTTCTCGTTGTTGTTGTGCTTTGGCTCTCTAAAAAATTTAATAATAAAACTCTAGAAACAGATACTGAATTTTCTTTAGAAAATGAAGCATATAGTAAAAAGAAAAATAAAATAGCTATTCCTTGGTATATTACAGGTTTTTTTATTCTTTGTATACTATTTAGTTTTGGATTAATTCCTAGCGAGGTATCAAAAATATTTAAAGCGATTTCATCTAAATTTGAAATTGTCGCTCTTGCCGGTATTGGTATGAGAGTAAATATCAGTGAACTTATCAAGCAAGGTCCAAAAGCGTCGCTCTATGGACTATTGGTAGGAATAAGTCAAATTTTTATAGCTATTATTTTAATAAAAATTTTTATATAAAAAAACTGGATTACCTCCAGTTTTTATTTTTTAATATAGTAGCAATATCTAGAAGATCTTTTCCTATTGGATATTCCTCTTTGATTTCCTCTTCTATTTTTTTACCATAACCAGTTAGAACTAAAATTGATTTCAATCCCGCTTTTTTCCCAGCTTCCAAATCCCCTTTTTTATCTCCAATCATGAAAGAATTTTCTATGTCCACATCATATTTCTCTATTCCTCTCAACAACATTCCCGGATTAGGCTTTCTACAATCACAATCAACCTTATATTTTCCAACTCCTTTTTCTGGATGATGAGGACAGTAAAAACACTCTAAAATATCTATTCCAAATTCTTTTAACTTTTCAGTCATTTGATTATTTAAAATTTTCAAATCCTCTTCAGTATAATAGCCACGACCAATACCAGATTGATTAGTTACAACAATAAATTCATATCCTAAATCTCTTAACGCCTTTAAACCTTCTATCGCATTTTTCTCAAATTCAAAATCTTTCCATTTATGTAAATATGATTTCTCTACATTTATCGTTCCATCTCTGTCTAAAAATATAATTTTTTTCATAGGCTCTCCCTTTTCTTTTTTACATATTATATCACTCTTATAAAGGTTTTTTTAGTTTATTCAGAATATAATTTATATTGTATAAAAAATAATTGGGAGGAATTTTATGAATTTAAAAGATATTATTGCTTTTATAGGTTTATTAGCTTTTATTTCAGCAATTTTAACAGTTACTGTTTTCATTCTTAACTATAAATATAAGGTATTTTTAAACAAAATTCTTGATGGTAAATTAACTCATCTTCAATTACATAAAATATTAGGTATAACAACTATTATCTTAGGAACAATACATGGTTTAGGAATGCTCTCTGCATTTCCTTCAGTTTTAAAGAAATATACCGGTCTTAGTGGTATTCTTCTTTTAAGTTTATTTTGGATTCTAGGAACACTTCCTTTTATCGTAAAAAAAGTTCCCGTAAAATGTAAAAAAAAGGTACTTATAGCACATAAAATTTTAGGTGGTGTTATATTTATGTTTATTGTTATTCATATATCAATTTAGGGGGTAAAAATGGATACTTTGGAGATTTTACTTATGCTTGCTGTTGGAATTGGAATAGGATTTAGTTTAATGGGAATGTCCACATCAGTTCTTTTTTCCCCTATAATAGTTTCAATATATGGTTCTAGATTAGGAAATGGAATAATGTTCATTCCATTCTTAATTGCAGATTTTTATGTCTCTTATCTATATAGAAAAAACTTTGATAAAAAGATTGTTTTAAAACTTTTACCTTTTTCTGTAACAGGAATGATTGTTGCATCTATTTTTGCAAATAGTATATCAGAAGAAATTTTTAGAAAAATTATTGCAATTATTATAATCTTTGCCAGTATTTTATTCTTTCTTAAAAAGTATGAGGATAAACTCAGTAAACTTTCGTGGTTATTTGGAGTTTTCGGTGGTGCTTCCTCTTATTTAGCCAATGTCTCCGGACCTATATTCAATGTGTACCTACTTAGCTACAAGCAGGGAGAAACAGATTTTATAGGCACAAGAGCAATATTTTTCACTACCCTTAATATATTTAAATTTTTCATGTATCTGTTCATATTTAAAAATATCAATACATTTACTTTAATTAGAGGGTCCATTGCAATTCCCACAATTTTTTTAGGAGTATTTTTGGCCAAACAACTTTTAAAAAGAATGGACCAAAAAATATTTAGTTTAATAATTGTTTTATTGGGGCTTATAGTAGCAATAAAAATGCTACTATAGGCATTTTTTTTACAAAAAATAAAAAAAATTGGCAACTTCCTATCCTCCCAGGGGGCTGCCCCCCAAGTACTTTCAGCGTTT
>Trix_p1__coassemble_1580_pt1 | contig 16416 bp, 11 predicted proteins | sample Trix_p1__metabat2_low_PE_021 | metagenome-assembled genome bin Trix_p1 | reverse complement strand
TGTTACACTTTTAAATTAAATACCTTTCTTTAAAAAAATAAAAAATCTAAAGTTGATTTAACACCTTTAGATTTTCTAATTCTGTATATTTTTAACTTTTTCTCTCTAACTCTTTAACTCTTTTTAATAACTCTGGTAATTTTTTTTGAGCAGCTTTTATTCTCAAATCATCTTTCAAATTCACCAATGGATGACCTGCTAGCACTTGGTTATCCTCAACATTTCCTGTAATTCCAGATTTTGCACCAATCATAACATTGCTACCTATCTTAATATGTCCAGCAACTCCAACTTGTCCACCCAAAGTTGTATTATTCCCAACTTCAGTACTTCCAGCTATTCCTACCTGAGATATAATCAAACAATTTTGACCAATTATATCATTGTGTGCGATTTGAACCAGATTATCTATTTTTGTGTATTTTTTTATTATTGTATTTCCAATTGTTCCTCTATCTATCGTTGTATTTGCCCCTATTTCCACAAAATCCTCAAGAATTACGGATCCTATTTGCTCTATTTTTGTATTATTTCCATTCACTTTCACAAATCCAAATCCATCTGATCCAATTACCGCCCCCGGTTGAATAACACATTCTTTTCCAATCTTACAAAACTCTCTTATAGTTGCATTTGGATAGATTATTGTATTATCTCCAATCTCTACCCCCTCACATATTGTCACATTTGGATAGATTGTTACATTTTTCCCTATTCTTACATCATGCCCTATATAAGAGTTAATTCCAACACTTGATCCCTCACCTATTACAGCTGAATCCTCAAGTAGTTTCTCCATTTTTTTTAATTTTCTTTTAAAAAATCCTAGTAATTTGGGCATTAAAACTCTTGGATTATCTTTTACCAACAGATATGTCTTTCCATTTTTTGGTAATTCCATCCACATTGGAACTATTATAACACTCGCTTTTGTCTCATCTAATTTTTTCAAAAATTTTTCATCTGATGCAAAAGTTATTTCTCCCTCTTCAGCTTGAAAAAAGGGAGATAGCCCTGTAATATTTACCTTGGTATCTCCCTTTACTTCGCACTCAAGAAGAACTATCAACTCATCTAATTTATAAGTCATCCTATCCCTCTCTGTGCTTTTATTAGTCTACTTTTTTACTTTTTTCCATTACGTTTAGTACTTTTGGAGTTATATTTTCTCCTCCAAACTTAATTGCACCCTGCTCAAGAACATAATCATACTTATCTGTTCTTGCCACATTTTGAATAGAGATATTTATTAATCTATCAATCTCTTGCATTTTTTTTGCTTCTTCACTTGAAAGTTTAGCTTGAGAATCTCTCACTAACTTTTGAAAAGCAGCAACTTTTTCTTCAAAAGATTTTTTTTCAGCTTCAGTTACATCTTTTCCTTTTCCTTGTAATTCAACTTGAAGTTTTTGTAATTCAATCTCTTTTTTTTGTAATGTAGTTTCTAAAGTTTGCTTCTCTTTACTTAAATTATCTCTAATGACTTTTGTTTGAGAATATTTTGCAAATAACTCTTGGCTATTTACATATCCCACTTTTAATGCAAAAGCAGATGTAGATACTGCTGCTAACATTGCTATTATTGCTATTTTCTTCATTTTGAATCCTCCATATATTTTTTATTAGAATGATTGTCCCATGTTGAAATAGAATTTCATTCCACTTTTTTCTGAATTTCCTACTGGCCATCCAAAGTCAAATCTTAAAGGTCCTACTGGTGTATTTACTCTTAATCCGACTCCTACTGTTGTTCCAATATCATCTGGGAACTTTGCATTTCTTTTTTGATTTAAGTACCCTGGGTCTTCACCTTGATAATCCCATGCTCTTCCAATATCTGAGAATACAACAATTCCTAAAACATCATTTATTTGAGTTCTATTCTCTATTGTTGCAGTCACTTTTTGTGTTCCTTGATAGAATCCACCATCATATCCTCTAAGAGTACTTCCTCCTCCTACCCAGAACCTTTGAGATTCAGGTGTAGTACTAGTCATAATTCCACCTACAACTCTATACGCAAATGTGTTACTTTTAAATAGTCCTCTATGATATTTTCTTAATTCCAGAGTTGTATTAGCAAAAGTCCCTGAGTCAATGGTATCAGCATATCCCACTTCAACTTGATATTTTCCATACCAACCTGATGTCGGATTCCAGTAACTATTTCTAGTATCATATGTTATTGATGGATATATACTAAACAATCCATAGCTTCTTTTATCTCCCCATTTCTCAAGAAGATTTACTCCATTATAATTAATGTATTTTGCTAACTCTGATTTTTTAGCTTTCTCTGTTATGTATTCAGCTTTAGTTCCTAACCCTATTCTTAAATTTTTAGTTAATCCTTTTCCTACATTCAATTTAGCACCGTAGGTATCTGTTGCACGGAACAGCACACTGTCACTATTTTCATATTCATTTTTATATAAACTCCATCCCCAAGATATTCTATCAGTACCTTTTATCCAAGGATCTGAAAAGTTAAGAGAAAAACTTGTATAATTTTTATTTGATTTTTCAAAAGTTACTCCCAACTCTTGTCCTTTACCTTGCCAGTTCATATCTTTTACTGATAGCATACCAAGAAGTCCTACTTCTGATCCATAAGATATCGCTCCTTGTAAAGTTGCTGTCCTCTCCTCTTCCAGTAAAAGAATTAAATCAACACCTTGATTTTCTCCCGGAGCTGGTTTTGTTTCATACTTTACATTTTTAAAATAACCTGTTCTCATCAAGTTTGATACAGTTTCATTGTAATCATTTATATTAAATACTTGACCTGGCTGTATCTCTATTTCTCTATCAACTACGTAATCTCTTGTTTTTAATAGCGTATCCGTTGCTTTTCTTCTTTGACCTTTTTGTTTAGTTACCATTTTCGTAAAGTTAACTTTATCTACTACGCCCTCATTGATTACTATTTTTAAATCATTGGCTCCAGTTAAATCAATGTCCTCTATCTCCGCTAAAACATAGCCATCTTCATTGTATTTTTTTAATATCTTATCTCTAGCATCTCTTAAGTTATTAAGATTTAAAACCTTTCCAGGTTCTATATTAACTAAACTCTTTAGTTCCTCTGCTGTATACTTCGTATTCCCTTCTATTTGAACTCCGTTCACAATTGGATTTTCAATAACAGAGTATACAACTACTAATCCTTCTGGATATTGATAAACATCTGGTATAACCTCTCTATACATTCCTGTTTCTAAAAGTTCTCTTTGACCCTTAATTATTTTATTTTTTGAAAAATATCCTCCAACTTTAATCGGAATTTTCTTAGCAACCTCGCTCACTGGAACATTTACGCTACCAATTATCTCCAAACTAGATACAACCAATGTAGTATCCACTCGTTCTCTTTCTGAAGCTGGTAAAATTCCTTGTTTTTCTAAAAGTTCCTTAGTATCTTTTTTCTCTTTTACATCTACTACTAATTTTATTCCTCCATCATAAACTTGAGGATAAATAGCTAATTCGTCTATATAATCACTTTTTTTTATGTTGTTATAGTCTTTTAATAATCCCTCTGTTGAGAATACTTGACCTTTTTTTAAACTCATCTTTTGTATTAAAACATCTTGAGGTATCTCATTTAAGTTTTTAAACTCTACCCCTTTTACTAAATATTCTCCTTCTGCTCCAAATGAAACTATAGAAGCTACTAGTGATATTATTCCGATTAGGTGCTTTTTCATCCCAAATTGCCCTCCAATTATTTTTTATTAGAAAAAATATCTTTTATACTATTATATTTTCTTTCAAACTTAAAATCAACATAATAATTTAATTTTCCTTTTTTCTTTTCATCAATCATATTAGCATTATTTAATTTTGAAGTTCCTATTCCATAAGACCATCCTGATTTATATCGCCTTTCCACTTTAAAATCTAGCTGATTTACAGAGTTAGAAAACTCACTACTTTGACTCTCGCTATCAGTTCCTCCTATATCATACTTCGTTCCATCTATTATTCCTAGTTTTAAAATCCAAAAATATTTATCTTTATATATAGGATTTTCTGCCTCTAAATATGCTCCAAATCCAAAAACACTCGGATCTTGAGTTTTAGGATTATCTGAGTTAGCTAAAACTTCCTGATTGAAAACATCTGACACTATCCTAAATTTTGATATATGAAAAATATTTTGAATTTTTCTCGATATCGGTCTCAATAAAGTACTTGAAATTTGACTATCTATAATGGTCTTAAAGAGTAATGCTACTACGTTTCTATCTTTCCCATCTCCATTTCCATCAAAAAGATTTTTTAGACTACTGCTCTCACTTCCTTGATTTGTCATTATATTTAATCTTAAACTATTTAGTTCTCCTTGTAAAGATATTTCTACATTTCCATTGGCTGTTAATGAAGAGACATCAAATATCAAGTTAGGATTAAACTCTGAAATTAGACCATTCTTCTTATCGGCTAAAAGTAAAGCTCTTGTTACGGTAAAATCTTCACTTCCAAGTACAAAGCTTCCTTTTTGTATTTCTAATTCACCCACTACACCTACTTTTTCATTTTTTCCAACAAGGTTAAATCTACCCAATAAAACTCCCTGTACGTCTTGTGCAAAAGTTGAAACATCAGGTATATTTATATTTATTCCATCTTTTATCATGACTCCTACATTAAATTCTGGTGTTTCATTCAACCCACTTTTTATTTCAAAGTCTTTTCCTAGCCTTTTACTCTCGCCAATTATCGCTCTTGTTTTATCTATTATAAAATTTAAAATAATTAAAATCAAGCCTTTATCTTCTTTCAATATTCCGGTTATTTCACCACTGTTTATAACAACATTTCCAGATACTTTGTTTTCTGAATACACTAAATTTGTCGAAAGATCTATTTTAAAATAATCTTTTAATTGATAAATCATATTTTTCAAACTCACATTAAACGCATAATCTAAATTTTTATAAAATTCATTATCTGCTCTAATTTCATCTAAAGACGGTAACTTTAGATATCCTTTACCTTTTATTTCTCCGTCATTTAGTTTCCCTTCTAAAGAATTGACAGTCAACCTTTCACTATCAATTTTTAAAATCATATTTATATCTTTCAAGTTTGAAAAGGCTTTAGGTAGATTTGCATTGAAATTAATTAAATCAATATATCCACGATTTTCTTTAAAATTACTTGATAAATGTACATCTATATTTGCAGTTCCTGTTATATCTTTTACATTGTCCTTTGATAGGATTCCATTCAAAAAACTTAAATCTATATTTTTTGAAAAAACATTAAAATTGTACTCCTGATTTGAAATTCTATACTCTCCTCTACCCTTTATCATATTCTTTTCATAATAAGCTAAAATTTCATTAACTGTTAAAATATCTTTATCCCCTGATAATCTCAAAGAGATATCATTAAAATTAAACTCCTTAATTTCATATTCTCCATTGAATAAATTTAAACTATATTTTGGATTGTCTAAATAACCCTCAACCTTACTCTCTATACCTATACTTCCATCCATATCTTTTACATTGATAATCCCGTGAAAATTCTTTAAATGGAGTGTTTGTTTTGGAATACTATACTCCAGTGTTTTTTCAATTAAATTGATCTCTCCTCTTGAGTATAAAAGTTTTTTCCCTTCCAAATTTAATACATCTAAGTTGTCTATATAGATACTATTCTTTGTGTTATCTTTTAAATATTTTAAATTGGATGTTAAATTTGGTAATATACTGCCATTTAAGTACACTCTATCAATATTGATTCCCGCAACAGCCTCAATAATACCATCAGATATCTGCCCACTTACCCTAGATAAAAGACGATATTTTAACGCTTTAAAATTATAATACTTTGGTAAATTTTCTTCCAAAATATTCAATATAAATTTCCCTTCTTTATTTTTTAAATTATATTCAATAGTTGCTAAACTCTGATTTAATTTAAATTTATCAGCTATTAGGGTATCATCTTTATAAAAGAGATTTCCATTTAATGATATTAATTCTTTGTTTGGCATCTCTAAATAGGCTTCTTTAACTTGTGCATCAGCTTGAAATTTTTCAAAACTTCCCGATATATTTCCATATACATTTTCTAAAAGTAAAACTATACTACTTTTTTCAAATTCACTACTTTTTAAACCAGTTATATAATAATCTAAATCTAGAGATTTGTCCTTAATATCTATTTCTCCTTGCACTTTAAATAATCCATTTCTTATATCAGAGATTGTTAATTTTCCATCATCAAATGTCGAATCAATTTTTATTCCCTGAACCATAATCTTTTTATACTTTCCCTCTCTTAACTCACCTTGAACACTTGCTTGAAAACCACCATCATTAACTATTGATACATTTGCATAAGCATCCAAAAGAATATCTTTATTTTCTAATTTTAAGTCGTTTACAACTCCTCTTAAAATAAATTTTTCTTTCTCTCCTGCAATCTCACCTACAAAGTCCAATTTTGTGTCCAAATTCAAATTAGTAAATATTTTTTTTTCTTGAAAATTTTTTGTATGTATTTTAAATTTATATTTCAAATCTTCTCTATTTAATTCCCCTAGGATTTGTAACACTTTCTGACCATCTTGGTTAACCATTGCAATCTCATCAAAATTAATTATTTTGTCTTTTTCGTGAGCTTTCAAAAAGAAGTCATAGTTATTTAATAAATTACTTCCACTTAGATTTAATAATTCTAAGGTTTGGTTTTTTAAATCATAAGACATCACAAGTTTTTTATCTTGATAAAGTTCTAATACTTCCTCTTTCTTTTTATATTCCCCATTCAAATTTACAAAATTTGAAGCAACATCAAATTTCAGATTCTCTCCATTAAAATCTAAGTCAACTTTATACGTCAATTCCTTTTTATACTCCAATCCTGGAACTAATAGATTCAGTTTATCTCCGGATAAAGTCAGTATCCCATCCTTAAAAAGAACTTTTCCATCTAAATCATTTATTTCAACTCCTGAGGAGATAAATGGATAACTATTATATAAAACTTGAGCTTTAAAGCCTTGCTCTTTTTCATAGGATAACTCTACATCAACATTTTTGAATTTTAAAGTGTCTAAAGGTAAATTTAAGTCTCCTAATAATTTATAGCTCTTAGCTACCTTGTATGGTAAATTCTCAAATTTAAAATTAACTTTTACTCCCGACTCCTCTGAATAAAAAACGTCGAAAGTTCCTGGAATTTTATCCAAAAGGTAAGTGAAATTAACATCAATTTTATCTTTTTTAAAATCAATTTTTCCATTTACATCTTCAACTTTACTGCTTAATCCGTCATATGTCACTGTTCCATCTTTAAGTTCGGCCACCCCTGTTAAACCTCTTGTTGCAATTGTTAAATTCATATCAAATAATCCTGTAGCTCCGCTTATTTCTCTGTCATCATAACCGTATTGAACAAGTTCTGGTTTTATCATAATATTTTTTAAAACTATATTCATATCCAATGGTTCATCTAAATTATTAAATCTATATTCATATCTCTCTTCTTGATGTTCACCTTTAAACTCTAAATCAATTCCTGTTATTTTATTGAAAGAAACATAACCATCGACACTGCTTAATTCTTGTTTTATCTCTCTCGAGTACGTTGTATCTCTAAATAACAATTCTCCATCTTTCACTGTTATTAGATCTATTGGAACTGCTGTTCCAGCTTTAGAAGTTGACTCTCCTTTATCTCCACTTGAAAAAGCGTCCACTATATTTATATTCTCACCTTTACGTTCTATATGAACCCATGGTCTTTCAACATTAATCTCTTTTATTCTAAAGTTTTTAAGTGACTCTTTAGAGTATGTTATAACTACTTTTGGAGCTTTTACAATTATGTCCTCACCTTTTGACAATACAACATCCGTAATGTCAATTTCTCCAAACTTAGAAAATTTAATCTCTTGAGAAGATATTGTTGGACCTACTGCAATTTTCAATATGAGTTCCACAACCTTAGGTAAATTATACTTAATTAACAATCCTCCACTCAAAAAAATAAAAATGGGAAGAGATATGATTATTAATTTTTTGTATTTTTCAAAAATTTTCATCTCTCATCCCTCCTACTAAATATTATTTATAATGGCTTTTTTAAAGCTACCCCAGCTCTTCTTGGATATTTTTTATCGGTTGATTTTTCTTTTAAAATTTCAACTACTAATCTTTCATCACCATAATTTGGTAATTCGTATCTATGTGTCTTTACTATGCTTGCTCCCAAAATGTTTAAAGCGTTTATTGCTTCATCTGTTTCATCTGTTCCCGCCATTTTTTGAGCTAAAAAATGACCTCCAATCTCTATAAAAGGAATCATATATTCCAAAATAACATTAAGTTTATTCACTCCTCTACAGAGACCAATGTCAAAACTTTCTCTATTTTCTTCAGTTATATAATCCTCTGCTCTAGAATTGATTACAGTTACATTTGATAGATTTAGCAGCTCTTTTACTTTTTGTAAAAATATCGTTTTCTTACCAACAGAGTCCATTAATACAAACTCCATTTCAGGGTTAAATATTGCCAATACCATCCCCGGAAATCCAGCTCCTGTTCCTATATCTATAGCTTTTCTGCCTTTTTTCTCATCCAATAGATTTTGTAAAAGAAGTGAGTCCAAAAAATGCTTCTCTATTGCATCTTTAGTATCCCTAATAGCTGTCAAGTTTGTATGCTTATTGTACTCTATTAAATACTCTAAATATTTTACTAAATTATCAATTTTTTCATCTGTGTACTGCAGTCCTATTTTTTTTATCCCTTCAACTAAATACTCTCTCATCTATTTACTTCCTTTCAGTTTTAAATACATTAATAAAACTTGGATGTCTGCTGGAGAGACTCCTGAAATTCTAGAAGCTTGACCTATGTTATAAGGTCTTACTTGCTTTAGCTTATCTTTAGCCTCTTTTGGTATATTTTCTAAAGAATCGTAATCCATATCTTCTGGAAGTTTTTTATTCTCTAATCCTTTATGTTTTTCTATCATTTTTAGTGACTTTTGAATATATCCTGAGTATTTAACTTGTACTTCAACTTGATACTCTGTATCTTCATCATAAAATCCCAAATCAAATTTTTCTATCAATTCAGATATATATTTTATACCTGAATATGATACTTCAGGTCTTCTTAATAACTCTAGTAAAGTTATTCCAGATTTTACTTCCGGCTCATTAGCTTTTATTAAAACTTCATTAACTCTAGGGTTACTACTTCCCACGTGTTGCTTTTCTAACTTTTCAATTATTTCAGCCACATCTCTCTCTTTCTTTTGAACTCTCATATATTCCTCTTCAGAAACTAAACCAATATCATAACCTATCTTGGTTAATCTTAAATCTGCATTATCCTCTCTCAAAACTAATCTATACTCACTTCTCGCCGTAAACATTCTATACGGTTCATTTGTCCCTTTAGAGACCAAATCATCAATTAGCGTTCCTATATACGAGTCTGCTCTATCTAAAATAACCGGTTCTTGCCCAAAAACTTTTCTTGTCGCATTTATTCCAGCCACAAGTCCTTGTGCTCCAGCTTCTTCATAACCTGATGTTCCATTTATCTGTCCTGCTAAGAATAAATTTTCTATTTTTTTAGTTTCTAAGCTGTATTTTATCTCTTCTGGTACAATGTAATCATACTCAATTGCATAAGCATATCTCATTATTTTTGCATTTTCTAGCCCTTCTATTCCCTTTAACATCTTGTATTGAACATCTGTTGGTAATGATGAAGAAAAACCACTTATGTAAACTTCATTTGTATCATATCCCTCTTTTTCTAAAAAAAGATGATGTCTATCCTTATCTGGATACCTAAATACCTTATCTTCTATCGATGGACAATACCTAGGACCTGTTCCTTGGATGGTTCCATTAAATAGTGGTGATCTGTCCTTGTTTGTTATAATTGTGTCATGAACTTCCCTATTTGTAAATACCATATGGCAAGGTATCTGTTTTCTTGTCAAAATTTCTTCTGCTTTTGTTCTGCTTGAAAACTTCAGTACTCCCTTATCTCCCGGTTGTATCTCAACTTTTGAATAATCTATTGTTCTTGCATCTATTCTTGGTGGTGTTCCAGTTTTAAATCTTCCCAATTTTATTCCTAGAGCTTCCAATGAAACAGGTAACTCCTCCGAAGACAACTCTCCCATTCTTCCACCTTGAAATTGTTTTTCTCCGATATGAATTAATCCTCTCATAAATGTTCCAGTTGCAATTACTACAGCTTTTGCTCTATATTCTACACCTTCTTTAGTCTTAATTCCAATAACTTTGTTATCTTTGGTAAGAAGTTCTGTTACCATTCCTTGAATAATATCTAAGTTTTCTGTATTTTCAAGTGTTTTTTTCATCTCTTTACTGTAGTTTACTTTATCTGCTTGTGCTCTTAGAGATCGAACAGCCGGACCTTTTTTGGTATTCAAAACTCTAATTTGAATAAATGTTTTATCTATATTTCTTCCCATCTCTCCACCAAGAGCGTCAATCTCTTTTACCAAATGCGATTTAGCTGGACCTCCTAAAGATGGATTACAAGACATATACCCAATATTGTCCAACAATATTGTAAAAATAGCTGTTTTAGCCCCCATTCTAGCTGCTGCTAATGCAGCTTCACACCCTGCATGTCCTGCACCTACAACTATAACATCAAAATTTTGCATTTTTACTCCTCTCCATTAATTTAAATTCTTCAATTCTGCTGCTGTTTTGGCATCTGTAATTACAAGAAGAATATCTCCTTGCTCAATTATAGTATCTGCCGATAAATTTGGAATAAAATTTCTATTACCTTTTTTTATTCCAACAATATTTACATTATATCTTTTTCTTATATCTAACTCTACAAGTGTTTTATTCCAAAAAATTTCCGGTGCTTTTATCTCTGCCAATAAAAAATCCTTTGAAAATCTAAAATGTTCTATCATATTTGGATCCATAGCTGCCATTGCAGCTCTTTTTCCCATGTATTCCTCTGGATATACAACTTGATTTGCACCTATTTTTTCTAAAACTTTTCCATGCCTCCTAGATACTGCTTTTACAATTATCTTTTTTACACCTAATTCTTTTAAATTTAAAGTTACCATGATACTTGGCTCTATCGCCCCAATACAAACAAAAGCAACATCAAACCCTTCTAATCCTATATTATTTAGCTCTTTATCATCCGTTGCATCTGCAACAACCGCATTTTCAACAATTCCACTATTTACAGCTTCTTGAATTATATCTTCAGATTCATCTATCGCTAAAACTTCTTCGTTTGCCTTATATAATGTTTCTGCAACACTCGAACCAAATCTACCCATACCTATAACCACATACTGCTTCATAATCTTCCTCCATTAATTAACCTACTAAAATATTCTCTTTCGGATATCTTAAGTTTTGTTTAACTTTTTTCTCCCCTAAAGCTAAAGCAAAGGTCATTGGACCCAATCTTCCTATAAACATTGTTATTATCAATAGTATTTTTGACATTATACTTAAATCTGTAGTTATTCCCATTGATAATCCAACAGTCGCAAAAGCTGATATCACCTCAAAGGTAACTTTTTCAAAGCTCATATCCTCTATTGTCATAACCAGCATTATTACTATGGAAACGTAGATAATTGAAATTATAAGTATTGCTAATGCTCTATTTAGTATATCCCAACTTATCCTTCTATTAAAGACATTTATATTTTCCTTTCCTTGAACTATTCCTATAACATAAAAAATAATAACTCCAATTGTTGTTGTCTTTATTCCTCCACCAGTCGATCCAGGAGAAGCACCAATAAACATTAAAATGCAGAACATAAATATTGTTGCTGGCTTTAATGCTTCTATAGAAACAGTATTAAATCCAGCAGTTCTAGTAGTCACACTTTGAAAAAAAGCTGCCAAAGCTTTATCAAACCAACCTAAACTTCCAATTGTTAAAGGGTTCTTATATTCTAATAAAAAGAATAAAATCATTCCAACAAATGTTAAAAACATTGAAACTAATATAGCAACTTTTGATGTTAAAGTAAATCTTTTTACATCTCTTCTAACTGCTACTAATACTGAATTTATTACTGAGAATCCAATTCCACCTAATATTATCAAATATGCTACTGTCATATTCATCAATATACTTCCTGGATAATTTTCTAAGTTATTTGAAAATAATGCAAATCCTGCATTACAAAAAGCAGATATAGAATGAAATATTCCATAATATAAAGCTTTTGAAAAATTAAAAACTTTTAAAAATTCCAGCGTTAGAAAAAATGCTCCTATTCCTTCTATTAAAAAAACAATTATTATTATTTTTTTTATAAACTCTACGACTTCACCGCTATTTTCTGCATTTCTTTCCTCTTTTATCAACTCTCTATCTTTATATCCTATCTTTTTCCCAATCAAAAGAAAAAATAGTGATGAAAAAGTCATCACACCCAGACCACCTAATTGAATGAATACAAGTAATATTATTTGTCCTTCAAAAGATAAAACCTTACTTATATCAATGACAGACAAACCAGTCACACATATTGCGGATGTTATTGTAAAAATAGCTGTTAAAAAACTTATTCTTTGTCCATTTTGAAGAGAAAATGGCATATATAGTAGTATTGACCCTAAAATTATTGCTGTTAGAAATCCTAATATCAATTTTCTAGAAAAAGATAATCTATCTATGGGGCTTAAAAGCTTACGTATCATTTATTTCCTCCTGTGAAAAAATGCTTTTGAAATTATACATTATTTTTACCATTTTTTCAAGTTCGCTAAATAGTTAACAAGGATAGAACTCATAAAATTCTATCCTTGCTTTAACTTTTATAATTTTTACTTATATGAGGTATAGTTGGGATTCACACCTTTTTTTAACAAAATAGGAAGTAACTCATCATAACCTAGCTCCTTAGCTTTTAAATATACCTCTCCCAATATGTTTTCCCCATATATATTTTTTGTCTGAGAATCATACTCACCATGTAATAACTCTTTCATAATCTCTTTTGAATTAGCATAGTATATCGGATAATTTCCTTTTTTATCTCTCAGTAAATACTGGTTACTATCTCTTTTCAATAATGCTTTTAAAATATCCTTATTCTCTATATTAACTGCCCAAAATACTGGATACCACTGACTTGAATCAAGAATATTTAATTCAGCCCCATTCTCTATTAAAGATATGGATAAGTCTTCTGGTTTTGTCTTCATATAAAAATTTAAAAGAAGTTCTCCATCATTTGTAAATACATTTATATCAGCTTTATCATTTATAAACATTTGTAGAGCTTCCATACTATTTACATAAAAAATTAACGGTCTTGATGAAGTTATTGTATCAGTTCCTATATTTTTTCTCGCTGGTAGGTCATTGGATATGTTTGCACCATTTGATAATAAACTAGCTATAGCTTGCAAAGAATTCTCCTTTAATGCCAAACTTAAAAGAGTGTCTCCATTTTTTAACTTTTGATCTATGTTAAAACCATTTTTTATTGCCCTATTTAAAATATACACATTATCCACAACTACTGCTGCTATAACTTCCTCTTCTGTATACTTCTTTCTGTTAAAACTACTACAACCTCCAAAAATTGATAATAGCATAATTACAAACAATAATTTTTTCATAGATATACCTCTTCAAATATTATTTAGAGTTTTTTCTTCTATCATTTTCTTTTAAAAACTTTTTTCTTATTCTGATATTAGTTGGAGTAATCTCTACTAATTCATCATCTGCTATATAATCAAGAGCTTGTTCTAAAGTATATCTTCTTGGTGTAGCAAGCTTTATTGCATCATCACTTCCTGATGCTCTCATATTCGTTAATTTTTTAGTTTTACATACATTTACAACTAAATCATTATCTCTATTGTGCTCTCCAACAACCATTCCTTCATAGACTGCTACTCCCGGATCAACAAACAATACTCCTCTATCTTGTAACCCACCTAAAGCATAAGCTACAGTTGTTCCTTGCTCTAATGAAATCAACACTCCTTTTGCTCTCGTCGGAATTGCTCCCTTATATAGTTCAAAATCATAGAATGAATGATTTAAAATTCCAGTTCCTTTTGTATCTGTTAAAAATTCATTTCTAAATCCAATTAAACCTCTTGCAGGTACTTTAAATTCTAGTCTTGTGTATCCATCAGTTCCAGGAGTCATTGTTATCATCTCTCCCTTTCTAATTCCCATCTTTTCGATTACGACTCCAACAAAAGCTTCATCAACGTCAACCATTGCCAATTCAATTGGTTCGTATTTTTCTCCATCTATATCTTTTAACAAAACTCTTGGTTTTGAAACTTGAACTTCAAATCCTTCTCTTCTCATATTTTCTAAAAGTATTGAAAGTTGAAGCTCACCTCTTCCTTTTACTACAAAAGCATCCGGACTCTCTGTAGCCTCTACTCTCATACTAACATTTGTTTGAAGTTCCTTTTGAAGTCTATCCCATATATTTCTAGATGTTACAAATTTCCCTTCTTTTCCAGCAAAAGGAGAATCATTTACCATAAATGTCATCGCCAAAGTTGGCTCATCGATATCTATTACCGGTAGAGCAACAGGTTCATTAAAATCGGCAATCGTCTCTCCGATATCGATATTATCTAAACCTGCTACAGAAATTATATCTCCGGAGAAAGCTTCTTGAATCTCAACTCTTTTTAGACCCTCATATCCATAAAGAACTGAAACCTTTCCTCTAACTTGCTTTCCATCTCTTTTTATCAACATAACATCTTGATTTCTTCTCAGTGAACCATTATAAAGTCTTCCAACTGCCAATTTACCTACATAATTATCGTACTCAATATTTGTGATTAAAAATTGAGCTGGTTTTGAACTATCACCTTCTGGATCCTCAACGTGTTCCAGTATTGTTTCAAACAATGGTTGCATATTATTGTTAGTATCCTTCAACTCTTTTTTAGCAAATCCCGCTTTTCCTGAAGCATACACTACTGGGAATTCCAATTGCAATTCATTAGCATTTAGCTCTATAAATAGATCATAAACCATATATAAAACCTCTTCTGGTCTGGCATTTGGTCTATCTACTTTATTTACTACAACTATCGGTCTATGTCCTTGCTCCAAAGCTTTCTTTAAAACATATTTAGTTTGTGGCATTGGCCCTTCAAAAGCGTCTACCAATAGAACAACACAGTCAACCATCTTCATAATTCTTTGAACTTCTCCTCCGAAGTCCGCATGTCCTGGAGTATCTACAATATTAATTTTATAATCTCCATACTTTACTGATGCATTTTTAGAAAATATCGTTATTCCTCTCTCTTTTTCAATATCATTAGAATCCATTACTCTCTCTGCAACTTTTTCCAACTCGTGGGCACCGAAAACTCCTGATTGTCTCAATAAACAGTCCACTAAAGTCGTTTTTCCATGGTCAACGTGCGCAATAATTGCAATATTTTTAATTTTCATATATCTTCCTCTCTATCATTAATAATACTTGTAACCTTTTAATAAACCTCTTGTAACTTCGCCTAAACCTATAAATTTATTTTTTGAATAGACCCTGTATTTACCTTCATCTACTCTTTTTTTACATCTTTGTCCGTTTACAAAAAGTTTTAAATCATTTTCATCTTCAATCTCCACTTTGGGAAACTTAAAGTAGTCTTCCACTGAAACCAAAAAAGAAAAGTTATTTTCTGACACCATTTCTTCAATTTTCTCCAATGTGAATGCCCTACTTAAATCCTCTTTACCGACTCTAGTTCTTTTTAAAGCAGTCATTGTTGCAAATGTCTTTAGTTTCTCACCTAAATCATAAATCAGACTTCTTATGTATGTTCCTTTTGAAACTGTACAATCAATTTTAGCTCTCACTCCATCAAAAGATAATAGTCTTAAAGCTGTTATACTTACCTCTCTTGCTTTTCTTTCTATTTCAACACCTGCTCTTGCTAACTCATAAAGTTTTTTTCCATCCACTTTTATCGCAGAATACATTGGTGGTACTTGCTTTATATCTCCTTTAAACATCTCTAATGTTCTTTCAAAAAATTCATAAGAGACATCAAATCTATCCACCTCACCTAAAATTTTTCCATCTATATCATAAGTGTCTGTTTTAAATCCAAGTTCTAGTTCTGCAACATACTCTTTCTCATATCCTTCTATATCCTGTGCTAATTTTGTAGCTTTTCCTACACAAATAACTAAAACTCCTGTTGCTAAGGGATCTAATGTTCCTGTATGTCCAATTCTTCTTTCTTTTAAAGTTCTTCTTAAACTCCTTATAACGTCAAAGGAAGTTATACCAATCGGTTTATCTATAACTATTATTCCTTCCAATCTTTTCTCCTTTAATTTAGTTCAAATGACATTATATCATACACTATACTTTTTTTAAACATTTATTTTT
>Trix_p1__coassemble_1532_pt1 | contig 17079 bp, 17 predicted proteins | sample Trix_p1__metabat2_low_PE_021 | metagenome-assembled genome bin Trix_p1 | reverse complement strand
AGAAAAACCAAAAATAAAAATAGCTATATGTAAAACTATTGAAAAAATAAAAAATTTCATAACTCCTCCAAAAAATAAGTAATAAATCTATGGTAATTATAACAAAAAATATTTTAATTATCAAATTATTTATAAAAAAATACTTTGCTTAAAAAATATATTGACTATTTAGAATAAAATCAGTATAATAACTTTGAATGTCAAAATATTTAAGTTTAGGAGGGAATGGATGATAGATATAATTAAAGCAGGAGGACCGCTGATGGCTGCGATAATATTCTTATCTGTAGCAGGTCTTAGTGTGATATTAGAAAGAGGATATTATTTTTTCAAAAATGAAAAAGACAATGGAGAGCTTTTAATAAATCATCTAGAAAAATTTATCAAAAACAATGAGAGAGAGAGAGCTATAAAGGCTTGCGATTGTTTTAAAAATACATCAGCTAAAGTTATGAAAACAATTTTAATAGAATATAACGGTGAAAAAATGAACTGTTGTACTTATGATTATTTGGAGGAAAAAGCAAGAGAGTGCGCTTTAAGAGAAATGCCAAAATTGGAAAAAAATATGTGGATTTTAGCTTTAGCAGCGAATGTTACTCCTTTAGCTGGTTTGTTAGGAACTGTAACAGGGATGATTGGAGCGTTCACAGCCATGTCAAAATATGGAGCAGGTGATCCAACAGTTTTAGCTTTTGGAATTTCCCAGGCATTGATAACCACAGCATCAGGTCTAATAGTGGCGATACCAGCTTTAATATTTTATAACTTTTATCAGAAAAAAATTGAAAAAGCATTGGTTGATATGGAAAAAAATGTAGTGGAATTTATAAATATTTTAAGAAAGATGTAGGGATGTAGTATGTTTAAATCAAAGGGATTTATGAATTATCAGAGAAAGCAACTAACACCTGATTTAACTCCGTTAATCGACGTGGTATTTTTATTGCTAATATTTTTTATGGTTGCTACAACATTTGATGATATGAAAGGAATGAAGATAGATTTACCTAAATCTGAAATCTCTGAAATAACTGAAGCTGTTGATAAGATATCAATTTTAGTTGCAAATAATGGAGAATTAAAAATAAAGATAGATAAGCAAAAAGAGAGTTCTATAGTGGATGTGACGAAAGATGAATTGCAGGAAAGAGTAAAAAACATAGTTTTAACGATGGAAAATAAAAGAGTGGCAATACTAGCTGATAGAGGAATTGACTACGGGGATGTAGTAGATATAATGTCGGACATAAAGTTGGCAGGGGCACAAGCAATAGATATAGAAACTAAAGGGAAGTGAGTAAATAATGCATTTTGAAACAAGGTATAAGAGTCATCATAACTCGAGTGGATTAATAGGTAAATATTATCCTCAAAGGAGAGTTACTGAGGAAGAGTTTTTAGAAAAATTAAAAGAAGAACCAAAAGATGTCCCAAGAGCAATATACGTCCATACGCCATATTGTGATAAAATTTGTTCGTTTTGTAATTTGAATAGAGAGCAACTGAGTGGAAGTTTAGATTCTTATGCAGACTATATTGTTAGTGAGTTTGATAGGTACGGAGAATATAGATACTTTAAGGAAAAAAGTGTAGATGTAATATATTTTGGTGGGGGAACACCGACAGTTTATAGAAGCGAACAATTGGAAAGCATACTTCAAAGTGTCAATAGAAATATAAAATTTTCTAAAGAGTATGAATTTACTTTAGAAACAACATTGCATAACTTAAATGATGAAAAAATAGAGTTGATGAATAGATATGGAGTCAATAGATTATCTGTGGGAATTCAAAGCTTTTCAGATGAAGGAAGAAAATTTTACAACAGAACATATTCTAAAAATGAAGTAACGGAGAGATTGATCCAATTGAAAGATAAATTTAACGGTGAGGTCTGCATAGATATTATCTATAACTACCCAGAACAGAGGATAGAGGATGTTATAGAGGATGCCAGAATCATAAAAAAATTGGATTTAGGAAGTTCAAGTTTTTATTCATTAATGGTACATGAAGGGTCTACGCTTTCCCATGATATTAAAGACGAAAAAGTTAAAATTCAAGAGGATTTGAAGAGAGAAAGAGAACTTCATGATGCTTTTGTAAGAGAGCTGACAAAAGATGGAGAATATTATATTTTGGAGCTAACAAAGATAGCAAAAAAAGGAAGAGATAAATATAAGTATATAAAAACTAGAAATTTTGGTGGAGATACATTTCCAATCGGAGTTGGAGCTGGAGGAAATGTTGATAATATCTCTATTTTTAGGATGAAAAAAGAGATGTCAATGTTTGTTGAAAAAAGTGATTATCAACAAAGATTGGATAAGTTTAGTGGACTATTTCAGTTCCCACAAGTGAGTAAAAATGTAGTGAATGAACTTTTAACTCCTGAAGAAAAAGTAATTTTTGAAGAGATAGTCTCAAATTTGAAAGACAATAACTTTATATTTGAAACGAAGGAGCATTATACTTTGACAGAAGATGGTTTATTTTGGGGTAACAATATATCTAGAGAAATTTTAACTACAGTTGTTGAGAAGACTTTAGGAACAATAAAAAAGTAATGGAGAGGGATTAAAAATTATGAACAAAAGAATAGCAATATTAAGTCTAGTAGTGACAGCTTTAAGTTATTCAAATGACGACTTTTTTTATGAAGAAGCTAATAAAGGGGTAAAATTAAGTGAAAGTGTAATTTCGACTACGGGGTTTGAAACAGCACAGAGAAATATCACAAACACAGTGACAGTTATTACGGCTAAAGACATTGAGGAAAAGAATTATCAAACTGTATCGGAAGCACTAAAAGATGTACCAAGTGTAAATTTGATAGGAGATCCAAAAGACCCTATAATCGATATGAGAGGTCAAGGAAGTAAAGCAACAGCGAACGTGCAAGTTTTAATAGATGGGGTGAGTGTAAATCTATTAGACACATCTCATGCAAAAACTCCAATCAATACAGTTCCAGTTGAAAATATTGAAAAAATTGAGGTTATTCCAGGTGGCGGAGCCATCCTTTATGGAAGTGGAACAAGAGGAGGAATAATAAATATTGTAACAAAATCTGGAGCAGGTTATACAGGAGGTTCAGTTTCGGGGGAGTTAAATACTTTTGGTGGAAAAAAAGGTGAGGTTTCTTATGGAACAACAGTTGGAGATTTAGGTATAAATATTAATTATACTAAAAATGATTATAAAGGATTTAGAGATGGAGATGAATCGGACTCGGAATATTTTGAAGGAAGTTTAAAATATAAAATTGATGATAGACAAAACTTTACTTTTAAATATTCAAGATACAAAGATGATGCAACATCACCAAGAGCTCTTACGAAAAGTATGCTATCAAATCCTAAAAACAATGGTCTTGTTGGTAGATATGATGAGTTAATTGTCAATAATACTAAAAAAGATGAATTTACGGGAAAATATGAGTTTAACTTTAATGAAAAAGTAACTTTAGATTTAGTTGGATTTTACCAAAAAACAGATATATACAATAAGAATAATTACGAAAAAATGGGATATAGTGTTAAGAATTATATGGACTACACTGATGAAAAAGTAGGTTTTAAACCGAAATTAAAAATTAGCTATGGTGAAGCAAGTAGTTTAATTTTAGGGTACGATTATATTAATAATAACTTAAAAAGAGATAGCAAAATGGATATGTTTAGCTCAGAGAAGTATAAAAATGATTTAACTAAAGATACTCATAGCGTATTTGTTTTAAATAGAAATGCAATCGGTAAATTTGAATTTACTCAAGGGGTAAGATATGAATATGCGGATTATAAAACTGATAGAGCGTACTTAAAAAATTCTTTGTCAAATGGGACAACTACATCAAGTACAACTATAAACAGAAAAACAACTATGGAGAATGTGGCTTATGAGTTAGTAGGAAATTACTTATACTCTGAGACGGGAAATATATATTTAAAAGGAGAAAAAGGTTTTACATCTCCGACACCATCACAGTTAGTGGATAAAATAGATGGAGTATATATCAATAATGATTTGGATTCAGAAACGTATATAACGTATGAAACTGGGTTCAAAGATTATATCTTTGGAAGCTTTGTGAGTGGAGCAATATATTTGACTGAAACAAAGGATGAAATAGCGACAGAAAATTATACTGGAATGAATTTTAGAAACTACAATATTGGAAAAACAAGAAGGTATGGTTTAGAGTTAAATGCGGAACAATATTTTGGAAAGTTAACAGTGAGAGAGGGATATGCTTTGGTTAAAACAAAGATATTGAAAGACCAAGATAAGACGATTGAAGGAAATGAGATAGCGGATGTTCCAACAAATAGATTTAATATTGCATTAGATTATGAAATAACTTCGAAAGTTAATGTCATTTGGGATACAGTATATTCATCTGGATATTATTTGAATAATCAGAATACAGAAGGTAAGCAAAATGAAAATATTGTAACAAATTTAACATTAAATTATAAACCAGTTGAAAATTTAAGAGTATACACAGGAATCAATAATATATTTAATGAGAAGTATTATAACTCTATAAGTTCAGATTCTAAAGAGTACAATCCAGCTGCAGAGAGAAGTTTTTATGCAGGATTTAAGTATAATTTCTAAAAAATAGGAGAATTAATATGAAAAAATATGTACCGTTAATGTTAATTCTGGGAATAATACTAACAGGAACACTTTCTATTGGATTAGGAAGTGTTTCTGTATCATTGGAACAGTTATTTTCCATTAGTACAGCACCAGATTACATAAAAACAATAATTTACGATATAAGACTGCCAAGAATAGTGATGGCACTATTGATAGGAATGATGCTTTCATCAAGTGGTGTGGTTGTTCAAGCTGTATTTCAAAATCCGTTGGCGGATCCATATATAATAGGAATAGCAGCAAGTGCTACATTTGGAGCTGTAATAGCATATGTGTTTCAACTGCCTGATATATTTTATGGAGTGTTAGCATTTTTATCATGCTTAATAAGTACTTTTATTATATTTAAACTATCCAATAGAAGCGGTAAGGTTGAAATAACAACTCTTTTGATAGTAGGAATAGCTGTATCTGCTTTTATAGGAGCTTTTACCTCTTTTGCTATGTATTTAATAGGCGAGGAGTCTTTTAAAATAACTATGTGGTTGATGGGGTATTTAGGTGGAGCAACTTGGACAAAGGTCTCGCTTTTAGTTCTTCCATTGATTTTTTCATTGATATTTTTCTATCTGCAAAGAAATCAATTGGACGCTTTGTTATCAGGTGATGAAGAAGCAAATTCTTTAGGAGTTGACGTTCACACATTAAAAGCTAAAATATTGACTGTATCAGCATTAGTTGTAGCATTTTCAGTTGCTTTTTCGGGGATGATTGGATTTGTTGGATTAATTGTACCACATTCAATAAGAATGCTAGTGGGTCCGTCAAATTCTAGATTGATTCCAAATGCAGCTTTAGCGGGAGGATTTTTTCTGCTAATTTGTGATACGATAGGAAGATTATTTTTAGCACCTGTAGAAATTCCAATAGGAGTTGTTACAGCATTCTTTGGAGCTCCGTTCTTTTTATACTTAGCATTTAAGGCTAGAGGAGGGAACTGATGGGTGTGAGAGTGAATAATTTGTCGTTTTCATATGGTGAAAGACAGATTTTAAAAAAGTTAAAAGTCAATATAACTAAAGGAAAAATGACAGGGATATTAGGACCAAATGGCTGTGGTAAATCAACCTTCCTAAAAAATATATTGGGATATTTGAATCCAAATGAAGGAGAGGTTGTATTCAACGGAAAAGAAACAAGTCGACTATCTAAAAAAGAAAAAGCTAAATTGGTATCATTAGTTCCTCAAAAATCAAATTTGATGACAAATATGTCAGTAAAAGATTTTGTATTGATGGGAAGATTACCCCATTTGAAATCTGATTGGGCAGGATATTCGTATGAAGACAAAAAAAAAGTTGAGGATAATTTAAAGTTCTTGGGTTTGGAAAGGTTTTCTGAAAGAGTGGCCATTAGTCTTTCAGGAGGAGAGTTTCAAAGGGTTCTGTTAGCGAGAGCTTTAACTCAAGATCCAGAGATATTATTATTAGATGAACCAACTTCAGCACTGGATTTGAACCATGCAGTTGAATTGTTAAATAAGGTGAAAAGTTTAGTATCTGAAAAATCTTTAACAGGAGTAGCTGTTTTACATGATTTGAATTTGGCAGCTATGTTTTGTGATGAGCTTATAATGATGAAAGATGGAGAGATAAAATATCAAGGAGCACCACTAGAAGTATTAACAGAAGAAAATTTAAAAGAAGTTTATAATTTAAAAGCCAAAGTTATAAAGGATGAAAGTGGAATTCCATATGTTATCCCATTAGTTTAGGAGGAAAGATGAAAAGAGTAATGTTAATTTTTACTATTTTAATGAGTAATTTAGTTTATGCTCTAAAAATAGAAAATGGTTTTATCATTGATTCGAGAGGAAATAAAGTAGAAGAAAAGGAGTATAAAAAAGTTTTAATATTAGATCCATCGGCAGTAGAGTCATTTTATTTAATTGGTGGAGAAAAAAATATTGTGGCAATAGCGGATACAGCAAAAAATCCAATTTGGCCACAGGAAAAGACAAAAACTTTACCAAAAGCTGGAACAATAATGAAGCCTTCGATAGAACAAGTTTTAATATATAGTCCAGATTTAGTAATATTAAATAGTGTGTCTGAAAATTTTGGAGAGAGTTTAAAAGCAAGAAAGTTGAATTTTATAATTAACGAAGCTAATTCTTTTGAACAAATTTTAAATAACTTAGAGATATACGGTATTGTGACAGGACAAAAAGAAAATGCAGATAAGCTAGTTGATAATTATAATTTAAAATTAAAAACTATAAAAGAAAAAATAGCAGAAAAACCATTGAATATAAAAGGGGGATTTTTATTTTCGACGTCTCCAATGATGGTATTTAGTTCAAATTCGTTGCCGGGACAAATTTTTGATACTTTAGGAATAGAGAATATAGCAAAAGGTTTACCAGGAGGAAGACCCATCCTATCACCAGAGTTTTTATTAGCAGAAAATCCAGATATACTTGTAGGATCAATGGCTATAAAAAATAAGAATGATATTTTAAATAGTAATCCAGTTGTAAAACAAACAAAAGCAGGACAAAAAGGGAATATAATGATAATAGAATCAGATAAAATATTAAGAGGGACACCTAGGGTAATTGACGCTTTAGAAGAGCTATATCAGGAGTTATCAAATGTTAAATAGTATTTTTAAGTACTATTTAAAAGAGAGAAAGCTGCTAACTTATTTTTTGGTTAGCAGTTTTTTTGTGACTATATTAGATTTATATGGACCAATAGTGGTTCAAAATCTGATTGATAATTCAATTCCCAATAAAAATTTAAAAGAGTTTTTTTTGTTCTCAGCCTTTTTATTGATTATTTATATTATAAGATTACTTTTATCAATCTACTCTAGTTCTAGAGGACAGTTGATGGGAAATAAAATAAAATTTTTTATGAGAGAAGATTTATTTAAAAAAATTTTAAATCAGCCAGATACATACTTTATGAAAAATCAAAGTGGTGATATTATATCAAGAGTTACAAATGATTTAGAAAATGTCTCAGCTCTACTCTACAGAGGATTGGAAGATTTTTTGTTTTCAATATTATCAATAGCCGGTGCTGTAGTTTTAATGGCGACTTTCAATTTAAAATTAACTTTAATAACAATGATTCCATTACCAATAGCAATATATTTTACAGTAGTTCAGAACCAAAAATTGAAATATGGATATATAGTAGTTAGGGAGAAATTCTCAAAATTAACCTCTGGAATACATGACTCATTAAAGACTATATTTTTTATAAAAGATAATGTTTTGGAAGAGGATAGCTTAGAAAAATTTTCGAAGAAAAATAAAGAGTTGTTGGATGTGGAGAAAAAGAATATTTTTAACACATCAGCTTTAATGTCTGGTATTAACTTCTATAATCAGCTAACTCAACTAATCGTTATATTCATAGGCGGATATATGCACATAAAAGGTGAAATAAGTTTTGGAGTTATTGTAAGTTTTATATTATTAACTAATAGATTTAGAGTGTATCTTTTAAGACTTATGGGGCTTGTAGATGTGTTTCAAAGAGGAGCAACAGGAGTGGGGAGATTTTTAGAGGTTATGAATATTCCTAACTCAAAAGATGGAAATACTGTTATAGAAAAAAATATAGATAGTATAAAAGTAGATGGATTAAACTTTGCATTTGATAAACAAGAGGTCATAAAAAATTTATCAATAACCATAGAGAAAGGGGAAAAAGTAGCTTTTGTGGGTGAAAGTGGAGTTGGAAAAACAACGATATTTTCACTTTTAAAAAGAACATTTTTACCTGAAGAAAATACAATTTTTATAAATGAACTATGTATTCATGAGGTCGATAGAAAAAGTTTGTTAGATAAAATAGCTATAGTTGATCAAAAGGATAGCTTGATGAATGAAACAATATTAGAAAATATAAAAGTGGTAAAAAAAGATGCAACTAAAAAAGAGATAGAAGAAGCATTGGAATTAGCTCAGTTAAAAGAGTTTGTAGAAAGTTTAGAAAAGAAAGAAAATACAAAGTTAGGTCAAGGGGGAATAGAGTTAAGTTCAGGGCAAAGACAACGTTTATCGATGGCAAGATTATTTTTAAAAAATCCAGAAATTATATTTTTAGATGAGGGAACCTCTGCTTTAGACAATGTCTTAGAGAAAAAAATAATGGATAATATTTTGCAAAAATTTGAGGATAAAATAATAATCTCAATAGCCCATAGATTGAATACACTTAAAAATTTTAATAAAATTATAGTTTTAGGAAAAGATGGTGTAAAAGAAGTGGGTGACTTTCAAAGTTTAATTGACAAAAAAGGTGCATTCTTCAATATGTATAAAGCGGGAAATTTATAAAATATACGATTTGAGTATAAATATTCTTGACAAAATACGAGGAAAATTATAATATATAGTTAAATAATTTGATAAACAAAATTAAAGGAGAAAAAATAGTTATGATGATGCCAATAAAGTTTGATAAAGAACAAATAAAAAAAGAGATAGAAGAGTTTAGAGGAAGTTTTAAATCAGTTATATTAGGAACAAAATCTAAAGATGGAGAAATTGATGTGACATATGCTCCATATTTGGATTATGAGGGAGAAGGATATATATATATCAGTGAGATTGGAGACCATTTTGACAACTTAAAAGATAATCCACAGTTCGAAATTATGTTTTTGCAAGACGAAAAGGAAGCGGCTTCTGTTTTAGTAAGAAAGAGATTAAGATATAATGTAACAGCTGAATTTAAAGAAAGAGATGAGAAGTTTGACACTATCTTAGATCTTTTTGAGGAAAAAGTTGGAGAGGGAATGAAAATTGTTAGAAAAATGCAAGATTTTCATTTAGTAAAATTAAATATAGCTAATGGAAGATTTGTAAAAGGATTTGGACAAGCCTATAATTTAAAAGATGGGGATGTTATCCAAATGACAGGAGACAAAAAATCTCATAGATAGTATAAAAAAAGCCAATTCGATTGGCTTTTTTTAGTATCTATTCAAGTGAACTTTGGATAAGTCTATATCATTTTCAGTATGTGGAGGTTTTTTCTCATTTGGATAACCTAGAGAAATAATAGAAACGATTTTTAAATGGCTAGGAATGCTAAGAATAGATTTAATGTATTCTTCAGACTCAACGTTATCACTTGTTTTCCGCTCTTTAACATTTATCCAACAGCTTCCAAGACCTAGATCGAAAGCTTTGAGTTGTATACTGAAAGAAACAATAGAAGCATCTTCGTTCCAAGTATTTGAAATTTTGGGATTACCTAAAACAACAATAGCAGTATCAGCTTCTTTTAACATTGCAGATCCAACAGATTTTGAAAGGGATAGTTTAGCCAAAATAGTTTTTTCTTTAACTACAACCAATTCAAATGGTTTTAAATTTCTTCCAGTAGGTGAGGTTAAAGCCACTTTTAAAATTTCATCTAATTTTTCTTTTTCAATATTTTGTGAAGTATATTTTCTAATTGATCTTCTTGATAAAAAGTCCATAAATTCCCCCTGTTGTAAAATTTTTCTTAATATTAACATATAAATAAAAAAATAAAAAGGAAAATCAAAAAAAAATTGAACAATATTCAAGAGAAAATTTTTAAGGAGGGATATCAATGACTAAATCCATAAAAGGTACAAAAACTGAGCAAAATTTATTGAAGGCTTTTGCAGGGGAGTCTCAAGCAAGGCAAAGATACACGTTATATGCAGCTAAGGCAAGGTGCGAAGGCTATGATCAAATAGCAGCGATATTTGAAGAAACAGCTTTAAATGAGCAGTATCATGGAAGAAGATTTTTTTCATATTTAGAGGGTGGAATGGTTGAAATAACAGCATCTTACCCAGCTGGAATAGTTGGAACAACTATGCAGAATTTAGCAGAAGCTGCAGAAGGAGAATATGATGAGTGGTCGAATTTATATCCAGGATTTGCGGAAGTAGCCGCTGAAGAGGGCTTTCCACAGGTAGCAGCTGCATTTAAAGTGATATTGGAAGTTGAGAAAGTACATGAAAAAAGATATCGTAAATTATTGGAGAATATAAAAGAGGGGCACGTATTTAAAAAAGAGAGTGTAGTAAATTGGAAGTGTAGGGAATGTGGATTTGTTTATGAGGGGACAGAAGCACCGAAAGTTTGTCCATCTTGTTTAGAAAAACAAGAAGTATTTGAATTACAATGTATTAATTATTAATTATTAATTATTAATTATTAATTATTAATTTTATGGGAAGATATAAAAATTTTAGAATAATTAGCGGAGAGAATAGTTTCTTTCCGTTTTTTGTTGTAAAAAAATGTTTTTTAGTAAAAAAATAGAGTATACTATAAAGTAAAGGAGTAAAAATTATGAAGAGGAAGTCAATAGTGATCTTCGCTTGCTATTTTTCAATTTTGTTAGGAGGGGGAGAGAAAGAAGTTATGTTGAAAGAATGTCCAAGCACACCAAACTGTGTTTCTAGTGAATCAAGAGATAAAAAACACTATATTGAACCTATATCTATAGCTGACAAAGAGGGAGATATAAAAGAAAAGCTCATAAAAGTAATAGAAGAGTTTCAAGGAAAAATTTTAGAGGAGAAGGGAAATTTTTTAAAAGTAGCTTTTTACAGTAAATTTTTTAAATTTGAGGATATAGCAGATTTTGAGATAGAAGGAGATAAAAAAGTAATAAATATAAGGTCAGCGGCTCAGGTAGGATGGTATGATTTTGGAGTGAATAGAAAAAGAATGGAGAATATAAGAAAAGCTTTAAAATAAGGGGGAGGGAATCAAATTGGGTGAAGGTTTAGCACTTGCGGCAGCGTTTGGATGGGTAGGAAGCTCTGTATTTTTAGAGAGAGCGAGTAAAGAGACGGGGACATTAGCAGTAAATTTGATAAGATTAATTGTAGCTATGTTTTTTTTAGGAATAATAACATATTTAAAGAGAGGATTGGTATTACCTTTAGATGTTACAAAAGAATCATTTAAATTTTTATCTATTTCTGGACTGTTTGGATTATTTTTAGGAGACTTTTTTTTATATAAATCATATATTAAAATAGGTCCAAGAATAACTTTATTGGTGATGACGTTTACTCCAATAGCTGTTTCAATTTTAAGTTTTTTTATACTTGGGGAAAAAATGGAAGGGTTTAAAATTTTAGGGGTGGTATTAACGATAATTGGAATAACTGTTGTTATTTTGAGAAAGAAAAATGATAAGGAATTTTCAAAAGTTGGATTTGGATGTGCTTTATTAGCGATGTTGGGAGAGAGCTTAGGGATTATTTTTACAAGACTTGGGTCTATAGATTACGATTCGTTTGCAACAATCCAAGTCAGGACAATACCTGCAATTTTAGCTTTTATAATTTATATTTCTTTAAAAAAAGAGTGGTCAAATATAAAAGAAGGGGTTATAAATAAAAAAGGTATGATTTATATAGTTTTAGGAACTGTTGTTGCAACTTTAGGGGTGACTGCATTAGTAGAAGCTATGAAATATGCAAATGTGGGGATTGTAAGTACTTTAGCTGCAACAAGTCCAATACTGATAATACCTATATCCATCATATTTTTTAAGGAAAAGGTTAGTATATTAGAAGGAATAGGTGCTTTAGTATCTTTTGCCGGAATTACAATATTTTTTATATTGTAATCTTGATTTTTAGATTCAAAAACAATATAATTATTCTCACTTACGGTTTTGAAAGTGTATACAGATAATAAAAATTGGAAATCTAATAATGTAGATATTTTATTATACAGGAGGAAAAATGAACAGAAAAATTCAAGGAACAGAAAAATTATATGAGAAGATGGAAGAAAACTTTCCTAGGTTTTTAAAGGATTTGGATAAAATAGTTTCAATTCCAAGTTTTTTACAAGAAAATAGCGATAGATTTCCTTTTGGTAGGGATATTCAAAACGCTTTAGAAACAATGTTGGAAATTTGTAAAAAGTTAGGTTTAAAAACGTTTATAGATCCAGAAGGATATTACGGATATGCTGAAATAGGTGAGGGTGAAAAATTAGTTGGAGTTTTAGGTCACTTAGATGTTGTACCGCCTGGTGATTTAGGTAAATGGGAAAATCCTCCATTTGAGCCAGTAATAAAAGATGGAAAATATTATGGAAGAGGGTCACAAGATGATAAAGGACCAACTTTGGCAGCTATATATGCTTTGAAAACACTTTTAGATTGCGGTTTTAAGCTGAACTATAGAGTGAGATTTATATTTGGAACTGATGAAGAAAATTTGTGGAGAGATATGCCTAAGTATGTTGAAAAGGAGGAGATGCCAACAGTTGGATTTACACCGGATTCTAAATTTCCTTTAATTTATGCAGAAAAAGGATTACTGCAATGTAAATTAACAGCAAAAAATCAAAGTGGAATGGTATTTAAAGGAGGAGACGCTTTTAATTCAGTTCCTTCAAGTATTTTAGTTGAAAAAACAAAGGGCTTGGTAGAAGCTTTAGATAGATTAAAATATGAATATGTGGAGAAAGATAATGGAATTGAAATTATAGGAAAAAGTGTTCATGCACAAGTGGCTGAAACAGGAATAAATGCTATAAATAGATATTTGCACGCTTTAAGTATTAGCGGGATTGAAACAAAGTCAGGTAGATTTGTAGTTGAGAATTTAATTGGATATGATTTTGCGGAACCAATATTCGGAGAGGTTAAAGATGAACACTCTGGAGAATTAAAGTTTAATGTAGGAAAAATTGAATTTACACCGGAGAATGAAATATTGTGTGTGGATATGAGAATACCTGTTACATATGACAAAGAACTGATTGTTAAAGCTTTAAGTGAAAAAGCAAAGGAGTATGGATTTGAATATGCACAGCATGATTACTTAAAGTCTATATATACTCCTCTTGATTCAGAACTTGTAAGAACACTTATGGGAGCTTATCAGGAAATAACTGGAGATATGGAATCACAACCAATAGCTGGAGGAGGAGCAACATATGCAAGAGCTATAAACAATTGTGTAGCATTTGGATATGTTTTACCAAATAGTCCAAAGACAGAGCATCAACCTAATGAATATATAATTTTAGAGGACATGAAAACAGCTATGAAAATATATATGAGAGCTTTTGAAAAATTTGCAGTTTAAAAAATATTACTAGAGGAGATTGAGAGCATTGAAAAAAGAAAGAAAGATGTTTAGTGCATATACTATTGTTTTTATATTTTTAATAATAACAGGAGCTCTGACTTGGGTAGTTCCTCAATCAATTGTTGTGAATGGAAATGAAGTTATTTATAACGCTATTTTTAATGATACAGGAGAAATTGTGAGGGGAGCAGGACTTCAACCTGCAGGGATTTGGAATATTTTAATGGCCCCAGTGCAAGGGTTTGAGAAATCGAGTTCAGTGAGTATTGCAATTTTAATGGCAGGAGCTTTTTTAGGATTGATAAATTCTGTAGGAGCAATGGACGCCGGAATAGGGGCACTATTAAAAAAATATACTGGAACTACTTTGATAGCAATTTTGATGTTTGTTTTTGCTATTTTTGGTAGTGTATTTGGATTTTGGGAAGAGATACCAGCATTCTCAATTGTTATAGTACCTCTATTTGTTCTTGCAGGCTATGATGTGATGACAGGATTAGCTGTTTTGACAGTTGGAGCAACAGCTGGAAATATGGCTAGTGTTGTAAATCCATTTTCAACAGGTGCGGCTATTGGGGCGATAGGGAATCCAGAACTTTCTTTGGGAAGTGGAATGGTATTAAGATTGATTCTATTTGTACTTCTTTATGTAGTTGGACTATTTTTTACAGTGAAGTATGCAAATGAGGTTAAAAAAAATAAAAATAAATCTCTTGTGGCTGATATTGATGTAAAAACTTTAACTCATGAGCAAGGGCATTTACCAGAATTGACAAAGAAAAGATTTTGGTCACTTATGATATTGATAGGAATTATAGTTTTGTTGATATTAGGCTATATGCCTTGGTATGAGATTAAATTTACAGACGGTTCTAATTTTCAAGATGTTATAAATATGCCGATATATTTATTAGCAAAGATGCCATTATTAGGAAATTTATTGGGAGCTAAGTACATAACTCCTCTGGGTGATTGGTATTTTGGTGAATTTTCTTTTGTATTTTTTTTAGGATCGCTTTTAATTGGATTTATAAATAAAATGCCTGAAGAGAAATTTGTAAAGGAATTTGTATCTGGCGCAAAAGATTTACTGGGAGTTGTATTAGTTTTAGCAATAGCAAATGGAATATCTGTCCTGATGGGGAGTAAAACGTCTGGGATGTCAGTAACTTTTGTTTATTGGATTCAATCAGCACTTCAAGGGATACCAGCTTGGGCATTTTCGATTGCTACAGTTCTAGCATATGTTGGAATTGGATGTTTTTTACAATCGACAAGTGGAGTTGCAGGAATAACAATGCCAATACTTGGAGCAGTAGCAATGGCATTGTTTCAAAATTCCAATATAGGGGTGATAGGTGGGCAAGTAATGCTAATATCTGCATTTACATTGGGAATAAATTTTATGTCTGGAATCTACCCGGGAGCTACAACAATGGGAACATTAGAGTTATTTAACGTTCCATATGAACGGTATTTAAAGTTTGTATTAAAAATATTTATAACAATGTTGGCAGTGGGATGTATATTGATTTCAGTGTCACAATTTTTAGGTTTGATTTAATAAAAAAACACAGAGATATTTTTCTCTGTGTTTTTTTTGATTATATAATAAAAGTATAGAAAAAATTTAGACAAAAATATTGAAAAATTTGAGAAAGAGCAGAAATAGTATAATAATGTAAAAACTCAAAGTGGTGAATATCGCAAAATACCGCAGGAGGATGGAATAGATTTAACTTCTTTCCATTAATTTTCGTATTGAAAGGGATATCCTACGAGTATTAAGTTAGGTTTAAAGAACTGTGGGAGTATTAACTCATTCTCGATTTTAACGATATTAGATTATTAATCTAGAAGGGCTATAATTGTTATTTATACAAAATTATTAATATTCCTAACATTTGTTAATATTCTCTTTTTTCTAAACGAATTTTATTAAATTTTTTACTTTATCTGAACTTTTAATTCCCTCTATAATTTTTATTGAATTATATGATGAAGTTCCATTTGCTAATGGTTCTCCTCCATTTTCTAAACAATTTATTATATCTAAAATAGCTTCTATCATTCTTTCATTTTCGTTATTTTTTTGTTGTGTTTTTATTAATTTTAAAGATTCATAATTAGCCCCCGCTGTATTAATTTCTGTTGAATATTGATATAAATCATAAGTAAGTCCATTATTATATAATTTTATTCGACCATTTTCTCCTAATATATCTAGTTCTAGCATATATTTTTGAGGAGAACTACTCACACCTTTTATAAAACCAATTGCTCCTGTATCAAATTTAATAATCCCTACTCCCCCACAATCTTCTACTCCATGTGCAATTCTTATAAAATCTTTTTGTATTTCTCCAGTTACCCATAGAGGATTTCCATTACTAAAATAAAGCATTAAATCTATTAAATGACTTGTACTTGTGTGTAAAGCTGTTGCACCATACCCAACCATTGTATAAATTTTACCAATTGCGTTATTATCAATTAAATTTTTAATTTCAATATTTAAATTATCCCAACGTAAAATATAGTTAACTCCTAAAATAACATTACTTTCTTGGCATAATTTTATTATTTCTTCTGCTTCTTCCAAAGAATAAGAAAGTGTTTTTTCACAAAATATTGCTTTTACTCCATTTTGAATACAGTTTTTTATTATATTATAATGGGTTTGAATTGGTGTACAAATACTAATAATAACTGTTTTCACTTAACATATTTTCATAAGCTTTTATATGACTCCAAATAATTTTTCTATTTGGATCATTATCAATATGATATGCAATTTGTCCTAATCCTATGACTCCAACTTTATACATTTTTCTTTCTCCTCCTTTTTTGCTTTTTTTAGAGCAATAATACACCCACTAATAACTATTAAAGCTCCAAGACCTTGATTTAAACTTATTTTTTCTCCTAATGTAAAATAACCCACAATAGCTGTTGATAAAGGTATTATTAGTTGAATTATATTAAAAACAACAACTCCTTGTTTTTGAACTATATAAAAAGCCATTAACATTCCTGTTAACATTCCATAAATTCCTGCTAAACTTAACCCAACTAATAAACCGGTCCCAACTTCTTTAAGTTGAATAATTTTTCCAGTATTAATAGCTAATGTTAAATAAATTAATCCCGATAGAGTTGCTGTTGAAGCACTTATAACTATTGCATGTAATTTTTTAGCTACATTCTTTACAATTAGATTTTGAATAGATTGTATAAGAATTGCTGTTCCTAAAAACATGGCTCCTTTAATAAAATCAGTACTATTACTATTTTTATTTCCATAAATAACAAAAATTAAAGACCCTATTATTGCTAAAAAAC
>Trix_p1__coassemble_1519_pt1 | contig 17185 bp, 16 predicted proteins | sample Trix_p1__metabat2_low_PE_021 | metagenome-assembled genome bin Trix_p1 | reverse complement strand
AAGAATATAGTCTTTTTGGTAATTTAAAACATATTTTCCAACTTCTAAAAGTGTATTTTGTCTTTTTAACAAACCTTTTTCGAGAGCTAAAGCCAACATCTGATCTTTTCTATTGTCACTTTTTAACCTTATTTTTGGAATTTCAGCTTCATTTAATTTTACAACAATCTCACCAGTAGATGTTTCCACAATTAAATCAGGAACAATATAGTTTATTTTTCTGTTCACATAAAATCCTCTTGCGGGTTTGGGATTTAATTTTTTTATTATATTCACATAGTCCTTTACCTTAGAAAGAGGTATGCCTCTCTCTAGAGAAATTTTTTTAAATTCCCCATCTGCAATATCCTCTAAATTTCTCTCTAGAATGTCTGACAATGTAGCTGTCAAAATTCCTTTATTCTTAAGTTGAATTTTTAAACATTCTACAAGATTAGTGGCACCAACCCCTATGGGTTCTAAAGTATATAAAGTTTTTACGCTCTCCTTAAACAGATTTGGCTTAAAACCACCACTTTTCCTTAACTCCTCTAAACTTGAAGCCAAATAACCTCTCTCATCTAAGTTATTTATTAAATACTCTAAGATATCTCTAATCTCCCTTTTTAGTTCCAAGTAACTTATCTGTTCCTCCAAATAATCTATTAAACTTTCATTCTCCTCCCCTATATTTTCTATATAGTTTTCATATTCCTCACTTCTAGAAAAAGAGGGTTTTGGAAAAACAAGCTCTATATTTGAATTTTTTATGCTCTCCTTTTCTAAATACTTTTTTAATTCTTTTAGACCCATTGTTAAAATCTCTATAGATATTTTCATTTCCATAGAAAGATTTAACTTTAAACTTTGATCTAACCCCAATTTAAAATCCATAGCTCCCCCTATTTTTTCGAGATATAAAAGAGGTAGAGTCTAAATTTATTTACACTCTACCTAATTATTAGCTTTTTTTAAATTTAAACTCTTTTTCAAAATAAACTTTAATTACTTTTCCTTTATAAATAATTGGTTTGAACTTCCATTTTTTTAAAACTTTTTCTACCTCTTCTCTAAAACCAAATCTGCTTTCACCGGATATAAACTCTATCTTTTTTACTGTTCCATCAATATCTACAAGAAATTTAACTTTGACAATTCCAACTCCATTATACCCTATTTTTTTCGCTTTTATAGGATATTGAGGATCTATTTCTTTCAATATTTCATACTCTATTCCGTCTTGAGAAGTCGCAGTAAATATACCATCCTCTCCCTGCAAAAATCTATTTTGATCTTTAAATTCATTATAGACTTCTTCTGCCTTGGTACTCTTTTGTTCTTTTTTCTCCTGTTTTTTAACTTCTGCCCTTTTTTTTGTAATTACCTCTTTTTTCTCTATCTCTTTTCTTTCTTCCTTCATTACTTCTTTCTCCACTATTTTCTCTTGTGATACAACTGTTTCCTCCTTTTTTTCACTCTCTTTTATTGAACTAATATCGGTATTATCACTAACTGCTCTCCTATTTTTCACCGATACCGCCACTGTATTTTTTTCCTTAAATTTTATCTCCTCATCTTTTGTAAAACCAAATAAAAAAAATATAGCTATACCGTGTAAAATAACTGATAAAATATAAAATTTACTCATAAAAGTTCAGCTCCACCTTATCCACACCATTATTCTTCAATGTACTTATTGCTTTTACTACAGTTTCATATTTTAAATTTTTATCTGCACTTATTGCTATTTTCTCTACATTTAAAACTTTCTCCCCAATCGTTTCCAACGTAATCGGATTAGAAATCTTATCCACCAATAAAAAATGATTTTCATCTTTATCTATAACCAATTCATACATAGCTTTGGATGTTTCAGAAATCATATCCCCTTTGGGAAGTTCCAACTTAAATCCACTATATCTATCAAAAGTTGTAACTAACATGAAAAATATCAAAAGTAGGAATACAACATCAATTAATGGTGTTAAGTCCGGAGTCGCTAAATTTCTTCTCTTTGTTCTTCTTTTCATCCCCTTACCTCTTCACTATATTAACTATAAATGTGGCTGTTTTTTCCACTTCTAAACTCATTTTCTCTATTTTTTTATTGAATATATTATAAGCTATTATTGAAGGTATCGCAATTATTAATCCCCCTGCAGTTGTTAACAAAGCTTGAGATATTCCACCAGCTATAGCATTTGGATCTCCCGTTCCAGAAACTGCAATTTTACCAAATGCTTCAATCATTCCCGTAACAGTCCCTAAAAGCCCAATCATAGGAGCGGTATATGCAATAATTCCTAAAATATATGTATTTCGTTCCAATATATCCATTTCCTCTAACTCTATTTCTCTCAAAAGTTCATCACTATTTTTATAATCTCCAACTAGGCAATAACGAATTAAAAATTTTGTCAAAGTTTTTCCAACAACACCTTTCTCTTTCTTAGAGAGTTCTATCGCTTCACTATACTTTCCCTCTATTAAAAATTCTTTTATCTCTTTTTTTAACATAGAGTCCACTGATATTTTATTTTTTATAAAACACAAAGATCTTTCTAAAATTACCCCTAAAGAAACCACTGATAAAATAAGTAATACATAAAGTATCGGTCCTCCAGCTTTTATATAATATAACATCCCATCCTCCAAATTTTTAATAATATCTATAGTTAAAGTATATATTATTCAATGAAAAAGAGCAAGGTTAATACCTTGCTCTTCAATAATTAATTTGTAGTTTTATTTGTTTTTAACATCTCATATCTCATTTTCATCTGCTCTGTTTTCATCTCAGCTTGAATATTAGCTCTTTCTTTATTGATTTTTTCAATGTTTGAAAAATCTGGATTCTCTTTAGCCATTTCCTTCATCATAGCCACTTTATTTTCTTGAAGTTTAATTCTTCCCTCTTGAAGCTTTGGGTTTGTTCTCATTTTCTCTCTCATTAAAGCTTTTTCTTCACTTGTTTGACACTTACCCATCATCATTTTTCCGCCATTGTTATGTCCCATTCCATCAACTGACATTCTGTGCCCATTGTTTCCCTTTGCCATTGCTACTGTTCCTAATCCTAAAGCCATTATAGATACTAATAAAAATTTTTTCATTTTTTATACCTCCTAAGTTTTCTCTTTACACAAACATATTAACAAAGTTTTATGGCTAAAATATGGCAAAAAATATTTTTTTGACTTTTTTATCTCTTTAATTCTTCATATATTTTTTCAATCTCATCAAAAACTCTATGGGATGCTCTAAGTATCTCGCTAGAATCGATAACATATATATTTTTATTTTTATAAGCATCTGTTTCTTCAATTAACTGCAAACTATTTTTTATCCCTTCAATATTTTTTACTCCTCTAGTTCCTATAATATATTTTGGATTTTCTCTTAAAATATACTCTGAGGATACAATTGGTTTTTTCCCTACTTTTGGAACTATTACATCTAATCCTAAAGTTTCTAAAATTTCTACAGGAAGAGAGTTTTTTTCAAAAGATGTAGGTGGAGAATCGGAATATAAAATTACAACTTTTCCTTGTAACTTAAAATTTTCTCTTATATATTCCAGTTTACTATTCAACTTTTCCACAAGTTCTTTGCTCTCTTTTTCTCTATTTACTAACTTCCCCAAAATTAATGTATTTTTTAAAATATCATCCAAATTTTTATTTGAAAAAGTTATTGATGGTATATTAAATTTTTCTAATCCATTTTTTTCACTTCCCATAACATTAAAAATAACTAAATCTGGTTTAAAAGATAAAATTTTTTCCAATGAAGGTTTAGATACACTTCCAGCTAAAGGTAATTTTTCAGTTTTTTCCTGTGGCCAAATTTTTTTACTATGATTTGCAATAGCCACGATATTGTTATCTGCTCCCAATTCATATAAAATCTCTACCGCTCCAAAGTTATATACAACTATTCTTTTATACTCTTTCAACAAAATTTTTTCATTATTTTCCCCCAAAACATAGTCGCCAACTATATCCAGAGAAAATATTTTTAAGGACAATACTAAAAATAACAAAATTGATCTTCTCATTTTTCACCTCGCTTAGGTAACACATATATATCATTTTCCAAATTTAAAATTTTTGGTGTAAAATTATAGATTTTTTCTAACCACTCCTTTTTTATAACTTCTTTTGGTTTGCCTGAAGTTGCTATTTTCCCATCTTTTATAAAAAGAATTTTATCACAGAATAAGGAAGCTAAATTTATATCATGAATCACAATTATTCCAATCATTTTTTTTATTCTAATCTCTTCTTTCAATAGTTCTAGAAATTCTAAAGAATAGTTTATATCTAACGCTGAAGTAGGTTCGTCCAATAAAATAACTTCGCTATGTTGAATAAATGCTCTCCCTAACAAAACTCTTTGAAACTCTCCTCCACTCAAACTTTTTATATCTCTATTCAAATAATTTTGCAAATTTAGTTTTTTAACAACTCCATCCACTATCTCATCATCCTCTAAATTTAAACCTTTAAAGCTATTTTTCATATGAGGTACTCTTCCTAACTTTAGTACCTCTAATACTGTAAAATTTAAGTTCTGATTAGATTTTTGTGCTATAAAGGATATTCTTTTAGCGAACTCCTTTCTTGAAAGTCTTTCAGCCTCTAAATTATCTAAAAAAATTTCACCCTTCTCTTTTTCTAAAAACCCCATTATAACTTTTAAGAGAGTGCTTTTTCCACATCCATTCGCTCCTAATATACCAACAAGTTCACCCGGAAAAAAGTTGTAGCTTATATCACTTAAAACTTCACAATTTCCATATGAGTATTTTAAATTTTTTAATTTTAAAATTTTCATCATACACCTCTTCGATTTTTAAAAGCCAAATATATAAAAAACGGAGCTCCAAATATAGCTGTTATAACCCCTATTGGCATTTCCATAGTCGTCAATAATCCTCTTGAAATAGTGTCACATAGCAATAAAAATAATCCTCCATACAGCATTGATAAAGGTATTAGTCTTATATTACTGCTTCCAAATATAATTCTAACTAGATGTGGTATTATAAGCCCCACAAAACCTATCATTCCTGTAAAAGCTACTGAAAACCCAACCATAAATGTAGAAATCATTAACACCCTATACTTAAATTTTTTTATATCTACTCCTAAACTATGAGCCTCTTCATCCGAAAGTAAAATTATATCTAAATTATACCTATTCAAATAAAAGTACACCAACGAAAATAAAAGTGGAACTAATAAAATTGCTATTTTTTTCCAATCTGCACCACCCAGATAACCCATAGTCCAAAGAACAACTCTAAAACTATCTTCACCTACAAGATACATCACTAAAGATATTAACGCCCTCAATAGGGCTGAAATAGCTATTCCTATTATCAAAAGAGTAGACAAATCTAAACTTCCTCTTCTACTATTAGAAAGTTTAAAAATTATTAGTGATGTTATAAAAGAAAATATAGAACCAAAAATTCCAAAATATATTTCTGAAAATCCTAATAAGAATGCTATGACTGCTCCGAAAGTACCACTAGCTGATATTCCAATTATATATGGGTCCGCCATTGAATTTCTAAAAAGTGTTTGAGTTAAAGCGCCACTACTCCCTAATAGCATTCCAATTACTATTGCCATAATTGCTCTTGGTACTCTCAAATTCCAAATTATTTTATGCTCTAATGAACCCGTATCTCCATTTCCCAAAAGTAAATTTAGTCCTTTAATGAAGTTTATTTCATAGTTTCCTATGAAAAGAGAAAAACAAAAAAGAAAAATTAAAACTCCAACTGAAAATATGGCTATATCTTTATTTTTTGAAATCATTGTTCTACTCCTTTTATCCTTTATTCAAAAAATAAATCCCCCAAAGTCACTCGGGGGATTTTTTATCTTATTAAAATTTTAAATATGTCAATGGATTCTCTATTTTCCCATTTTTTCTTATTTCAAAATGTAAGTGAGGACCACTCACTCTTCCCGTGGCTCCACTTAAGGCTATGTGTTGATTCTGTGATATTTTTTCACCTTTTCTCACATCTATTTGACTAAGATGAGCATACCTTGTTTCATAGCCATCTGAATGCTTTATTATAATTAAATTTCCATATCCACTAGCTCTTCCAGCAAAAGTAACAACACCCTCTCTTGCTGAAACAACTTTTGTACCGATTTTAGCTCTTAAATCTACACCAGCATGATTTAAGACTTTCTTAAGAACTGGATGATTTCTTGAACCAAAACTACTAGTTAAACTCATAGCAACTAAAGGATTAGAAAAAGTTCCCAAATTTGTTTTTTTAACATACTCTTGCTTAAAACTACTTAGATACCTTGAAACTTTAGGCTCTCTCAAAAAAATCTTTGCTCCTATTAAAAGTCTATCAATCTCATTGTCCTCTTTGATTGTTTTAATATCTACTTCAAATCTTTTTGACAACCCTTCAAAAGTATCCCCTTTTTTTACTGAATAAAATATTCCAGGTTCTGTTGGAATATTTATTTTTTTTCCTACTTGAAGAACTCTTAAATTTTTATCAATATTATTTGCGTATATATAGTCAGTTTTTATCTTATACTCCTTAGATAAATCTGAAATAGTATCTCCTTTTTTAATCACATATTCCATATTTTCTAATACTACTTTTTCTTCTAAATCAATACTCTGGTCAAGATCCGCTAACTCTTGTCCCTCTTGGTCATCCCACTCTTTAGCAATTTTATTTTCTAATTCTAAATCCTCTATCGTAGAGCTCTCTGAATTCTCTATTGAAATTTCTGTCACTTTCTCTTCTAGGTCTTTAGATATCCCTTCTTGGACTGGACTTTCAGTGACTGACTCTTGTTTAGCAACAACAATTTCGTTCTCTGTATCATTTTTTAAAACTTTAACTTTTTCCGCTGTAGCAATTTCAGTTTGAATAACTTCCTCACTCTTTGCTAACTCGTTATTTTCAATTACCTCTCTATTTTTAGACTCATTAGTTTTTAACGTAAATTCTCTATAATAAATTGATGTTACTAAAAAGACTAAAATACCTATGACTAATTTTTTTCCTTTTTTCATAACTCACCATTCTTTTCCTCATTTTTAGTATTTTTATAAATTTTTATAAATTTTACCATATTTTTGTCTTTTAAGTCTAGTTTTTATTTTTTGTATTTTTTAAGTTCCTATATTTCTAATTCAGTATACAATCTACATAAAAATAACTATTGGTTTGTTATTTAAAGGATGCTTCATCACTTCTACCTCTATTTGGAATATCTCCTTTATTTTTTCAGGCACAATTACCTCTTCTGGTGTTCCTTCATACTTTATTTCACCATCTTTTATGGCAAAAATATAATCACAATAACGGCTTGCTATATTTATATCATGAATTACTGCAACTATAGTTTTATCAAGGCTTTTTACTAAATCCATAATCTGGTATTGATACCTTACATCTAAGTGATTTGTTGGTTCATCTAATAATAGCACTTGACTCTCTTGTGCTATAGATCTAGCTATTAAAACTCTTTGCATCTCCCCGCCAGAAAGAGTTAAAAAACTAAAATCTTTTAAATGCTTCATTCCAACCTTTTCCAAAGCTTCATCAATATCTTTTTCATAATCTCTTTTTGAAAATAAAGAACTTTTATTATATTTTCCCATCTCAACTATCTCTTTAACCGTGAAATCAAAAATAATTTTTTGATTTTGGCTTAAAACAGATATTTTTTTAGATAACTCTTTCACAGAGTAATCATTCAACTCTATGCCATCCACATAAATACTATTTTTCTTAGGAATATAATTTCTATAGATATTTTTTAAAAGTGTACTCTTTCCACATCCATTTTCGCCAATTATACCTATAAATTTTTTCTCTTCTATGTTCAATCTAATATTTTTTAAAATATCCCTTTTTTCTATTTTAAAATCTAAACTATCTATTTTTATCACAATTATCCTCCAAAATTATAACTATTTTTTCTTAACATACTCATAAAAAATGGAGCACCTAACATAGATGTTACAACTCCTATTGGGATTTCTTGTGTCTTAAATATCATTCTTGTTAAAGTATCTGTTCCTAATAAAAATAAAGCACCTAAAACTATTGCACATGGAATCAATCTTTTGTGATTACTCCCAACTAATCCTCTAGATATATGAGGAATTACTAATCCTACAAAACCAATTACACCTGTTGCAGAAACTATAAACCCAGTTAGAAAAGTGGATATAACTACTATAAAAAACCTCAATCTCCTTACATCCACACCCAAAGTTTCAGCTAATTCGTCACCGGCAATTAAAATATTTAACTCTCTATACCTAATTATGACCAAAATTGTCGACATCAATAGAACCAAAAATAGCGTCATCAAGTTCTCCCATCTGGCTCCTGCTAAACTTCCCGAAATCCAAAACATAGCTCCTCTCAGTTGTGACTCATTTTTAGCTGTGGTTACTAAAAATGTTGTAACTCCAGAAAATAAAGAGGATACAGCCACGCCTATTAAAACAAGTTTAGTACTTGAATAACCGCCATTTCCAGCTAAATAGAATACCAAAAATGCTGTAAAAGTTCCAAAGATAAAAGCTCCAATACCAGGAGAAAAAGATACTCCCCAAAAACTTCCCAATACTATTGAAATAACCGCACCCGTACTAGCTCCTGAAGATATTCCTAAAATATAAGGGCTAGCTAATGAATTTTTAGTCAACGCCTGCATTAAAATTCCAACTAGTGATAACCCTGCTCCTCCTAGTAAAGCTAAAATAACCCTTGGAACTCGCAGATTCCAAACAATCATCTCAGTTGACTTTTTCCAATCAACAGTGAAAAAATTATTATTGAATAGTTTATTTATTAATATTTTCCAAACATGAACTGAAGACAAGGAGACACTTCCTATTGTAATTGCAATTGTTCCCAAAATTATAATCGAAGTGAAAGATATTATAACTATATTTCTATCTTTTATTTTCACTTTTTCTCCTCTCTCAAACCATTCGAAATCATTTCAATTCCTTTACTAATTTTTACTCCCGGTGATATGTAGCTCAAAGGAACTCGTAAAAATCTCTCCCTTTTTACAGCTTCTAATTGAGAGATTGGAGAACTATTTTTTAAATATTTTACTTTTTCTTCATAGGGGGTATTTCCGTAATCTATAACTAAAATAACTTCCGGATTTTCATCTAATACTTTTTCCCATGTTCCAACACCAAAAGAAAAATTTGTATCTTCAAAAATATTTTTCCCACCAGCAATCTCAATTATAGTATTCCCAATTCCACTTCCTCCAACCACAAATGGTGCCGATTCTTGGCTATCGTATGCGAACACTTTTATTTTTTTTCCATTTTTTTTATTTTCTTTGACTTTAGCAATATCTTTTCTCATATTTTCGACAACACTTTTAGCACTCTCTTTTAAATCAAAAATATCTCCAAACATCAATATATCATCATATACATCTTCAATTTTAGAGCTATCTTGAGATTTTGTAAAAACTACTTCTACACCATTCCCTCTTAATTCATCTATTGTTCCCAAGTTTTTAGGTGTCGCTATCGATTTCCAGCCTGTTAAGAAGTTGGGATTTAAAGCATAAAATTGCTCTTTCGTTGGGGCTCCTTTTGATAAAACTGGTATCTTATCATACTTCTCTTTCAATTCTGGAAGTATTTCATCATCTAAAAAAGCTGTTCCTAAGAGTTGCTTTTCCACTCCTATAGCCAATAAAATTTCTGTTGTAAACTGTGATGTCGAAACCGCTCTTATATCTTCTTTAGAAAAACTTAAAGAAGTTATCAATAAGAGTAGTAGTAATAGCTTTTTCATACTTTCTCCTTTCCAAAATTAATGAGAAACTTTTCTTCCTCTAGCATACTCAGCTTTTTTTATCAGTATATCTTCTGGTTGGCAATTTTCTAAAACTTTTGCTTTTTCTATGAAAATATTTTGAATGGATTCAATCTCTCCTAACCCCTTCAAATTTATCTCTACCTCAAATCCACTCTTTTCTAAATCCTCTTTCCATTCTTTAGCTATATCGTTTTTGGCGTGATCTCCAGCTACAAACATAAGAGGCATCAAAGTCACTTTTTTCTTATTGTCTCTCTTTAATTCTCTCACAATATTCTCTATTCCCGGATAACCTGCAATTGTTCCGATATATATAGGTTTTTCTAAATCTCTAACTATATAAGCTAACATAGGGTATGCTGATAATGCCGGATGTTCTGTCCCATGTCCTATCATAACTACACCTTCATCCTCTTTTAAAGGGCCTATCTCTTTTTCTATAACATCAATCAGATTAAAATAATCTTCCATTTCCGTCAACAATGGAGTTCCAACTCTAATATCTTCAAATTTGTCAGAAAACTTCTCCACCTCTCTTTTTAAAGCTTCCATTTCTGTACCATTTATTATATATGTAGGTTGAATAATTACATGTTGATACCCTTGCTCTATCAATCTCTCCAAAATTTGAGTTGTATCTAACTTCTCTTTGCCACTTTTCGAAAGTATTCTATTTATGATTCTTGAAGTATAAATTTGAAAAAAATCAAGTTGCTTAAACTCTTCTTCTAACTTTTTATTTATTATATCTATTGTTTTTTCTTTTGTGTCCTCATGCGTTGTTCCAAAATGCGCTGCTACAATGGCACCTTTTTGCATATTTTTGTAAAAATTCATCTCCAATCTCCCTATTTTATTTTATCTTATTTTATTTATTTTAAATAAAAAATTCTTCACCAATAAAAAAAACCTCCCTTTTGTAAATACTAAAAGAGAAGTGTAAAAATTTTACCTTCTCTGTCCTCGCAGAATTAAATAATGGCAGGTCTCCTGACTTAGATTCATCCTACTCACAGCCCTTCCCAAGGTTTTTATCCTCAGTGGTAATACTGTTTTCATCCTCTATACAGTGGCGGGACCGTTTGAGATTTCCACTCAATTCCCTTTTAATCAAATCGAACCATTACATTTTTATCTAACTAATCTTAACATTTTATAGTACAAATTTCAATCAAATTATCTAAAATTTATAACATAATCATCTATTATTTATATTATTTATATCTAGAAGTATTGACTTTTATATAAAAAAAAAGTTACTATTGATTTAGAAATAAATGTATATTAAGGAGAAATTTTTATGAAAAAAACATCTTTTGGAACTCTTATTTACTATTTAAAAAAAGAAAGTAAACTTCTAATTCTATTTTTAAGTGTAAGATTAGCTATGACCGCTATCGACGTATACTCTCCACTTTTAATAAAAAATTTAATAGATGATGCCCTTCCCTCTAAAAATATTAATCTATTACTTAAATTTTCTATCGTATTGATTATCCTTTATATTTTGCGTCTGATTTTTGCGGTAAACTCTCAAGCAAATGGGAAATTAATGGGTAGTAAGATAAAACAAAATATGAGAAACGATTTACTAAAAAAACTTTTAAATCAACCGAGTGAATTTTTTAAAAAAAATCAAAGTGGAGATTTAATATCTAGAGTTATCAATGACTTAGATAGCGTATCAACCCTTTGCCATAGAGGACTAGAGGATTTTATATTTTCTGTTATAACTATTATCGCATCTATTATTATAATGATGGACTTTGATTTAAAACTTTCACTAATTACTCTTTTTCCTCTGCCTCTAACACTAATATTTGTTTATAGAGAAAATAAAAAAATGAAACTAGGTCACAGAAATGTTAGAAAGAATTCAGGCTTATTATCTGCCAATCTTCACGACATTTTACGAACTATCTTTTTTTTAAAGGACAACAATTTAGAAGACTACGCACAAAAAAGATTTTTTGAAAAAAATGATACACTTTTAGAAAGTGAAAAGAAAAATATGACTCCCTCTAGTTTAATTGTTTCAGGGGTAACTTTTTACTCAAATATAACCCAACTTATTATCATTCTTGCTGGAGGTTACCTATATATAAAAGATGGGGTCACTATGGGAATTATTTTATCTTTTTTACTTCTAGTTGATCGTTTTAGGCTTAGAATTATGAGAATGGTTGGACTTGTTGATATATATCAAAAAGGTATTTCTGGTGTCAATAGATTTACTGAAATAATAAATCTTAATGATAGAGCAGATGGGGATATACCTCTAATAGAACCTATTACCTCTATTGAATTTAAAAATATTGGTTTTTTCTATGACGAAAAATCTATTTTACAAAATTTTAATTTAAAAATAGAAAAAGGTGAAAAAATAGCTTTAGTAGGCGAAAGTGGAATTGGAAAGAGCACCACTGCAGCTCTTCTAAAAAGAGCTTTGCTTCCCACAAGTGGGGAAATTTTAATCAATGATATTCCTTTAAATAAAATCACCTTTAAGACGTATTTGGAACGACTTGGAATTGTAGACCAAAGTGATTATATTATAAATGGAAGTTTAATAGACAATATCACTCTTGTTAAAGAAAACTGTACCGACGAAGAATTAAACTTTGCAATTGAAAAATCGTATGTATACGAAATTTTTGATAAATTCCCTCAAAAAGAGGATACTATTATTGGTGAGGGGGGAGTTCATGTGAGTTCAGGTCAAAGACAAAAAATTGCTATGGCTAGGTTATTTTTAAAAAGTCCTGACTTGATACTTTTAGATGAAGCAACTAATGCTTTAGACATCATCAATGAAAAATCTATTTTAAAAAATATTAAGGAGATATATGACGATAGAATTGTTATCGCAATAACTCATAGATTAAGTATCCTTGAAGATTTTGATAAAATCTATGTACTCGGTGATGACAATATTATTGAATCTGGCTCTTTCAATGAACTTTTAGAACTGAAAGGTAAATTTTATAGATTGTATCATGGAATACGATAAAAAAAGATCACCCTAAAGGTGACCTTTTTTATTATTCAACATCAGAAGAGTTTACTTCACTTCCTGCTTCTGCATTTTGATAAACTTCATGATTTAAATTTCCTAAGCTCTTATCAACCATCAATGCACTTGTAACCGCTCCAGTTACATTTAACATTGTTCTTGGCATATCAATAATCGGGTCGATAGCTAAAATAGGATTTATTAAAGGAAACATAGATGCTAATCCTGTTCCAGATAGTGCAACTGAAGCTGCCATTGTCGCTGTTCCTGGAATTCCTGCGATTCCCAACGAACTGATTGACACAACAATTATAGACATTACAATCAGTGTCGCATCCATTGGCTGTCCACTCATGTTTGTTACGAACACAATTGTCAACGCTGGGAATATTCCTGCACATCCTTGCATCCCTGCCGTTGTACCAAAACTTGCAACGAAACTCGCTGTTGATTCACTAACCCCCAATTTATCTGTCAATGTTGAAATTGTTACTGGTAAACATCCTACACTTGATCTAGACGTAAATGCTAAAATCATTAGAGAGATACTCTTTTTAACATATGTAAACGGATTTAGTCCAAAGAACGCTACCGCTATCATCTGAATTATAAACATAACTGCTGTTGCTAAATATAAAACTACAATGAATTTTCCTACTTCCGCTATCGCTCCAATACCTTTTTGTGCAATTGTATTTGCCAATAATGGTACCACTGCTAAAGGCATCCATCTAATAATACTCATTGCCATTGATACGATAATCTTCTGAGAAGCATTTATAAAGTCAGAAAACGGTTTTACTATATCTAAATATTTCTTTGACATTCTCTTTGTTGCCACTCCAACAATCGCAGAGAATATAACCAATCCAACGATATTTAAGTTAACCATTGCCTCAACTGGATTTGAAGGAATAAGAGCTTTTAATGTATCAACAATATTAGTAATCTCTCTGATTTTTCTTCCACCCTCTACTGTTACAGCTTGTACTGCACCATTTGAAACCTTTCCAACTTCAAATAAATTCCCTAAAAGTAATCCTACACCTACAGAAATAGCAACCATTACCAAAATAATAATTAAACTTTTCTTTACCAAATCACCTAAATTAGCATCCTCTTTCATATTGATAATAACGTGTATAATGGATACCATAACCAACGGAATAACCAACATTCTAATTAAAGAGATAAATCCTCCACCAAGTAAGCTATACCATATCGTTGTTTCTTTTACAAACGTTACATTCATTGGATTTTCAGGAAATCCAGCTGCAAATTGAATTGCTAATCCCAAAATTAAACCTACGACTGTTGCAAACATAACCTTTGCTGAAAAGTTAAATTTTTTCTTTGGTAACATATTTATTAGAAATAAAATTACTAATAAAGCTACCAAAAATCCTACAGTTTTCAAATTGCTAATCATTAAAAATTGTTCAAAAAATACACTATTCATTGTTTTTTTTCTCCCGTTTCTATATTTTATTTTTTTTTGAAGCCTATCTTATTTTGCTACATTTCCAGCCACGTTCATTACATCCCAAGTTCTAGCAAATGGTGGAGCATAACAAAAATCCATCATCCCAATCTCATCCACCGTTAATTTTGCGTATATTGCCGTTGCTAATGAGTCCACTCTTAAAACTGCACCCTTTTTACCTGCAATCTGACCTCCCAAAAGAACTCTTGTATCCGCATCATAGATTAATTTTACAAATATATCCTCTCTACCCGGATAGTAATTCGTCTGATTTTTGTCCTTTACAAACACAGTTTTATAATTTATTCCCATTTTTATTGCTTCCGCTTCTGTTATTCCAGTTCTTCCAGCTTCTATATCCATAACTTTTACTGCAGCTGATCCCAATGTTCCTTGAAACTCAGTCTCTACCCCAGCCAAATTTTCTCCAACTATTCTACCAATCTTATTAGCAGTTGTTGCAAGGGGAATATACACATTCTCCTTTCTCACTAAATGAGGTACCGTTGCACAATCTCCCGCCGAATATATCGAATCAATACTTGTTCTTCCATGAGTATCTATTACTAGAGCTCCGTTTCCTAACATCTCAATCCCTGTTTCCTTTAAAAAAGCAGTATTTGGTCTCACTCCTGTTGAAATAACTACAACATCTGCTGGATATTCTCCCTTATTAGTCTTTACCCCTACAACTTTTCCATTTTTTTCTACAATCTCTTGCACAATCTCCTCTAGATGTAATTCCACACCCTCATGAGCTCTTATTTCCTCTTCCATAACATCAGTTATCTCTTTGTCAAAACTTTCTAAAAGAACCCTATCACCTAACTGTATTATTCTAATACTTCTTTTTCCCAAATGTTTAGCGGCCTCAGCTACTTCAAGACCAATATATCCAGCTCCAACTATAACTATATCTTGGTTCTCATCTTTTAACATCTCTTCTTTTAAAATAATACCGTCTGCATATTCCTTTAAAGTGTATACACCTTTAGTTGATAAATTTTTAATTGGTGGCATAATTGCATGAGCTCCTGTCGCCACCATCAATCTATCATATTTATCTATAAAAGTTTCCCCTGTTACCAAATTTTTTACAGTTATCTCCTTTTTATTTACATCAATACCGATCACTTCATGTTTTATTTTTATATTCATTCCAGCTTCTATAAATTTCTCCACAGGTCTAGCTATCATATTATTTGGACTCTCAAAAAAGTTTCCAACATAATATGGAAGACCACAAGCTCCCCATGAAACAATCTCTGTTTTTTCATAAATCACCAACTCCGCCTCTTTGTTGAGCCTACTTGCTTTAGCTGCAGCTGACATTCCTGCCGCAACTCCACCAATAATTACTATTTTCATCTCTCCTCCTAAAACTATATATTAAAACTAGTTATTTAACATTATCTCTAAAACAACTTCGTCTGTTTGCCTTAAACCTTCATGAGCTAATACTTTTACATTAGCTAAAGTCGCTTCCACATCTTTTCCTACGATTCCTTCACCGTATTCAAAATTCTTTTTCTTTTTAGATAAGTAGTATGAATCAAATGCCATAGCTATAGAACTTGCTATTTTTGTTGCACAAGAACTTTTTGCCCCATCACACAACATTCCTGATAATGTCGCTAAAGTTGTTTCAATCGCCGCATCTATTCTATCTAGAGGTAATCCATCTAAAAATGCTAATGCACCAGCTACTCCTCCACCCGAACAAACTACTCCACAGTAAGCCGACAATCTTCCGACATTTGATTTTATATGAATTGTTGTCAGATGTGAGAAAAATAATCCTCTTATTAGTTGCTCATGTGTTAGTCCCTTTTCTTCACAATACTTTATAACTGGCAAAGATGCTGACATTCCTTGATTTCCGCTTCCACTTGTTGTCATTACAGGCATAGAACACCCATTCATTCTCGCATCACTTCCGGCACTTGCAAAACTGACAATTTTATTTTTTAAATCTTTTCCGTAAACACCCTCTTGCATCCCTTCATACAAACTTTTACCCATACCTATTCCGTAATCATTTTTTAATCCTTCATTAGCTATGGCTGAGTTATAGGATATAACTTTTTCAAAAATTGGCGCTATTAAAGATAAATCTATAGTTTTGGCCAAATCATGAATCAATTCAACCGTTAAAAAACTTTTATCTGTCATTGCATCTCCAGAAACAACTTCATCACAAGATGCTCCCTTTACGAGCACACCATTTTTTTCTATTTTAACAATATTTGTATGATAATCTTTAATCTCTATTGTAGCACTATCTTCTCCCAAAACTCCTGTAGCTCTCATATGAAGCTTTACATCTCCCTCTATTTTAGTAGCTACAACTCTCTTATTATCAAGATATTCTCTAACCTCATGTAACCTTGATCTATCCACACTTGATATAACCATTAACTCTTTTCTAGAATCTCCCAAAATTGTTCCAAGAGCTACTGCTGCTTCTATCCCTACCATACCTTCTGAATTTGGTATTTTAACACTTTTAACATTTTTTATTAAATTTCCAGATAGAGCAATATCTACTTTCTCTGGAACGCCACCCAATATTGATGTCAACTTACTTCCTATATACGCCAAAGCTATCGGCTCTGTACACCCTTCTGCTGGGACTATCTCTTCATTCAAAATATTTAAAATTTTATCTATCATAACTTTTCAATTCCTCCACTTAATACTCGATTTTTTATAATATACAAGTATATAATAAGCAATTTTCATTCCAATAGATATTTTTTATATTTTTTTGTATTTTTTTATATTTTTTTGTGTTATTTTCTACATTTTTCAAATATAATTTAACATTTTTTACAAAAATTCAATT
>Trix_p1__coassemble_1486_pt1 | contig 17898 bp, 19 predicted proteins | sample Trix_p1__metabat2_low_PE_021 | metagenome-assembled genome bin Trix_p1 | reverse complement strand
CTGTTATCAATAAAATTGATCTACCTGCTGCAGACGTAGAAAAAGTTAAAAATGATTGATGAAGGCAGATATTGTATGGATGTAGTGAATCAAATTTTAGCGGCAGAGGCATTATTAAGAAAAGCTAATAAATTAATTTTAAAGCAGCATATGGAAAAGTGTGTTAAAACAGCTTTTGATAAAGTTGATGTTGATGAAAAAATAGCTGAAGTTATAGATGTTTTAAATAAAGTTATGAAATAGGAGATTGATAGTTATGAAGGAAAATACATTTAAAATAGAAGGGATGACTTGTTCTTCTTGTGCGGGTCATGTTGAAAAAGCAACAAGAAAATTAGAGGGAGTAATTGAGGCTAATGTTAACTTGGCAACTGAAAAGTTAGTTGTAAAGTTTGATGAAAAGAAACTTTCTGCGAAAGATATTATTTCAACAGTTGAAAATGTGGGTTATAAAGCTACAGCTCAAGAGAAAGTAGATACAGAGAAAAGTGAAAATTTAAGAGAGAAAGAGATAAAAGGACTTTGGAATAGATTTATTATTTCTTTAATTTTTACAGGTCCACTTTTAATAATATCTATGGGTCATATGGTGGGATACTCTTTGCCAAGTTTTATCTCTCTTGAAGATAGCCCAAGAACTTTTGCATTAGTACAATTGTTACTAACGACACCTGTTATGTTAGTGGGTTATAAGTTTTTTAAAGTTGGAGTGAGGACACTTTTGAAAGGTAGTCCTAACATGGATTCTTTAATAGCAATTGGAACTTCAGCAGCCTACGCTTATGGTATATTTGCTGTTATAAAAATATTTCAAGGATATTCAAGATATGCTCACGATTTATATTTTGAATCGGCAGCAACAATTCTTTTATTGATAACGCTGGGAAAATATTTAGAGTCTGTAAGCAAGGGAAAAACATCTGAAGCTATAAAGAAACTTATGGGATTAGCACCTAAAACTGCAAGAGTTGAAGTTGATGGCAAAGAAAAAGTCATTCCTTTAGAGGATGTGAAAGTTGGAGATATTGTTATAGTAAAACCAGGCGATAAAATCCCAGTTGATGGAATAGTAATAGAGGGAAGTACAGCAATTGATGAATCAATGCTCACAGGCGAGAGTATTCCGGTGGAAAAAACAATTGATTCTGAAGTTATAGGAGCCAGCATAAATAAAAATGGAACTATAAAGTATAGAGCAACTAAAGTTGGAAAAGATACAGCTTTGGCTCAAATTATAAAGCTTGTTGAAGATGCTCAAGGATCAAAGGCACCTATAGCAAAGTTAGTAGATATAATTTCTGGTTATTTTGTACCTGTTGTAATAGGTTTAGCTATTGTATCTGGTCTAGGTTGGTATTTTGTGACAAAAGATGTAGAATTTGCATTGACTATATTTATTTCGGTTTTAGTTATAGCATGTCCTTGTGCACTAGGATTAGCAACGCCAACAGCAATTATGATAGGAACAGGAAAAGGAGCTGAATATGGAGTCTTAATAAAAAGTGGTGAGGCATTAGAATCTGCTCATAAAGTTCAGACAGTTATATTTGATAAAACTGGAACAATAACAGAAGGAAAACCTAAAGTTACAGATATTTTGGTTGAAGGAACGATAACTGAAGAGGAACTATTGGCAATTGCAGCGAGTGCTGAAAAGGGATCGGAACATCCATTGGGAGAAGCTATTGTTAAAGAAGCTGAAGATAGGAAGATTGAATTAAAAAAATTAGATAAATTTGTAGCTATTCCCGGGCATGGAATTGAAGTTATAATAGATGGAAAAGATATATTCTTAGGAAACAAAAAATTGATGGACAGAAATAGTATTAACTTGCTTGACTTGGAAGAAAAATCAAATGTATTAGCAACAGAGGGTAAAACTCCCATGTTTATCTCAATAAATAATAAAATTGCAGGTATTATAGCCGTTGCAGATACAGTAAAAGAAAACTCTAAAAAAGCTATAGAGATTTTACATAAAATGGGAGTTGAGGTCGCTATGATAACTGGTGATAATAAAAAAACTGCTCAAGCTATAGCTACTCAGGTTGGTATCGATAGAGTATTTGCAGAAGTTTTGCCAAAAGATAAGGCAGCAGAAGTGAAAAGGTTACAGGAAGAGGGAAGGAAAGTTGCTATGGTTGGGGATGGTATAAATGATGCTCCAGCTCTTGCTCAATCAGATGTTGGAATAGCAATAGGTTCTGGAACGGATGTGGCTATTGAATCAGCTGATATAGTTTTAATGAAAAGCGATTTGATGGATGTTCCAACAGCAATTAAATTAAGTAGAGAAACTATAAAAAATATAAAACAAAATTTATTTTGGGCTTTTGGCTATAATGTCTTGGGAATTCCAGTAGCAATGGGAGTACTGTTTTTATTTGGTGGACCGTTATTAAGCCCAATGATAGCAGGAGGAGCTATGAGTATAAGCTCAGTTTCTGTTATCACAAACGCATTGAGATTAAAAGGGTTTAAACCTAATAAATAAAAAAGGAGTTGTTTTTATGAAGAGAAGAGTTTTAATAAATGGAATGAGTTGTATGAACTGTGTTAGACATGTAAAGGAGGCCTTGGAGGAGATTCCTGAAATGGGAGAAGTTGAAGTTGATTTAGCAACTAAATCTGCTATCATAACTGGTGATGTGGCTGAGAGTTTAATAATAAAAGTGTTAGCTGATCACGACTATGAGGTTATAGAGTTTCAAAAAATATAAATATTGAAAACATTAAGACGATTTATCTTACTATTTAACAGATGTGAGATGAATCGTTTTTTTTTCTTGACATTTATTTTAAAAGGATGCTAAAATCAAAAAAAAAAAATACATATGTTATTTATAAGTGGTTGAAATAAATAATAGCTAAAAAATTGGAAGGAGACATCTATGGAAGTAAAACAGTTTGAAATCTATTCTGATAAAAATATTTTGAAAGGAAAACATTATGGAGCCAATGTGGCAACCAAAAAAGATAAAATTATTTTGATGTGTCATGGGTTTGCAGGGACCCAAGATTTATTTTTGCCGAAATATGCAGAGAAATTTTCTTTAGCAGGATTTGATGTTATTACTTTTGATTATAACGGGTTTGGAGAAAGTGAAGGAGAGATAGAGATAGTTCCTGAAAATCAGATGAGGGATATATCAAATGTTGCTCTATATTTAAGAAAAAATGAAGAGTTCCGTGGTAAGCGATTATATTTGTGGGGGACTTCATTGGGTGGTCTATATGTGCTAAAATTAGCTTCGATTTTGGAGAATATTTCAGGAGTATATGCTCAAATTACATTTTCCAACGGACTTAGAAACAATACTTCTTTATTAAGTTTTGAGGAGAAGGAAAAATACTTAAATCAACTTGAAAATATTAAATATAAGGAAGTTGTAGAAAACAAAAAATTATTGCTTCCATTAAAAAAAATGTTATCTGATTCACAAAGTAAAATATTCTTAGAGAAATATAAAGAAGAATTTTTTACACTTTTGAGTACAAGATTATCATTATCAACTGTTAGAGATATAAATCAACTATCAATAGATTTACATTTAGAAAAAATACAGGTGCCTGTGTTACTTTTAAAAGCTAATAATGATATAGTTAATTTACCTCAAGAAATGGATTTTATATATAAATCATTAAAGTGTGATAAAAAGTTACTAGAGTATGATTGTGGACACTATGATGTTTATGAAGATGAAGTTTTTCTTCTTTCTATAACTGAGCAAATAAAATGGTTCAGTAAGTAGTGAAGAAGTAAGTTGAAGGAGGGGGGGTATGAAAAAAAAATGGTTATTTTATTGAGTACAATTACACTATTTACGGCGTGTAGTAGTTTAAAAAGCAGAGAATACGTTGGAACGTATACGTATGGACATGAAGTTGAGATTTTTACTGATGAAAAAACAGGGCAAGAATATTGGATAAATGGAAAAACTAATGAATTGAATCAATATATGAGTAAATTAGTTCAAGATGGAATACCCTATCCAAAGGTAAAAATAAAAATTCGAGGAATTGATAAAGGAAAAGCTAAGAATGAATTAGCTGAAAAAGACGATAGAGTTTTAGAGATCTTAAAATATGAAATTTTGAATTAGATTTAGGTAAAAAATAAGTTGGCATCAAGATTTTCTTCTTGGTACCAACTATTTTTAAATTAATATCCTATAAAGTATGCGATAACTATAGCAGTAGCTCCGATACTTACCCAGATTCCCATAAGAGGAGCCATCCATTTCACCCATTTCTCATATGAGATTTGTGAAATTGCAAGATAACTCATAAGACCACCTGCAGTTGGATTGATATAATTTGTAAATCCATCTCCATATTGAAAAGCTAAAACAACAGTTTGTCTAGAAACACCAATCATATCTCCTAAAGGAGCCATGATAGGCATAGTCGTCGCTGCTTGTCCACTTCCTGATGGAATGAATAAATTTGTTATAATTTGAACGCAATACATAAGTAAAGCTGAGACAACTCCAGGTAAAGATGAAATTTTGCTAGAAAGATAGAATAAAATAGTATCTATAATCTGTCCATCCTCTAATACGACTAAAATTCCACGAGCTAATCCTACAGCCAGAGCTCCAAAGACTACTCCTCTTGCTCCATCTAAAAAGTTATTAGCAGAATCAGTGGGAGAGATTCCTGCCACAAAGCTAGAAGCAATTCCCATAAACATAAATATACTAATTAGTTGTTCTGTTCCCCATCCGTGTTTTAAAACTCCATATGTTAAAGTTATAAATCCAATTAACATAACTAAAAGTACACCTTTTTGTCTAAGAGTTAGATCTGGTATATCTTGAGTATCTGCAGATATATTAGACATAGATTTTTGTTTAATCTCTAAATCAAAAACCACACTGCTAAAAGGATTTTCCTTCACTTTTCTAGCATATCTCATAATATATAAAACTGTAGCAATGTATAAAACTATATAAACAGCTACTCTAAATCCCATTCCAGAATAGATTGGAAGTCCCGCTATTGAGTGAGCAACTCCAACTGTAAATGGGTTAATAAATCCACCAACGAAACCAACTCCAGCTCCTAAAGCTACCATAGCCATTCCAACCATAGCATCAAATCCAAGTGCTCTAGCTAAAAGGACTCCAAGCGGAACAAAGGCTATTGCTTCTGTATTCATACCTATTGCCACTCCACCAATTGAAAATACAAATAAAACAACTGGGATTAAAAGCATTCCCTTATTTCTAAAAAGATAAGCTACTTTTGCTATTCCAGAATCGATAGCTCCTGTTTTTTGAATCATATTAAAAAAGCCACATACCAAAAATGTGAAGAAAACAATTCCAGAAGTTGATTGTAGACCTCTTATTAATACAGTAAATAAATTATGCTCACTAAAAGAGAAGAACTTAACTGGAGTGTTAGAAACAAATGTAAAAGTTTCTGGAGATATAATCATTCTACCAGAATTTATATCTTTAATTCTTCCATAAACACCAGCAGGAATTATATAAGTTCCTATAAAAGAGAGGATTATCATCCCAGCTATGATAACATAGGTATGAGGAATTTTAAATTTTTCTATTTTAAATTCTTTTTCTTTTATGCCAACCCCACCATTATTTTTTAAATCTAAATTTGATTCATTATTCATAAAACACACCCCTTTTAAATTTTATATACATCTACCATTTTTTGATTTAATAACTGCTCCCCAACAGTTATAAAATTATTTAAATCACCGGTCACATAATAACTTATTTTATTATAATTTTTTAAATTTGCAACATTTTTTATTTTTTTTAATTGTTCTCCTACTAATTTAGCAGTTTCTTTAGCTGGATTAACTATATTACAATGAGTTATAGTTTTAATTTTTTCCTCTAAAAATGGGTAATGTGTACATCCTAAAATTAGAGTGTCGATATCTTCTGGAAGTTCTTCTATATAACTTTTTAAGATGTTATGAGATTCTTCGTCATCTTTCCATCCTTTTTCTATCATAGGACAAAGTAGTTCACAGCCTTGTTGATACACTTCATAATTTTCATTTAAATTTATAATCGCATTTTTATAAGCATTTGTTTTAGCTGTCAATGGGGTAGAAAGTACCCCTATTTTTCTATTTTTACTTTCCTTAAGGGCCATTTTGGCACCAGGATTTATAACTCCTATAATTGGAAGAGTTGGAAATTTTTCCTTTAAATAATCCAGTGACGCTACCGTTGCAGTATTACAAGCTATAACAATAAGATCTACATTTTTTGTTATTAAAAATTTACTAATTTTATAGCAAAGTTCTTGAATCTCTTCAATTGTTTTAGTCCCATATGGCGAATTAAAGCTATCCCCATAATAGATAAAATCTACAAAATCAAGTTCTTTTAATAGCTCCTTTAAAACTGTTAACCCACCTACACCTGAATCAAAAACCCCTACTTTCATTTTTTGCCCCCTCAATAGTATATAAAAAATGTATAAAAAAAAGTCTAAAATTATTCTCAAATAGTTTTTAAAAACTATTTTTAAAGATAATTTTAGACCTCATTTACTTTCAAATCATAAATAAGTGTATTTTTTTATTCATTTATTTAATTAATAAATGTTATACCTTAACTTTTTAGAAATGTCAAATTTTTGTTTTTACTTTTCTATTTGACTTTTGGTATTTATTGGGGTATATATTATTTGTGGGGATTATTTTATGATAGGGGAGGGAGTTGATGGGAGAAAAATATATTGTAGGAACTGCAAAAACATCTATAGACAATGCAATAACTAAAAATTACAATAGCTTCTTTGTAGCTTTTATTATTGATAAAAATGGAAAAATTTTAGATGTTGAAGCTTCTACGATTTTAAAAATAACAAATGATTTTATAAAAAAAATTTTTATTGGAAAATATTTTATAGGGGATTTTGATGAAATAAGCTCTATTATATTAAAAAATTATTTAGGATCTTCTCAGAAATCTATAATTGTAGCATATAAAGACGCCATAAAAAAATATAATCAATCAGTGAATTAATACACTTATTTATCTAAAAGACATGAATAAGGTCTAAAATTCTAGTTAATATAGAGTTTTAGACTTTTTTACATTTATAATAAAGTAAAAAAAAATGACAATATATTGAAAAGAATATTTTAAGGAGGAATAATTTATGAATATAGAACTTTTAAAGAAACACAGTGAAAATATAAAAAAATGGTTAATAGCAGTAAGACGAGATTTTCATGAACATCCTGAATTAGGAACTCAGGAGTTTAGAACTCATAATAGAATTTGTGAATACTTAGATGAGATGAATATACCGTATAGAACTTCATTTAATACTGGTGTCATAGCAGAAATTGAGGGTAAAAATAAAGATATAACGATAGGACTGAGAGGAGATATAGATGCTCTTCCTATACAGGATATAAAAAGTGTTGATTATGCTTCGAAAAATAGTGGAATTTGCCATGCTTGTGGACATGATGTACACACAACTGTGGTTTTAGGAGTGGCAAAATATTTTTATGAAACAAAGGAGAAGCCACCTATAAATATAAGATTATTTTTCCAACCTGCTGAGGAAACTGTTGGAGGAGCAAAACCCATGATTGAAGACGGAGCTCTTGATGGAGTTAATGCTGTTTATGGATTACATGTAGATGAAACTATAGACGTTGGAAAAATAGGAATAAAGTATGGAGCCATGAATGCTTCTTCAGATACTTTGAAAATAAAGATAAAGGGGGAAAGTTGCCATGGAGCCTATCCAAGTAGAGGTGTAGACGCACTTTTAATAGCATCTCATGTGATTATTGCTCTACAGAGTATTGTAAGTAGAAATTTAGATGCTAGAGAATCTGGTGTAATAACAATTGGAACAATAAATGGTGGAACTGCTGGAAATATTATATCAAATGAGATTGAGCTTAGAGGAACTTTAAGAACTTTAGATCCAGATGTTAGAGCTAGAATGAAAAAAAGAATTGAAGAGATTGTAACAACTCTACCTTTAGCTTTTGGCGGAAAGGGTGAGATTGGTATAGAACCTGGCTATACAGCTTTAATAAATCATGATAAATCTGTAGATATTATTAAAAAAAGTGCTACTGAACTTTTTGGAGCGGATAATATCTATGAAAAAAAGTTAGCTAATATGGGAGTGGAAGACTTTGCGTATTTTATTGAAAATACTGAGGGAGCATTTTTTACTTTAGGAGTTAGAAATAATGAGAAAAATATAAAAACTCAAGCTCATAATGGAAACTTTGATATTGATGAGGAAGCGATAGTCAATGGAGTAATGATGCAAATACTAAATGTATATAACTCAATTTAAGGAGGAAAGCATGGAAAGATTTAATCAACTGAAATCTAATTTACAAAATATAATTAATGGTTTTTCAGGAGAAGTAGGTATTATAGTTAAGGTTGATGGAAAAGAGATATTTTCTAAAAATGAAAGTAAAGTTTTTCAATCAGCTAGTCTGATAAAGCTTTTTATTTTGGAAGCTCTATTAGAAAAAATATCTCATGGAGAGTTAGCATATAGTGATAGAAAGAGTGTAAATTTGTCAGATAAGGTTTCGGGGTTTGGAATCTTAAAAATTTTGGATGATAATTTGAATCTAAGCATAAAAGATTTAGTAACTTTGATGATAACTTTAAGTGATAACACAGCCACAAATATGTTGATAGATATTTTAGGAATAGGTTACATTCAAAGTTTTATTGAAAAAAAAGGTTACTATGAAACTCGACTTCAAAGAAAAATGTATGACTTTGAGGCAAAAGAGAGAGGTTTGGATAATTTTACAAGTGCTAGAGATACCTTAAAAGTTTTAGAAAATCTATATTGTGATAAAACAGCACTTTTTATTCTTAAAAATCAGTTATGTAACTCTAAAATTCCACTATACTTTTTTAGAAAGGTAGAAATAGCTCATAAAACTGGAGATTTAGTAAATATAGAACATGATACCGGAAGAATATTTTTCAAGAATAATTTTGTAGATTTAATTATTTTAGCAGAAGGGGAAAATAAAGAAGCTATTCTTTTAAATAATAGATTGGGTGAGTGTATCTATGAAAATTTTAAAAATTATTAATGAGAAAAAATATGACTTAGTTATAGAAAATGGAACGGTTATTTTTGGAGCTTTAAAAAACAAGGAGATTATAAATATTGGAATAATTGGGGATAAGATTGAAACTATTTCTAAGGATAGATTGGATGGAAAAAAAGTTATTGATGCTAGAAATCTTTATGTTGCCCCTGGGTTTATTGATGTTCATAGCCATTCGGATATATCTGGATTCATAGATGAGAGTTGTTCAAGTAAAATTTATCAAGGAGTCACAACAGAGATAAATGGAAATTGTGGAATTGGAATTTCCCCTTGGATAGATGGAAATAGAGAGAATCTTAAAAAGTATATTCAAACTCACTCAGATATAAATTATTATCCAATAGATTTAAATAAAACTAAGTCGTTTTTAGTATTAAAAAATTTTTTGAAAGAGAGAAAACTTGTTACAAATCAAGGCTTTCTTGTAGGGGCTGGATGTATTAGAATTGCTGTAATGGGTTTTAAGTCAAGTAAAGCCAATGAAAGTGAAATCGAAAAGATGAAAATACTTTTAGAAGAACAATTTAGAGAGGGAGCGATTGGAATTTCTTTTGGATTGATATATCAACCCGGAAATTTTATGGATCAAAGAGAGATTTTAGAACTCTTAAAAGTGGTAAAAAAATACGATAAAATCGCATCTTTCCATATGAGAGATGAGGTGAATGAGATTGAAAAATCTATAGAAGAGGTTATCTATTACGGTAGAGAAACTGGGGCGAAGGTCAATATTTCTCATTTAAAAGTAATGAATAAAAAAAATTGGGGGAAGGCCCAAAAGATTATAGAGGCATTAGAGGAAGCTTTTAAGTCTGGAGTGGCAATTTCATTTGATCAGTATCCTTATGAAGCCACATGTACAAACCTTTTTGTTCTTTTGCCTCAAAGCATCTTCAATGGAGATATAGAAACATTTATTAAAGATATTCCTAGTTTTTCTGATGAAGTAATGCTTTTGATAAGAGAAAATATTGAAAAAAGAGGGGGTGGTGAAAATATCGTAATATCTAATAGTTACTTGAAGAACTCATATTTTAATGGTAGGACAATATCTGAGATTTCAAAGTATTTGAATTTAAGTGAAGAAAAAACTGTTTTATATATTCTTGAAAAATCGAGGGGAAAGGCTCAAGGCATATATTTTTCTATGGATTTAAGAGATGTAAAAGAGTTTTTTAAAAGTGATTTAGGAGTTATTGCCAGTGATGGAAACTCTTTGCCTATGGAGGATAGCTTTGAACTAGGAAACCCACATCCAAGAAATTTTGGAACATTTCCAAAGTATGTACATATGGTAAAAAATGAAATTTCGATAGAGCAAATTATAAATAGAGTAACGAAGAAACCGGCTGAATTTTTTAAGATAGAGGGGCGTGGAGAGATTAAAAATGGTAATTTTGCAGATATTACTATTTTTGATTTAGATAAAGTCAAAGATAGCTCTACTTTTCAAAACTCTTTTCAACGTCCTGTGGGGATAGAGTATGTTGTTATAAATGGAAAGGTAGTTTTAGAAGGTGAAACAGTGTTTAATATTAGGGCTGGGACAGTTTTGGTAAACTAAGTGAGTAAAAATATTGGAGGTGATATTTTTATGAATGGATTTATAAAATATTTTATATCTAGGCTTCCAGAAATTGGAATATTATTGAATCAACACATAAAGATTTCTGGAATAGCTGTACTAATTGCAACATTTATTGGAGTTCCAGTTGGAATATTAATAAAGAGCATCTAAGGCTACTTTAACTGCAGCAGGAATGTTTCAAACAATTCCTATATAGGGATAAGAAATGTTGATTATTCAAGAATCCAAGCAGCTATCGGTATGGGAATGACAAACTTTCAACTCCTATTAAAAGTTAAATTTCCAATAGCTTTAGGTGTTATAATGGGAGGAATAAGGATAGCGACAGTCTCAATAATAGGGACCATAACTTTGGCTGCTTTAATTGGTGCTGGTGGATTAGGAGAACTAATATTTAAGGGTATAGCAACAAGTAATAATTATCTTGTATTATGTGGGGCTATCCCAACTGCAATATTGGCTTTTATGGCTAATTATCTATTGGGAATTCTTGAAAAAGTTTTAGGATCGTTAGGAAATAAAAAAGAGAAGCAGAAAAATCGTAAAATTTTAGTTGGGGTTACAATTATGTTGATTTCATTTTTTTGTTTCAAGTTCAAAAATATGTGAATAAAGAGCAGTATGTTGTAATAAAAGTAGGGCATAAAACTTTTACAGAGCAACGGATATTAGGTAATATGATAGCTATATTAATTGAAAAAAATACACCATATAAGGTTAGTTTAACAGAGCTCGGGGAACAAATATAAATTTTGAAGCTATTAAAAATGGTGAAATTGATATCTACCCTGAATATACAGGGACCTCATTTTTAGCTATTTTAGGTGAAAAAGACTTGCTTTCACCAAGAGAGATATTTTTTAAAGTTAAAGATAACTATAATACTAAGTATAATTTGGATATATTAGAACCCTTAGGATTTGAGAATACATACGCATTGGCGGTAAATAAAAAGTTTTCAGAAAAATATGGAATTAATAAGATTTCTGATTTAAAGTTTTTTCCACCATATGAAGCTGTAATAACTATCTCAAATAGTTTTAAAGATGAATATGAAGATATAGAAAGAGAGCTTTCTAAATTGAGTAATATGTTCACAAATAAGGATATGCAAAGATTAAATCTTAAAGTGACAGAGGGAGTGGAGAGCGAATATAATGTTGCAAAGGATGCTTTGAAAGATAAAGGGTTGATAGAGTAGAGATTAAAAATCAAAAAGCAGAGGAATCTATAATTCTCTCTGCTTTTTGATTTTAAAAGTATTATTATTTCAGATTAAGAGTTTAAAAAAAGATTAATTTTTTCATACACAAAATTACACTCCTCTTGACAAAGATCTTCCATATTCATAAATGTATGAATCATATTATCTAAATTGAAATGTAAGACATCAACTTTTGCATCTTTTAATTTGCTAACATACTCAACTCCTTCATCTCTTAAAGGGCAATATGAAGCTGTAAAAATAAGAGTAGGTGGAATATTTTCAGTAATTTCATTAAAAATAGGTGAAGCTTTTCTTCTATCTTCATCATGTGCAAAATAGTTATTAAAATACCATAATATTTTACCTGACTCTAAAAGGTATCCTTTTCCATTTGAAACAATTGAAGGAAATGACATAGTGTAGTCGAGACTTGGGTATATCATAAACATCTTATCAACTACAACAGTGTCATCAAATTGTGCTAACATAGCAATAGAAGCTACAATCGCTCCGCCACCACTATCTCCACCAATTTTTAGACTTCTGATATAATTTATATTTCTAGAATCTAGGGTATTGTAAATATATTTGATTGAATTGTAGGCATCCACTAAACCACATGGATATGGATTTTCTGGTGAAAGCCTATATTCAACAGAGACGACAATATGATTTGTTTTAATTGCAAGTTTTCTACAAATTGGATCATAAACAGTAACACTACCAGCCATGTGCCCACCACCATGGAAGTATATAAGAACAGGTAATTTTTCGCTGGGATTTGGATTATATATTCTAACAGGAACATTATAATCAGCGTTGTATATATAGTCATCAAAAATAGTAGCTATTTCTGGAATATTACTAATAAGCCCCTTTGTTAAATTAGCTAATCCTTCTCTAGCATTAACAGGAGTTGGCTTAAATCCTTTGGCAATGAGGTTTGGAACAGTAATATTATTAAAAGTATCTAACCAATTTACTAATTCTTTTTTTAGCATACTTTATCCTCCGATATTTTTTTTAGAATTTTTCATGAAAAATGTTGTACCTATGAAGAAAGTTGCTTCTACAAAAACTATAAATATAAACGCCGAACTATCACCGAAATTATCTTTTAGGAATGCAAATGCTTGGATTATTATGATAGATATAAAATAACTTAAAGACCAGAAAATAGAGAATGTAACAGAAATTTTTCTCGGTGTTGTATCAGGTCTATTAAAAGCTAAGGTAACAAATGCAGCCATTGGTAGAAAAATAAAGAATCCTAAACTCATACCCATAAATTTAATAACAGATGTATTATATAATAACAAAAATCCGATAGCACTTAATAGCTGTAGAAAAGCTGAAATTCTTACAAAATTAAGTTTATTTTCAATTTTTTTAGCTTGGATAGTTCCAACTATAGCTCCTATGACTCCAAAATATATAACATACTTTACATTTTCAGCTCTCATAAAAGTAAATGAAACTAAATAAAATCCTAATAATCCACAATATGAAAGAGAAAAAATCCAGTTGAAACTATCTTTTAGCCCATCTACAAAAGTAAAACTATGTGCAGCATTACTTTGAGCGACTGTATCTTGATCAATAGAAGAACTTAGATAATTCCATAAAAAAACAAGAACAAGTAAAGTAAAAGATATTATTTTTATTGAAAGAGGTGGATTGCTAGAAATACTACTTGCTAAAGTAAGTGTAATAGCTAAACCGACATTGAAAGCGACAGCATTAAGTCCATTTACTATAGTTAACTCCTCTTTTGAAAAAATTTTAGCAACGATAGGATTAATCGTAACCAAAACTAGTGCTCCCCCTAGCCCCAAAGTAAATCTCACTAAAAAAATTAAAGGGAATTCATTTACAAAAGGTAATAAAATTCCTAAAAATATTAACAGAGTTGAATAAGAAAAAACTTTTCTATTTCCTAATTTTGCAATAATTCCCGCAGCTGAAAGACTTCCAATAATCTTAGCTACATTGATGGCATTTGTCATAATGGCCATTTGTGAAGCTGTAAATCCCATTTTTGCAATAAGTATATCACCAGACTTCCAACTCATTGCAAATAGTGCATAGGTAAAAAATAAAACAAATTCAACTAAATATTTCTTTGATTTACTCATTAAAACACCTCCTTTAATTTTAAACTAATCCAGTTATATTATGTAAAACAATAATAAATAAAAGTGCAGCTATTGGAATAAGAACAGTCAGTATTCCAATATCTTTGTATCCATCTTTGTGAGTTATTCCACACACCGCTAGTAAAGTGATAACAGCGCCACAATGTGGAAGAGAATCGAGTCCACCAGCAGCAATTAACATTGTTCTATGAATAACTTCAGGATTTAGACCCATTTCTAAAAATGGTTTGGCTAAAGCTTCTAGAGCAATACCAGTTCCTCCAGAAGATCCAGCCATTAAACTCGTAGATATAGCAACTTTGTATAATCCTGGAATATTTAGAGCCAATACTTCCTCTTTTATAAGTTCAAAAGCTAAAGTAGCTTTAACTACTCCACCAAACCCAACTATAACAGCTGTATTAAAAATTGGACTTAGAGAACTTTCAGCACCTCTTTCTAACAGTGAAAGTGGCGATTTTATTTGTTTTTTAAATAAGATTAAAGATAGAATAATAGCGAGCATAAGAGCTATTGTTACAGGCCAGTTTCCATCAAGCCCACCGTATTGCTTAAATTTATCTATAAAACTTTCACTTTTAAATAGTATATTTATAACAAGCCAGTTAACTATAAATATAACAATTATTGGAAGCGTAGAGATAAAAGGATGAGGGATAGAAGTTGAATCAAAATCTTGAACTTTATCATCATAGTTACCGTACCCTTCACCTTTGGCTTTAGCTTTTTTAGAACTAAATTCTAGCCAAAGAACTCCACAAACCAAAATGATTAGTGCTGCAATAGTACCTAGAATAGGTGCTGCATAAATATTTGTTGACAGATAATTTGTAGGCATTGAATTTAAGTACTGTGGTGATCCTGGTAAGGCAGTCATAGTGAAAGTAAATGCTCCTAATGCAATTGCAGCTGGCATAAGTTTTTTAGGGATATTGGCTTCTTGAAAAAGAGCAACAGCTAAAGGATATACGGCAAAAACAACCACAAAAAGAGAAACTCCACCATATGTAAGAAGAGAAGTTGCTAGTACAACAGCTAGAATAGCTCTATTTTTTCCTAATTTTTTAGAAATAAAGTGTGAGATAGACTTAGCAGCTCCACTATCTCCCATAATTTTACCGAAGATAGCACCACCTAGGAATATAGGAAAATAGGCTCCTATGTACGACGCTGTAACCTTCATAAATGGACCAGTTAAAGCATATAAAGCGGGTAAATCACCTGTGAAATAAGCTAGTCCCATAGATAAAAGTGGGGCTAAAATTAAAATAGAAATGCCTTTAAATGAGAAAAAAATTAAAATAACGATAGAAAAAACTAATGAGAATATACCTAACAATTAAATCACCTCATAAAATTAGTCTTATTGAGAATTGGTTCTTTTAAAAATTCACTTACAAACTGATATTACCTATCTTTATTCTAAAAGTCAACAGTTTTTTTGAAATAAATACAAATTTCAAAAAAATATTGACATTTTAATGTGTATATGGTTTATATAAAAGTGAGAATCAATTCGAAAAAACTAAAAAAAGAGGTGTTTTTATGGAATTTATTAGTGCTAAAGAAGTTGCTAAAAAGATAAAGAATAACTCAGTTGTAGCTACAGGAGGATTTGTAGGGATTGGTGTGGCAGAAGAGATTTTGACAGAAATAGAGAACTATTATTTAGAAAACAAACGACCAACTAATTTAACTTTGATTTATGCTGCTGGTCAAGGAGATGGAAAAGATAAAGGATTAAATCATCTAGCTCATGAAGGAATGGTAAGTAAAGTTATTGGAGGACATTGGGGATTAGCTCCCAAACTGGGAACTCTAGCTTTAGAAAATAAAATTCAAGGATATAATTTACCTCAAGGAGTGATTTCTCATATGTTTAGAGATATAGCTTCTGGTAAAAAGGGAACGATTTCAAAAATAGGCATCGGGACATTTGTTGATCCACAGTTACAAGGGGGAAAAGTTAATGAAGTAACTACAGAGGAGATAGTTAAAGATATTTCTATAGAAGGTGAAAGATATCTTTATTTTAAAGCACCTTCGAAGATAGATTTTGCAATTTTAAGAGGGACCTTGTCTGATGAGGATGGAAATATATCTTTGGAAAAAGAAGCGTTAACATTAGAAAGTTTAGCACTGGCTATGGCTACGAGAAATAGTGGTGGAAAAATAGCTGTACAAGTTGAAAAAAAAGTAAAAAATGGAAGTATTAACCCTAAATTGGTTGGAATACCGAGCATATTTGTGGATTATGTAGTTGTATGCTCTGATGCAAAATATCATCATCAAACTTTTGGAACAGAGTATGATGAAACTTTTGTAAACAGTAGCATTTTAGTAAATGATTTGAAGAAAAAATCAGCATTAGATGAAAGAAAGATAATTGCCAGAAGATGTGCAATGTTTTTGTCAAAAGATGATAAAATATTAAACTATGGAATAGGTATGCCTGAAGGAATTGCAGAGGTTTTAAAAGATGGAAATCAAGAACACTTATTTACTCCGACAGTCGAACCGGGTGCAATTGGCGGAACTCCAGCTGGAGGATTAAGTTTTGGAGCTAGTGTAACCCCACAAGCCATAATAGATCAACCGTATCAATTTGATTTTTATGATGGTGGAGGATTAGATGTAGCATTTTTAGGGTTAGCTCAATGTGATTCTAGTGGAGATATAAATGTTTCTAAATTTGGACCGAAAATAGCTGGTTGTGGAGGTTTTATAAACATTTCTCAGAATGCTAAAAAGGTGGTTTTTTGTGGAACATTTACTGCTGGGGGACTAGAAATAGAAATAAAAGATGATCAGATTAAAATAATAACTGAAGGGAAAAATAAGAAGTTTATAAAAAAGGTTGAGCAAATAACGTTTAGTTCAAAAACAGCTAATTTGAATAATCAACCAGTTTATTACGTTACAGAAAGGGCAGTTTTTAAATTGAGTAAAGATGGACTGGAACTGATAGAGATTGCTCCTGGAATTGATTTAGAAAAAGATGTTCTTAAAAATATGGAGTTTAAACCAATCATATCGCCTGAACTTAAATTAATGGATAAGAGAATATTTGAAGATGATTTTAAATTAAAGTTGTGAAAATAGGGAAGAAATTCCCTATTTTTAATTGAATTGTTTCTTTGAATGAAGTAGAATATATAAGTGAATTAAGTTATATTGTTGAAGGAGAAGTAATGAGTACAAAGGAAAAAATTATCGAAGCAGCAATTGAATTATTTTATGAAATTCCATATGGGGAAGTTTCTTTACTTCAAATAAGCAAAAATGCTCAAGTTTCAAATGGGATAATATATAAATATTTTAGAAATAAAGAGGAGTTATTTCAGCATCTATTGGAAATAGTTTCTGAAAGAGTTGAAAAAAAATTGGAAAATATTTTGGATGGTACAAGAGAAGAAAAGTTAAAAAATTATATTCGTCTCAATGTTGAAATGACTCAAGAAGAAAAAAAGCTTATTAAAATATTTAGAGAAGGTCAATATAAGTTTATACAGTATGAGAAACGCATAAAGAGAGCATATTTAAAAAAGTTAGAGGAGATATTTGAGAGAAAATTAGATGAATTTGAAATAATTTATATATTGGGTTCTATTAGATTCATCAATATAAGTTATAATTCGAGAGGTATGAAATATGATATTGATTTTTTAGTAAAAATAATTTTTAATGGTTTTACAGAGAGCTATATTGAGAATTTAGATGAGATTTATAATGCGAATATTTATAAAAGAATTATATTAAATTCAGATAATTTTAAGCATAAATTTTTAGAAAAAGGGGAAAAATTATTTGGATTGAATGAATATCATGATGTAAAAAT
>Trix_p1__coassemble_1467_pt1 | contig 18298 bp, 18 predicted proteins | sample Trix_p1__metabat2_low_PE_021 | metagenome-assembled genome bin Trix_p1 | reverse complement strand
GAAAAAAATATTGAATATTTAAAAAAATCTCATAAAAATGCGTGTGAGATATCAAGAAAATATTTTTGGAAAGAGATTAAATGCGTTGAAAATAATAGACTAAAATCAATAGAAGAAATTTCAGAAGAGATTTTTAAATTAGTGAATGAAATTTTATAACAGGAGGAAAGATGGATATAGTAATAGCTCTATTGTTACTAGGGTTAATAATTTTTATACATGAGTTGGGACATTTTTTAGCAGCACGATTTTTTGAGATGCCCGTTTCTGAGTTTGCGATAGGAATGGGACCAGAGTTATACTCCTATTATACTGGAAATACTTTGTATTCTATTAGAATAATACCTATAGGTGGATTTGTTAATATTGATGGTATGGAAGTTGGAAGCAAAGTAGAGAATGGTTTTAATAGTAAACCACCATTCGAAAGGTTTGTTGTTTTATTTGCTGGAGTATTTATGAACTTTATGTTGGCTTTAGTAGTGATTTTAGGAATAACATTTGCCGCTGGTAAAGCTATTCAAAATACAAATCCAATAGTAGGAAATATAATAAATAGTGCTAAAGCTTCAACTATTTTAAAGAAAAATGATGTTATAAAAGAGATTGATGGGACAAAAATAACTACTTGGTCTGAAATAGGAGAAACGATAGCGAAAGATTCTAAAAATAGAGAATCTTTAGATGTAGTTATAGAAAGAGAGGGGAAAATATTGGATGTAGTAGTCCCATTAACTAAAGTAAGTGAAGAAAAACCAGCAATAATAGGGATAGTTCCTGAATATAAATTCGAAAGATATAGTTTTGGAGAGGGAATAAAACAATCTTTTAAAACATTTATAGGGGTATTTGAAGATACTTTAAGTGGAGTTAAAATGCTTATTACAGGAAAAGTAAAAGCAAAAGATATCAGTGGTCCGGTTGGAATAGTTAAAGTTGTAGGAGATGCAAGTAAAAGTGGAAGTTCAGGAATTTTAATCTGGTTATTAGCAATATTGTCAATAAATGTGGGAATATTTAATCTATTACCTTTCCCAGCATTAGATGGTGGAAGAATTATATTTGTTATTTTAGAATTAGTTGGAATAAAGGTTGATAAAAAACTTGAAGAGAGAGTTCATACAGTAGGTATGATAACATTGTTTGGATTGATAATATTTGCAACAGCTAACGACATATTTAATATTTTTAAATTTTAAAAAATAAGGACGTGATAGTGTGACAAAAAGAGATCGTATAAAGAGAACAGCAACTATTTTATTTGCAGCTAATGGAATTAGAAATACAAAAATAGAGGATATAGCTAACGTTCTAGGAATGGCAAAAGGGGGCTTCTATTATTACTTTAAAAGCAAAGAGGAGTTATTATTAGAAATAATGGATAACTCAGTTATAAGTAGAAGAGAGTTTTTAAAGGAAGTTGGAGATTTAGAAATTCCATTTGAAGAAAAATTAAAAATGATTGTCAGAAGGAGATTAACCTTAAAAGATGATAGATATAATTTGTTTTTATTTGCAAAAATCTATGAAAATGGAGAAATAAATCTGACATATGATGAATATATGAAAAGAGATGTTATATTCAGTGAATTTTTAAATAATAATAAAGAGCATATAAAAGAGGAATATAGGAGTGAAATAGAAAAAATTAGAACAATGTTGAGCTCTTCATTGACGACATTATTGTTGTACTTAATAACTAAAACGGGAATAGATGTAGTAGATGAGGATAGTTATAAAAGAATGGTCGAAAAGTATGCAACTATTGACATAACTAGAGAAATAGAAATTTTTTATAACCTATTTTTAAAGTCTATGTTAAATTAACTTACACAAAAAGCATACAGTGGTGTAGAAAATCTAACAAAATAAAAAGGAAAAGATAAAAAAAAATAGAATTAATGTTTAGAGTGAAACTGTTTGGAATAATCTAGAACAGAAAATTTAAAAAAGTCTTGAAAAATAACAAGATATCAATTATAATACAGTATTAACGAAAATAGAAGCTAGGAGGAAAAAAGATGAAAAAATCAATATTAGTAGTTTCAGAAAGAAAAGAAACATTAAAACAAGTAAGAAAAGCTTTATCAGAAGTTTATGAAATAATAACGTTTAATAACTTATTAGATGCTTTAGATATGTTGAGAGAGAGTGACTTTGACGTTGTTCTATTAGATGAGTATTTAACATGGTTTAATTTTTCAGAGGCTAAGAGAAAGCTGAATGGAATAGGAAAAGATTTTGTAGTAATAGGTTTACTTGATGAGGAGAATGAAACTTTAATTCAAGAAATGAAGGAAGCGGATATCTATAACTATCTATTAAAACCAGTGGATGTTAAAGAAATGAATAGAATAATGATTCCAGCCTTAAGAAGCTTGGAGATTGTAAAAGAAAAAAGAAAGCTGGAAGAAAAACTTTCAGATACAGAGGACGAAAATGAAATAATTGGACAATCAGCTAGAATCAAAGAGGTAAAAAATTTAATTGATAAAGTAGCAGAGAGTGATTTAACTGTTTTAATAACAGGAGAAAATGGAGTAGGAAAAGAGCTAATTGCTAAAGAGATATTCAAAAAGAGTGATAGAAGAAAAGAAAATTATATCACAATTTCATGTGCTTCTTTACCAGAAGATTTAATAGAAAGAGAATTATTTGGTTATGAAAGAGGAGCATTTTTAGGAGCGACGACTAGTAAAAAAGGAATTTTAGAAGAAGCAGATGGTGGAACAGTATTCCTTGATGAAATATCAGCAATGGATTTAAAAGCACAATCAAAAGTTCTTAGAGTTATAGAGTACGGAGAGTTTAGAAGAGTTGGTGGAAATAAATCAAGAAGAGTAGATGTTAGATTTATTGTATCTACTAACAAGGACTTAAAAGAGGAAACAGAAAAGGGAAAATTTAGAAAAGATTTATATCATAGACTAACAGCTTTCCCAATTGAAGTTGCCCCTTTGAGGGATAGAAAAGACGATATTCCAATGTTAGCAAATTATTTCCTGAATAAAATTGTAAAAGATTTAAGAAGAGAGATACCGGTTATTTCAGGAGACGCTATGAAGTATTTAATGGAGTATTCATATCCTGGTAATATAAGAGAGTTAAAAAATATGATAGAAAGAATGGTAATTTTATGTAATAATAGAAATATTGATGTAGAAGATTTACCATTGGAAATAAAGATGAAATCTGATACAGTTGAAAACAAAACTGTTATTGGAGTAGGACCTTTAAAAAATATATTAGAACAAGAGATATATGCTTTAGACGAAGTTGAAAAAGTAGTAATTGCAATGGCGTTGCAAAAGACAAGATGGAACAAGCAAGAAACATCTAAACTTTTAGGAATTGGAAGAACAACTCTTTACGAGAAAATCAGAAAATATGGATTGGATACAAAATAATATTTACAAAATTCTTCGGAGGGATAAAAAATGGCAATTAGAAAATTTAGAAAAAATATGAAGCCAGTTATCTGGGTAATAACAATACTCTTTTTTATAAGTTTGATAGCGGGATATGCTATGTCATTTAGAAATAGTTCTGCAAATACACAACTAGCTTTTAAACTAAATGGAAAAAAAGTAACAATGGCAGAAGCACATAGATCTATGGCTATAATGTCTGAAAATTATAAAAGATATTTGGGAAGTAATATAGACCCAGAGCTGATGAATACAATTGCTTTTAATGAATTAATCAACAGAAATCTTTTATTGGAGATGGCAGATAAATTAAAGATAAAAGTTTCAGGAGCTGAAGTAAATGCTCAGATGAATCAAATAAAAGCGGCGTTTCCAGATAAAGAGCAATTTAAAAGTGCACTTCTAAGCCAAGGATACACCACAAAAACTTTAGAAAATGAAATTAGAGAAAATTTAATATTACAAAAAACATCAGAAGCTATAGCTCAAGGAGTTCAAGTTACGCCTAAAGAGATTGATGAATATTATGCTGATTACAAGTATACAATGTTTCAAGGGAAACCATTGGAAGATGTGAAAGCTCAAATAGAACAAGCCCTAAAATTGCAAAAGGGTGCAGAAACATACGCTAAGGATATGTCTGAAGCTAGGGCAAAAATGAAATTAGTAGATTTGGATAAGAACTTTGATGCTTACGTAGAGAAAGAAGAGTTCGAGTTTGATGGTGTTAAAGTAAGTAATGTTGAGTTTGATAAAAGAGTTTTAAATAGTTTAGCCATGACTAAAGGTAATTTAGAACAAGCGAAAGAACTAGCAAAATCATCAATTGAATCAGAAATAAAATTATTAAAAGCTTCTGAAGCTAGAGGAATAAAAGTTGATTCTGCTTTACCTCTAGATTTACAAGTTGCTAATGCTGTAAAAGAGCTGTATGGAAAATTAAAATCAGAAGTGAAGTATACTCAAAGTGATTTAAAAGAGTTTTTTGAAGAGAATCAATTAAATTATGACACTTTAGAGAGTGCTGATGCAAATATAGCTATTTTAAAGGTTCAACCAACAGAAAGTGATGAACAAAAAGCAAAAACAAAGGCAGAGGATCTTTTAAAGAAAGTAAATAAAAGTAATTTTGCAGAGATGGCTAAAAACTTCTCAGATGGTCCTAGTGGACCTGCAGGTGGATCTTTAGGGACTTTTAAAAAAGGAGATATGGTAAAGCCTTTTGAAGATGCAGTTTTTGCAGGAGTTCCAGGAGAGGTTTATCCAGAAGTTGTTAAAACACAATTTGGATACCACATAATTTTTGTTCAAGAAAAAGATGAGAAAGCGGGAACAGTGACTGCAAGTCATATTTTAATAATTCCAGAGCCATCAGAAGAGACAGTGGATTCAAAAACTGATCAAATTTCACAAATTGTTAAAGATTTGACTGATAAAACAATAACTTTTGAAGATTTAAAAAATGATAAAGATATAGTTTTCTCTGAAAAAATAGATGGCATAACAAAAGAGGGATATATTCCAGGATTAGGATACAATGAGGAGTTAGCAAAAGCTATTTATGATTCAAAAGTTGGAGGTGTTGGGTTCATCAAAGACCAAAAAGACTTTATAATATATAAAAAAGATTCTCAAACTGAGGAGAAAAAAGCCAATTTCCAAGAATTTGAAAATCAAATAAAAATAGATTATATCAATACAAAAGCTCAAGAAGCTCTAAAAGAGATTGAATTGAGTACACAAAATACAGAAAAGTAGAAAATGAGAAGGATTTTTTAAATCCTTCTTTTTAATTTAAAAAAAAATTGCATATTTACTAAAAATATAATATAATTTAGGATAGAGCGGTTTGCTCTTAAATATTTTTTACTTAAAAAATCTAAGAGATTAGGAGAATATTGATGAAATATAAATCAGAAGATATTGATTTATTGTTACAACAATTACATATTGAAGAGGTTGTAGGAGAGTTTGTTGATTTAAAAAAAACAGGAGCTAATTTCAAAGGCTTATGTCCTTTTCATCAAGACAATAATCCATCATTTGTAGTAAGCCCAAACAAAAATATTTGTAAATGTTTTGTGTGTGGTGCTGGTGGAAATCCTATAAAATTCTATTCAGAGTATAAAAAAATATCTTTTGTTGAAGCAGTGGAGGAGTTGGCAAGTAAATATAATATTCCAATAAAAAAAGTAGGAAATAGCAAGAATAATGAAAACAAAGAGTATTATGAAATTATGGAAGAGGCTTATACCTACTATAAAGAGGAGATATTTAAAAATACAGCTCGTGATGCTTTAGAATATCTATCTAAAAGAAAAATAAATCCAAAATTAATAAAAGAGAATGGAATAGGATATGCTCCTAGTGATTGGACAGGACTTTATGACTATCTTATAAATAAAGGATTTGAAAAAAAGAAGATATTCGATTTAGGGTTAGCTAAGGAAAATGAAAAGGGAATATATGATGCTTTTAGAAATAGAATTATTTTTCCTATATATTCAGTTTCAGGCAAGATTATAGCTTTTGGAGGTAGATCTTTAGAGGATAGTAAAGATATTCCAAAATATATAAATTCACAAGAGACTCCTATTTTCTCAAAAGGAAAAAATTTATATGGTTTTATTCAAAAGGGTAGTAATATTAAGAAAAAAAATTATTCCATTTTAATGGAAGGGTATATGGATGTATTATCGGCTCATTCATATGGATTTGATGTAGCTCTAGCTCCGCTAGGGACTGCTTTAACTGAAGAACAAGCATTTTTATTAAAAAAATATACTAATAATGTTATCCTTTCTTTTGATATGGATGAGGCAGGACAAAAAGCCACTGAGAGGTCTATATTTATTTTAAAATCAGCAGGATTTAACATTAGAGTATTGTTGTATAAAGACGCAAAAGATCCAGATGATTACTTAAAAAAATATGGAAAGGAAGCATTTCTAAAAGTGGTAAAAGACTCTTTAGAGGCTTTTGATTACCTATATTTGCGATATTCTTCTGAATACAGTTTAGAAGACCATATGTCAAAACAAAATTTTATAAATAGATTTAAGGAATTCTTTCAATGTTTAGAAAATGATCTAGAAAAAAGTTTGTATATTGATAAACTAAGTAAATCATTAAATATTGAATCAGATATATTAAAATCTATCTTAATAATAAATAATAAAAAAAGAATAAAAAATACTTATGAAAAAAAAGAGGAAAGTAAGAATTTAGACGAAAAAGGACTATGTAATCTAGAGAAATTAACGTTAGCTTTAATTCTTTCTCAAAATGAATACCTTGAAGATTTTAAAGATAAGGATATTAATAGTAGTTTAGGAAAAAAGATATTTCAATATCTAGAGTTCTTAAAAGAAAATCAGGAAAAGAGTTCGAATATAACAAAAGATATAATACTAACAGGAAATTTGAGTTCGGATGAAGAGAAAGAGCTAGTAAAAATATCACTACTTTCAATAGATGACTATTCAAATAAATTGGATATAGAAAAAGGATTTCAGATTATTTTTACGTCATGGTTTATTCTAGAGTTAAAAGAGGCACTAAAAGAAAGAAGCAATTTATTAAAACATATTAAACTGAAGAAGATAGAGGATAAATTGAAACAACATATTGAGTTCAATGACCTTCGTGCATTGTATGAGGAGTTTAAAGATATCAATGCTTAAAATTTTGAGAGATAATTTTATTCAATAGAGGAGGCTTCAACTAATGAAGGAGTTTATAAAAAATGAAAAGGTTTTAGCTTTATTAAGAAAGGCAATGGAAAGTAAAGTAATAAGCTATGAAGAGATTAATAGCCAATTGAGTTCAGATTTTCCACCTGAAAGAATAGAGTTTTTAATAAATGGAATGACAGAACAGGGAATAAAAATTATTTCCCAAGAGGAGATAAAAAAACAGGAAAATATTAAGAGAAAAGACGAAGATAAAAAAGATATAAAAAAAGTTATAACTCCACTAGTAAAAAGACCTGTTGTTGAATTAGATGAAGAGGATGATGAAGAGGAAAAAAGCACTGAATATTCAGATGATTTTGATTTTAATCCAGATGATATTGAAGAGGTAAGCGAAGACGATTTAGTAAATGATGATTTATTTAGTATAACTGGAGAGATGGAAGTAGATGAGCCTATAAAGATGTATTTAAGAGAGATTGGGCAAATTCCATTGTTGACTCATGAAGAGGAGTTGGGATATGCAAAAGCAGCTTTGGAAGGAGATGAATACTCTCAACAACAACTTATTGAAGCAAACCTTAGATTAGTTGTAAGTATAGCTAAAAAACATACAAATAGAGGATTAAAACTGTTAGACTTAATTCAAGAGGGAAATATCGGACTTATGAAAGCGGTTGAAAAATTTGAGTATAGTAAAGGATATAAATTTTCGACTTATGCAACTTGGTGGATAAGACAAGCTATTACAAGAGCGATAGCTGATCAAGGAAGAACAATTCGTATACCAGTTCACATGATAGAAACAATTAATAAGATTAAAAAAGAAGCTAGAATATACCTTCAAGAGACTGGAAAAGATGCTACTCCAGAAGTTTTAGCTGATAGGTTAGGAATGGAAGTTGAAAAAATAAAAAGTATTCAAGAGATGAACCAAGATCCTATATCTTTAGAAACTCCAGTTGGAAGTGAAGAGGATAGCGAATTAGGAGATTTCGTAGAAGATAATAAAATGCAAAATCCATATGAACTGACAAATAGAACCTTACTTAGAGAGCAACTAAATGACGTTCTAAAAACTTTAAGTAGTAGAGAAGAGCAGGTATTAATCTTTAGATATGGATTAAATGATGGTGCCCCAAAAACTTTGGAAGAAGTTGGAAAAATATTTAAAGTGACAAGAGAAAGAATCAGACAGATAGAAGTTAAAGCGCTTAGAAAATTAAGACATCCAAGTAGAAGAAAGAAACTGGAGGATTTTAAAGTATAAAAATATGGGGGAGAGTTGTATCCCCCATTTTATTATTAAAAGAGAAAAAAGGGGAAGATATGAAAGCGAGAGTATTTGAAAAAGAGATATTAGAAAATTGTGTTGATGATAAAAAGTTTGTAAAATTTTTAAAAGAGAATCCAAATTTAAAATTAAAATTTGAAAGTGTGGATATAAGAAAAGAGGAGAGAATAGAGGAAAATAGCTATGTTATTGAGGGAATTGTTGGAGAATATTTGGAAGAAATATCTTCCATCCAGCCACTTTCAAAAGAAGAATTAAAAGCAGTTTTAGAAACTTTGGACGAAGAAGAAAGTACACATAGATTGATAGAAAGCAACCTAAGAGAGGTGGCAAATATAGCGTTTGACTATTTGATAGCCGGAGTTGATTATCTAGATTTAATTCAAGAGGGAAATATAGGAATAATAAAAGCTTTGGAGGAGTATAGATCTTCTAATGGTGAGATATTGGAATACATTAAGTTGTGGATTAGAAGAGAAATGTTATTATTTGTTGATGAAAAGGTAGAAAACGAAAAACATATGTATAAAGGATATTTTTCTAAAAGAAAAGAGGAGCTAATAGAGCATGAAATTGTATCGGAACTAGAGGAGGAAGATATTGAAGAGATACCTTTAGAAGAAAAATCTGAAATAATTGAAGAGAAAATAAATGAAGTTGAAAAATTTGACTATAATTCAGTTCCAAAGAAAATGTCATATTTGGAAGAGGAGATTTTAAAGAGGTATTACGGGCTGATTGGAGATAAAAGAGAGTCTTTATTTGAAATTGAAAATGCTTTAGACTTAAAAAGAGGAGAGGGAGAGAGGCTATTTGAAGAGGCATTGACAAAAATATCTTTGGGAGGAGGAAGAAGTTTAAAGATATGAAGTTAAGTAAAATTATAACTTTTTTAGAAGAGAAATTTCCTATTTCTTTAGCTGAGGATTGGGATAATGTGGGGTTACTGGTAGGAAGTAGAGATTCAAAAGTGAGAGGAGTTCTTTTGTCATTAGATTTAACAGATAGTGTTATTGACAAAGCGATTGAAGTGGGTGCTAATCTAATTATAACTCACCATCCAATAATTTTTGCACCTTTAAAAAAGATAAATAGTGATACTTTAGTAGGGCGAAAAATTATAAGATTAATAGAGAGTGGAATTTCGGTGTATTCAATGCATACTAACTTAGATTCAGGAAAATCAGGATTAAATGATTTTTTAGGAGAAAATATACTGGGACTAAGAAATGGAAAAATACTTGATCCAATGGAAAGTAATGGTAGGGAGTATGGAATAGGAAGGATTTATAAAATAGAAGAGGGAGTGAGCATTGAAGATTTATCGATTTTATTGAAAGAAAAGTTAAATTTGAAAAGTATAAGCATAGTGAGAGCAAAAGAGGAAAGAGGGATAAAAAAGATAGCTTTGGTCAGCGGAGCAGGAGCTTCTTATTGGAAAAAAGCTAAAAAATTGGGGGCACAAGTTCTAATTACAGGGGATGTAAAATATCATGAAGCTGTAGATGCAAAAGAAGAAAATTTTAATTTGATTGATATAGGGCATTTTGAAAGTGAGTGGATATTTTCGAATTTATTAGAAAATTTACTGAAAAAAGAGTTTGAAATATCTATTTCAACATATAATGATGGTCCAGTTTTTGAAAAAATGTAAGGAGAACATGGAATGCTAAAAAAAGTTACGATAGGTTTATTAATATTTTCTACTTTAGTTCTTGGAAAAATAAACGACTATAGAAATGTTTTTTCAGAGGATGAAAAGTCAAAAATATCAGTAGTTCTAGAGAGTTTTCAAGAGAAAACAGGCAATAAACTTTATTTAAACACTCTGGAAGAAAATGAAGGTTTTGAAGCAGCTGAGCAGGAAAAAACGGTTATTGTAAATTTAATAAAAAATAATGAAAACGAAATTTTAAAAATACAGTTGAAAATTTCTCAGGATTTAGCACCTGAAGATATGGCGTCTGATTTATCTCTATTGTTGAAAAATGTAGAGGAATATACGAGCGAAAAAAATGAGTCTCTTATAGCTATAAATTTAGTTGAGGGATTACAGGAGATTTTTGTAGTGAACTTTGATTCTCAAGAAAATATTAAAGGATTTGACCGGATGACAGTAAAAGCCAAGATATTTTTAGGAATTTTATTGACATTTTTGGTATTATCTATTAGAATGGTACAGGTAAAAAGAAAAAAGAGAAAATATAAGTTAAAAAGTGATAGGTATTAGAGTTAATCGCTTGTGTAAGCAAGAGGAAAGTCCGGGCTCCACAGAGCAAAAGGGTAGCTAACGGCTACTAAAGGAAACTTTAAGGAAAGTGCCACAGAAAATAGACCGCTATGTATATAGTAAGGGTGAAAAGGTGGTGTAAGAGACCACCAGTTTTTTAGGAGACTAAAGAAGCTAGGTAAACCCCCTTTGGAGCAAGACTAAATAGGAGAGAATAGGGGTTGCTCGTCCTCTCTCAGGGTAAGTTGCTTGAAGCTATAAGCAATTATAGCTCTAGATAAATGATTGACAAATACAAAACCCGGCTTATTTAATGCCTATCAATAATAAACAACTGAGTCAAGAAATTTCGTATAAATTCCTTGACTTTATTTTTTACATAAAATATTATTGGGAGAATTGTTATGAAAAAGATAAGAATAGTAATGGGAGTAATATTATTAGCACTGGTAGGGTGTACCCCTCTAGAAAAAAAGATGAGTGATGAAGATAGAATCTTATTGCCATCAATTCCAAAAAAAGCTTATGATGTAAGTATTTCAACTATGTCAGAGGGGGAATTTATCCCTCAGACAGATATAATTCATACAGGTCAAAATGTAGCTTTAGCGGATAGCGGAATAACAGAGATTACTTTAAATGGAATAGATCAGGTAAATATAGCAAACAAACAAGTGCGGAATAAATTGGCGTATAATGGAAATTCAACAGTTCCATTTACTGGAACATTTGCGGCGGTAGTGGGTGTTCATAAACATTATACAGAGGAGTACAAAGATGGAAAGCTAAATGGATATAAGGTTTGGTACTCTGAGGCTGGAAGAGTTGGGATGAAAGAGCCTTATACAAATGGATTGAAAAATGGAGTACAAGAGACATATTATAGAAATACAGGAAACATTCGTTCAAGAGTGACATATTCAGATGGGAAAATATCAGGACCAACGATATGGTATGATAACAAAGGAAAAATATTGCACCAAGAGGATTTTAAAGGTGGAAATGGAGAATGGATCGCATATTGGGACAATGAAAAAATTAGAGAGAAGGGGAGACTGGTTGGAGGGCTCCAAAATGGTGAGTGGAGAAGTTACACTTCAAAAGGTGAGTTAGAAAAAATTACAAATTATAGGAACGGCTCTCCGTTATCACAGGAGTGGCTAAAATAAATTAATTGACAAAGTACATAAAAAATGATAGAATGAACAGTAGATTAAGCTTGGATAAGGTCGTCAGCAACCGAATCTAGCGATCTTTATACTTTTGGAGGTGTTAGAATGTACGCAGTTATAAAAACTGGAGGAAAACAGTACAAAGTTGCAGTAGGTGAAGTATTAAGAGTTGAAAAACTAAATGCTGAGGTTAACACAACTGTAGAATTAACAGAGGTTCTTTTAGTATCAAACAATGGAGAGATTAAAGTTGGAACTCCTGTTGTTGAGGGTGCTAAAGTAGTTGCAGAGGTTGTTGCTCAAGGTAAAGGAGCTAAAGTTGTTAACTTCAAATACAAGCCAAAGACTGGATATCACAGAAAGAAAGGTCATAGACAACTTTTCACTGAGATTAAAGTTACTGCAATCAATGCATAATTAGTTTATGACAAAGATTGAAATATTAAAAAAAAATGGTAAAGTAGTTAGATACAGAGCCAATGGTCATGCTGAATACGCTGAATACGGGCAAGATATTGTTTGTGCTGCAGTTTCCATGGCAATGCAATTTCCGTTAGGAGGATTGCAAGAAGTTTTGGATATTACACCAAAATTTGAAATTGACTCCGATGGGTACTTAGACGTTGATATGAGGGGAATGGATTTTTCTAATAAGGAAAAAGAGGTTCATGTATTATTAGATACAATGGTATTGATGTTGAAAGAACTATCTAAGGGTTATCCTAAACACATAAAGCTTGTAGAGAAGGAGGAAATTTAGATGCTATTTACATTAAATATACAATTATTTGCGAAGAAAAAAGGACAAGGTTCTGTTAAGAACGGAAGAGATTCTAATCCAAATTACCTTGGAGTTAAGAAGTATGATGGAGAAGTTGTAAAAGCTGGAAACATCATTGTTAGACAAAGAGGAAATAAGTTCCATGCTGGAAACAACATGGGATGTGGAAAAGATCACACTCTATTCGCATTAATCGATGGATACGTAAAGTTCGAGAGATTAGGAAGAGACAAGAAGCAAGTTTCAGTTTATGCTGAGAAAGCTAACTAAGATTTTAAAAGGAGAGATTATGAATCTCTCCTTTTTTTCATATACTTAAAATTAGAAAATTACTTTTTACTAAAGATTCCTAAGATTCCTCCGGATATTAAAAGAGCAATATCTTTTAGTAGAGACGCTAGATTAAAATGACCAGAATATGCTAGATATTTGGATTCCCACTGAGGAGCAAATTTATCTTTAAATTGTTTTAAGCCTTCAAAATTATAGAAGTTACCGCCGTGATTGAATAAAAATACACTAAGTTTATTCCATAGAGGTGCTAATTCACCACCATATATTCCAGCAAGTGGTGCCATTCCCAAACTAAAACGTTCATATTCATTTTCTTTTGACCAGTTTATTATTTTTATGAATAAATATTCCATAGTCCCAGATGGTGCAGATTCAACATACCTCATTAAATCGATAGCAACTTCACTTTTATTGTCAGTGCTGAGTAAATTGGAAAAAGCAATCAATTCGTTATTTTCATCATATAGAAGTGCTATTTTAAAATTTTTGAGGTAATCTAGATTGAAGCTACCTAGAGAAAATTCTTTCTCCTTAGCTTTTTTATTTTTTAGCCAACTGTTGGAAACCTCTTCTAAAGGAGATTCAATCCCTTCAATAGAATCAACAACTTTGAAAGTAAAATTCATTTTTTCAAATTTATTGAAAGTATATCTAATTTTTTTGTACAGAGGTGTAGAGATATCGTAGTTTTTTAAATTGACAATAGCCTCTTCTCCTATTTTAATTATTTTAAGACCTAACTCTAAATATTCGGAAAGGTGTTCTTTAGAAATTTCATAGAAGGCTATATTTTTTCCACTTTGTTTTCCAATTCTATAAAAATCTTGTATAATTTCACGAAAATATTCTTTATCACCAATAGGATCACCCATAGATATAAGGTTACTATTTGTATTTCCATACATGATGAAAGAGTTTTTTCCTCTGTCAAAAAGAATTGATTTATCAGGTAGTAAAGCTAGAGAAGCATAGCTATTATCACTTGATTTAATTATTTTTTTTATTTCATTTAAAACCTTTGAACTTGGTATTTTTTCTACGCTTAAGACAGTGTTAAAAAAATTAAAAACTAAAAAGATACAAAATATAGAGAGTGATATAAAGCTATTTCTTAAGAAGATAGTATAGTGCTTATTTAAAACTAAATGCCACCAAACTTCTTTTTTATATTCAACAGTTTTAAAGGAATAAAAACCAAAAAATATACTCAGTAGAATGACCAGTAAAGTAAAGAGAACCCATTTTAGAGATAATTTATCTTTTAGAATTGAAGATTTTCTGTAAAAACGATCTTTGGATGGAATTAATAAAATTAAAATAAAACTGAAAAAAGCTGCCTCCAAATAGTTGAAGCCCTTAAAAAAACTAAAAAATATGGCAAAAATAAAAGCGACAATAGATAGATAATAGGCACTATCTAATCTTCTGTAGATTCCATACGCAAGTATAAGAAGAAAAGTTCCTATTACATTGGATGAAAGGTGAGATAAGGTTATAATATCCCCCGGTAAAACAGAGTAGACAAATTTGATGTATCTTACATCAAATTTTGATGAGTTTGAAAATATAATAAGGGTTCCAGATAAAAAAATCAAAATACTCAAAATAGTTGGAAAAATTCTTTTTAAAATGAAATGTAATTCTTTCATAGATATAAAGTCCCCTCCTTAATAAGCAAAAGGTGAGCCAATTAGCTCACCCGAAATTTTAGATTAATCATTAAGCTTAAGAACAGATACGAATGCTTCTTGAGGAATTTCCACATTTCCTATTTGTTTCATTCTTTTCTTTCCCTCTTTTTGCTTCTCTAAAAGTTTTTTCTTTCTAGTAATGTCTCCACCATAACATTTAGCAAGAACATTTTTTCTATAGGCTTTAATCGTTTCTCTAGCTATTATTTTAGCTCCCAGTGCAGCTTGAATAGGAACTTCAAACTGTTGTCTAGGAATAATTTCCTTCAGTTTTTCACAAATAGCTCTTCCTCTAGATGCAGCGTGATCGGTATGAGCAATAAAGGAGAATGCATCAACAACATTTCCCGAAACAAGAATATCTACTTTGACAAGATTTGATTCTTTATAGCCAATCATCTCATATTCAAAAGAAGCGTATCCTTTGGTTCTAGATTTTAACTTGTCATAGAAATCGATGACAATTTCTGCAAGAGGTAACTCATAGATTACCATTGTTCTATTATCATCTATATACTTCATATCAATATAAGTTCCTCTTTTTTCCTGACAAAGCTCCATAACATTTCCTACATAATCTTTTGGAGTAAGGATACTTCCCTTTATATATGGCTCCTCAACACAGAACTTTGCTCTTCCACCTTCAGGAAAATCACAAGGGTTATCAATAACATAAGTTTCTTTTCCCTCTAAAGTGATTCTATATTCAACCGAAGGAGAAGTAGATATTAAGTCGATATCGTATTCTCTTCTAAGTCTTTCAACAATAATTTCCATATGTAATAGTCCCAAGAATCCACATCTAAATCCAAACCCAAGCGCAAGAGATGTCTCAGGAATGAATGTCAAAGAGGCATCATTTAACTGTAGCTTTTCTAATGCATCTCTTAAATCTTCATAATCATCTGTAGAAAGTGGATATAATCCAGCAAATACCATTGATTGAGCGGCTCTAAATCCATCTAATGGCTCAGCACAAGGTCTTTTAGCATGGGTTATAGTATCCCCTACTTGTGTATCCTGTATAGTTTTGATACCTGTTATAATATATCCCACAGATCCTGAACTTAATTCTGATTGCTCTTTTTTTGTCGGAGCGAAAATACCACATTCAAGTACTTCAAATTCTTTTCCAGTTGACCATATTTTAATTTTATCTCCTTTTTTGATGGTTCCGTCAAGAACTTTAACATACGTTATAACTCCTCGATAATCATCAAATAATGAATCAAAAATCATAGCTTTTAAAGGAGCTCCTTCATCAAACGTTGGAGCAGGGATTCTTTCAACAATAGCTTCTAAAAGTTCATCAATTCCAATTCCAGCTTTGGCTGAAACCAAAATAGCATTATCTGCAGGTAATCCAATAATATCCTCAATTTCATTTTTAACTTTTTCTACGTCTGCAGCAGGTAGATCAATTTTATTGATAACAGGTACGATTTCAAGATTATTTTCAAGAGCTAAGTAAACGTTCGCTAAGGTTTGAGCTTCTACACCTTGGGCGGCATCAACAACCAAAAGAGCTCCTTCACAGGCAGCTAATGAACGAGAAACTTCATATATAAAGTCAACGTGTCCTGGAGTATCAATAAGATTTAGTTCATATTCATTTCCATCTTTAGCAGTATATTTTAAAGTAACAGCTTGAGCTTTTATTGTAATTCCTTTTTCTCTTTCTAATTCCATTGAATCAAGAAGTTGTTCTTTCATTTCTCTTTCAGTAACAGTTCCAGTAGTTTGAAGTAGTCTATCAGCTACAGTTGATTTACCGTGATCTATATGTGCTATAATTGAAAAGTTTCTTTTAAATTTTTGTAACACAATATCCTCCTCTAAATATATTTCTTCACACTATATTATAAAAGAATTATCAAAAAAAATCAATCTAAATTAAATAATAGCTTGACTTTATGAAGGTTTTTAGAATATCATTAAATAGAAATATAAAAAAATTAAGGGGGATTAGTAGATGATCTTTGGACAAATTGATGAATTAAAGTTTTATAAGGGAATTTCTAGTGGTTTGGATATGGCGATAGAGGCTATAGAGAATGGAAGTTATAAAAATGGAGTGTTGGGAAAAAATGAGTTAGATGGAGAGAATGTATTTTTTAATCTTCAAGAGTGTAAAACCAAAGTTTTAGAGGAGTGCTTTTTTGAAGGGCATAAAAAATATATAGATATTCATGTAGTGATAGATGGCGAAGAAGGAATTGGGTATTCTTTAAAAAGTTCTCTAAAGGAAAAAACTGAATATAATGCTGAAAGTGATTTTCAAGTTTTAGAAGGAGTGGAAGAGTACAGATTAAATATGACTAAAGATAATTTTCTAGTAGTTTTTCCAGATGAGCCTCATATGCCATTAATTGCAAAAGATAATGAACCTAAATATCTAAAAAAAGTAGTATTTAAAATAAAATATTAAGAAGAAGAAAAATGGAACAAATTAATAAAAAACTATTTTTATGGATAAGTTTACTAGCTTTTTTAGGCGGAGGTATGAATGCCTTCGCAATATTACAATTTTCTTTGACTGCCAGTCATATAACGGGAACTGTAACAAGAATTTCAACAGATCTGGCATATTATAACATATCTCATTTAAAAATTATGATAGGTTTAGTAGTGGCATTTTTTGTTGGAGCGATAGTGTCAGGAATTATTATAGGGTCAGGAAGAGACTTTGAACTAAAAAAAAGATATGGAGATACACTCATATTCATTGGAGTATTATTAAAAATTTTGGATATATATTTATACACTGAGGTTTTGTGTGTATTTATTCTTGCATTTTCTCTAGGTCTACAAAATGGTTTGTTTATACGTTATAAAGGTTTGGTAATTAGGACTACTCATGTGACTGGGACAGTCACAGATTTAGGAGTTGTGATAGGACATTATTTAAGAGGGAGTAGAGAGATAGAATGGAAGATGAAGTATTATACTATGAATATTCTCTCTTTTGTAATTGGTGGACTTTTAGTGGGATTGGGATTAAAATATTTGGGACGAACTATTTTAAATTATATGTCACTAGCATATATTTTAAGTGGAGCTTATTACTTTTTGTTGAGAGATAGATATTATAAAATAAAAAGATAGAAAATTGTGAGGTGAACTTAGTGGATTTAAAAACTCTTTATTCGGCAGGAATGAATTTTGACGCTTTTATGGGTACTGGGATAAAAAGCGAAAGAGATAGGATTCCTAAAAACTATTCAAGAATAATTATGACTGATGATGAGATTGATATCGTAAAAAGCATTGAAAAAAAGATAAATTTTTTAATTTCTGGAGAACCATGGTGTACAGATTTTCAGTTAAATGTAACTGTTCTAAAAAAGTTTTGTGAGTTAAATTCAAACTTTGATATGGCTATTATAACTAAAGCCAGAGGAGAAAAGTTTTTAAAACCTCTGATAGGAGTGGAGGAGTTTAAAGTTCCGTTTATAGTACCTTTAACAAAGGATTATGAAGTTTGTGGAAATGTTTTTATAGAAAGACCAAAAGAGATTAAAAAGTTTATTTTTGAAGATATAAAAATGGAGTATTTAAAAGGAGAATATTTAAGAGAAACAGTTAAAGACTTAATAGAGATGATAAATAAAAAGTAGATGCTATTTAGCATCTACTCAGACTGTATACAAATAGCTATCAAATATTTATTATTCGATAGCCATTTTTTTATTTTTATGAATTTATAGTTACTTTTA
>Trix_p1__coassemble_1457_pt1 | contig 18616 bp, 9 predicted proteins | sample Trix_p1__metabat2_low_PE_021 | metagenome-assembled genome bin Trix_p1 | reverse complement strand
TTGGTGCCTTTTGCGGTGCTGATACATCTGGTGTTGATTGTGATGGCGCTTTTGCCGTTGTTCCTGCTCCACCTACTGACGATCCTGCGTTCGCCTTACTTCCTCCAGTTACTCCTCCTAAACTCTTCGCTCCATCTTGGAATCCTTTTAGTGAACTGTTACTTCCAAAGAAGCCATTTGTTAATTTTGCTCCTCCTTCTGTATGTGGTTTCTCCCACTTTCCTGTCTCCGGATTCTTTGTGTATCCTCCATTTGTTATTGGTTTATCTGGTGTTGAATCCACTACTACCTTTCCTGCTCCTGTATCTGGTGCCTTTTGCGGTGCTGATACATCTGGTGTTGATTGTGATGGCGCTTTTGCCGTTGTTCCTGAACCTGTTGCTGGTCCTCCATCTGAACTAACTGTACCTTTTTTAATTCCTTGTTGGAATCCTTTTAAACTGTCCATGCTTCCGAAGAATCCATTTGTTAGTTTTGCTCCAGTTTCCGGAGTTACCTTCTCCCACTTTCCTGTCTCTGGGTTCTTTTGGTATCCATCTTTTATAACTGGTTTCGGAGTCTCTGGCGTCTTACCATCAACCACGTCAACATCAACTTTCTTAGGTGTTTCTACTGTTGGAACCTCTTTCTTAGGTACCTCTGTTTCCGTCGCCTTCTGTTTTGGTGTCTCAACTTCTACCACTTTTGCCTCTGTAGGAGGTGGTACCGTCTCTACTACCTGTTTCTTAGGTGGATCCACAACTTGCACTTTATCAACTTTTGGTGTCTCAACGACTTGTTTCTTACTCTCTACTGGATCTGGATTTTTCTTGATTGGTGTTTGAATATCCGTATCAGTTTTCTTTGTAGGAGGTGCAACTTGATCTGTATCTCCACTTCCTTTCTTCTTGCCTGGAATTGCACTTGCTGTTCCAGAGAATGTTCCACCTTGCTTGTAAATATCCTTATCTGTAGTTAATGAGTTCTTCATGTCAACTCCTACGTTATTCTTATCTCCGCTTCCTCCGTTGACTGTTACATCTCCACCTACAGTTATATTATCAGGATTTACGTTAATTCCAGATTTTGCAGTTTGCTTCTTATCGATAACATCTCCAACTTCACCTTGGATTCCTCCACCCTTAGTTCCGCCACTAATACCAATAATAGCTCCTCCTGCATTTAAGTCTGTCTTAACATCACTTACATTTAGGTTTCCACCGATATCAACATTTCCAGCTCCTGTCTCTGATCCTAATACTCCACCTTTTAGGTTAGCATCTCCTTCAACTTTAGCTGTAATTTCATTTTTAGCTTTAATTCCTGCCTGAGTTGTAACCTCACTTCCTTTCTTGAAGATTTGTCCTCCACCTGCTGAAAGTCCAAGATCACCTGTTCCGATTGTATTCGTAGCAACTCCTGCTGAAACGTCTGCTCCTAACCAAGCTTCTATTCTTGATTCGTCTATTTTGTCAACCTTAGTTTCGATATTTAAATCTCCTCCAACTTTCAGGTCAACATTGTTTCCTTCAACAGTACTTCCAATAATATTTGTATTCTTTCCAGATTCAATACTTACTCCATTTTTAGCTACTATTGAGCTTCCTTTACTGTACTCGTTATTTACATCTGATTGGTTATAGCTTACATTTCCTGTTACTCCCAGTTGAGCATTTGCTCCATCGATCGCTCCAACTCCAACTGAAGCTGTAACTCCTCCTGAAATGTTAACTCCTTTACTGTGCTCTGTTACTGTTTCCTTAGCATCAGTTATATTGATCTCTCCATTCTTAGCTGATAGACTTACATCATTTGCCTCCGCTTGAACTCCTTTTAGATCAATATTTCCATCTGTTGCCTCAAACTGTAACTTTCCTCCAGATTTGATATTTGTTGTGTTCTCTTTAGTTGTCTTCGAGTTACTTGAATTCCATCCGATATTTCCTGTTACAGATGTTGTATTTCCTGCTAAGTCTCCGAAGATTACGTTAGTTACACTTCCTGCTACCTGAGCTGCAGCTAACGCCTCATTTACCGCTCCATCTTTTGCTGAGTCAGCAATTTGCATTCCTTTATTTACTGCATCTGCTATTGAACTTGTTGTACTGTTCTTTACAGTAACTCCAATATCAAGTCCTGAACTCTTCTTCTCTACAACATCTTCATACTTAGTAGTATCAATACTCTTAGCTTTGATAGTGAAATCTCCTCCAGTTTCAAAGTCAGATCCTCCAATATCAGTTTTTCCACCTGATGTTATATTTAAGTTTCCTCCAGTTTTTACACTTCCTTCTGTCCATGTTGTACTCTTCTCACTAGAGTTCTTCATAGATACTCCAATTTGAACTGATGCGTCTGTCAATGCATCCATGTAGTTCTTACCAGCTTTACTGTTCCCTTTAATCATGCTGTCTTTTCCAACTTGAACTGGATCTCCATTTATAACTTCAGTTGATCCTCCATCCAGTGGATTCCATCCTGCAGAAGCACTGCTTCCTCCAGCTCCAGCTGATGCTCCAGCGTTTGTTACTCCAACGCTTATCGAGCTCTTCTCAGATTCATAAGTATTCTTACCAGCTTCAAAGCTTACATCTCCATCTGTTTTTATGTTCATGTCTCCACCTGCAGTGAACTCTGTTCCTACAGATTTTACTCCATCCTTACTCTCTATGTTGATGCCTCCAGTTGTAGTCAATCCACTTCCTTTAGATGTTGTTGAGCTTGTTTTCTCGCTAGTTCCTGTGAATCCTAGTCCATTGTATGTAGCTGAATTAGATGTTGATTTCAATGTATCTTGACCATCAAGAATGTCCACTTTTCCACCACTCTTAATGTCAATTCCACTATCTCCTGCAATTAAATCACTACCTTTTATTGTAGTATCTCCACCTGATTCTATCTTAAGACCTCCAAGTCCTCCAACAGTACTTCCTTTTGACTTACTTGCTGTTGTCTCAGATTTTGCACTTCCAGTTGTTATTAATCCATTAACTGTTCCAGAGATTTGAGATTTTGTTGTCTCATGGTAGTAATCCTGTCCGTCAACTATATTAACCTTATCTCCTGCTTTAATTGAAACTTCCTCTTTTGCAGCCACTCCACTACCTTTTATAGTGACGTCGTTTTCTGCTTCAATAGTTACATTTTTTCCACCTATTCCTGATCCTGATGAAGTAGATTTAGAGAATGATTTTGTCGTTGTTGTAATTCCATCAGTTGTTGTCTCTGTTCCTGAAGTTATGATGTTCTGATCTTCAATAGTTACATTCTTTCCACCTAATGCCACATTTCCATCAGTACTTTCAACTACTCCACCTTTGATAGTTGTATCTCCTGACGCTTTAACACTTACATCACCTTTAGCCGAGATTCCAGCCTGATTAGAAACAGTTTGATTTCCATTTTCGTCATATCCTAATGTTGACTCAATGTTGATGTCTCCTCCTGCTTTTACATCCACTCCGCCATTTTCACTCTTGATATTTCCACCAATCATATCGATGTTTTCCTTAGCATCAAGTTTTACGTCACCTTTAGCTGAAATTCCACCATTTATTCCTGCAGACGAATTATTTGTGATACCTTTTTCTGATTTAATATCTATATTTCCACCAGAAGATATGTTTCCATTTGAGTTTACTACTTCTGTTGCATCGATATTGATATCTCCACCAGCTTGAACTGATGATCCTACTCCAGCTCCTGTATCAGCTGCAGCCATCTTCAATCTTGTATCCTTTCCAAAGTATACTTGTGGAACTAAAACGATTTGCCCTTGTACTTCCATCTCAACATACCAAACGATATCTTCATCTAAGTTATTGATTTGCTCTGGTGTCAGAGGTTTTCCAACTTCAAGTCCCAACTTATCTTTTACATTTAGAGCGTTATCTAACATAACTTTGATATGGTCTGTTGAAACCTCTCCAGAATATCCCAATCCCTCTCTAATTGTATTGTTAATTAGTTGTTGTTCGTAGTAAGCGTCTCCTATTACCGTTGGAGTTTTATTAGGATCATAACCTGATTGTTTGAAGAAATAATCTGATCCATAGTATTTACTTACGTCAATAAAATCAATATTTGTTTCAAATAGGTAAGGAACTGATCCGTTTGGTCTTGGAGCTGCCGGTTTAAAGATTCCGTTCTCTCCAACTGGAATATCGATAAATACAATCGGATTAATTGTTCCAGCTACGGCGATAGAACTTACTCCTCCTCCACTTCCAGCTGTAATTGTAACACCATTGATAGTTACTGTTCCTGTTTGAATCTCCACATCATGAACTTGCTTTACTCCATCTACTTCTGTTATTGAGTTAGGGTCTTTTACACTTACTCCTAAGTTAGCTTGTGTACCTGTTACATTATTCTCACCAATTGAAACATCTACTGCAGTATTTTCAACTTTATCTCCAGATATATTTTCAAATTTTCCACCTGTAAGTGTAAAGCTTCCTCCACTTCTTATACTAGCTGTTCCATTAGTTGCTAATGCAGTATATTTACCATTATTTTTATACATATCTTTAAAATCTGATTTGGTATTCCAATCTGGTCCTAAGGCAGTATTTAATAATTTTTTCAATTCAGGTTGTTTGTCAGCGACTAAAGCAAGTGCTTGTACTCTATATTTTTGAAATTTATTATTAGTTATTGCTTCGTACAAGCTCATCTCGTATTCTACACCACTTTGCCCTGGTGAATTAGCTCCAAATTTTTGCCACCACCAAGCTTTAATTTTTATATTTTTTAAATACTCTTCTATTGTCATCGAAGCTGACATTGTTTCATTTTTTAAATTTCCTGTTACACTTATATTTCCTTTGGCTGTGACACTACCTGACAAATTAGTCATATCTGTTTGAGAACCATTTTTTCCATTTATTGTTAAGTTTCCACCCGAAGCAATTGTAGCTTTGTCTGTCACTCTTAAATCGGATTCATATATTGGCATTGTTATATCTACATGATGCTCTAGTATCAATCCTGCTACACCTTTATATTCTTGTGCAAAAGCACCTCCGACCCAAGTTTCAATCTCTTTAAAACCACTTCCTGTATATTCTGATTTATTTTCAACTTGATTAGCATTAATAACTAAATTTCCACTAGTTTTTATGCTTCCAGCCTCATTTAATAGATGTCCAGCTGTTAATGTCATATCTCCTTTAGATTCGATTGTAGACCTTAGTTTATTCCAGATCTTCTCAACAGCTTCTATTACTAAAGTTCTTGCCGCCCATATCGATGTTCCAGTTTCATTCAAAATATTTTGGCCTTTAAGCTTTATATCACCATTACTTACAATCATTCCTTTGTTTGTAATATCTTTTCCAGCAGTAAAATCTAAACTACCAAAATTTTGAAGCTTAGTATCATTTGTTATTGCTCCACCTGTTTTAATAGTCATAGTTCCTTGAGAACTCATTTTACTACCACTTGTAAAATTAATGTCAATATTTTTATTACCTAAGTCAACTGTCAGATTACCATTACTTTGAATTGTTCCCCTATTTACAAATCCACTTCCGTTCTCTGCTTCCTTAGCTAATATCTCTATATTTCCACCCAGTACTTTTGAATTTGTGTCATTGCTGAAATTTTTAGTTAACTCAGCTTTCAATCCTTCACCAGCTTGAAGTGTATTCTTATTTGTAAGAGAACTTGCTTTTATATCCAATTTTTTCCCAGTTGCTAGCGTTCCAGTATTGTTTAAATCACCTTTTATATCAATACTTCCATTGTCAGTAGCTTTAATATTACCAGTGTTATCTAATTTAGAGTTAGCTCCTGTTCCTTTTAAGCTGATATCTCCCGTAACTTCTATATTTCCATCATTTTTAATACCTTCTGTTACTGTAATATCAGTACCCTTGTTAACAACTTCAGCTCCTGAAGCATTCTCAAAATTCTTTCCTTTTATATCTAGTTTACCTGATGTATTTAACTTCTCTGTATTCTTTACATTACCAGTTGTTGTTATTTTAATATCATCTTTTGCTTCAAAAGACTTATTTTCTACATCTCCACTTCCTGCATTTATAGTAGCTTTTCCACCTAAAACTATCTCATTATTATTTAGAAATCCTTGTGAAGTAAAATTACCATTTCCTTTTGCTTGAAGTTTATTGGCGTTTTCAAACTTACCTGAACCTGCATCTATACTTATATTTCCACCTGTATTTATGCCATCTGTATTCTTAAATCCTTCAGATTTAATATCTAAGTCTCCTGTAACATCAAATTTACCTTCATTAGTAAATGACTTTTTATCTGAAGATGTCAAAGTTGAAGTATTTGACGATGTATCAATAGTTGCTTTTCCTCCAACTACTAACTCACCTTGATTTGTAAACTCTCCACCTTTTACTGTAAAGTCCTTCTTTAAATTTCCTTTACTTCCATTTTCCAATTTCAATGATGCATTAGTACCCCCTAGATTAACTTGAGTTTTTTCTCCTACAGATAAATCTTTTTTAATATTCACTGTATTTGCGTTAATTGTTGCATTCTTTCCAATAGTCAATGATTCACTATCAAATGCTCCATTTACTTTTGCTGTTAAATCTCCACCCACAGTCAATGCTTTGTTTTTAAAACTGTTTCCTTCAATCATTGCATTCTGACCAGCTGAAATATTTGAATTATTTACTATTTCTCCATTAGTTGATTTTAAAGTTAAATCTTTTTTAGCTATAACTATTCCATTATTTTCAATTTTATCAGTAACTTGAACGGTTAAATTTTCGGATTCAATAACTCCTAATTTTTCAATTGTAATAATTTCAGCCTTATACCTAGCCTGTTCTTTTTTTATAACTCTATATTTCTCTAATTCAGCTTTTAATCTTTCTATTTCTACCTTATCTGTAACTTCATTTAATTGTTTTTCTAATTCTTTAATTTTTGCTTCTGCATTCTCTAAAGCTTTTTCATCATATTTAGTCATTAAATCTACATACTTTGCTACTAAATTTTCCGATCCTGAAGATGTGAATGACCTACCTTCAATAGTTAAATTTTTTCCTGCATATAACCTTTGAGTATTTGCAATATCTTTACCAGCTTTTAAAGTGACATCCGTCGTTCCCTCAACAACTCCGTTATTATTTATATTATTTGTTGCTTCTAGTTTTGCTGTTGTTTCCGACTTCACTATACCTTTATTTAGAATATCTGTATTAGATTTTAAATTTACCTCATTTCCTGATAAAATTCCAAGAGCTCCTACCCTTTCAACTTCATATTTTAGTGTACTCAACTCTCTTTGTAAATTTTTATAATAATCTAAAATCGATTCTAAAGCTATTGCTTCATCCACAACTACAGTTGAATCTATTTTTTTCTCTAATTCGTCTATTATTTTTACGACATTATCATAATTTTCTTGTACAAAAGCATTAAATGCGGTTAAATATTTTGAAATCTCCTCTGGAGTTCCGGCATTTATTAAGTTATTAACATGAACCATTAATTTTTTCACTGCTGCAATCTTTCCATAGTTTTCAAATTTTCCATAAGTTGCAGTTATAGTTATATTCTCTCCTCCAATTTTTCCAGAATTATTTATGTCTTTAGCCGAAAGCAGGGTAACATCTTTATCAGCAAAAAGTTCCCCTGAATTTAAAAGATCCCCTAGAGTCGTTGTTATGCTTAAATTTCCTTTTTTAGCTACGATTTTAGCTCCAAAAGCATTTATCAATGTTTTTGTGTTAATCGTGATATTGTTTCTTACTCCTTGTCCATGTGATTGTATTACACCTTTATTATCTAAATCACTGGCTGTTATAACAATCGTTCCTAAACCTTTTGGATAATCTTGAGTCGAAGCCTCTATCTTTCCATCTTTTTCATTTAAAATAAATCCTGTTCCTTTTATATCCACATTATAACCAGAAATTACACCAGTATTTGTCAATTTTCCACTTTGAATATCTATTTCTATCTTATTTGATCTGTCTACTGTTTCACCCTTATTTCCAACATTTTGTCTCATCTCTCCAGCATTTTGAATGTCTGAAGCCTTTATTTTTACAGCTGCTCCTCTGATTGAAGAGTTCGTACTATTAACTATTTTTCTAGCTTCAATATCTAAATCTCCTGAAGATGAAATTAACTTATTATTCTTTATTTGATTTGTTGCTTTTATTTTAATATAATTATCTCTTGAATTAGTTCCTGTCGATATCACCCCATCGTTGTTTAAATTCCCTGTTTCTAAATCTATTTTATTCCCATAGATTCCTGAAGAAACCCATTCAATCTCATTTGAATTTAATATTCTTTCTGTGTAAGGATCCTTAACTATTATTTTTCCATTTTTATCCTTTAAAACAACTAATGGAGCATCACTATCTTTTCCATTCTTTCTTATAGGAACCAATAACTTCTCCACAGTTGTAACACCACTAACTTTTATTATTAATCCCTTTTGTGATAACAATTTAGCTGTTGCTCCAGCTTTAAGTGTAAGATTTTTTCCTACTATTTTCAAATCAGTTTTCTCAGCTTGAATAACTGTCTCAACTTCAATATCTCCAGTTACAGCTATTTCTACACCGTTATCAGCATAGATGCTGTAATTATATTCTATTCCTGAGTTTTTAAAACTTCCAGATATTGTCTTTAAATTCCCTTTTCCCTTAACTGTAATATTTTTTTCAGCTCTTAATCCTCCTAGCTCAATATCTCCATTGCTTAGAATCTCTATATCTTCACTACTTTTTATTACTCCTTCATGCCTAACTCCAAGCCCTTCCGTAGTACTTATCAATTTTATATTTTTTCCATACATAGAGCCTAGTTTATCTGCATATATACCATATTTTTTATCTGCATCTTTTTGCTGTCCAATTACTTCATATTTAGATATTCTTTTTCCATTTGCCAAGTTTACCTTATTTTGTCCTGCTAATAGTGTTATATCAGTATCTTTTTCTCCCTCAAATGAAGCTACTTGACCTCTTAATTCTATAGTTTTTGAAATAATATTAAAGTAATCTCCTGACGCTCCTACTCCTGCACCTTCAACTAAAATATTACCTTTTTGTACATTCAAATCTATTCCTGAATTAGTAACTGTCGGCTTACCTGTAGTCAATGTAACTCCACTTGTATTAATAAATCCTCCACCATTTACAGTTATTCCATTTTCATTAGCTAAAATGAAGTCAGCTTTCTGTCCAGCTATCTCAATAGTTCCATTGATTGCTGAAGTTTTATTACCTGTTACCTCACTCAATATGGCTGAAGCTGAATTTTTTAGATTAGGATTGTGCGATACAATTCCTCCAGTTTTTGAAACGTACGGATTACCTGTTGAGTTATTATTAAAAATAACCCCATTTCCACTTCCAACACTAAAATCTATAAATTTATTATGAGATATTCCTCCAGTATTTGGATTAACAATATTTACTACGTCCATTTTATTAGCACTTTCACTCATTGTAGGACCATTTGGACCCGTATCAGGTCTTATATCATTGTTTTGCTTTTGTCTTACCCTTAAATCTCTTGCAAAAAGTTCTGTTTCAAAAAATCCTCCAATTTGTCCTGTAATTAAGAAAGCAACAACTAAGCTCAAGGTTATACTTCGCTTATTTTTCAAATTATGCTTTAGTAACTTTTCGTTTAACTTAAAATAATTCATAAACCTCTCCCCTTTTATAAGTTATAGTTAATATTAAAATAGATTGGATTTCCTTCTCTAGGCATTTTACTTGCTCTTCTTAAAGGTATTCCATATGTTAATCCACCACTCAAAGCTCCAGCGTTAAACTTCAATCCTAACGCCATTCCTACAAGTCTATCTGAAGTTGGTAAATCTTTATCTCTAGATACTCCCATGTCAAATCCTATAAATGGCTTAAACATAGCTAGGATTCTATTCATCCCTTGATATCCCATATACGTAACAGTATTATTTATGTAGACTCCTTTGTTACCAACAACTGAGCTCTCCTTAAATCCTCTTACTGTGAACTCATCTCCCATATTGAACTGATTCGCAGATAGTAATCTGTCATCTGAATAAGCTCCTCCTATTTTCATCCTATATTGAAATCCATGATCAGCTAAAGATAATGACCTCATCCAATCTAAATTAAAATTAACCTTATCATATTCAACTTTATAATCCCCTGATTTTAAAACAGGTGGATCTCCCTCTGCTCCGAACCATGGGACTCCTCTTTCATATTCAATCATCCCGAAGAATGTTCCTCCAAACAATCTATTAGTATGATCTATTGCAAATGTTAAATTAGTATATTTTTTTGTACTTACATCTAAAACAAGTCCATTCATAGTGTTATAATTATCTTTAAAAATAATTCCTGTATGAACTGTTGTTTTATCATATTGACCTCTTGAAAGTACTCTACTTACTTTAAACTTATGTTTTTCACTTCTACTTTCTGTTTTATATTTTCCTAAATCACTTATTACTGTATTATAATTATCTCCTAAATTGTAGTTATAACTAAAGTTCCAGTAACCAACAGGAACAGAATATCCGATATCATAGTTAGCTTCTTTATCTAAAGTTCTACTTTTAGTTAATCTTTCTATATAGTTTAAGCTCAATCTATCATTTATTCCTAATAAGTTATCTTGTGAAAAATTTATATTTAATTTTTCTCTACCTTTATCTTTGTATCCACTATTATCTATTCCAAAGCCAAAACCTGTAGGTCTATAACTTTCCTCTATTATAATATCAGAATACCCATATAACTCTGTAGGAGTAACTTCTGTAACGTTATTATTTCCCCCTACATTCAGGTTTTCTAAACCTTGGTCCATATCTTGAGTATTTAATAAATCACCTCTTTTCATAGGAAAGGCTAAATCAATTCTTGCCTTTCCCAGATATGTAGTAGGTCTATCCATATATTTAATACTTCTTAACTTTCCCTCTTTAACTTCGTAAATTAACTCTCCTTTTTTTACATTTCCAGATTTTATAGTTACTAAAGTTGTCATATATCCTTTATTTAAATATACATTTGAAAGTTTTGTTAGAAGTTCATATATCTCTACTTTTCCCATTTCAGTATTAATATATTGTGCTAAAATTTTATCAATCTCTTTTTTATAGTGTTTACTACCTTCAACTTTTATAGTTTTGAAAAGATACTTCTCACCATCTTCTATTTGAAACTGCTCTTGCTCTTGCTCTTTTTTTTCGTTTCTTGTAGGATATTTCAATTGTTCATCTATATATTCCTGCTGTTTTCTCATCTCTAATAGCCTTTGAGTCATCTCTATATCCTTAAATGGATCTCTATTATTGTCTCTAGCTTGAACCACACCACTAATTCCTACTAATAACAATAGCGTTAAACGCCAATCTCTCATCTTTTTCATTCTCATCCCCTTCTACATTTAAGTCCATATTTATCTCTCTAAGTTCTGGAGTTATTGTCAATTCTTTTTCTAACAAAATCTCTCCTGGTTTTTCAACAGATTCTAAAGTTATTAAATATTCTCCAGCAATTAAGTTTTCCATTACATAAAAACCATCATTTTCAGGAATACTTACCTCTAATTTTTTCCCGGTTTTTTTATCAATTATATTTAAATATAATGTTTTTAAATATTTTTCCATTAATTTTTCACTTGGAAAGTTAATCATTCCTGAAACTATTTTTCTTGTATAAACAGGAATATCTAAATCTATTGGTGCAGCTGGATTTGGTATCAATTTATATCCATCTACCTTACCTTTATATAATGGATTCTGTGGATATATTTTTAAATCATATTCTGAATTTGGTGATAGATTCCCTATCGAATATCTCCCCTTTTCATCAGTTACCGAACTTTTACCGTATACATTTACATCTGTTCTTGGAAGAGGTTTATCAACTCCTTCATCATATTTACCATTATTATTTTTATCTACGTATACAATCCCTTTTACACTTGTATTCTCTACACTCGTTACCTTTGTATTCAAATCTGATAAATTAATTACCTTATCCAATGTAAATCCTGAGTCAATGTGGCTAATTCCATTACTTTTTGTATAATTAGCTCTTCCTGAGAACCAATCATCGTAGTCAACCTCGAATGCAATTCCAAATATATCACCATATTTATCGCTTTTTTCATAGTATGACCTGTATCTTATTCCATTATCTCTATTATTTCTACTCATAACTTCTATTTTATATCTAGTTTCTTCAAAATCATACTGTGTTTTATGAGTTACACCCGCATAAATTGAATAATTTCTGAAATAATAGCTTCTTATACTAAAGTCATGATATGTGCTACCATTTGTCAAATTTTTAATATATCCGTATTCTGGAGTAAAGTTTTGAAATCCTACTCTTAAGGTAGTTCCTACTTCACTAATTTCTTGATTAGATACATATTCCTTTATTCTATATTTTATCCCTAAATTTACATTATCTCTAAGAAAACGATCTTTACTTAAGTTTACTCCTGCCTCATATTTTTTATTTATACGGTTTCGAGTGTTATCAGAATAATTTCCCCCTTCTAAATCTACTCTATAATCTTTAAAAATTTGACTATATTTATATGTATAGTCTACATTATCATTACTATTAAATATATTTAGCTCCATATTGTAGGGATTTTTACTGTAATCACTTACATAAAGTAAACCTAATTTTATTGTTCTATTTTCTTGAGGATTACTTCTACTATAAAAAGCGTTATATTTTAAATCATAAAATCCTGTCTTTAATGTTAAATTTTCATTTAATCCATAATTGATTTCTCCTATAAACTGGTCATATTTATAGTAATCTGATTTTCCCATCTGGATATTAAATCCAAATTCTCCTGGTTTCTCTGGTCTCTCTCCATAATATCTATTTAAATTTTCTTTTGAAATACTTCCATCCAAATTGTAAATAATTACATAGAAAGAATCTGATGCAAAAGTAAGCGGTATGTCTTTAAACTCATACTGACCTGCTTTTACATCTTCGTATGAGATTAGCTTTCCATTTTGGTATAATTCTACAAATTTTCCCAATGGTGCAGAACCTGTTATAGTAACTTTGTTATTACTATATTCTCCTATTAACTTTTCATCTTTTTTGAAACTAATACCTCTCAACCCTCCAACAGTTCCACTTAAAACTCTAGGTAAATTAACTGATGTATCACCAAATACAATTGCGTGGTTGGTATAAACATTTCTATACGTTAATCTTGTCTGATAATTTTCAACTTCTGGATATATTCCATAATACGTTTCAAAATCTCCATATAATAATGGTCCTAAATACTCAACATCAACTGTTTTCGTTTCATAGTTTGAAGCTTGGAAATTTTTTCTGTAATTATACATTGTTCTTAAATTTCCAGGTTCAAAAATCTTCCTTGTTGAATAAACATCTTCTTTTTTTTCTTTTTCATTCTTTTTGAACTCTTCTTGCCTATATTTTCTAATATTACTTAATTCCACTGGAAGTCTAAAAGAAGTAACTATATTAACCCTTAACTTATCATCATCCTTTTCTAATTCTTTTATTCCTAATAAATTTGGTAGAAAATCTATATCCACATATATTTTTTCATCTCTTTCCATAATTTCATTTTTAAAAAATATTTTCTTATTATTTGAAACTACATATTTTTTTTCTAAGTATATAGTTTTTTCTTGATTATATATATTTTCAATATCTATTGTATATTTTTCATCTATCCATCTATTATTTGTTATTCCAATAGTTTTTAAAAGTTCTTGTAATTCCACATATGTTTTTTTATTTTCCATTATATACACTTTTGTAGCAGACGTTTTTATCTTTTTATTAAAATTAAATGAATAAAGCCCCATTTCAAAATCTTGTGAATATAGCATTTTAGTAAATAAAGCAGTTAGTAAAATATACCTCAATCTAATTTTCATTTATTTTCTCCTTTTAATTTTAAATGAATTTGTATTATTAGTATTTCTTACTTGCCTCAAAATCAATTCTCTTATAGAAAGTTCAACCCCATCTTGATTTTTTGCCATTGCACCCACAATAGTCCCACGTCCCATAGTGTTATCTATATCTGCATACAATTTAAATTCATAACTTAATGATGTCAATGCACTACCCTCAAATCCATTATCTTTTTCTTGTAAACAATCTGGGGCCACAAAGTAAAGAGTTTTATTTGAATCTGTTGCCAAATCAATATCACCAAAAGGTTGGACATTATTAACATCCGTTGCTGTTAACATAATCTTTTGTCCATCTCCCATGTAAATTTTATCTACTACTGAAATCTTTTCTGAATAATTTTTTAAAGATTCAAGTTTTACTGTATCCAAATCAATTTCTTCCAAAATGCATCCACTCTCTTCTACTGTTTTCTTTTGTGTTATTTTTACTTTAACCGTTCCTATTTCAATTTTATTGTTTCCGGTGTATGATTGATTTTCATTTAAATACCCTAAATCAACCACTAGCTTATCTCCTATCATTTTCTGTGAGGCACCTGGGTAAGTTATCTGTAAAGCTATATCCACGTTTTGAATACCTGCAAAAGTAGTATAGTAGAATATAAAAAATATATAAAACAATAAAAATATTCTTTTGCTATTCCCCATAAGTAACATTTAAAATCATCACTCCTTTATACCTTCCCATCAGCATTTCTTCTTGATTTTCATTAAAAATAGCGTCTATTTTTGTAAAAGCCTGATATTTATTTGCTACAGTACTTTTGAACAAGTCTAGTTTCATTTTTGAAGTATTTTCTCCTATCTCTGAAAAAAAACCTTTACCGTTTATCACTTTACTAGGGTCATCTATTTTTTTTAAATCAAACTTTCCATTATCTAATAGCTCTAAAGTCGCTGTTCCATATATTGTGTCTAATATTAAATCTCTATCTTTATATGGAGCTTCTACTTTTACATTCAATGGTTTTTTTGACGGTGTTATTTGACTATATCTAAATTTTTCTCGTCCACTTCTTACAACCATTTTTTCAGGAGGATCAACTTCTACTATTAGTGGATCTAAAACTTTATATAGTACTACTAACTGCTTAGCATAATTAATTTTTGTAATTGGATATACACAAGTTGTAATCAATATAAAACTCAATATAATTCTATAAAATTTCATAATATTATGTTCTCCTATCTAATTATTGGTGAAATTGGAGTTATTTCGACATCCATAATAACTGTCTCTTCATACTCTCCTAACGCAATATCACCAACGCTTCTAATTTCACCCATAACTGGTATTTTATGATCTCCACGTGATAAAATTTTATTTTCTAAGTTTTTTAAGTAGACATCTATATAATCATTTGCCGTTCCATTTTCTTTTTTGAATACCTTTATTTTAGTATAATCTTGGACTATTTCTCCCTTCTTAAACGAAGTCCTAACAAACATATCCTCATTATATGTTCCAGATAATAAATAGTATGATGTAGCCGTTTGAGTCTCTCTACTATTTTTAAGTATATTTCCAAAATCTAAATGTACAGGGTCTACTTTCAACGAATCTGTTACTTCTAATTCAAACTCTATTCTTTTTTCTGCTATAGGAATATTCAATGCATTTGTCATACCATTCAAATAATTTTTTATTATTAAGAAGTTCAGAACTATACTAAAAAATATAATTTTTTTACCATTTTTTCTCATAGATTCTCCTTGTTAATCACAGGTGCATAGAAAGAAATATCTTCTATACACCTGTGGCAGTTTTTTTATTTTTTTGTAGCTGTCACTAAAACACTTCCAACATATGAACCTAGTTTTTGTTTTGTTCCTAAATTTGCAGCTTCTTCAGTACCAGCAATAAATGAAGCTGTCAAAATTTGACTTGCTTCTCCCGTAGCATTTAAAGTAAACTCTGTATCTGTTAATTCTAATCCATGTACTTTTACACCCTCTATGCTCGTCTTTGTAGCAGCTGAATCATTCGGGTCACTTGTTCCGTTTGTTCCTGTCCAAACCAATCTTGTTTCTTTTTTATCTAGTTTTACATTTACTTTATCTTGAGGTGTTCCTTTAATAGTTATTCTTCCAGGCGTATTTTGATTTACAATTCCTGTGTACATTCCTCTTGCCAAATTTCCGAAATCAATAGGTGAAGCTTCATTTACTGCAATTCCTTGCACTACATTTGCTGTAATCCTAACTTCTGTGTTACTTGAGTCACCTGTATTTCCCGTTGTAATAGGTGGTTTTAAATCAGGTGGCATCGCCATTGCTGTCGTTGCTAATGTTGCCATTGCTACAATCATTAATAATTTTTTCATAAAATATCCCTCCATTTTTTATTTAATATATTTATTTTATAAAACCCGAAGGTTTTAATAACACTTACTTAATATCCTGAATTTTTCTGTCCTTACTGTCTTTTAGATAGATTTTATTAACATTTAAATCCTTTGGATATTTCTCTGAAACCTTTTCTTTATAACCTTGAACGACTATAATATTTTTAGTTTCAGCTTTGAACTCTCCAGTGTTCTTATCCGTTCCCTCAAAAATCAGTTTATATGGCTTTGTTATCTCTCCATCGTTTTCTAAATCAAAAGAAACTACACCAGATAAATTTTTTAAATTAGTCACTTTTCCAGAAACTTTTAAACTTTCTGGATCTCCAACGTATCCATATACAACAACTCCTAAATTTATTAACATATTAATCTGTGTTGTACTTCCATTTTTTAATACCACTTTACCTTCTACGTTGTTTAAAGATTTTTGCTCCAACTCTTCCATGAATAATAAGGCACGATATTCACCATTTGGCAATCCCGATGGTGGCTCAATAGAAAACTTAACTGTTTTTTGCTGATCCGGTCCTATTGTTACAATTTTAGGAAAAATTGTTCCCCACTTTCCAAGATATTTCTCCTCCTTATCTTCTCTATAGGGTTTAAATGATGCTCTAACTCTTTCTGGTCTATCCTTTCTATTATAAAAAACTACATCTTGAGTTAATCCTAATCCATCTAATTTATAAACAAAGGTAGATGGTGTTATTTCTATTGAAAATATTTTTGTAACCAATAAAAGCATCATACCTAAAATAATTTTTATAAATCTATTTCTCTTCAATAAACGTCACCTCTATTCTTCTATTTGCTTTTCTATTTTCAAATGTATCGTTGTCTAGTTTATAATTTTCTTTTACTGTAGTTTCAGGATCTACTTTCTCTACTTTTACTTTTTCAGTCATATTATTCTCTTTAAATTCTTTTTCTAAGTTATCCATTCTCTTATTCGCTAGCTTTACATTCACTTCTTTTGTTCCAGTATTGTCAGAATATGCTTTTAACTCAAGTGTTCCTGGCTTATCATATTCATTTATCTCGTTAACCATAGATTTAATATTCTCTTTTTGTCCTTCTGGAACCTCTGTAACATAAGCCTCGTATCCTCCTGTTAATTCGTCACCTTGAATTACAAGTGGTTTTATCACTGGTTCAACTGTTACTCTCTCTTGAACCTCTTGCGGTTCTTCTACTTTTATATTTGGTTCATATAAATCACCAAAAACGTACCCAACTTTTAAAGCAACTGTGCTGAATCTTTTATCATTAAATTTATTTTTTAACTTTGTACTTTCACCCAGTAATTGAATATTTACTCTTCCTATACTTTTTTCAATACCTAAAGCTCCATAAAAATCAGAATCAAATTCCGCTTGACTCGTTCTTCCTAACCTTCCAACTATTGAATAATAGTTTCCCATTCTTCTTTTACCTAAAAGATAGTAGGCATATAACCTATCTGTAGGACCTACAATATACTCATTATCAACTTCTCTTTTTACTTCTCCACCAAAACCAAGACTATATTTTTCACCCGGTTTATAAACTTCCATTCCAAAATCCAATCCCTTGTTAAATCTTTCAGAGTACGTTTCTGAACCATATCTTTTAAACGGTGTAATTCCAACTTTAAGTTCATAGTTTAGATTTACCTTTTGTTCATTTTTTCCACTCTCCATAGCGAACACTGATGTTACAGAAAGTAAACTTCCTAAAATTAAATAACTCATTTTTTTTAACATAATTATTCTCCTTTCAATCTTTCTCCTTTGTAATTTCTAGGTCATTATATTTTTTTTCCAGAAAAAAATTTTCCTATTTAGGATTTTTTATATTCTTCTTTTGTGTAAAATCTATACCAAAACCCTGTATATTATTAATTTATTTTGGAGGTGATTTTTATTTTAAAAAATATTTTTGCAGTTATTTACTTCTGTATATCTTTGGCATCTTTTGCTTCTAATATTGATTTTTCAAAGCTCGAACCCTTAACATCAAACACTTCATTTATTGAAGAACCACTGAGTAAAAGTGATACCTCTTTTTTTAAATTTGTTGCTTCATGGTGTCCAGTTTGCAGAAAAGAGTTAACCTTAGAAAAAATTAATTCAACCAATAAAAATTATGTGTATATTTTTGGAAATTATGGAATTGATTCAAAAGAAAAAGTGTTAAGATTTTTAAGAGAAAATCCGCATATAGAACCCGCATATTTTGATGAAAATAATATTCTTAGAAAACACTTTAATGTTAATAAAGTTCCTTTTACTGTTAAAATAAATGAATAAATATATAAAAAAAGCTCTGCCACCTCTGTGACAGAGCTAATTTTTTGATATAATAGTTA
>Trix_p1__coassemble_1442_pt1 | contig 19089 bp, 21 predicted proteins | sample Trix_p1__metabat2_low_PE_021 | metagenome-assembled genome bin Trix_p1 | reverse complement strand
AGGTTCTTATGAATTTTAATAATCTAATAGATAACAATTTAATTGTTCTAGATTTAGATTCTTCAACTAAAAATGAAGTAATTGAAAAATTAGTGGATTTACTTGATAAAAATGGTGCTCTTAATAACAAAAATGAATTTCTTGAAGCTGTTTTAGTTAGAGAAAGTAAATCTCCAACTGGATTAGAAGATGGTTTGGCTATCCCACATGGGAAATCCTCTTCTGTTAAAACAGCTAAAATTGCTGCAGCTAGACTAAAAAATAAAATCACAGATTGGGAATCGGTTGATGAGGACAATAATGTGGATCTTGTGTTTTTAATTGCTATTCCTGATGCAGAAAAAGGAACTACACATATTGAAGTTTTATCTAACCTTACAACTCTTTTTATGGAAGATGGATTTATAGAATCTCTTAGAAATGCAAAAAATAAAGATGAATTTTTAAATATCATTTTAAAAAATGATACATCAATACCTTTAAAAAATGAAAATTTAAGTGTAGAGAATAAATCACTTAAGTTTCATCTCAATAAATTAAAGGAAAATCTTCTTTTTGGAACTTCTCATATGATTCCTTTCATTGTTGCCGGTGGAGTTCTGCTATCTCTTGCTGTTATGCTCTCTGGAAAAGGTGCTGTACCGGATACTGGATTTTTAAAGGATATGGCTGATATGGGTATTGCTGGGCTTACTCTTTTTACAGCTGTTCTTGGTGGATATATTGCCTACTCTATAGCTGATAAACCAGGATTAGCACCGGGGATGATAGGTTCATGGATAGCGGTTCAAAACTATAAAACTGGATTCTTAGGAGCCATTATTGTTGGATTTATAGCTGGTTTTGTTATCAATCTTCTAAAGAAAATAAAACTTCCTGATAGTATGAAATCCTTAGGATCAATATTTATCTATCCATTGATTGGAACTTTTATAGTTTGTGGTACTGTGATGTGGGGAATTGGTCTTCCGATAGCTACTATGATGACAAGTATGAATACTTGGCTTGCTAGCATGGCCGGTAGTGGTAAAATTGCTCTTGGGGCAATTCTTGGTGGAATGACAGCTTTTGATATGGGTGGTCCTATCAATAAAGTAGCTACACTTTTTGCTCAAACTCAAGTCGATACACAACCTTGGTTAATGGGTGGAGTTGGAATAGCAATCTGTACTCCTCCTCTTGGAATGGCTTTAGCTACTTTCTTATCTCCAAAAAAATATACAAAAGATGAAAAAGAAGCTGGAAAGGCTGCTGCTATAATGGGATTAATTGGAATCAGTGAAGGAGCGATTCCTTTTGCTGCAGCTGATCCTATGAGAGTTTTACCTGCTATAGTTGCCGGTGGTATTGTCGGTAACATTGTTGGATTTTTAATGAATTCTATTAACCATGCTCCTTGGGGAGGATGGATTGTTCTACCAGTAGTTGAAGGGAAATTTGGATATATACTTGGAACTATTTTGGGTGCATTGACTACTGCTTTGATTGTCAATACTCTAAAACCTATTGCACCTGAAACTTTGGAAGATGAGATGGAAGACTTAAATTATGAAAGTATCATGGACGAAGGTGAAGCTGAAGTACTGGCTATAACATCTTGTCCATCTGGGGTTGCTCATACATTTTTAGCTGCTAAAGCACTGGAAAAAACTGCCGCTAAAATGGGAATTAGAATAAAAGTTGAAACTCAGGGAGCCAATGGTATTGTAAATAGAATTACTCAAAAAGATATTGAAAATGCTAAAGTAGTAATTTTTGCACATGATGTAGCTATAAAAGAACCTCAAAGATTTAAAAATATGAAAATATTGGATGTTAAAACAAAGGTAGCAATTCAAGACCCTAAAAAACTGATTGAAGAAAGTTTAAAAATTTAGTTTAAAATGAGCCAACTATAAAATTTCAAGTTGGCTTATTTTATTTAAAAATATCTTGATTATCAAAACATTTTATTATATAATTATATTAACAAGAATTAAGGAGGTTTATTTATGAGTATTGGTATATTTTATGGAAGTACTACTGGAGTTACTGAACAAATTGCAGAAAAACTAGGTACATTATTGAATGCAAAGGTTTTTCATGCAGGTGATATCGATAAGATTTTAGAATTTGATATTGCTATATTAGCAACTTCTACTTGGGGAATAGGAGATATACAAGATGATTGGATTGGACCTTTAGAAAAGCTAAAAAGTTTAAATTTGAGTGGAAAAAAGGTGGGAATTGTAGGTGTTGGAGACCAAGAGTCCTTCTCTTCTAGTTTTGTTAATGGAATGAGAGAACTCTATACTGCCGCAACTGAAGCTAATGCAACTGTTGTTGGCTCAACATCTACAGATGGATATTCATTTGATGAATCTACGGCTATTGAAAATGGAAATTTTGTTGGCTTGGTTATTGATGAAACAAATCAAAGTAATTTAACAGATGAAAGAATTGAAAAATGGGCTGTTAACTTCCAATAGTTTTAATCAAAATGGCGTGAATAATTCACGCCATTTTTTAATCACTACTCTCCAAAATATATTTTTAGTAAAAGTCTTATATAATCCTCATCACTCAATTTATTAGGATTATACTCTGTGCATATATCACTTTTTATATCTTCCAATATCTCTGGAATTTTAATTTTAAACTCTTCAAAATCTATTCCCAAATCTTTCAAAGATTTTTCTATTCCCAGATTTTCTTTTAATTTTTTTATAAATCCATTGAATAGATTTTTTCCATTCTCATCATCATTGGGATTAAAATCTAAAAGTTTTGCAAGTTCACTGTATTTTTTCCAAGCCTTTGTATTAGCTTCGACTATATATGGCATTATTATGGCATTAGCTCTTCCATGTGATATATGAAATTTAGCTCCAATAGAGTGAGCTACACTATGATTAATTCCCAAAGATGAATTATTAAATGCTATTCCAGCCATACAGGAAGCATACTGTACTTTTTCTCTTGGAAGTAATAGCTGTGGATTATTAAAGTGATTCAATAAATTTTCTTTGATAATTTTTATAGCTTCTTTAGCTGACGAATCTGTGAATGGCGTTGCTATCGTAGAAACAAAAGCCTCTAGTGCATGAGTTAAAACATCCATTCCTGTATCTGCTATTATTTTAGATGGAAGTGTTTTCATAAACTCTGGATTTAATATAGCTAAATCTGGTAGCATTTCCTCATTAGCTAGAGCAATTTTTTTATCTCCTCTAGTTATAACGCTATATGATGTTACTTCTGATCCCGTTCCACTTGTTGTCGGTATTGCAATAAAATAGGGCTTTGTTCTTTTTATTTTTAGTTCATCCTCTATTTTTAAGTTGAAATATAAAATACCTTTACAAGCATCTATTGGTGATCCACCACCCAATCCTATCACACATTCTGGAGAAAAATAAACAATCTCTTTCAATCCTCTTTCCACTATTTCTATTGTTGGGTTTGGAGTTACATCTTGAAATATTTTTACTTTCGAATTTTTAGGTAATTTTTCTAAAATTTTATCCACTATTTTCAAATCTACCATAGCTTTATCTGTCACTATAAGATAACTCGAATACTTTAACGTTTTTAAATAATCTAAAGAATCTTCACCTAGTTTTATTTTTGGTTTTATGAAGTACTCTCTCATAACCTCACCTACTTCTGATCCATCCAGTTAGCTGGATAGACAACATAGATAAATTTAGCATACTCTGTAGCTTTAAATTTTATACTTGATCCCTTTGGAATTAAAAGAACATCTCCCTTTTCACCTGTAATTGTTCTGCCATCTATTACAATTTCTAACTTACCATCTATCACATAATCAATCTCATCATAATTTAATGTCCAATCGAAAGTACTCTTTATCATCTCCATCATACCAGCACCAATTCTAGGACTTTCTTCTAAAGAAAATAAATCTGTTACATAAACTTGATCCTGAGGATTTCCTGTATCAAATTTTACTTTTTCTATTTTTTCAGCTTTTACAACAGCTACACCTGATGAATCTATATACTTTATACTTTTTTCCCCTTTTAACTCTTTTTCTATAACTTTTCTAATTATTTTTTCTAATTCTAACTCATCTATATTTATCATTTCGCTTCACCCTCTATATTTTTGAACATAAACTTCGCTAAAATGACCGCTGTTATACCACCTACTAACTTTCCAACAACCATTGGAAATATCATCTGTGAATCTACTCCCGCAGTAAACCCTAAGTGATCTCCAAATACAAAAGCACCACTTACAGCAAATGCTACGTTTATTATTTTACCTCTTTTATCCATATCTTTCATTAAGCCAAACATTGGAATGTTATTAGCTAAGGTTGCTATTAATCCTGCTGCCGCTTTCTCATTCATTCCTAAAGATTCACCAAGCTTTGTAAGTGGCTTATTTAAAACCCTAGTTAAAAATAATACCAATGGAAATGCTCCAGCTAATGTTATCGCAATACTTCCTACAATTTCAATTCCATCTGTTATTGGAGCCATCCCCGGAATGACAACAATTCCTGTCAGTGTTTCAATTATTGATGCAGCAAGTCCAATTGTTATGACTATGACCACACCTTTTCCAAAAACTGTAAATCCATTTGTCATTTTCTCAGGTATTTTCCAAAGTCCTAAAGATATCAAAGCTGAGAATATTATTATTGGAAGAATATTAGAGACCACCAGTTCTAAAGGGAATCCTGCTGTCAAGCCTCCTGCTAAACAACCAATCGGAATCGTAATCATACCTGCTAATATACCTTTTGCTAAATATGGTCTATCCTCTTTCTCAATTATTCCCAGTGCTACTGGAATTGTAAAAACTAGAGTTGGTCCCATCATTGCCCCTAGTATTAGTCCCGCAAACTTTCCAGCTTCAGGTGAAAGTGCCAATTCCATTGCCAATGGATATCCACCCATATCATTTGCTAATAGTGTTGTGGCAAACATTGCTGGGTCTGCTCCAAGCATTGTATAAGCTGGTGAAATTATTGGACGAAGTATTTTTGCCAATACCGGTGCAAGTGATATTACTCCCACCATTGCTAAAGCTAGGGCACCCATTGCCATAATTCCCTCTTCAAATTTTTCACCATAACCAAACCTATTTCCAAAACATTTATCAATTGCCCCAATTATCATAAATAAGACCATTATATAGATGATAATCTCATTAATACCCATTATTCATATCCCCCTTTATTTTTTTTAAAACTTCACTAATAACTCTTTCATCTGATACATTAAACTCTTTAAGTAACATGGATTTTATTCTCTCTTCTAGGCCTTTACAACCAGTAGATGTGTACTTAATTTTTATTCCTTTATTCTTTAAATAGTCATTTACTTTAGGAAGAATAATCATGTCCTTTGACATATTTAACTCATTGTCAACTATAAATTCTTCTACATTTTCTAAGGTAATAAGTTTCTTTTTCATCTATTCACCTTCCTCAAATCCATCTATAATGCCTATTGTCACCGCATCAATTGGTATATTTTCATTTTCTAAAACTTTTCTCGCGCCACTTCCCTTTGTTATAAGAACCATATCTCCTGTTCCAGCACCAATATAATCACATACAACTATTTTTTCACCGCTTTCAAGTTGAGCTATCATAAATTTCAAACCATTTAAAGACTCATCTTTCCTTGTTGCCCAAACATTTCCAATAATCTTTCCTATAACCATAAAATCACCCTTTTTTTAGTTTTAAAGTCGAATTTTTTAAATATTCCTGAGCTGAGTCTGTTATAAAAATTGTATTTGAAACGACTATCTCATCTATCGCTTCTCTTTCCATCTCTTTTACATCCTTTAGTGTCATAACTTTTTTATCGAAATATTTTCTTCTTTTAGTAGCGTCTAAATAATCGAAAATTTCTATTTTTTTAATAATTTTTATACCTATAGCTTTCAATTCATTTTCATACTTTATATACTTATCGGCTATTTTTTTAACATTGCAACTATAACTTCGCCAAGATATACCTTCTTCTACTAAATATACACTTTTATTTTTTAATAGCGATTTTATTATTATCTCCGTTTTTGGGTTTATATATGTTCCATTTGAAATAGAAAACAACTCATCAATCTCTAATGAAAGAATCAATACTTTAGCACTTGCATCAGAAAGCTCAAATTTTTTTTCTATTTCTTTTCTAATTATTAAATCCTCGCCTAAAAGGGTTATTTTCTCTTTTATAGTTTGTCCCTTAAATGTATTTTTTTCTCCTATATATTTCTCTATCTCTCTTTTTATGATATCCAGTAATTCTTTTTCACTCATAAATCTCTCCATATGAGTCTTTAGTTAAAAAACAAGCGTTTGCCTCATCATAATCTATATGCATATTTAAGGAAAATCTGTCACTTACCCTCACAACAACATCTTCAAAAATTATTGGTCTTAAACTACCGCAAATTTTTACTTTCACCTTGTCCTTATCTTTTAAGTTTAACCTTCTTGAATCCTCTTCTGTCATATGAATATGATTTTTAGCTACAATCACACCTTCCTTTAACTTTAAATATCTATCACCATTTGTTATTAAAATTCCTGGAGTATCTTTTGTGCTTCCAGATTCTCTCAAAACAGGAGTTACTCCTAAAATTCTTGTATCTGTTACAGAGAGTTCAACTTGGGTACTCCCTCTAAATGGTCCTAAAACTACCACTCCTTCAATTATTCCCTTCGGTCCAATCAATCTAACTCTTTCTTTACACGCATACTGTCCAGGTTGTGATAAATCTTTTACTTTATTAAATTGATATCTCTCTCCAAATAAAATCTCAGCATCCTCTTCGGAAAGATGAATATGTCTGCCTGAAGCCTCTATTGGAATTCTTTTTAAATTTTCATTATCTTTTTGATTCAATTCTTTCTCTACAGCATCCTTCACCAATTTTACAATTTTATCGATTTCCATACTCCCCTGTCACCCCTCTCAACATCATTATATAGATAGCGCTGCTTAATCTATTCAGTGCTAACAGTATATCTCTTCTTTCAATTGTTCCATTTTCCTTAACAAAAGCTTCTACACCCTTAATTTCTAACTCTCTTGACAGCGCTCTCATCTCATTTAGCTTTATAACTGTATAGCTATCTTTTGAACATATTCCAAAAAGGTGTTCCCTATTAAAATATTTTTTAGGATTATGAGATATATCTCTAATTTCATCTAAGCTTTTCTCCAAAACTCTTATATCAACTAATGCCTCTCCTATAACCTCTGAAACCAAAATATTTTTTATAAATTTTTCAACACTTTCTAAATCTTTTTGCAATTTTGTGTTCTTTATCTCCTCTAATTCTTTCATTAGAACTAACCAACGACTTTGAAAAGAATCTATTACACCTCTAAAAATTATTCTTTTATCATCTTTTTTTACCAAAATATTCCCGTATATTTGAGTCATATATTCTGGTTTTTCAACATATAATTCTCCGAGCACTCCTTTGTACTTAGGCTTTGATTCCTCATTTCCTATCTTCTTAACTTCCTCGACTCCATTATGTTTCCCAACTATTTTATCAACTACTTTTATATCTTTATCTATTAAAAATTGTCTTGCTGAGGGAGTTAAAATTGTTCCTTTTTCCAAACAAATCTCTTTTATATTTTCATCTTTCTTATAAAGGGATCTTAATCTTTCCTCTGTTAGAACCATAAGTACCTCTCCTATCTATTTAATATATCTGATACTATCCTCTTTATCATCTCTTCCAGTTTATCTTGGGATACTTCGCAACTTTTTTTCTCTCCCTTTATATCCTCCAACTCTCTAACTCCCCAAGCAACCCTTCTTATATTTATAAGATTCAATGGAGTTATATTGTCAGAGGTTGAACTTCCACCAACTGCACCGCAACCTAAGGTAAGTGCAGGAGCAAGATTAGTTGTTCCTCCGATTCCACCCAAAGCTCCCGGCGTATTAACTAAAAGTCTTGAAACAGGTTTTTTTAAGGCAAATTCTCTTATAATCTGATTATCTTCAGAATGAATAACCATAGTGTGTCCTTTTCCTTCTACATTTAATATTTCAATAGACCTTTCACACGCCTCTTCCCAGCTGTTTTCAACATAAAATGCTAAAATTGGAGCTAATTTCTCCCTCGAGTATGGATTTCTTTTTGAAACCTCACACTCTTCTGAAATTAAAACTTTAGTATTACACGGAATATTTATTCCTGCCATCTGCGCAAGTCTTAAAGCGCTCTTTCCCACAATTTGCGGATTCATAGTTCCATTACTTCTCAAAATAAAATTAGCCAATTTTTTAGATTCCTCTGAATTTAGGAAATATCCACCTTGAGCTATTAACTCCTCTTTAACTTTTTCCTTTATCACTTTCTCGACAATAATTGACTGCTCTGAAGCACATATAACACCATTATCGAAAGTTTTACTATCTAAAATTCTCTTTACAGCTAATTTTATATTTGCACTTTTCTCTATAAATGCTGGTCCATTTCCTGGTCCAACTCCTATTGCTGGATTTCCTGAACTATATGCAGCTTTTACCATAGCTTCTCCACCAGTAGCTAAAATCAATGCTGTATCCTCATGTTTCATTAGCTCCTCTGTTGCATCCATAGTGATTGTTTTCACCACACCTATTAATCCTTCTGGTACTCCTGCCTTTTCCGCAATCTCTTTCAATAGATTAGCTGTTTCAATTATACAATTTTTAGCATTTGGATGAGGACTTATTACTATTCCATTTCCAGCTTTCAACGATATCAATGTTTTATAAATTGTTGTAGATGTAGGATTTGTAGATGGAATTAGTCCAGCTATAACACCTAATGGTACTCCAATTTCTAAAACTCCATTTTCATTTTTTAACTCACCAATAGTTTTCATATCTTTTATATACTCATATAGATATTCTGAAGCAAACCTGTTTTTTAAAACTTTATCTTGCCAATTTCCAAAACCAGTCTCTTCAACAGCCATCTTAGCTAACTTTTCATTGTATACTTTTATTCCTTTTACCATAGAATTTATAATGCTATCTATCTTCTCTTGAGAGAATGTAGCATAAATCTTCTGAGCTTCTTTTGATTTTCTTATTAAATCTCGTACCTCTTGTCTTGACATTAAATCTCTATCCATTTTGCCTCCCTACTAAAACTTAAATATAATCAAGTATGTTTTCAACTGGGTTATTTATTTTACTGATATCCATATATTTATAAGGTAATCCTGTAACTAAAACTATCGCCTCATCTATAGAACTCGTTTCTCCTCCCACAACAAAATAACATTTTCCTGCTAGTGTCCATCCTAAAACTAATTTAACTATATCTACATCAATACTTTTAATCACATGATCTAAAACTTTAACACCATCAGCTATATTTAAAAATTCAACTACCCCTATTGCTTTAAACTTTTTATCTTCTCTTTTTCTATTCAGTGCTTCCAAAAGTTTTTCACTTACTCCAGAAATAATTTGCTTACAACGTTCTCCCGCCAAATTTTTTAATCCATCTTTAACTGAAGAGTTATCTCCATAAACTATAAAATAATATTTCCCAGGACAAGTTACTCCAGCCTTATATATTTTTAATTCATTAAATTTTACAATTTTATCCAACTCTTCAATTCCTTTTGGAATACTATTAAATTCAACTATGCCTAATGCCTTCATCTCTTCCCCTTTCATTATTTTTAGGGAGTGACTAATATATCACTCCCTAAAATATTTTCTTACTTTGCTTCTTTTGGTAAAATTGCCTCTACATCTGAGTGTGGTCTTGGAATTACGTGAACAGAGATTAACTCTCCAATTCTATCTGCTGCCGCTGCCCCAGCATCTGTTGCTGCTTTTACAGCCCCAACATCTCCTCTAACTAAAACACTCACAAGTCCTCCTCCAACAATCTCTTTTCCTATTAAAGTTACGTTTGCTGCTTTCACCATTGCGTCTGCTGCCTCTATCGCTGCTACTAATCCTCTTGTTTCTACCATTCCTAATGCATTTAAAGTTGCCATAAATATCCTCTCCTTATCTATTTTTTAGTTTTATCTCTTCTATTTACTGCTGATTTTGTTTCTACTTCTTCTACTAAACCTTCTACTATCTCTTTATTTCCTTCTGGAAGCTCTATAACTATCTCTTCCTCTACTATCTCTTCTGTTGGAACCTCTTTTTTCTCTACAGTTTTATGTTCTCTTTTTTTTTCTAACATATTGTATACTTCTTCAGTTGGTCTTGGAATTACATGACTTCCCATATAAACTCCTAATTTTTTTACCGCTTCAGCAGCAGCTTCCACTGCAACTTTTACAGCTCCAACATCACCAACTATTTCAACTGTCACTATTCCACCTTTTACAAGATGTTTATTTAGAACTTCTACATCTGCCGTTTTACACGCCACATCCACAGCTTCTATCGCTCCAACCATTCCTCTTGTTTCAATCATTCCCAATGCTTTCATAATTTAAACAACTCCTTTTAGAACTTTAGTGGATTTTGAGCAACGTATTTCACAGCGTCAGCAAAGGCATCACACGCCGCTTTACACGCCGATTGACTTCCTGTTAAAAGTCCTCCTCCAAAGTTAGTTTCTGATGGCGGCCCAAAAAAAGCTGCTAATCTTACATCTGCTGCTTTTAATGCTACATCAAGTGCATACATAGCTTCTAAAGGTGGTGCTATTAAATATGCTAAAGCTTCTCCCTCTGGTACTCCTGCAGTTTTTGATAGATAAGTTCCTGTTCTTGAAACACAGTGAGCGTAGTATGCAATTGTATCATCATCATTAGCACTATAGAAACATGCTTCATTTTCTATAAAATCTACTATTGCATTTAATCCACTTTTTACTTCAGCAGGTGTAGGTCCCGCTATTATTCCAATAACTTCTCCAGCTAATTTTGTATTTGCATTAGCCGCTCCACCATAAAATGATCTACCGTAAACCACTTCAACTTCTGACATTTTTGTTGCATGATCTAGTGCTGTATATGTTACATCATCACAATCCGCTGTAACTATTCCAATACTCTTATACCCTTTTGGAAGTTTAAATTCTTCCGCCATTTTATCATCTACATTTGGTATTAGCTTAACTGCTAAAACACTTGGTTTTATAGGATCGTTTACCATTTTTTCCTCCTTATAATTTTAAATCTTGTCCGCTTGCTTTAGCGTCTAGTATTTTTTTAATTATATGTGCCACATGTGCCCCTGCTTCCACTGCTGGAGTCCCCTTTTCATGTATATTCGATACAACTGTTCTCTTAGCTTCTGGTATTCCCACATAGCCTTTATATGTTATATATGCACTCATACTTTCCGCAGTTGCTAATCCGGGTCTCTCTCCTATTAATACACAAGTTACTGTTGCACCCAGCGTTTCAGTTATATCATCCGAAGCTGCAACCCTTCCGTACTTTAAGAAAAATGGTGTCCCTGTATCTATTCCATAAGCTTTTAGTCCATTTAGTAACGCTGGAAGTATATTTTCAACGTTTGCTTCTACCGCTGTTGAGCTAAGACCATCTGAAACATAAACTTGTACTGTCGGATTTTGTTTACATCTCTCTTTTAAAACTTTTACTGCTTCATCTGATAACCTTCTTCCCAAATCTGGTCTTGTTATATACTCATCTTTAGAATTACACCTTGTTTGAACAGTAAAAAGATTATTTTTAGCTAATACCTCATCTGAAACATCTGTGAATACAGCATCTTGTGCTGAAGCATGGTCAGCTCTAAACCTCAACATTGTCGCTGTTGTATATCTTGTTCCCGCTCTTCCAATTCCAACCCTTGCTGGTGTTTTTCGTTTATATTTTAATAGCTCATCTCGATTTTTTGGATTTTTTACATCTATAACCTCTCTCAAATCACTCTTAGTTATATCCTCTACCTCTTCCAAATTAGAAAGTGTTTTCTCTACTTTTTCTTTTACTTTTTCTAGGGACTTTCCCTCCCCATCTATCTCTTTTAAAACTTGTGATATTATATCTTTCAACTCTTTTTCAGAAATCATTATTCTCTCCTCCTATAAAAATAGTGATGCATCTCCTGCAAGATTTGTTAAATTTCCATCTTCATCTCTAATACCTACTTTTTCTAGCCACTCCTCAAACTCTTTTATAGGTTTAACATTTAATGTCTCTCTTAAAGTCTGAATATCATGATATCCTGTAGTTTGATAGTTTAACATAATATCATCTCCAGCTGGGACTCCCATGAAATAGTTACATCCAGCTGCTGTCAATAAAACTGCTAAGTTTTCAATATCATTTTGATCTGCCTTCATATGGTTAGTATAACAAACATCAACTCCCATAGATAATCCGTGAAGTTTCCCCATAAAATGATCCTCTAATCCAGCTCTTGTAACTTGCTTACTATCATAAAGATATTCTGGACCTATGAATCCAACCACGGTATTAACTATAAATGGATCATATTTTTTAGCAAATCCATAACATCTTGCTTCCATTGTCAATTGATCTACACCATTGTGCCCATCTGAAGAAAGTTCAGAACCTTGCCCCGTTTCAAAATACATTACGTTTGGTCCTGCTGCCGTTCCATGAGTTAGTGCTAATTGCCTCGCCTCTTCTATCATGTCTCCCGTTATTCCAAATGCTTCATTTGATTTTTGTGATCCGGCTATACTTTGAAATATTAAATCTGTAGGAGCTCCTTTTCTTATAGCTTCCATCTGAGTCGTTACATGAGCCAATACGCAAATCTGTGTCGGTATATGAAACTTCTTTTTTATCTCATCAAATCTTTGTAGAACTCTGACAACGCTATCAACAGTGTCATCAACTGGATTTAATCCTATTAAAGCATCTCCAACTCCATAACTCAGCCCTTCTAACAATGAAATCATTATCCCATCTGGATCATCTGTTGTATGATTAGGTTGCAATCTAGCTGCTAAAATTCCTTTTCCTCCAATTGTTGTGTTACAATGTTTTTTTACTTGAATTTTACTCGCTGCTCTAATCAAATCTAGATTCGACATCAGCTTTGTAACTGCTGCTATCATCTCTGAAGTCAATCCTCTTCTTAACCACTGAATCTCTCTATCTCCATTTTCAGTAGCTAGTAACCATTCTCTTAATTCACCAACAGTCCACTCTTTTATCTCTTCATACACCTTTAAATTTAAAGCATCTATTATAATTCTTGTAACCTCATCTTGATCATAAGGAACGGCTGGATTTTCCTTAAACTCTTTAAGTTTTATATTAGATAATACCTCTTTTGCCGCAACTCTTTCTTTTGTACTTTTTGCTGCTATTCCAGCTAACTCATCACCTGATTTCTCTTCATTTGCTTTGGCCATAACATCATATAAATTTTCAAATACGTAATCTTGGCCAAAAAGTTTTGTGTGTAATCTCATTTAACTCACCCCAATCTATATTTTTTATTTAATAACTTAAAACTAACGTTTTCACAATTACTGGCAGCACGTTTCCACTTCCAAGAGGCAGCCCAATATCCACAAAATCGCCATCATTAACTTTTATCCCGTCTATACAAACTATTGGAATCCTATTTTCACATTCTAATATTAAGCACTGCCCTAAAACTTTTCCTATATCTTCTTCCACTATAATAACTAATCTCTTAAATCGTCTCATCACCTCGTAAATATTTTTAGATATCTCCTGTATATCTTTATATTTAAGTCCTTTTCTACCACTTAATCCAATTGCTACATCTTGATATCCATCATCTGTTTTAAACCATTCTAATTTTTTTTCTAAAAACTTTACTAAATTTTTATAATCAAAATTTTTATCTGTATCATTTATTTTCAACACAGGAAGATTTTTTATTGGAAGAACCTCTCTAGCGTAACTTATTGTACTCCCACTTATCTCAGTTGTATGTGAACCTGCTCCTACAACCGTAGCTCTTATAGTTTCTCCCAATTTCACTATATTTATTTTTTCTTTTTCAAACTTTCTTTTTATACAAACTCCCAAAAGTGGACCAATATCATCATAGATGTAGTAATTTTTCTTTTCAGGCTCAGTGTAAATGAAATCGGCTACACCTCCTGAAAAACTAATAAAGTCACCTTTCAATAGTGTTCTGTAATCTTTATCTGTTATAAATAACTTATACTCTTCACTTTTTGTCTGAATATTTTTCACTGCTTCCAAAAGAATTTCAGCTATTTTATCACATAAAATTTCTAAATCTCTTTCATTAGCAATCTCTCCGACTTTTAAACTTTTTAAATTTAGGTTTTCAATAAGTTTTTCATATTTTTTAAAAATATATGTTATCTTCAGACTATTTTTTTCGAATTTTATTAATCTACCACCTATATCCAAACAATTTGTATCTTCAACTTCCCCTTTATCAAATAAGGAGATATTCGTTGTTCCACCACCTATGTCTAAGTTATAGATACTTGTATTATTTTCCTCTGAAAACTTCATAGCTCCTGAACCTTTTCCAGATATTATGCTTTCTAAATCTGGTCCAGCTGTCGCTACAACAAAATCTCCAGCCATCCCGCTTAAGGCTTTTAAAACCTCTCTTGCGTTACTCTTTCTGGCTGTTTCTCCAGTTATTATCACAGCTCCAGTACTTATTTTTTCTCTAGGAACCTTAGAGAGTTCGTATTCATCTGTCAATATTTTTTTTAAAGCTTCTATATCGATTTCATAAGAATTTATAAGAGGGGTCGTATAAATTTTACTTCTATAAAAGATTTCTTTGTCTACAATTTTTATTTGAGGAACTCGTGCGCCAGAAGACAGATTTTCTAAAGTTATTTTTGAAAAAACTAATTGAGTTGTAGATGTTCCAATATCAATCCCCACACTTATAATCTCTTCCTTCACTAAATTTACCTCCTAATTAGAACAAAAAAAGCTAAAGATATATAGTTAAACACTATACTCTTTAGCTTCTTTGCTATTTTTAAAATATACAACTTTGTATATTTAATATTCATTTTTTATTTCAAATTTAACTGTCGTTCCTTTTCCTACTTCACTTGTAATCTGAAGATTACCCTTTAACTGTTCTTTTATTATCTTTTCGACTATCATCAATCCTAAGCCAGAGGATGATATTTTTTCCTGAGGAATTCCGACCCCGTTGTCAGAAATTGTAATTCTCGAAAAAAAGTGGTCCTTCTGGATAAATATTTTCACTTTTCCAGCTATATCCTCTGGAAAAGCATAATCTACTATATTTTGGATAATTTCATTGATTACTAAAGCAATTGCTGTTGCTTTTTCAGATGAAATATTAAAGTTATCTCCAATAATAGTAAACTCTATTTTTTCTTTTTTGTCAATAGTTTTTGTCGAATAATTTTTGTATATTAAGTCAACTATTTCTCTTATATTAAGATTATCAAACCCTTTTTCGGACAAAACTTCATGTGTTATAGCTATACTTAAAATTCGACTAATGGTCTCATCTAGAATTTTTTTAACTTCTCTATTTTTAGATCTTCTACTTTGGATTCTTAATAAACTAGCAATTGTTTGTAAATTATTTTTTACTCGGTGATGTATCTCTTTTATCGCCACAGATTTTAACATTATCTCTTGTTCTTTACTTTTTTCCTGTGTTATATCTCTAATTATCATAATCACATTTTGTCTTTTTTTATTCTCTAATGTTGCAAAATAACTAACTGATAAAACCATATCTAATCTACTTATTTCAATCACATCTATTTTTTTATTTTGTAGTATATTTCTAAATTCTACACTATTGATAGCTATATTTTGAAATGTTTCTCCTACAATATTTTTTCCAAATCCCATTTTTTCATAAATAGATTTAGCTACTCCATTGGCATAAGTTACCGTTTCACTGTTATTAAATATCACTATTCCATCTTTTACCAATTCTGGTATCGTGTACCGAGTTTCTAAAAAACTACTCATCAATTCTTCTGGAGTTTCCACGTCTCCTATTTTTAAAAGAGTTTTCTTTTTATCAGAATGCTCCAATATCAAAACACCAATTACTTCATTATTTTCGTTTTTTATAGCAACTACATTTTGTAAAACTATCTCTCCCTCTTGAGTTATAGCTTTATAATTTTTAGAGGGCATCCCTGTCTGTAAAGTCCTTAAAATAGCTGGTTCATTTTTATAAAGAGCTACCTCCCCCGCTATATTTTTAGAATACATACTTCCTGTTTCGGGCTTAGAATGATGTACAACCAAAGCCTTTTCTTCATCCTTCGTGGGGCAATCTATGAATGTATCCACCCCCAAAACATTACTTAAAATTATAGCTGTCTCCTCCAATTTCTGTATCTTATCTATATCCTGCGTAGTTAGAGTCGCACACATTTTACAGTAAGTTTTTATCATAAAAGTTCTCCAGTAGTATTTATAATTTCAGCTATTTGAGATATTGAAATTCTTTTTTCCATACTTATCTTTCTCATCTTTGTATATGCTTCATCTTCAGTCAAAGAGTATTTACACATTAAAACACCTTTAGCTTTATCCAGCAGTTTTCTATCTCTCAATTTTTTTTCACTCAACTCTAGAGCATTTTTTAACTTTATTTTTTCATTGTAATTTTTATAGAGTAAATCTATTTGTGATAGAAGTATTTTTTCATCCAATGGTTTTATTAGATATCCTGAAACATCATATTCTGTGGCCTCTTTTATATAGTTTTCCATGCTGTAAGCCGTCAACATAATTATGCAATTTTTATATTCCTTTTCTTTTAAAATTTTTGCGACATTTGTTCCCAAAAGAAATGGCATCTTTAAATCTAAAAGTAAAATATCTGGCGTATATTTTAAAGCTAATTCAACTGCTTCTAATCCATCTTTAGCCTCTCCTAAAACATCATATTCATTCTCTTTTAAAATCTCTACAAGATCCATCCTTATTAACGAATCATCCTCTGCTACAACGACACTCTTTCTCATCAACTCACCCCAAAAAAGTTTTTAAACACTCCACTCCTTTTAAACCTTTTAAGTCTAAACGAAATATCCTTTCAACTCCCGCATTCTCTAATATTTTTTCGGCATCTTTACAATTTTCTTTCAAATCAATTTTAGTTATTACTCCTAAAACTTTTTTTCCTAAAAACATGCTCGCAAAATTTGGTGGATACAAGTTCTCCTCATCTATTGCTGATTGAATTAATATTATGATATCCGCATCTATCGAAACAACATTTAAAGCTTTATAGTACACTTTATTTTCCAAATATTCTCCCGGGGTATCAATTATTTTCCCAGCATAATCTACCATTTGTGTTTTTCTATACTCAACTTTTTGATTATTCAGAATTTGAGTCAGTGTTGTCTTTCCACTCCCAGTTTTTCCTATCAACATTATTTTCATATCTTAAGACCTCGATATGCTTGTAACCGAAAAATTTAAGGATGCCTTCAAATATTCCATAATTGCTTCTAAAGAACTTTCTATACTCGAAACGTCCCCTGTTATAACCAAAGTTCCACTAAATCTATCTAAAAAACCTATCTCCACAGCCCCAGATTTAGTTGCTATATCCGCCGCTATTATAGCTGCCTCCCCTGGTGTAATTGTCAAAATCCCTATAGCATTTTTATTTTCAACGTTTAATCCCATTTTTTTATAGATATCTAAATTGGGATGAGCTATCAAATGTGCTAACGTTACTTGCTTTCCCGGTACATATTCCTGAATCATTCTAACTTTTTCCATGATTATACCTCTTTTGTTTTTATTTTACTTTATTTGTTTACAATTAAATCATAAACGTCGACTTTTTTCAAGAGTAAAATATTTTTAATTACTATTCTTATCAAATTTATCCTCTAACCAGTATTTTCCTTCTACAAATCTTGCCACTAACATAGCTGCCACAGTATCTCCACTCGCATTTATCATTGTCGCCGGTGGATCAACTAAATATCCTATTGTAGCTATTATTGGAAAAGCTTCAGGCGGGAATCCATACATTGTTACTATTAGCATCTCTCCAATCAATCCGCCACCGGGAACTCCTGACATAACAACTCCTCCAGCTATAGATAAAAGTATTGCACTTATATAAGTCCCAATGCCTTCAAACGGAACTTGAAATACTCCAAATAGAAAGGAAATTTTTAAAATCGTACTTAATACTGTTCCATCCATATGAGCCGTAGCTCCAATTGGAAGAACTATTTCTCTAATATCTTTAGGTACACCTATTTTTTCACACGCTTCTAAATTCACTGGTAGAGTCGCTAAACTACTCTGTGTTGCTACTGCTGTTACCGCTGGTGGAATTATAAACCTCAATGATTTAACTCCTTTTTTTCCACCTGCAATATATGCGTATATTGGAAATGCTGTCACAAAATATAGTAAACAAAGCGGATAATAAATAGCCAAAGCTCTTGCATAAGAACCCAAAAGTTCTTGTCCGTACTCTCCTATTAAGGCTGCAAAATATGCCCCAAGTCCAATTGGTGCATACAACATAAGTAAATCAACTATCTTTAAGAAAATATCTGCTAAAGCGTCTAATCCCTGAGAAATTACTTTTCCCTTTTCTCCTATTTTATTGACACTCGCTCCAAATATTAAACTAAATATTATAAGTGGTAACATATTTTTTCTGGATATTAAAAGTGGAAAATCTGTAACCGTCAACGCCGAAACAATTTGATCTCCTGTGGAAAATGGTTTTAATGCCTCAGTTGCAGATATATTTAAAGCTACGCCACTCGCCGGTGGATAAAAATAAACCACAAATAAAATCAGTACAGAGGCAATAGCTCCCGTTGAAACAAAAACTACCAAGAGCGTTTTTAATATCTTTTTTAATCTTGCCATGTCTGTCATACTTGATATCGAACTACTTATAGTAACAAAAACTAAAGGAACAACTATAGTGAACATTCCATTTATAAACAAATCTCCCAAGGGTTTAAAAACCTTAGCTTCAGCTCCCATCCTTATCCCTATTAAACTTCCTAGAAATATGGAACCTAATAAAATTATCGAAAATCTATATGATTTCCATATTTTTTGCATTCTACTTTCTTTCATAAAATCCCCCTCTATTATTTTTGTTTCTGTTAACTTAAATTTTATTGAAACTACTCCAATCCTTTGAGGTATA
>Trix_p1__coassemble_1423_pt1 | contig 19459 bp, 16 predicted proteins | sample Trix_p1__metabat2_low_PE_021 | metagenome-assembled genome bin Trix_p1 | reverse complement strand
GTGTCCATACTCTAACATTAAAATCTAAAGAACTAGAGTTATGTTTTCCTAATCTAACAAAAAGATCTTTTTCTTGAATAATCAAATCATGATTTTTTAATATGTCAACTATTAATTCTTTAACCTTTTCTATATTAGTTTCATAGGAAACTGAAAATACTAAATCAACTCTTCTCTCTTTATTAAAAGCATAATTTACCACAACTTCTCCTGATAATCTTCCATTTGGAATTACAATTTGTTTATTATCCACTGTAAATAAAATCGTATATAAAAAAGTAATTTTCTGAACTATTCCCTCTACTCCGCAAGCTGAGATATAATCACCTTTAGTGAATGTCCTTGAAACTAATATCTGAATCCCTCCTGCTAAATCAGACAAACTTCCCTTCAGAGCTAGTCCAACTCCGATACCTATAGATCCTATTATCGCTAGTATTGAAGTCATTTCAATCCCTAATATTTGAATTACATTCAACAAGTAAAAAACATAAATTAATAGATTTACTATAGATTCTAAAAAATGTATTAGCAATGGATCTAGCTTTTTTATTTCTAAAATCTTTTCAAATCCCCTTAAACATATATTTTTTATTGGTTTATAAGTTATATATAATATAACCAATAGCACTATCTTTTTTAAAAATATTGGAGAGGTTAAAATTAAAAAAGATAGTATTTCATTATAAGCATTATTTAAAAATTCCACTAATGCACCTCCTTAAATTTTTAACTATTTAAAAATACATTATATTTTTTAAATCTGCAATAATTATTCTCCAATTGTCAAAGCAAAAAAATAAATGGTAGAAAAACTATAATAATTTTTCTACCATTTTTACTCCTATTTTATTAAATTTACTTTTCTTTCATTCTTTTCTTAGCATAAGTTGCATACAATATCGCTCCTATTAAGAATCCTATCACAATAAAAAATATATTTTCATAAGATGATTGACTCAATAGCCATATAGACAATATCATAGCTATTATAGGAATAGTTGGTCCTAAAGGCATTCTATATAATGCTTTTAATTTTTTTCTTCTAAAAACAAGAACAGACCCCGCTGTGGATATAAATTCAATTAAACGAGCTATAACTGTAAGACTCGCTAAAAATATAAAATTTCCATAGAGAGCTAAACCAACAGCTATTGCTGTTGTCAATAGAATTGCAAAACCTGCAGTGCCATATCTACCTTTCTTATTGAAAATTTCTGGTACATACTTACTATCCGCTAAGGCTTGAATCGACCTTGGAGCAATAAAAGAAAGAGCTATCGTTATTCCACCAATTGAAATCAATGTGGCTATTGTTATAAATGCGAAACCTGAGCTCCCAAAAATTGTTGCTGTGGCTGTTGCTATTGGAACCGAAGTCAGTCCTAATTTTGGTCCCAACAATCCAATACACACTATCATAATTAGTAGATAAAAAACAGAACAAAACATCATAACCCATATTATAGCTTTTGGTAAATTTTTTGTTGGATTTTCCATATCCTCCGCTGCTACTGCTAATAAATCAAATCCAGTAAATGCATAGAATATAACTAATGTAGCAACTCCCAAATTTCCTGTTGAAAGCCCCAACTCTATCTTAGGAAGCATTGGGAAAAAGTCTGCTCCTTTTATAAAAAATATTCCTATAAAAACAAACAATATCAAAGGTAATAACTTACTTACTGTTATAAGATTATTAAGTATTTTTGAAAATTTGACTCCTAAATAATTCATCACTCCTAAAAAAACTCCAATGATTATAACGAATAATTTATTATAATAGGGATCGACAGCTGTAGGATACATCCCCCCCAATGCCGTTAAAAAACCTTGAATCTCTGCTGCCCAACTGATAATACCTATGAACCATGCAAAAATTCCAATCTCAAACCCTATAAAATTTCCATATGCCTCCTTTGCATAAACAAAAGATGATCCATTTTTATCAAATATACTTGCTGTTTCAGCAAAACAAAGGGCCAAAAATAGTGCCAACATCGCATTTATTAAAATTACTATTAAACTAGCTAATCCTACATCAGCATAAGCTTTATTTGGTAAAAGAAAAATTCCCGATCCTATTATTGAATTTATTCCCAAAAAGAAAATACTCCAAAATCCAAGTTTATTATTTGTTAAATCTACCATTTTAAATTCCCCTCCTCTTCCCACTGTTTTCTCTTTTGTATAGCATAATATCCTCCTGCATCCAAATTATTTTCATGTTACATTATTCTTTTCATTCTAAGCAAATCCTTTAAAAAAATTTTTTTCTTGTTTTTTCAAATAAAATAAGGTATATACGTATTACTTAGCAACTAAATCTATTTTCAAAAGGAGTGATTTTAATGATAAAAAAATGGTTACCTCTATCTCTTTCTGCTCTTATACTTTGTGGGTCTATCACATCTTTTGCAGCTGAAACTAAAATTTATCAGGGGTTAGGACATTCAACAAATTTTAGAGTTGGACCTGGTAAAGATAGTGAAGGACAAGAAGTTTATAGCTTTAACTATGTGGATGCAGCTGTAATTTTCGACGCTGATGGAAAAATTGTAAATGCTATAGTCGACGCTTTAGAGGTTAGTACCCCTAACTATGATGGTGAAAGTATGCCACATTTTTCAGGATGGCCTGGAACTGAAGGGCACAATTTAACTGACCATCAAACTAAAAAAGTTATTGGTAAAACTGAAAATACTCCTACTAACATAGCTCATGAAGTTAACAACTGGAAAACTAAAAGAGAACGTGGAGCTAGTTATGGAATGAATCCAAGAAATGAGTGGAACAAACAAATGGACTTTTTTCAAGAAAAATTTAAAGGTAAAACAGTTGATGAATTAGAAATTATTTTCACAAAATTATATTCAGATGTCAATGGTAGACCGCTTAAAAAGACTAGTACAAACGAGAAAGATAAAGAAAAATATGCTAAACTAACTGAAACCGAAAAAGCAGAAGTTGCCGATATAACTGCAGGAGCTACAATGAGCTTAAGAGATAGCCATGGAGATATTTTAGGAGCATTAAAAAACGCATACCAAAATCGTGTAGAGGTAACTTTTCCAACTAAATAGCAATAAAAATTACTGAAACTTTTTCACAAAGTTTCAGTTTTTATTTTATTGACATTACTTTTTTAGTGTGCTAAATTAAATGTATCAAGTTTTTTTTAATTTGTTGTGTACACTAATTGATCGAATTAACTAATTCGTAAGGAGATTTTAACATGAAAAAAATTGTCGTTATTGGAAGTATTAATATGGACTTAGTTACAATTTGTGAAAGAGCACCTCGTGGTGGTGAAACTCTTTTAGGTAAAAAGTTCATGCAAATTCCCGGTGGAAAAGGAGCTAATCAAGCTGTTGCTATGGGGAAAATGAAATCTCCCGTTTCTATGCTTGGAAAAATAGGTAGGGAAGGAATGGGAGATATTCTTCTAGATTCTATGAAGAAAGATGGAATAGATATTTCTAATATAGAGTATTGTGATGAAACTACTGGAATTGCCAAGATTATAGTAGAGGAGAATGGGCAAAATAGAATTATTGTTGTTCCGGGAGCTAATTATGAAGTCGATAGCTCTTATATAGATAGACATTTAGATGCTATTAAAAATTGTGATATTCTTGTTACTCAACTTGAAATTCCAATAGAAACAGTTAAATATTCATTAAAAAAAGCTAAAGAGTTTGGAAAAATAACTATTTTAAATCCAGCTCCTGCTACTAAATTAGATGAAGAAATTATTTTAAATTCTGATTACATAATTCCTAATGAAACAGAATTGGAACTTCTATCTGGAATGTCCATTACTGATGAAAAAAGCGTTATAAATGCTGCAGACGTTCTTTTAAAAAAAGGTGTCAAAGGTCTTATCGTTACTTTAGGAAGTAAAGGATGTATGTATATAAGTAAAGTAGAAAGAAAGGCATTTCCTGCCTATAGGGTAAAAGCTATCGATACAACTGCTGCTGGAGACAGTTTCATTGGTGGTTTTGTAAATGGACTTGCTTCTGGTTTAAATTTCGAAGAGTCTATCGATAGAGGAACAAAAGTTGCTGCTATATCTGTTACTAGAATTGGAGCTCAAACATCAATTCCAACTCTCGAAGAAGTATTAAATTTTAAAGGAGAATAAATTTATGAAAAAAGGAAAACTTTTAAACGGTGAGCTTTCTTATGAAATCGCTAAAATAGGTCATACATCCCATATAACGCTTTGTGACGCAGGTCTTCCATTCCCAAAAGGTGTAAAAAGAATAGATTTAGCTATTGAGGCTGGATATCCTAGCTTTATAAAAACTCTCGATGCAATTCTAAGTGAGATGATGGTTGAAGAGATTATTTTAGCTTCTGAAATTAAAACTATTAATCCTAAAATTTACAACGAAATTTTGGAAATTTTCACAAAAAATGAAATGGATCCTAAAATTATCGAAGTCCCTCATACAGAGTTTAAGGAGATTACAAAGGATAGTGAAGTAATTGTCAGAACTGGAGAGTGTACTCCTTATGCAAATATCATTTTAAAGTCAGGAGTAGTTTTCTAAATGAATAAAGAAATTATTTTACAAATGAAAGATATCTGTAAATCGTTTCCTGGTGTAAAAGCACTAGATGGTGCTTGTTTAAATGCTTACAAGGGAAGAGTTATGGCCTTAATGGGAGAAAATGGAGCTGGAAAATCAACACTCATGAAAATAATGACTGGTATCTATACTAAAGATTCAGGAACTATTTTTTACCGTGGCAACAAAGTAGCCTTTAAAGGAACCAAAGATTCACAAGAATCGGGAATCGCTATTATACACCAAGAACTAAATCTGATTCAACATATGAATATAACTGAAAATATATTTTTAGGAAGAGAACTTACAAATAGTTTTGGAAAAATTGACTGGGCTCTTATGCATGAAGAGGCTAGATCTATTTTAAGTCTTCTCAATGTTGAAGACAGTGAAAAAACTTTAATAAAAGATTTAACAATAGGGAAAATGCAGATGGTTGAAATTGCTAAGGCTCTTTCACAAAACGCTAAGTTAATTGTTATGGATGAACCTACAGACGCTCTAACTGATAAAGAAACTGAAAGTCTTTTCAAAGTTATTAAAGAACTCACATCAGAAGGAAAAAGTATTATTTATATATCTCACCGGTTAAAAGAAATTCCAGCTATTTGTGATGATATAACTATTTTAAGGGATGGTAAATTCATATCTGAAGCTGAGGTTAAAGATATTGATGAAAACTATATTATTGAAAAAATGGTTGGAAGAACTTTAAGTGAACAGTTCCCAAATGTTTCTGTAACTCCCGGAGCTGAAGTTTTAAGAGTTGAAAATCTTTGCGGAAAATATGTGAAAAATTCCTCTTTCACTCTAAAACAAGGAGAGATTCTAGGTATTGCTGGTCTTATGGGAGCTGGAAGAAGTGAGCTTGTGAAGACTATCTATGGATATTATAAAAAATTCTCTGGTAAAGTTTTTATAGAAGGGAAAGAGGTTTTTATTGATTCTCCTGAATCTGGTGTAAATCATGGAATTGCTTACGTTTCAGAAGATAGAAAAGGAGATGGATTAGTGCTAGGATTAAGCGTTAAAGAAAACATGACTCTTTCATCTTTAAAATTCTTCTCAAGTAGATTAGGTTTAAATAAAAATGCTGAAAACAAATCCGTTGATGAATATATTAGAAAATTTGGAGTAAAAACTCCCTCACCTAATCAAATTATTAAAAATCTAAGTGGTGGAAATCAACAAAAAGTAGCTATTGCGAAGGCTCTTTTGACTAATCCAAAAATTCTAATTTTAGATGAACCCACTAGAGGTGTGGATGTTGGTGCTAAAAAAGAAATTTATGATGTTATCAATGAGCTAAAGAAAAAGGGACTTAGCATTATTATGATATCTTCTGAAATGCCCGAAGTAATGGGATTAAGCGATAGAATTATGGTTATCCATGAACACAAAATAAGTGGAACTCTATCTAAAGATGAGTTCACTCAAGAAAAAATAATGAGATATGCAGTAGGAGTTGAATAAATAATGTTAAAAAAAATATATAACAATAAGCCTCTAATTGGTTTAATTGTTTTTTCTATAATAGTTTCTTTTTTAAATCCAAGATTTTTGTCAGTTAATAACATTTTAAATGTTTTAAGACAAACATCTATAAACTCAGTTATCGCTATTGGAATGACTTTAGTTATTTTAACTGGTGGAATTGATCTTTCTGTTGGATCTATTCTAGCTTTAACAGGAGCTTTTGGTGCAAGTTTAATCGCTAATGGTGTAAATCCAATTTTAGCTATTATCATTGCTATTGTTATTGGTGGACTTTTTGGAATCTTTAACGGTTTACTTATATCGTATGCTAAACTTCAACCATTCATAGTTACTTTAGTTACTATGACTCTTTTAAGGGGAGCTACTTTAGTTTTCACTGATGGTAAGCCCATCCCTGTAAGAGATGGTGGAGATTTCTTCGATAATATTGGTGGAGGGTACTTCTTTGATATTCCTATTCCAATATATATTATGATTGCTCTTTTCATAGCTGGTTACTATATTTTAAATAATATTAAATTTGGTAGATATATCTATGCCATTGGTGGAAATGAAGAGGCTACTAAACTTTCAGGAGTTAATACATCAAAATATAAAACTTTAGTTTATGGTGTTTGTGGAGCTCTTTCAGCTCTAGCTGGAGTTATTGTTACTTCTAGACTTGGTTCAGCTCAGCCTACTGCTGGATCTGGATATGAACTTGATGCTATTGCTGCAGTTGTTTTAGGTGGAACATCTCTTGCTGGTGGTGTTGGAACTATTACTGGAACTGCTCTTGGAGCAATTATTATTGGTGTTTTAGGAAACGCTTTAAACCTTCTAAATGTATCATCTTACTATCAGATGATGGTTAAAGCTTTAGTAATTCTTATAGCTGTTTTAATTGATAAAAAATCTTCTAAATAAATTTTATGGGTGGTGTAATAATTATGAAAAACAAATTAAGATTTTTAGGACTTATGGTTCTTGCTTTAGGTATGGGGACAATTGCTGAAGCTGCTAAAGTAGGGTTAGTTGTTTCTACGCAAGACAATCCTTTCTTTGTTACTTTAAAAGAGGGAGCTGTTTCTAAAGCAAAAGAGATGGGACATGAAATTGTTGTTTTAGATTCTCAAAATGATCCTTCTAAAGAGTTAGGAAATGTTGAAGATTTACTTATTAAAGGTATAGATGTTCTTTTAATAAATCCAACTGATTCTGATGCTGTTGTATCAGCGGTTAAAGCTGCTAATCGTAATAAAGTTCCAGTAGTAACTCTTGATAGAGCATCTAATGGTGGAAAAGTAGTTACTCATATCGCTTCTGATAACGTTGCTGGTGGAGAATTAGCTGGAAACTTCATCGTTGAAAAATTAAATGGAAAAAATAATAAAGTTGTAGAGTTAGAAGGAATTCCAGGTACAACTGCCGCTCGTGATAGAGGAAAAGGATTTAACAAGGCTGCTCAGAATAAATTGGATATAGTTGCAAAACAAGCTGCTGACTTTGATAGAACTAAAGGACTTAATGTCATGGAAAATATTTTACAAGCTCAATCTGAAGTTAATGCTGTTTTTGCTCATAATGATGAAATGGCCCTTGGAGCTCTAAAAGCTATTGAAGCATCTGACAAAACTGATATTATAATCGTTGGTTTTGATGCCACTGAAGATGCAGTGAAAGCTGTTAAAGAGGGTAAACTTGCTGCAACCGTTGCTCAAAAACCAGCAGAAATTGGTGCTAAAGGAGTCGAAGCGGCTGATAAAATTGTAAAAAAGGAAACAGTTCCACAGTTTATTCCTGTTGAACTAGAACTTATAACACAATAATTTTGAGCAGTTTTAGAATTAATTTTAACCTTTTTTATAGTAGTGTGACTAAAGTCACACTACTATTTTTTATTAAAAGGTATTATAATGTGTGTATAATACTTGTATACCAAGGAGGAAAAATATGAATAAAGTTCAAACAACTTGCAACTACTGTTCACTAGCGTGTAACATGGATTTTTACGTTGAAGATAATAAAATAAAAAAAGTTATTCCCACTGAAAAATATCCTGTAAATAAGGGATTTAGTTGTATTAAAGGCTTAAATCTTGATAAACAGCTCACATCAGCTGACTTCCCAAAAAATCCACTATTAAAAACTTCTAATGGAAGAGAAGAGATATCATGGGAAAAAGCTTATAATTTTTTTAGTGATAAATTAAAAGCTATCATTGCAAAATATGGAAAAGAAAGTGTAGCCTGTATAAGTACTGGACAATTAGCTCTGGAAGAAATGGCTCTAGTCGGTCATGTTTTTAGAAATTTTGTGGGTGGACAACTGGATGGAAATACCCGACTTTGTATGGCTACATCTGTTGTGGCTCATAAACAGAGCTTTGGATTTGATGCTCCTCCTTATACATTAAATGATTTAGAACTTTCCGATACTATAATTTTTACTGGAGCTAATCCTGTTGTGGCTCACCCTATCATTTGGGATAGAGTTAGAAAAAATAAAAATAAAAAAGTTATTGTCATAGATGTTAGAAAAAGTGAAACTGCCCAAAATGCTGATTATTTCTTCTGTATTAAACCTAAAAGTGATATTATTTTATACTATACTATTGCTAACTACTTAATTAAAAACAATTGGATTGATGATAACTATATTGAGAAATATTCAGAAAATTTTGATTCTTTCAAAGAACACGTTTCAAAATTCTCTATTGATGATATAGAAGAAAAAGTTGGTATAACTAAAGATGAGTTTTTAACTCTAGTCAAACTTATTCACGAGGGGAACGCTGTTTCTTTCTGGTGGACTATGGGAATAAACCAAAGTTATCAAGCTGTTAGAACTGCTCAAAGTATAATTAATTTAGCTGTTATGACTGGAAATATGGGAAGACCTGGAACAGGAGCTAACTCTATTACAGGACAATGTAATGCTATGGGGTCTCGTCTTTTTAGTAATACAACTGGATTGTACGGAGGAGGAGAATATACAGATGAAGCTAAGAGAAAGATTGTTGGAGAAGCTTTAGGATTAGATCCTGCTATTTTTCCGACAAAACCAACACTTCCTTACAATGTTATTATTGAAAAAATAGTTTCTGGAGAGATTAAAGCTCTTTGGATTCTTTGTACAAACCCAAGACACTCTTGGACTAACAATACTCAATTTGCAGAAGCAGTTGAGAATTTAGACCTTTTTGTTGTACAGGACCTATATCCAAATACTGACAGTTCTGAACTAGCTGATCTTTTCTTACCTGTAGTTTCTGGAATAGAAAAAGAGGGAACTCTTATCAATACTGAAAGAAGAATATCTAAATTGAATCCTGTTATTCCTAAGCCAGAGGGTGCTTATAGCGACTTTGAAGTTATATATAATGTAGGAAAAGCTTTAGGAATGGGAGACCTTTTAAATGGATGGGAAACTCCTGAAGCAGTTTTTAATAAAATGGTTAAAGTTACAAAAGACACTCCTTGTGATATGACTGGAGTTAACTATAAACTTTTAGAAAATGGATACGGTGTTCAATGGCCATTTAAAGAGGGTGAAACTTTAGTTGATAATGAAAGAAGACTATTTGAAAATGGCGAGTACTACACACCTAGTAAAAAAGTTAAATTTGTATTTGAAGATGTAGCAGAAAATCCTGTTCCTACAAATGAAACATATCCTTATGTTTTAAATACTGGTAGAGGAACTGTTGGACAATGGCATACTCAAACTAGAACAAAGGAGATTACATATGTTAATGATTCAACTTCAGATAATTCATATATCTATATCTCTAAAACTCTTGGTGAAGAGTTAGGTATCCAATCTCAAGATGAAGTTTTAGTTAAATCTATAAATGGTAGAAGTAGTAAATTCTTAGCATTAACTACTGATAATTTACCTCACGATGTTTTATATGCACCTATTCACTATATAGAAACAAATAATTTAACTCTTTCTATATATGATCCATACTCTAAGGAGCCTTCATATAAGTATGCTCCAGTTTCTATTGAAAAAATATAAAAGTAAAGGAGAGATTAAATTGAAAAGAATAAAAATAGATAGAAGTAAATGTATCGGTTGCTTAACTTGCGTTAGTGCCTGCTTAGTTTCTCATGATTCTGCTGACTCTAGAAATAGAGTTGTTTTAAGTAGTGATTTTAAATTTTCTCCAATCTTTTGTAGAAATTGTGATCTTCCTGAGTGTGTTTATACTTGTATGAGTGGAGCTATGAGAAAAGATTCTGAAACAGGATATGTTACTTATGATAAAAATAAATGTGCTAGTTGTTATATGTGTATTATGGCTTGTCCATATGGAACTTTAAAAGAGGATAAAGCAACTAAAAAAGAGATTATGAAATGTGATATGTGTAGTCATAATCCCAATGGACCGCAATGTGTAGCTAAATGTCCTATGGCTGCAATTACTCTTGAGGAGGTAGAATAATGAAATATGTTATAATTGGAGCCTCTGCGGCTGGAATTAATGGAGCTGAAAATTTAAGAGCTTTGGATAAAAATGCTGATATAACACTAATATCTAAAGATACTCATATTTACTCTAGATGTATTCTTCATCACTATATTGGAGGAATGAGAGACTTGAAAGAAATTAATTTTGTGGATGAAGATTTCTTTGAAAAAAATAATATCAAGTGGATTAAAGGAAAAAAAGTCATCTCTTTAAATAAAGATGAAAAAATACTTACTTTAAATGATGGCACAGTTGTTTCGTATGATAAAGTTTTAATCGCTTCTGGATCCAGACCATATTTTCCACCCATTGAAAATATCAATGGAAAAGAGAATGTTGTGGGATTGAAATCACTAGAGGATTGTAATAAAATTATAGAAATTTCTAAAACAGCAAAAAATATTGTTGTTATCGGTGCTGGTCTAATTGGTATGGATGCAATCAGTGGACTGCTACACAATAAAAATGTTCATGCTAATATATCTTTAGTTGAAATGTCTGATAGATTATTACCACTACAACTTGATAAAGAAGCCTCTGCAACTTATGAGAACAAACTAATAGAACACGATGTAAAACTATTTTTTAATTCAAAAGTTACAAAGTTAAATGTGAACCCTAAAAATTCTAATCTAATTAACTCCCTAACTTTACTAGATGAAGGAAAAGAGGTTGAGCTTCTAGCTGATTTAGTTATTATTTGTGCCGGAGTTAAATCCAACGTGGATTTTTTACAAAATACTCCAATTAAATTTGATGAAACAGGTCTTCTTTTTAATGAAAAAGGTGAAACTAATGTCAAAGATATCTATGGGGCAGGAGATATCAGCGGGAGAGGGACTATCTGGTCTGTTGCAGTGAAAGAGGGGATTGTTGCTACTTCAAATATGGCTGGAAAAAATAGAGTTATGGATGACTTTTTCTTTGCTAAATCGACTATGAATTTCTTTAATATTCCTACTCTATCTCTAGGTTGTTTAAATGTCTATGAGAATATAAATGGAATGATTATTGAATCTCTTAGAGAAAAAGATGGTATCTACAAAAAAATTGCTCATAAAAATGGAAAAATTTATGGAGCTATTATTCAGGGAGATCTTTCATACACAGGTGTTTTAACACAGTTAATCAGACTAAATATTGATATATCAAAAATAAAAAAATCTATTTTTAAAATTGATTATTCCGATTTTTTCAATATAAATTCCGAACTTGAATTTGAATATAAAAAATAAAATATAAGGAGATTTTAAATGATTAAAGAAACAATTGATAGGCTAGAGCGTTTCCCCGTTGGGGCTATTGCTACAACTGTTGGAGCTTGTACTCTTGCCAATGCCTTTTTATTACTAAATTTTACCTATATTAGAAATATCTTTATGATTATTGGTATTATAGTATTTGTTTTAGCAACTATAAAAATTCTTAAACACAAAGAAGCTTTTTTATCTGAGTACAGCAATACTATTCCTGCTAGTTTATATGGTACATATTCTATGCTAGCTATGATTATTGGAGCCTTTTTATTTCCATATGCTCCTTTTTTAGGAAAAAATCTTTGGCTTTTTGGTATATTTTTCCACATTTTTGCTATTTGTATATTCACATATCGAAATGTTATTAAAAATTTTAATATCGATACTTTTGTACCAAGTTGGTTTGTAACCTATAATGGAATTATGGTTTCGATTGTTGTAGGGGGAGCTATGAATGAACCTATTATCTCTAAGTGGATTTTAATCTACGGCTTAATTATATTTTTTATAATAGCACCGTTCATGATTAGAAGGTTAATTATAAAACCTTTACCCGATATGGTTTATCATACAAAAGCTATATTACTAGCTCCCTCAAGCCTTTGTGCTATCAGTTACTTAAATGTAGTCAAAGAGCCAAACGTATACATTGCATTTTTTCTATATGGAATTGTTTTTATAACGCTTATTGCTATACTTTTAAGCATTCCTAAGTTTTTCAGTTTCAATTTCCATCCTGGCTTTGCAGGAACTACGTTCCCCATGGCTGTTGGAACCGTCGCATCTTTTAGAATGACAGCTTATTTGAATAGTATAAATCTGGCAGAGTATTCAAATATAATCAGAAATATTGCTGGTATTCAACTTTTTGTTACAACAGGGATTATAATATTTGTTTTCTATAACTTTTTAAAAAAAATTAAACCTAGTGTTAAATAATAAAATGGATTGAGCTAAAATAGTTGCTCAATCCTTTTTTTATTTTTTAATGTAACATGTTACGTTAGAGATAATGTGTTTTTTTAAGAGTTAAAGTATTGATTTGGAACTTTTTCTAGTGTATACTTCGATTAACAAAGAATCCTAGAAAAAGATGGGGGTAATAAAATGTTAAAATTCTTTCAAAGACTCGGTGGAGCACTTTTTGCACCAGTACTGCTTTTTCCTTTTGCAGGATTAACAGTGGCTCTTACAATTATTCTAAAAAATCCAGATTTCGTAGGTTCCTTGGCGAATCCAGATGGATTATTTTACAAACTTGTTTATATTATCGAAGAGGGAGGATGGACAGTATTTAGACAGCTTCCACTTATATTTGCAGTTGGACTTCCAATAGGATTAGCTAAAAAAGCCCATCCACGTGCATGTTTATCTGTGTTAGTTACATACCTAACTTTCAACTATTTTATTAATGCCATTTTAACTTTTTGGGGACCAAGTTTTGGAGTAGATTTTGCTCAAAATATTGGAGGAGTTAGTGGATTAACTACAATTGCTGGAATTAAAACTTTAGATACAAGTATTGTTGGAGCAATTGCAATATCAGGGTTCACTATATACATACACAATAAGTTCTTTGACACAAAACTTCCTGACTTTTTAGGAATATTTCAAGGAAGTGCACTTGTTGGAATGATTGCTTTTTTAACTATGATTCCAGCTGCGTATGTAACATGCTTAGTATGGCCTAAAATACAGATGGGTATCTCATCTTTACAAACACTAATGATTTCTTCTGGAACTTTTGGAGTTTGGTTATATACTCTACTTGAAAGAATTCTTATTCCCACTGGTCTTCATCACTTTATCTATGGTCCATTTATTTTTGGTCCTGCAGTTGTAGATAGTGGAATTCAAGTTTTCTGGGCTCAAAATCTCTCTAATTTTGCCAACTCCACTTTACCTTTAAAAGATCTTTTCCCACAAGGTGGATTTGCACTACATGGTAATAGTAAAATATTTGGAGCAATTGGTATAGCATTAGCTATATATAAAACTGCCAGACCTGAAAAGAAAAAAATTGTTTCTGGACTTTTAATTCCAGCTGCTCTTACAGCAATTTTAGTTGGAATTACTGAACCTTTAGAATTTACGTTTCTATTTATTGCACCATTTTTATTTGTAGTACATGCATTTTTAGCCGCTTCTATGTCTGCTGTTATGTATGCCTTTGGTGTTGTTGGAAATATGGGATCAGGGCTAATAGAGATAGCTGCAATTAACTGGATACCCCTTTTTAAAAATCACACTGGTGTTATGCTTACTCAAATTGGTGTTGGAACAGCTTTTATTCCTGTTTACTACTTTATATTTAAATATTGCATTGAGAAATTCAAACTGAAAACTCCAGGTAGAGAGTATGAAGATGAAGAGGTTAAGCTCTATACTAAAGAGGATTTTAAAAATAAAAAGAATGCTAGAAATGGAAATATTGTAGTTGAAAACGCTTATTTTGACCAAGCTTACGCTTTCTTACAGGCTCTTGGTGGTACTCAAAATATTGAAACTATTAATAACTGTGCCACTCGACTTAGAATCACTGTTTTTGACGAAACTCTTGTTAAAAGTGACTCTACATTTAAAGGAACTGGTGCACACGGAGTTGTGAGAAAAGGAAATGCTTTTCAAATTATAGTTGGATTATCAGTGCCACAAGTTAGAGATTGCTTTGAAGATTTAATGAATAAAGATTTAAAAAACATAGATTCTGAAAAAAATTTAATTAACGCTTAGGAGGATTTATTATGAAAAAGTTTTCAATTTTAATTGCTGGTGGAGGAAGTACATTTACTCCTGGAATCATTTTAATGCTATTGGACAATCTTGAAAAATTCCCTATTAGACAGATTAAAATGTATGATAACGACGCTGAAAGACAAGCTAAAATAGGTAACGCATGTGCTATTCTTTTAAAAGAAAGAGCTCCAGAAATAGAGTTTAGCTACAGTACAAAACCTGAAGAGGTTTTTACTGATATTGATTTTATTATGGCTCATATTAGAGTTGGAAAATACCCAATGAGGGAGTTAGATGAAAAAATACCATTAAAGCATGGAGTAGTTGGGCAAGAAACTTGTGGTCCTGGTGGAGTTGCCTATGGTATGAGATCAATCGGAGGAGTTATTGAACTGATTGATTATATGGAAAAATACTCTCCTAATGCTTGGATGTTAAACTATTCTAACCCTGCTGCTATTGTTGCTGAAGCCACTAGAAGATTAAAACCAAACTCTAAAGTTTTAAATATTTGTGATATGCCCATTGGAATTGAAGTCAGGATGGCTGAAATTTTAGGTTTAAATTCTAGAAAAGATATGGATATTATGTATTATGGATTAAATCACTTTGGATGGTGGAAATCTATAAAAGATAAAGCTGGAAATGATTTAATGCCAATTTTAAAAGAACACATAGCTAAATATGGATATGTGGAGCAAAAAGGCGACAATCAACATACAGACGCCAGTTGGTGTGATACATTTGCTAAAGCAAAAGATGTATTTGCAGTGGACCCTACAACTCTACCTAACACTTACTTAAAATACTATCTATTCCCAGACTATGTTGTTGAGCACTCAAACAAAGAGTATACAAGAGCTAATGAGGTTATGGATGGAAGAGAAAAATTTGTATTTGGTGAATGTGATAAAATTGTAAAAAACAATACTTCTAACAATACGCAACTACACATAGATGAACACGCTTCTTATATAGTTGACCTTGCTAGAGCCATTGCTTTTAATACAAAAGAAAAAATGCTTTTAATCGTTGAAAATAATGGTGCTATCGTTAACTTTGATTCTACTGCTATGATTGAAATTCCTTGTATTGTCGGAAACTCTGGTCCTGAACCACTAGTTATCGGTGCAATTCCTCAGTTCCAAAAGGGACTTATGGAACAACAAGTTTCTGTTGAAAAGCTAACTGTAGAAGCTTGGATAGAGGGGTCTTATCAAAAGTTATGGCAAGCACTTACTATGTCTAAAACAGTTCCTAGTGCCTCTGTTGCAAAGGCCATTTTAGACGATTTAATTGAGGCTAACAAAGGATACTGGCCTATATTAAAATAATAATTTAATTTTAAATAATATAAAACCGACAGGAATTTCTGTCGGTTTTTTTTTGAAATTTATCCTAAAACTCGTCCCATCCCTCCACAGATGAACTCATATTGTAACTAGTAACTGTTCCTTCAAAAAAGTTAGCTTTTACATTTCCTTCTCCCTCTGTATCAGCAAACTTTTCCAAATGTCTATAAGGATTTTTCTCATATCCTTCGTAGATTGAACTTAATCCTATAGCTTTCAATCTTTCATTAGCCAACCACTTTGTATATCTTTCTGTCGTTTCCTCAGTTATACCTAGTATTCCATTTCCTATTATATGGTTTGTCCAACTAATCTCTTGCTCTACAGCTTTTTTAAACATATCATAAATAAGTTCATCATTAAAGAAATCTTTATTTTCATTTTTAATCTCCCTTATCAACTGTTGAAATATAACTACGTGTGACAGTTCATCCCTATTGATAAGCCTTATTATATCAGAAGTTCCCATCATTCTATTTCTACTTGCTAAAAGATAAAAGAAATTAAATCCATTGTAAAAGTATATAGCCTCTAAAAGATAGTCCGCTATTATAACTTTTGCAAAATTTTCATCACTTGAATCTTCTAAGAAACTTTGATATATTTTTGCTATATAACTATTTCTTTCAAATAGAACTTTATCCTCTCTCCATTTATCATATATTGAATTTCTAATCTCCTTCGGTAAAATAGATTCAATTATATACTGATATGACTGAGAGTGAATAGCTTCTTGGAAAGTCTGTATCGATAGAATCAAATTTATCTCTGGAGCTGTTATATAGTCTGAAACATTGGGAATATTATTTGTTTGGATACTATCCAAAAATATTAGAAACGAAAGTATCCCATCATAAGCCTCTTTCTCTTCATCCGTTAAATTTTTATAATCATTTTTATCTTGAGTTAAATCTATTTTTTCTGGAATCCAAAAGTTTCCCATCATTGTTCTATAAAGATGATTCGCCCATTGATATTTAACATTGTTTAAATTAAATATATTTGTACTATCTCCCTTTATCACTTTTCTTTCTGATAAAGAATCATCTCCTAGAGGATTAAATAGTTTTTTTCTATCCACTACAGCTTTCACACTCCTCTTTTTCATTTATTATATTTGTATTTCTTTGAATTGTTCTTATATAATAAACCGATTTACATCCCTCTTTCCATGCTGTCATGAAAGTATCATATATATCCTTAGCTTTAATATCTTTATTTAAATCAAAAATAAGCTCCATAGAAACTCCTTGTGTTATCCATTTTCCTATTCTACTCATTATTTTCACATATGTTTGAGGGTTTACATTTTTAAACTCTGGATAGAACCAAGCTCTATCTTTAAGATGTTTAACAACTCTTGGAACAGCGCCCTTTTGATTCTTCTCTATATAGAATCTAGAAAACGTAGGATTTACAGATGCTGTCGATCCCATAAGTAAAGATGTTGATGTATTTGGTGCAACTGCTGTTAATTCACCATTTCTTAATCCATACATCTTAACTAAATTAAATACCTCTTCCCACTTTTTTCCAAATTTTGAATTTTCAAGATACCACTCTTTATTTTTTTGAAAGAATATTCCCTGATCCCATAGTGATCCTTTAAACATTGGATACGTTCCTCTCTCTTTTGCTAAAAGAGCCGAAGATTTTATACTATACATAGCTATCTCCTGGAATAGCTCATCTATCTCTTCCAATGATTCATCATATATCATAAACTCTCTTGCTAAATAATCTGCAAGTCCCATAGCTCCAACACCAATTGTTCTATAAGCTAAATTGTGTTTATCTGATTCTTTTATAGGAGTTCTTGTTAAATCAATTGTATTATCAAGAATTCTGACAGATATATCCACAATATTCTCTAACTCATCTCTTTCTAATTCTGCTAAGTTTATAGAAACTAAGTTGCAAGTATGAACTTCACCTAATTTTGTAGTTCTAACTCCATTTTCTCCAACAGTTTCCTCTTTAAAGTTTGTACTTGGTGAGAAGTTAGAAAAACTTTCCATACATAGATTCCCATTACCTATCATTCCCACATGGCAATTATGATTCATTAGATTTGCTCTATCTTTAAAGAATATATATGGCATTCCTGTTTCTATTTGAACTTTCATAATCTCTTTAAACAACTCTCTAGCTTTTATAACCTTTTTTAATTGTAGATTTTCGTCCTTTTCTATACTAAAGTATAGCTCTTCAAATCTTTTTCCATATAGCTCACACAGTTCAACACCGTATTTTTTTCTAATTTCATATGGGTCAACTAAAGTCCATGGCAAATCTTCTTCCACTCTTTTCATAAAAATATCTGAAAGTACAACTTGAGGATAGATATCATATGCTTTTCCTCTTTGGTCTCCATTTTCTGTTTGAAGCTCTAAAAATGTTTCAATATCTAAATGCCATGAATCTAAAGCTACAGTCACTGCTCCAGCTCTTCTTCCTTGTTGATTTACAGCTACTGCTGTATCATTTACAATTTTTACCCAAGGAACAACTCCACCGCTGGCATTATAGTACCCATTTACCATAGAGTTTTTCGCCCTTATTCTAGATATATTTAATCCTACTCCTCCACCATTTTTACTAATCTTTGCAACTGTGTCCACATTATAAAAAATAGATTCTATATTGTCATCCATAGCTGTAATAAAACATGATGATAGATTTCCATTCGGCACTCTTAGATTAGCCAAAATTGGAGTAGCTAAAGATATTTTTTTAAGTGATAACGCTTCATAAAATCTTTTTGCTACAAAAACTTTATCTTTTTCATTTACAGCTAAAAGCATGGCTATACACATAAATACCTCTTGAGGTAGCTCATAAATCTTTCCATCATACTTTAACAAATACCTATTTACAAACATATTTGCTCCAGCGTAGTCATACATCATATCTCTAGAAGTATCCATATCTTTTTCTAATTCCTCAATCTCTTCTTGAGTATAATCTAAAAGTCTCTTGTCATAAATTCCAATTTTTACTAAAGTTTTTATACTTTTATAAAACTCTCCATACGAAAAACCTCTTTTGTGAAAAACCTCCCTCTCTGTTTCCATCATCAGTAGCCTTCCAGCAACATATGTCCAATCACTTTCATCAAAACTTGTCATAGAAACAGCTTGATTTATCAGAGATTCTTGAATTTTTTTCGTTGTTATGTTCTCTGCATATATTGATTCTATATGGCTTTCTAACTCAACCATATTAACTTCTAAGTTTGCACAAGCTCTAACAAGCTTCTCCCTTATTTTTGTTATATCTAAATTTTCTCTTATTCCAGCTCTATTTATAACTTGTCTCATTTATAAAACCTCTAAGAAGCTTTCCATGGAATAGTATTTTCCGCCCTTTTCAACAACAGGTGCACTCATAATTCTAGCCTTACTTGCCACAATCATAAGTTGTTTTAAATCTTTAGTATACTCATATTCAAGACCTTTATCATCTAAAATTTTCTTTAAAGTCTCGCATTTGCTACAGTTCTCTTTTCCAAATACTCTTATCATTTCACGCCTCCTGAACACAACATCTTGTGTAACTATACTTTGACATCACTATATCTAGTAT
>Trix_p1__coassemble_1415_pt1 | contig 19650 bp, 19 predicted proteins | sample Trix_p1__metabat2_low_PE_021 | metagenome-assembled genome bin Trix_p1 | reverse complement strand
AAAAATATTTTTTTAATAATTTTAAAAATAAAATTTTACTTTTTATTTTGAATGTGATAAAATTATCAATATAATTTTGTGAATGGGAGAAAAAATTTATGAAAAGACTAAATAACAGTACAACTATAATTATTTCTATGTTTTTAGGTATAATTGCTGGAGTTCTTTTAAAAGATAAAGCAGTTATATTTGCACCACTAGGAGATATATTTTTGAAATTAATTTCAATGCTCATTATACCACTGGTATTTTTTAATATTATTCTTGGGGCCATCTCTTTAGGAAAAACAAAATCTGTTGGAAAAATTGGTTTTTTAACTTTAGGCTATTATCTGTTTACATCATCTATCGCTGTCGTCATTGGAATTGGAGCTGGATACATATTTAATCCTGGAGTGGGCGTTATTGTTCCCACATCCCTATTAGCAAAAGAAGGAGTTTATGCGGGTATAAATTCTGGATTAGATTTTTGGGGAACTATCATAAATATAATTCCTGATAATCCCTTCAAATCATTAATAGATGGTAATATCCTACAAATTATATTTTTTTCACTATTTTTTGGTTTATCTCTATCTAAAGTGCCTGATGAAAGACAAAAACCAATTATTAATCTTTTAGAGATAGTTAATGAGTCCTTAATAAATATGATTGAAAAAATACTTCTACTTGCCCCAATTGGAGTTTTTGCATTAATGGCTAACTCCATTGCACTCTTTGGCATCAATATACTTTTATTAGTTACTAAATTATTTTTAGTATTCTCTTTGGCTCTTGGATTGATACATTTTATTATGTTACCTGGATTTGTTAGACTTTTTACTGGAATATCCCCACTTAAATTTATAAAGAAAACTGCTCCAGCACAAATTTTAGCATTTTCAACTGCTTCATCTATGGCCACTTTACCTCTTAATACTGAATGTTGCAAAAAACTGGGAGTTCAAAGTTCTACAGCTTCATTTGTTTTACCTTTGGGAGCTACTGTTAATATGAATGGAAATGCTATGCTTTATGGACTTGTCACTATGTTCTTTGCTCAAATGTTTGGAGTAGAACTTGGAACAAATGAGTACGTCGCTATCGTTCTTACATCTGTCCTTGGAGCTATTGGAACTGCTGGTGTTCCAGGTCCATCTCTTCTTGTGGTTGCTGTCTTAGTTGCTGCTGGTGTTCCTGTTATAGCACTTCCTTTAGTATTTGGAATTGATAGAATAATGGACATGATGAGAACTTCTACTAACATTTTAGGAGACGCTTCTTGTGCTGTTATTATGGAAAGTATACTAAAAAAAGAAAAAGAGGTTTTATAAACCTCTTTTTTACTTTATATATCCAAGTGCTTTCAATATTTTTTCTCCCAGATTTCTATTTTTACCCCTGTATGGATAACAGTGTATATGTATCGCAGGGTTGAAATTTAATTCTATTATGGCGTAATTTCCTTCTGGGTTTGAATTTTTTATATCCTTTATCATCATATCCACTCCACATATCTTTGCTCCTACAGCTTTTGAAGCCTTTATCGCAATTTTTTTATATGTCTCCAAGATATCATCTGTATAATCTAAACTATCCCCACCTGTACTTATATTTGAATTTTCTCTTAAATAGATAACTTCATCTTTTTTAGGAATGTACTCGATTGTTAAACCTTGTCCTTTTAAAAATAATTTTTCAGAGTTTCCTAATTTTATTTTTTCTAAGGGCGTTTTATACCCAACACCTCTCAGTGGATCTAAATTTTTTTCATCTGCAAGCTCTTTTATAGTCTTTCGCCCATCTCCTTTTACATTTGCAGGAACTCTGTGCAGAATACCTACCACCTCATCATCTATAACAAAAATTCTGTACTCTTTTCCTTTTACAAACTTTTCTATAATAATCGAACTGTCCTCTTTAAAAGCTATTTCTAAGGCTTTTTCATAATCTTCTTTTGAAAACTTATCTTTAAATATTGTAATCCCAAGACCAAAGTTTGTAGATTTAGGTTTTATAACTACTCCTGCCTTATATTTTATATAATCACTTTTCGCTTCATCAATATTAAAATAATCTTTTCCTTCTGGAACTACAATTCCATCTTTTTCTAAAATCTTTTTAGTTACTACTTTATTTTCCATAATTAACATTGTTACATAGGAATCCAAAGAAGTTTTAGTAGCTTGTTTCACATACTCTATCTTTCCATCTTTTTCCAAGGATATAAAATTTTCCTCTCTATCTAAAATTTCAAATTTAATCCCATTTTTTATAGCTGATTTCAATAATATCTGTGTCGACAGTTCTAAATCTTCAAACCCTTTTAAAGTATATGGTGTTTCTTCCATTTCATGTAAAAATTTTTTAGCTTGATCTATGTGGAACTTTATAAATCCTTTATCTCTTATCTGTTTTAAAACTAAATCTGAATATAATTTATTAGATAGAATTTTATTCCTTTGGTATTGTAAAATGTTCTCATCATTATTTGTAAATGCTCCTATAATTTTCAAGTGCTTTTCAATCTCTTCTAAAATAATCATAGAATACTCTTTAGGAGAAACACTTTTATCTTCACAGCAAATCAACCTAAATTCACTTGAATTGCCCCTATTCGCAAGTATCTCTTGATTTTTTAAATATCTAAAATAATCTTTTTCTTCAAAAGGTTCATCAGCTTTTAGAAATAAATAAAGTATAAAAAGATGCAAAAACTCTAAGTCTGCTTTCTCTATTCCTATCTCTGAAAGCGGATTTAAATCTATCGATCTAAACTCTAAATATTCAATTCCATTATTTTTTAGCTCCTTTAATATCTCTTTAGGATTTTTTGTTTTTAATCTAATGGGACTATAATACTCTTTCGCACTCGAAATAATTCCTCTTTCTATCAATCTCTCTAAACTTTTAACATATCCGTCTACACTCTCATAGTTAACAAAAAAATCTTTTTCATTTCTATAACCACAGCTACCATTTCTAAATGAAACTAAATTCTCAAAGTAATAGGTATCTTCAGTAAATTTTTTCATTTTATCTATGCATCTTTGAAGATATGTTTCATGAATAACGGGACTAGCACCTAATAAATATATAATTATCCACCCATATTTGAAATAATTTCTAGACACTTTTAGATATATATTATTTTTGAATTCTTTAAAAGATATTTTTTCCTCTGATAAGTCATATATTTCTCTTAAAAATTCATCATCAAAAGAAAAATTAAAGTGTATTCCTGATAAGAGTTGCTTCTTTTTCCCATACTTTAAACTTAATCTTTCTCTATATTCTTCTAATTCTTTATTTTCTGGAAATTTTCCAATCGGTATCAAATCCTCAGATGGTAAAATTGGTGGTACACTTTGAGACCATAAATATTCATCTTTTAAATTAGTTGCAACTATTTCATGAATATTTCTTAAAAAGTTATAAGCTTTTTCTACACTACTCTCTATAGGAGTAATCATCTCAATTTGACTTTCTGAAAAATCTACTGTTATATATGGATTTTCTGTTTTTTCTCCAAAAATTCTAGGATGAGAAGTTACTGCTAATTCTCCATTTTCTTTGACTCTTAAACTCTCTTTTTCAATACCAAATTTTCCTCTTTTTAGATGCAATCCTAGTGAATTTTCTTTTATAATTTTCTCTATTGTGTTCAATTTTATCAACTCCTCTATTTAAATATCTTTTAAAAATTATCGGAGATAAAATCCCTTTTATTACGCTTGTTAATGATATGCTTACCCATACTCCATCTAACCCAAAATACTCCTTCCTTGATAAAATTAGAGCAGTTGGTATTCTTAAAAATGTAAATACTAGAGAGAGTATATAACTGTGAATGTGGTCATACTATGGATAGAGACCTAAATGCAAGTATAAATATTCGTGAGGTTGGTAGAAGTCTACTAGCCTATTAAAGCATATATCAGGGTAGGAACTACCCGCAGAGCGTGACTAATATACCTGACATGAGTCAGATACTTCCCACGAAGCCCCGTCCTCTATTAGGGTGGTGGTAGTTCACATCCCCCGTTGTTAAATCTACTTTTTTCATAAAACTCCTTTAAATTTTGTCAATTTTTAACAAATCCATTAATTAGTCTCGTTAAAATAAAAAAATCATATATACTTCATTAAAATATTATTAAAATAACAATACATTAATAAAATATATACGATTAAAATTCATTGGTGCCTGAGGGGGGACTCGAACCCCCAAGGTGTAAACACCGGCGGATTTTGAGTCCGCTACGTCTACCAATTCCGTCACTCAGGCTTTTCATTGTTATTTTATACCAATTACTGAGCTTTGTCAACAACTTTTTTTGATATTTTTAAAGGAATATCTAATTTTCATCCGTAAATATTTTAAAGTTTAGTATCCAAATTTTTTAATAATTTTGAGGAGGTCTTGTTATGGTTAAGAAATTTATTTTTTTATTAATTTTAGTCTTCGCTTTGATTGGATGTGCGAACAATGGCTTTTATAATACTCCAACGGTTAGAAGAGATGCACTTGGTGGTGCAGCTGTTGGAGCTATAGCTGGTCAACTTATCGGTAGAAATACTGCTGGTACTTTAATCGGTGCTGGAATCGGTGCTCTTGCCGGTGCGGCTATCGGAAATGAAAGACAGCAAAACTATTATAGAAATAGAAATTATTATTAATTAGGAGGTTTTCCATGAAAAAAATATTATTATTTTTATTTGCTCTTACTCTTTCAGCTACCCTTTTAGCTACTAGTGATAACTATAATTTTCCTAAACTGAGAGAAAAAATGGAAAAAGATGGTTATAAACTAGAATATGTAAAAGAATCAGAAGGATTCAATTTTAAAAAAGACGATTCACATGTTGAAGTCACTGACTATAAAAGTTATGCTAAACTGAATGATGCCATTGCCAACTCTATAAATTTACTTGAAGAAAAAGGCTTTAAACTTGTTCCACAAGAATGTGATTTTGGAAATGGAACTTTAATTTTTATTAACCCAACTATTAAAAACTATGCTTTTGTACTTTCTGCTAATTATAAAAAAAATATTATGTTAAATACTGGAGGATCACCTAAAGAGATTGAATTCTCTGTAAGAACTTTACAAGAAACTCTAAAACCTATAAAATAACAAACTTCAAAAAAGGGCATACACCAAGTACGCCCCTTTTTTACTTATTCAATCTTTTTGCTAATTCTTGAACTGCATACGAAGCCACATCATCTGCATACGTTCCAGTTCCAAATCCAGCATCATATCCTAGCTCTTTAGCTAATTCATGAGTAATCCTAGCTCCACCACAAATTACTAACATCTTATCTCGTAGCCCTTCAGCCTCTATCATTTCAATAAGCTCAATTAAATTTTTAATATGAACATCTTTTTGAGTAACTGTTTGAGAAACTAAAAGTACATCTGCACCAATTTCAATGGCTTTAGCTATAAAGTCCTCATTTAAAACTTGACTTCCCATATTTAAAGCTTCTATCATTTCATATCTTTCCAACCCATAATGTCCCGCATAACCCTTCATATTCATTACGGCATCTATTCCAACAGTATGCGCATCTGTTCCTGTACTTGCACCTAATACAACTATTTTTCTTCCTATATTTTCTTTTACAAACTTGTCAGTTTCCTCCATTGACCAAGTTGTTGATTCAACCTTTGGCACATAAATAGACTCATAATTAACAGTATGACTACAATTTCCATAGCAGTTAAAAAATGTAAATCCATCCGTTAGTTCTTTAAAGTATGAAACTTGTGGATTTTCAAATCCCATTTTTTTCATAAGTTGCTTAGCAGCTTCAACCCCCTCTGCTCCTGCTGGAACTGGTAAAGTAAATGAAAGCTGAGTTTTTCCATCATTCATTGTATCTCCATATGGTTTAACCGCTTTTAAATCTAGCGTTGTATCAAATGCTCTTTCTTCCATTGAATATAATCCACCACTCATTACTTAACCCCTCCTATCATCTTTGGAATAAATAGGTTCATATAACTAGCTCCTTTTTCTACAACTCCAGCTAAACCTTTTCCACCCGTTCTACTTCTTTTTATATCTGCAAAAGTTCCTTTTTCTAACGAATTGAATAGTCCATCTTCAACCATTTTTTCAAGCAGTTCAACTGATTCATCTAAGACAAGTTGAGCTCTTTTTTGAATTATTCCATCTGCTTTAAACTCTATTTCTGATCCAAAATCTCTCATATTATTAAATATATATCTTGCATTTTCTATTGCTAAATATCTATCTGACATAAATGGTGTATGGATAGCTTCTGTCATCATTCCTAATAGCTGAAGTCCTTGTCCTGTCATTATTGCAACTTGATTAAAAAGTGCATCTTGAATATGACCTTTAAATATATTTCCTGTCATAAACTTTGTAGGTGGCATATATTTTAAAGGAGCTTTTGGAAAAATCTCTCTAGTCATTTGAGCTTGTGCTAACTCTAATAGGAATCCATTTTCTAATTCAGGGTCCATTTCAAATGCATGTCCTAATCCCATCTGCTCCTCTGGAAGACCTGCCATAAATGCTAATTGCTCATTTATTAAATCTGATGCTAAAACTGTATGAGCATTTTCTACTGCATCAGCTGTTGTTAAATAGTTATCCTCTCCTGTGTTTATTATAACTCCTGCAAATCCATTTATTACTCTTGAGAAAAACTGGTCAACTAGTGTTCTTTGCATATTTATATCTCTAAATAATATTCCATATAGTGCATCATTTAACATTACATCAAGTCTTTCTAAAGCTCCCATAGCTGCAATCTCTGGCATACAAAGTCCTGAACAATAGTTACAAAGTCTTATATATCTTCCGACTTCCTCTCCAACTTCATCTAGTGCTTTTCTCATAATTCTAAAATTTTCTTGCGTTGCAAAAGTTCCTCCAAATCCTTCTGTGGTAGCTCCATAAGGAACATAATCTAGTAAACTTTGTCCTGTTGTTCTAATAACAGCTATTATATCTGCTCCCTGCCTTGCTGCAGCTTGAGCTTGGATTACATCCTCATATATATTTCCAGTTGCAACAATTACGTATAAATAAGGTTTTGGTCCCTCTCCAATAGTTGTCAAATATTTCTCTCTTTGCTCTCTATTCAATTTGATTCTATCTACAACTTTATTTACAATAGGTTCTACTGCACTTTGAACCTCTTCTTTACTATGCTGTTTAATCTTAGTCAAATCTAGCTCTCCAGAACTTACTTTTTCAGCTATATCTTGAGGAGACATTCTTGTTTCTAACATAGCATTTCCTATGAAATACATTACACCTTCAGATAAAACACCTTTATCTTTTAAATGGTCTACTACAATATTTGGAAGTGGTACTTCATCACAATCTACTCCATCAATCTCTAATAATCTACAAATCGTTCTTTCAACTGCAACAGTTGTATACGAATCCACAAATTTTTGTACATCTACTGCTATATCCTTAGCTAACCCTCTAGCTTTATCTACTTTATTAAAATCTAAACCTAACTTACTTTTAAACATTAACGTCCTCCTTATAAATACTTATATGCGTTATTTATAATATCCTCATCTATTTTTAATAGTTTTCCTATTGTTAATGCTTCCTCTGGAACACTATCATCATCTATCTCAATTAGAGAGTAATCTATATAATCCTCTATATTTTTATAATTAACATCCTCTGCAACTTCATCTTTTTTAATCCCTTTAACTCTTAACTTTACAACCTCTTCTCCAACTTGATCATAATGAGTTGTTATTACAGATTCTATAAAATAATTATTAAGAATCGTTATTACACTTTTTAAAAGTGCTCTTCCCTCTTGAGGATTGGTTGTTCTAGCTAACTCATCTATTAAAACAAGAGGTCTAACTCCTTTTTTTATCTTTTTAACTATTCTATCAATCTCTAACATCTCTGCAGCAAAAGATGATAATCCCTCTTCTAAAGATTGAGTATCTCCTATTGATAAGCATATCTCATCAACAAGTTGTATCTTTCCCTCTTGAGCAGGAATATAAAATCCCATCTGTGCCATATTTTGTACTAAACCTAAAGTTTTTAGTGTTAAAGTTTTTCCAGACATATTTGCTCCAGTTATAACTGTCACTCCATTGTGCAATGTTATATCAATTTTTTGATATCTCTTCTCTTTATCTTCTAATATTTTCAAAACTTTAGGGTTAAAAATACCTTTAATTTCAGTTTTATTTGAAAATAATGGTTTTACTAAGTTTAGTTTCTGAGCTTGATAAGCTTTTGCTAAAACTAAATCTAAATATCCCAATCTTTTTATAGAACTTTTTAAAACCTGATTATAGTTTGATAACTTCCTACTAATAACCTTTCTTACATCATCTTCCAACTGCATCTCAGTTTCATATAATGTCTCATCTTTAGTTTCTTTTATAGCTTTTCTAACTTCAGATAATTCTATGGAGTAGGAACTATATATATGAAAACTTGCTATTCTAAGTTTATCTGGATCCAATATATCAATTACTTTTTCCAAATTTTGAGGAGCTAAGAACTTATACTTTTCACTCAAAATTTCATATATCTCTTGGGAGATCATGGAAAAAATTTTAATTTCAAAAAGTTCAACATCATCTAATACATACCCATTAGACAACCTATTTACAACACTCTCTATATCTTTTAATGCTGATAATTTTCTTTTTAATGTAGTGTAAACTTTAGGATTATTATTTAAAAGTGTTATTACACTTTGTAAATTTTCAAACTCTTTTTCCAACTTTAAAGAATCCTTTGAAAATTCAACACCTTTCAATGCTCTTTTTCCTAATCTACTAACTATATCTAAGGTGTCAATTATATAATCAAATCCTATCTTTTCAAAGTTCATAACCTTCCTCCCTTAGATTAACAACAGGTACCTCTGTAAACTCCTCTATAGCTTTTATAAGTTCATTTGAATCTAGTATATGTCCTGTTGGAGCTACTGGATTAACTGTTATTGCCACTAGTTTTGTTTTTAATAATACCTTTAATTTTCCACCTTTTCTTATAAATCTATTTAAGACCTCTCCAGATACAAACACCTTTGTAAAATCTCTTACAACTATCTCTATATTTTCTAAAAAACTCTGTTTTGTTAAACTTTCTATAAATCTCTCTGTTAAAACTCCAGTTATATAAATAGAACATTTTTCTTGAAATATATTCTCCTCTAGTTGTGAAAAGTTTAATATTGATTTAATAGGTAATTTATTTATAACATCCTTTTCCCACAGTATTTTATAAATTCCATCATCTAAATTCAGTATTTTATCTTTTTTTCTCTCATCTAAACTTTCTAATTTTAAAAGATTTATTATATGTTTTGTTTTCTTTATAATCTCTTTTGGATTAATAGAAACTGCTGCTCCTGTTGATAAAACAATTCCCTCTGTAATAATAGGAGACCCTACACTTAAACGTGACAGGGCCCCATCTACTAATACACTATCTACATCTTTTTTTAGAACCTTATCAATAATATCTTTTACCCAAGTTCCATTAGATGGTCCAGATAGTAAAACTTTTCCCTCTCCAAGGGCTCTTGCTGTTACAAGACGCCCCAGAGCAGTAGATTTTTCACTAACATCTAAAATTTCAGCTTGAAATCTCTTTTTTATATAGTGTTTTTCACTAGTTATAAATATCATTCCTTCATAGATTGTTATTTCAGGCTTTGATGTTTCTGTTACTATGTCAACTGTTTCTCCATCTATTCCTATTGAAGTAACTCCAGTTACTACACCCTCATTTCTCAATCTTTTTAAGATATAATTCATAGTTTCTGTCTTACCAACATTTTTCTCCAATCCAATAGTTGCTATACTTTTATAGTTTTTTATATCTTTTATAAAGGGCATGATCCTCTCCTTTCAAGCTTCTATATCTTAGTGTGCATTTCTTTGTTTTCTATCAAGTTGTCTTGGCTCTAAAGTTTCTTCACATCCACTCAAAAGCCCTGAAACTCCAACCTGTTTTTTCTTTTCCTCACCTGTACAAACATCACACTCACATTCGTTTTCATAATTTGTAGGCTGAGTATACGTTGTAATTACACCTTCAAAATTTCTAAGTACAACTTTATCCGGAGATTGAGATATTATATAATTTGGCATTACCGGAATTTTTCCTCCACCACCCGGAGCATCCACAACAAAAGTAGGTACAGCATATCCAGACGTATGTCCTCTCAGCCCTTCTATAATTTCAATTCCTTTAGATACTGGTGTTCTAAAATGTTCAAGTCCCATTGATAAGTCGCACTGGTAAATATAATATGGTCTAACTCTCATTTTTACCAAATTATGAACTAAATCTTTCATTGTGTGTACACAATCATTTACACCTTTTAATAAAACCGACTGATTCCCCAAAGGAACTCCTGCATTGGCCAACATATTACATGCCTTAATCGCCTCTGGAGTTATCTCTTTTGAATGGTTAAAGTGCGTATTTAACCAGATTGGATGATATTTTTTTAACATATCACAAAGTTCTGGAGTTATTCTTTGAGGCATAACGACCGGTGTCCTCGATCCAATTCTTACAATTTCAACGTGTGGAATCTCTCTTAATTTGCTGATAATATGCTCTAAATTCTCATCAGATAAAAGTAATGGATCTCCCCCAGAAAGTAGTACGTCTCTCACTTGAGGTGTATTTCTTATATATTCAATGGCTTTTTCAATTCTTTCCATTGGTAAAGCATGGTCTGTTTGTCCTGCAAATCTTCTTCTAGTGCAATGTCTACAGTACATTGAACACATATCAGTTACAAGAAGTAACACTCTATCTGGGTATCTATGAGTCAATCCCGGAACAGGTGAATCCCCATCTTCATGAAGTGGATCCAGTTGATCTGCTGCTGATTTATATAGCTCATTTATAGAGGGCACTGCTTGCATTCTCACTGGACACTTCGGATTATTTGGATCCATTATGCTGAGATAATACGGCGTGATTCCCATTCTAATAGTTTCTAAAGATTTTTTGATTCCCTCTTTTTCTTTATCTGTTAATGTCATTAAACTTTCAAGTTGTTCCAAAGTTTCTATCCTATTTCTAACTTGCCATCTCCAGTCATTCCACTGCTCATCCGTCGCATTAAATCTTTCTCTCAAATTCATCATTGATAAACTCCTCCATTTTTTTTAATTAAACATATAACTTTTCAAATAATTCTCTAATTGCTTTCGATTCTCTTACAATTTCTAAAGTTAAGTTGGCATGTCCCTTTGTATATCCATTTCCAACTATCATAGTTACATCCTTACCTACCCCCTCTGCTCCTAAGGCAGCTTTTGTAAATGATGTAGCCATTGAGAAGAAATAAACTATTCCATCATCTTTTGTTATTAATATTGATGACATCTCTGTTCCAGGAACATTTACGTTATTTATTACAACATCACATAGCTCTCCATTTGTGATTTCGTTTATTTTATTATAGATTTCTACTGGTTTTGTTGCATCTCCTACCAACACAACATGAGCAAGTCCTAAATCTCTAATTCTTTGAGCATTTACTTCTGAATATTCAAACACTATAACTTTTCCGGTTTTTCCTACATTTTTCATAGCTTGATAACAGCAAAGAATTCCTGATTTTCCTCCTCCACCAATTATACAAACTGTGTCCCCCTCTTTAACTAATTTTTCAACTTGTGCAGGTGCTCCAGCTACATCTAATGCTGCAAGTGCCAATTTCTCTGGAATATCATTTGGTAAAACAGCGTATATTCCACTCTCAAATAAAATTGCCTTGGCCTCTACATCCACTTGATCATTTGATATATTGATTTTCTTTATCTTATCTATCTTTAAAGGTGTCAATGAAAGTGAAACTAAAGTTGCTATTTTATCTCCAACCTTTAAGTTTTTATCAGGAAAATCTACTCCTATTTTTTCAATAGTTCCAATTAACATTCCTCCTGACCCTGTAACAGGATTTTGCATTTTTCCTCTCTCTGCAACTATACTTTCAATCATCTCCGCCATTTTTTTCTCATCTTTATTACAAGCTTCTTTAATTTGTGTAAAACTAGCCGAATCAATATTTAGAGTTTGAACATCAATTAATACTTCATTTGACATAATTTCCATATCATTAGATATTTTTAATGCTCCTTGTGGTAATGATCCAACAGACTCTATTACTCTGTGTGTTCCAAATTTGCATCCCTTTTTCATAACATCCTCCTTAATTTAAACCTAATATTTTTCTTGCCTCAGTCGGATTTGCTATCTCTCTTCCAAACTCCTTTGCAAGCCTTACAACTTTTTCTACCAACTCACCATTATTTTTCGCTAATACGCCCTTTTCAATATATACATTATCTTCAAATCCAACTCTTACATGACCTCCTGATATTATAGAAGCTGCCGCAAGTGTGAACTCAAATCTTCCAATTCCAGCAACTGAATATGTAGACCCACAAGGTATGCTCTCTTTTAAAAATATAAAATCTCTTAAATCTCCAGAAATTCCACCATTTACTCCCATTACAAAACTAAAGTGAATCGGTTCTTTAATAAATCCTTTTTTACACAATCTAATTGCCATGTCTATCATTGACTTGTCAAAAACTTCAACCTCTGGCTTAACATCCAAATCTATCATCTTTTTTCCAAACTCTTTAATCATATTCTCAGTGTTCACAAAGATTTCGTCGCCACCAAAATTTAATGTCCCACAATCTAATGTTGCCATCTCTGGTTTTAAATCAACTGGCTCCAATCTTTCAGCTGAAGTCATCCCTACTGATCCTCCAGTAGATGGTTGAACTATCACATCTGGGCATCTCTCTTTTATAGCTTTTATGCACTCATTATATCTTTCTTTTCTTTGAGTTGGAGTTCCATCATCCTCTCTAACATGGAGATGGATTACACTCGCTCCCGCTCTATATGCACTGTAAGCTTCTCTAGCTATCTCTTCTACTGTATATGGTACAGCTGGATTGTGTTCTTTTGTCACTTCAGCACCACATATTGCTGCTGTTATTATCAATTTTTCCATAATCTACCCCTTTCTTTGAACAGCTTTTGGAACAACACAAGTACCAACTGCTTTACATACCACAATAGGTTCTTCTAAAAAATCTGCCGCTGAATCACAGATATCAGCTCTTGGAACAATCACTTTTCTAGCTTCAAAACTCATAGCTCGCGAAGTATTTCCAACTTTTGTAATCTCTCCCACAATCTCTAAATAATCTCCAGCATATACAGGAGCCATGAACTCTACCTCATTATAAGCCTTGAATAACCCTTCATCTCCATCATGCTTTATAAGTAGCTCTGTTGCTACATCTCCAAATAATTGCAATATTCTTGCCCCGTCTACTAAATTTCCACCATAATGAGCATCTGCTGAACTCATTCTTAATCTTATCATTGATTTTGTCATAACTCCTATCTCTCCTTCACAATGTTTTTTATTATGCTAACTCTTCTGTTTCTCCTTCTATTTCTACCTCTTCATCTTCTCCTACTAATTGCACATTTGGTTCTGCTGGTAAGGCAAATCTCGGAATAAATTTATCAAGTCCCGTTAAAGTCAATATTAAAATACTTCCAACAGCTATATAAGCCATAAAGTTAAACTTTATAATACTCATGGCTGTAAATGAAGCCAAAGGATATACTGCATTTGCAATTCCCAAATAGAATCCTATATATACATGCCACGGAATCAATTGGGAACCAAAAACTCCCAAAGCATCACTAAATGTTGCATTTCTAAGTCTTAAAGTTTCGATATCTTCTGGGCTTCCTTTTACATTTTTTTCAACAAGTTCTTTAATAATTGGTCCTATTGTTACAATTTGTGCCATTTCATCTGCCAAAGCGGCATTTCCTAATACTGATAAAACCCCATTATAAAACATAAGTTGTCTAACATTTCCAGAAATCTTTTTAATAAGAATTGATACTGGTCTAAAGGCGTCCATAATTTTCATTATTCCACCAAATGCTGCAACCCACATCATCATTACAATTACCCAAGATCCCGCTCCTTCAAATCCCGTATAGATTAAATCTAAAAACGCTGATGGACTTTCAACAGTTCCAGCAAAAGTTCCACATACAAAAGATGCAAAAATACCAAGGAATAGACATAGTAACGTATTTACTCCTTTAAATGCTGAAACTAAAACTAGAATTAGAGGAATAACCATATAATAAGGTACTCCACTTTTAACTTGATTAAGTAAAGCCACTGCACTCTCTCTTTTCTCCGCCAGAGCAGTCCATGCTGATTCAGGTATCTGGTTTATAGCTTCAACTGGACTTCCAATCTCTGTTGGCAATCCCATAACAACACTCACTACATAGAAAGCTACTATTGCACATACAAGTACTAAAGCTGACCAAACTCCTTGATGTCTTATTCTTTTTACTACTTCAACTCTTTGAATTCCAGAACTAACTATTGTAGTATCTGATATAAGACCAATATTGTCCCCAAAGCACGCTCCACCAGCTATTGCTGCTAATGTTAGGAACATATTTCCCTGAACTATATGGTTTAACCACAAAAATATTGGTGCACACGCTGCAAACGTCCCCCAACTTGTACCAGTAGCAATAGATAAAATTGATGTCACTATAACTCCAACTACTGCAACTGTCCTAGCTGTCAATCCAAACCCTAAAGCTATGTTAATTATAGATGCTCCAACTCCTGTTGACATAAATGCTTCTGCCATTGCATAAGCCATCATTAAGATAAAAAAGGCTATCTGCATCTCTCTGGCATTTTTTATACACGCATCTATGATGTCATTTACTTTTTTCTTTGCCACAAGTCCTGCCACAAGTGCTGCATATACCGTCGCTATAGGTGCTGCCAATAATGCATCATACCCACTCATCATCAATCCTGCTAAAACTAAAACTGGACTGAGCTTTATTATTGCTGTAACCGTTCCCATATTTTCCTCCTAAAATTTTTTATATCTCATAAATTTTCAAGTAGGATGTAAGTGAGTGCTTACTTTAGTTTTGTCAGTAGCTATATATACCTCACCTTTTTTTCTAAGTCAATAGCGATTTCAAACTTTTTTCATTTTAAAAGTTTATTTTCAATACTAAAACTTCCTATTACAGACATTTTTCAAAACTAAAAAAATTGAAATTTTATAAAAAAATTTGACAAATTTAACTTCTATGAGGTAATAAGGGCCTTATTAAGTAATTTTTACTACAATTTGGTTAACAAGGAGGAAAAAATGGTATTTAAAAATCTTTTGATTGAAACTTATGGAAAAATCTGTATTGTTAAAATTAACAGACCTGAATCTCTAAATGCTTTAAACGAAGAAATTTATAAGGAGATTTATCGATGCTTTTCCCAGTTGGAAAAAAATAATGAGATTGATGTTATCTTACTAACAGGTGAAGGGCGTTCTTTTGTAGCAGGAGTCGATATCTCTTTTATGAAAAATTTAACTGTCAAAGAAGCTAAAGAGTTTGGTATTTTAGGTACAAATGCTTTCAATGCAGTAGAAAATATCAATAAAGTTGTTATAGCTGTTATTAACGGATTTGCTCTTGGTGGTGGATGTGAACTCGCTATATCTTGTGACATTAGAATAGCTTCTGACAAAGCAAAGTTTGGACAACCTGAAGTTACTCTTGGTATTACCCCTGGCTCTGGAGGAACTCAAAGACTCCCTAGGTTAGTTGGTTTAACTAAAGCCAAAGAACTTATTTACACAGGAAATATTATTGACGCTTATGATGCTAAATCTATCGGTCTAGTCAATCAAGTTATCGAGCCCAGCTTATGGAATGCGCTTTAAATATGGCGAATAAAATCAGCTCTAATGCTAAATTAGCTGTACAATATTCAAAAGAGGCTATAAATAAGGGAATCCAAGTGGATGAAACTACAGCAATGTTTATTGAAAGTAGCTTATTTGCTCTTTGTTTCTCAAGTGAAGATATTGATAATGCTATGAGATATGGTGCAAATCACCCTATTGGACCTTTAGCTTTAGGGGATTTGATTGGACTTGACGTTGTTTTAGCTATTATGGATGTTTTAGCTACGGAGTTTGGAGATCTTAAGTATAGAGCTCATCCACTTCTGAAAAAATGGTTAGAGCTGGGAAACTTGGAAGAAAAACTGGTGAAGGTTTTTATAAATATTAATTAAAAAAGAGAAAACCTTGTTTTTTAGGTTTTCTCTTTTTCATTTTTTGTCACTTACTTTCTTTATATTGATTGATAGAATTTTGATAAAATCTAATTTTTTCACTTAAAAAAGGTTCATCTCTTTCTCCAGTAAATTTTCCTTGTGTCAAAATTTTTAAAAGGAAACTTCCCATAACGCTACTTAGCATATCATTTACGAAAATTTCTGGTGAATAATTAACTCTATGCTCATGAAAAACACCTATAAAATGATCAACTAAATAATTCTTAAAATCAATAGTTCTGAGAAATTTTTGATTATCATTATCTGATAATTTCAACTGAAGTCTGAATATTATCTCATGTTGGTGTAAAAAATTCTGATAAAGCAATATACTCTTAGCTATATCTTGCTCTAACTCCCCTGTTAGACTTTCATGTAATGAGCGAATAATTTTACTTTCTTCTACAAATTTATTTATTATCTCTTCCAAAACTCTATCTTTAGTTCCAAATAATCTAAAAATAGTTACTTCATTGCACTCAGCTTCTTTTGCAATTCGTTTCGTTGAAATTTTATCAAATCCCTCTTTTGAAAAAAGTCTTTGAGCACAGTCTAAAATTTTATCTCTTGTTTTCATTCACTCCTCCAATTCCTTCCATTTTTAAATGTTATCCAAAATATATACTCCACCTCTGACTCTTTTGTCAAATATTTTTTTGAACAAAAATATTTTTTATGAAAAACTTTCTAATCTTGTAATTTCAATATCTTTTTTATGTTCGAAAAAAATATTTTTTATTTAACTATTGACATTTCCTTTCAGTATGAGGTATATACTCATACTGAAAATAAGCAAGTATGTACTTGCTAACTTGAACAAAGGAGTGAAGTTATGAAAAAATTGGTCTCTGTTGATTTTGCAGCATCACTTATTAAAAATAATTCGTCTCTTATGATTGGAGGATTTTTGAAGTGCGGCTCTCCTAAAGAGGTTATTGAAAAATTATTAGAAAACGGTACTAAGGACTTAACTCTTATTGCCAATGACACAAGTTTTCCAGATTTTGAAAGAGGAAAACTCATTGTTAACAAGAGAGTCAAAAAAGCTATTGTATCTCACATTGGTACTAACCCAGAAACAGGTAAACAGATGCATAGTGAAGAAATGGAAGTTATCTTAGTTCCACAAGGAACTCTCGCTGAAAGGATAAGAGCCGCTGGAGCTGGTCTTGGTGGAATTTTGACTCCAACAGGAATTGGAACTATTGTTCAAGATGGAAAAGAGGTTATTGAAGTAGATGAAAAAAAATATCTTCTAGAAAAACCCCTAAGAGCTGATGTAGCACTTATTTATGGAACAAAAGTTGACTCTTATGGAAATGTGTCATTTCACGGTTCTACTAGAAACTTTAATACGATAATGGCTACTGCTGCCGATATAGTCATAATTGAAGCCGAAGAAATTATTGATGGATGTTTAGACCCTAACGAAGTGGTTATTCCAGGAATATTTATAGACTATATCGTTAAAGGAGGAAGATAAATGGAACTTACCAAAGAAAAAGTTAGAGAGATTATTGCAAAAAGAGTTGCTAAGGAATTTCAAGATGGAGACGTTGTAAACTTAGGTATTGGTTTACCCACAGAAGTTGCTAACTATATTCCTGACTCTTTATATGTTGCATTACAATCAGAAAATGGTCTTATTGGAATGGGGTCTACGCCTTGTGAAGAGGAAGAAGATTGTAGAATTGCTAATGCTGGTGGTTCTCTAGTTACTATTGCTCCAGGAGGTTGCTTTTTCGATAGTTTCACATCCTTTGGAATAATTCGTGGTGGACACGTTGATGCAACAGTTTTGGGTGCTTTACAAGTCGACGAAAAAGGCAATTTAGCCAATTGGATGGTTCCTGGCAAAATGGTTCCTGGGATGGGTGGAGCCATGGATTTAGTTGTTGGAGCTAAAAAGGTTATCATAGCTATGGAGCATACTGCTAAGGGAGCTCCTAAAATATTAAAAAATTGTACATTACCTCTCACTGCAGCTAATGAAGTTAATCTGATTATCACAGAAAAAGGGGTTATGGAAGTTACTGATAAAGGGATTGTTTTAAAAGAGATTAGTCCATACTCATCTGTTGAAGATATTAAAAATTGTACCGAAGCCACTCTAATTATAGATGAGAAGCTAAAAATTATGGAAATATAAATTTACTAGGAGGTTTTTAAATAAATGGAAAAAGTCTACATTGTCGCTGCCAAAAGAACTCCTATTGGATCCTTTTTAGGTTCTTTAAGTAAACTATCTCCAAGCCATTTAGCTGGAGAAGTTATAAAAAATATTCTTGCAGAAACTGAAGTTGACCCTAATAACTTAGATGAAGTTATTATTGGAAATGTTTTATCTGCTGGACATGCTCAAGGAGTAGGAAGACAATCTGCTGTTAAGGGAGGAGTTCCTTACACAGTTCCAGCTTACTCTTTAAATATCATCTGTGGTAGTGGAATGAAAGCTGTAATGTCAGCTTATCAAATTATAAAATCTGGCGAAGCTTCTCTTATTCTTGCTGGTGGAACTGAATCCATGTCACAAGCTCCCCATTTAATTAATCACAATATCAGAACTGGCATTAAAATGGGAGATTTTTTAACTAAAGATCATATGATTTTAGATGCTCTGACAGATGCCTTTCACGGGGTTCATATGGGAATAACAGCAGAAAATATTGCAGAAAAATATAAAATTTCTAGAGAAGAGCAAGATAAATTTTCTATAGAATCTCAGCAAAAAGCTATTGTCGCTATTGATAGTGGACGTTTCAAGAATGAAATTGTCCCTATTGAAGTAAAGGATAGAAAAGAAACAATAGTTGTTGATACAGATGAATATCCAAATAGAAAAACATCTTTAGAAAAGCTTTTACAACTTAAGCCTGCATTTAAAAAAGAAGGATCTGTTACAGCTGGTAATGCTTCTGGTATAAATGATGGTGCTGCAATTTTACTTGTAGCTTCTGAATCAGCTGTAAAAAAATATAATTTGATTCCTTTGGTTGAAATTGTGGGTGTTGGGCAAGGAGGCGTTGATCCCTTAATTATGGGACTTGGACCTGTTCCAGCTATAAAAAATGTATTGGATAAAACGGGATTAAAATTAACGGATATGGATATTTTAGAACTTAATGAAGCCTTTGCTGTTCAGTCTCTTGGAGTTATAAAAGAACTTTGTGAAATGTATTCAATAGACCCTATCTGGTTTAAAAATAAAACAAATGTCAACGGTGGAGCTATCGCTTTAGGACATCCAGTTGGGGCTAGTGGAGCTAGAATACTTACAACTCTAATACATGAAATGAAAAAAAGAGATTCACAATATGGATTAGCCAGTCTTTGTATTGGTGGAGGAATGGGTACTGCAATGATTATAAAAAATATTCAATAAATATATTTAGGAGGAAATAAATGGATTTTACATTAACTAAATCGCAAGAACTTTTTAAGCA
>Trix_p1__coassemble_1411_pt1 | contig 19775 bp, 16 predicted proteins | sample Trix_p1__metabat2_low_PE_021 | metagenome-assembled genome bin Trix_p1 | reverse complement strand
TTTATCTCTTTTCAAAGAACTGGACCTATTTTTCATCTTTAGTTAACAGATTCTTCCTTTATTATATTTTATATATTACAACAAAAAATAAAAAATAGGAAGAAAAGCTTCAAACATCTTCCTATTTTAATAAATTTTTTTATTGATTATCCAGTCGATCTTTAGGTAATATTTTATTCAGAAAAACCCCAATTAGAGCTGCAATAGCAAGTCCAGATAAAGAAACTGTTTTCCAAATAATAATATTATCAATGGCAATTCCTAAAACAAATATTAAAGAAGCGATCAAAAGATTTCTTGAATGCGAAAAATCAATTTCTGCTTCAATGAGTGTTCTAACTCCAACAGAGGCAATCATACCAAATAATATAATAGATATTCCTCCCATAACTGGAGTAGGAATAGTTTGCAAAATAATTCCAAATTTACCAATAAAGCTCAAAAGAATAGCGTAACAAGCTGCAATTCTTAGAATAGCAGGATCATAGACTTTAGTGACAGCAAGAACACCAGTATTTTCTCCGTAAGTTGTATTAGCAGGTCCTCCTAGCAATCCAGCAGCTACGGTAGCAACTCCGTCACCTAGTAAAGTTCGTGAAATACCCGGATTTTTAAAGAAATCTTTACCAACAACAGCACCATTTGTTGTTATATCTCCAATATGTTCGATAAAAACAACTAGTGCTATTGGTGCGATAGCTAAAATAGCAGTTGCAGAGAATCTAGGTAAAGTTAGTAGGTCTTGCAATGCTTCTTGAGAAAATCCAATCCAATTTGCAGTAGCAATTGGAGTAAAATCTACTAATCCTAAGAAAATAGAGACTACATATCCAAGAATAACAGATATCAAAATAGGCACCAATCTAAAAAATGATTTTTCTAAAATTGAAATAGTTATCATGGATATCACAACTATAAGAGCAATAACAAGACTTTTTAAATCAAAATGTCCATTGGAATATCCAGCCATAGAAAGAGCTACAGGGCTTAATCGAAGTCCTATTACCATTATAATTGGTCCGACAACAACAGGAGGAAAAAATGATTTTATTTTTTCAACTCCAAATATTTTAACCATCCATGACATGAAAATGTATACGAAACCAGCAGAAATAACTCCGCCTTTAATGGCAGCAATTCCTTCTTCCTTTAAAACAAGAGCCAATGCACCGATAAAAGCAAAGGATGATCCTAAAAAAACAGGAACAATCCCTTTAGTACAAAGATGAAAAAGAAGTGTACCGATTCCAGCTGAAAGTAAGGCTACTGAGGGGCTTAAGCCAGTTAAAAAAGGAACTAGTACAGTAGCTCCAAACATGGCTAATACGTGTTGAACTCCAAGTAGAAGTTTACTTTTTGTTGTTAAGTTAGTCATTATTAAAATCCTCCATAAAATTTTATACCGTTAAATAGCCTACATTATTTTAGGAGTATTGTCAATCTAAACTTAACGAACCAAGTAGTTTACCAAAGCTAAAAGAAACAAAAGCTCTATTTTTGGTAACAATATTGCTTAAACATATAGAATCTCCTCTTTTTAAAGTGTGAGTTTTAAGAGGATAAAGAAATCCTTCCAAGGTAAGATTTTCAACGGTGTCTGAAAAAGGAATAAAGGATATTCTTTTGTTTAAACAATTTTTTAAAATAAATTTTGGAGTTACTAAGAATAGTTTCTCATGCTCATCTATAAATATAATATTATTATACTTAAAAATAAGATTTATATTTGTCAGTGTATGATCTATTCTCCCACCAAAGCCACCTATTATATAGATTTCCTTATAATTGAGAGAATTTACATAGGAAATTAGAAGTTCCCCATCTGTGAAATCCTTATTTTTATCAAATTTTTTTAGAATAACCTCATTGGCTTTCAAGAAGTCTATGGAGGATTGATCTAAAGAGTCAAAATCTCCCCATACTTCTTTAGGAATATAGTTTAATTCAAGAGCTTTTTTAGCACCTCCATCTGCACAAAAAAGATGGTTGGTGTCGATATTTAAGTTATTGTAAAAATTTTTACAAACGGGAAAATCACCGTTTAAAAATATAAAAGCTTTAGTCATCATCAATTTCTGTATCTACAATAATAAAGATAGGTAGATGATCAGAAACCTCCTTTCTTGTTTTAATGAAGTCATCTTTAGTAATATCTAGTGCACCGCTTTGTCCTTTGAACTCTTGAGTGTATTTTTTTGAAATAAAGATATTGTCATAGGAGTTTGCAAATCCTTTAGTTCCTATAGTTGTTTTAATTGAAGGATCTAGAGTATAGATAATATCATCCTCATGGCGTAATAAATTATCAAAAGCTGAATCATTAGCGGGGAGATTAAAATCTCCCCCAATTAAAATATCATTTTCAATAGAATCTAAATTTTGAAAATAATTATAAACATCAATGAGCTTATTGGCTTCAAATTGTCTTTGAGAGATTTTTTTTCCATATATGGAGTGTACTAAGACGTATGTAAAATCAAAGTTATGAATTTTAAACGTAGCACCATACGGCTCTCGAATAAACTCATTATTTTCATCAGGATAAAATCCTTCACTTTTAACAAAATTAACTCTATTTTTTTTGTATAAAAAGGCATAGTACTCTTTATATTCGTTAGTTCCCACAGGATAGGGAGAAATTTCATACCCCCATTTTGAATCACTTATTTTTTCAACTTCAGAAAGAAGCCTATAAAGACCTTTTTTATTCATAACTTCTACCAATCCCACAATATCAAAAGATTCAATAGATTTTGCGAGGTGCTCATAGTCTTTAACTCCTTTTCCGAGTCTTAAAGTATTGAAAACTCCTATGTAAGCTTTATTTTCCTTTTCTGTTGAAAAAGAAAGTGAGTATATTGAGATTAGCAAAGCAAAAATTAATTTTAGAAACACATAAATCACCTCAAAAAAAATACCCTAAAAAGGGTATTTTTAATAATTTTCAGGGAACATTATTTTTTCTACACCTTCAATAATGATATGTAGGATCATCATATGAATCTCTTGGATTCTATCAGAGGTATTTCCAGGGATAATAAATTCATAGTCACACATCCCTTTAAGTTTTCCACCATCTTTGCCAAGGAGAACACAAGTTTTTAGTCCCATTTTTTTAGCAACCTCTACAGCTTTTATAACATTTGTTGAGTTTCCGCTTGTAGAGATACCAATAAACATATCTCCCTCTTTACCATAGGCCTCTACACCTCTAGAAAAGATATAGTCAAAACCATAGTCATTTCCAACACAAGTTATATGGGATGAATCAGATAAAGAGATAGCAGGCAGTGCCTTTCTATCTTTTCTGAACCTTCCAGTAAATTCTTCAGCAAAATGTAGAGCATCACAGTTGCTACCACCATTTCCACAGATTAGAACTTTATTTCCAAGTTGAAAAACATTAGCTAATTCTTTAGCTACCTTTTCAGTTTCTTTTTTTTCCGCTTCCTCTTTTATAAAGTTTTCTAAGAGAGAAGCCGTTATTTTATACGAATCTAATAAATTCATATTAGCCTCCTAAATTATAAAATTAAAGTTTAAAATTTCTGACAAAATTAATAAATTTGATAATATGTGCAAGGTTTTTCTTGTCCTTAGTTATAACAATTTGATAAGAATCAGTGACTTCATCAATAGTTCTTATAACCTTAAATTCATCACTCTGTATCTCTTTATATACAGCATAATAAGGAAGTATAACGTTACCGATACCCTCTTTAACCATACCTTTGATAACTCCTAAGTTCCCTAGTACAGGAATTTTTGTATTGAAACAAATGTGATTCTTATCCTCTAAATGACTGATAGCTTTATCGTTGTTATAGATATTTTTTCTAGATATTAAAGGTTCTTTGGAAACAGCCTCTAGTTTTTGGAAATTTTTTGTACCAACAAGGACATAAGGAACAGAACCTACAGTGATAATCTCTAGGTTAGAATCAGTAATATGTTCTTCGTCTATTAAAAGAATATCTAACTCCCCCTCTTTTAATAGTTTTAAAAGCCAAGCCTTAGTAGAAATAGTAATATCGTATTCAATTTCATCATGTAAGGAGATAAAATCTTTCATTAAAAGAGGAAGTAAAGGTTCACCAATAACAGATGTAGCACCAATAGATATTTTTGCCTTATCCAAGTTGATAATTCTTTCCATCTCTTTTTCAGCTCTTTTAACTTTTTCAAAAATTTCTTCTGCCATTTTAAAAAGAGCTTCCCCAGTGTAAGTTAATTTTATTTTCTTAGAACTTCTATCAAAAAGTTTAGAGTTTAAAATCTCCTCAAATTTTTTAACTTGTATTGAAACCGCCGATTGATTTATGTATAATTTATTAGCTGCTTTAGTAAAACTTTTTTCTTTAGCCACCTCATAAAATATTCTTAAATAATGTAAATCCAATTGTATCACTCCCAACTATTATTATTATGTATAGTTACTATTCTATTTTAGCATAATTTTAACATAATGAATACAATTTATTTAAAAAAAGTAGTAGAAAGTAAATTCCTACTACTTAAAAGCTTTAGGGTGATACTACTATTGGAAATTTTTTAAGTTTTCCATCAATTTATCATACTTATCTTGGAACTCTTCTTGGATTCTTTTTTCTCTATCCAAGATATGAGCTGGAGCTTTGGATGTGAATCTTTCATCAGAAAGCTTAGAGTTAACTTTATCCAAATCTTTTTTAATTTTTTCAAGTTGTTCATTAATTTTTTTAATCTCTGCCTCAACATCTAAAAGACCAGTTAAAATCATAAATACTTCAGAATTTCCAGTTACTCTAAATCCACTTTGCTCAGGAGTTGGAAGATCAGGACCGACAGTCAACTCTTCGATTTTAGCAAGTTTAGTTATAAATAACTTATTTGCACTCAATGTTTCTAACTCTATAGGATTAGAAGTTCTAATAACTACCTTAGCCTCTTTAGCTGGAGATATTCCTCTTTCAGCTCTAATATTTCTCAGTGATGAGATTAAACCTTGAATGTATTCAAAAGCTTTTTCTTTTTCATCACTTACAAGGGCTTCGTTACAAACTGGATAGTCAGCAAGCATGATAGTTTCTCCATTTGCTTTTATTTTTTGCCAAATTTCTTCGGTGATAAATGGCATAAATGGATGTAAAAGTTTCAAACCAGATTCTAAAACTGTCCATAAAACATACTGAGCAGTTTGTCTAGATTTAATTCCAGACTCATCCTTGTTATATAATCTAATTTTAGCTAATTCAACATACCAATCACAGAAGTCTCCTCTTAAGAATTCATAGATTGATTTAGCAGCTTCATCTAATTGGAATTTTTCTAATTTATCAGCGACTTCTTTAGATGTTTTATTTAGCTTAGAGAAAATCCATTCATCAACCAATTCAAACTCTACATTTGATTTATCAAATGATTTTATATCAAAATCTTCAAGGTTCATAAGAACAAATCTTGAAGCATTCCAAATTTTGTTAGCGAAGTTTCTCCCCATCTCTATTAATTTTTCAGAGAAATGGACATCTTGTCCTTGTGAAGTATTATAAATCATTGTAAACCTAATAGCATCAGCCCCGTATTCGTCAATTAAATTTAATGGGTCTGGCGAGTTACCTAATGATTTTGACATCTTTCTACCAATTTCATCTCTAACTATTCCGTGTAAATAAACGTTTTCAAAAGGGATATCGTCCATAGTATACATACCAAACATTACCATTCTAGCAACCCAGAAGAATAAAATATCGGCACCAGTTACTAGCGTAGAGGTAGGATAAAATTTTTCTAGTTCAATTGTTTTCTCAGGCCACCCCAAAGTTGAAAATGGCCATAAAGCAGATGAAAACCAAGTGTCTAAAACATCTGTTTCTTGTGTTAATTCAACGTCTTTACCATAGTGAGCTTGAGCTTGAGCATTTGCATCCTCTTCTGTTTTAGCGACAAAAATATGCATATCAGGTCCATACCAAGCAGGTATTCTGTGTCCCCACCAGATTTGTCTTGATATACACCAATCTCTGATGTTTTCTAACCAGTTATAGTAAACTTTTTCCCATCTTTTAGGCATAAGTTTAACTTTTCCATTTCGAACAACTTCTAAAGCTTTTTCTGCAAGGGGTTCCATTTTAACAAACCATTGTTTTGAAACTCTTGGCTCAACAACAGTACTACATCTGTAACATCCTCCAACATTGTGTGAATGAGCTTCAATTTTAACTAATAAATCCTGTTCTTCCAAATCGGAAACAATTTTTTTTCTGGCATCAAATCTATTCATTCCAGCATAAGCGGGATATTCATTGACAACTTTTCCATCTGGATTCATCATATTGATAATGGGAAGATTAAATTTTTGTCCTAAAATAAAGTCATTAGGATCATGTGCAGGAGTTATTTTAAGAGCTCCAGTTCCAAATTCTATATCAACATACTCGTCAGCGATAACAGGAATTTCTCTTCCAACAAGAGGTAAAATAACTTTTTTACCAATAAGATGGGAGTACCTATCATCACTTGGATTAACTGCGATAGCGACGTCAGCAAGCATAGTTTCAGGTCTTGTAGTAGCTATAACTAAAAACTCTTCAGAATCTTTAACAGGGTATTTAATATTCCATAGCGAACCAGCTTTTTCTTCGTGCTCAACTTCATCATCAGCAAGAGCGGTTCCACATCTAGGACACCAGTTAACCATGTATTCACCTTGGTATATTAATCCATCATTGAAAAGTTTGATAAAAATATCTTTAACAGATTCAGAAAGTCCTTCATCCATTGTAAATCTTTCTCTCTTCCAATCTAGAGAAGCACCTATTTTTCTAAGTTGAGTAGTGATAACATTTCCATACTGCTCTTTCCATTCCCAAACTTGTCTGATAAACTCTTCTCTACCTAGGTCCTCTTTAGTTAGACCCTCATCAGCTAGTTTTCTTTCCACTTTATTCTGAGTTGCAATACCAGCATGGTCAGTTCCAGGCATCCAAAGAGTATTATATCCACTCATTCTTTTATATCTAACAAGCACATCTTGAATGCTGTTGTTAAGAATATGTCCCATATGTAATATGCCAGTTACATTTGGAGGCGGAATAACTATAGAGTAGTTTGGTTTACTATCATCTAAAGTTGCGGCGAAAAAGTTTGAGTTTTCCCAATATTTATACCATTTTCCCTCTATTTCATTTGGGGAGTAAGTAGTTGCTAATTCATTCATTTTTAAATCCTCCTATTCGATTTCTCCCTCTAAACAACCTTCAATATAATTTAAAATTTGTTCTTTTCCATTGTTATTCAATGACGAGTGGAAGAAAACATCATCATTGTGGAAATCAACTTTTGTTCTAATCTCTTTTAGTGCTTTGAATTTTTCATTATTTGAAACTTTATCCATTTTTGTAAAAATTATTTTAAATGGAGTTCCATAGTGATCTAACCAATTAAGCATTTGAAGGTCCTCGTCACTTGGAATTCTCCTTATATCCAACAGAACGAAAACAAGTTTTTTTCTAGGACTAGCTAGGTATCTTTCCATAGTTAATCCCCATTCTTTTTTCATCTCTTTGGGAACTTTGGCAAAGCCGTACCCAGGTAAATCGACAAAGAAAAACTCTTTATTGATTAAAAAATAGTTAATTAGCTGGGTTCTTCCCGGCGTTTTACTAGTTTTAGCTAGTTTATTTCTACCTGTGATACTATTTATAAGAGATGATTTTCCAACGTTAGATCTCCCTACAAAAGCAAATTCAATGTGATTTAGTTCTTCAGGATAATCTTTTTCAAATACAGCTGATTTGGTAAAATCCGCTTGTTTTATATTCATTGTGGCTACCTCTTTTCATTATTTTTCAAGGGCAAGTTTTTCAACATCTTCATATGTTGAAGCAAAATATATTTTAATATCTTTCATTACTTCCTCAGGAATTTCCTCTACATCAACTTTATTGTCATCAGGTAAAATTATATTTCTAATTCCTGCTCTATGAGCTCCAATGACTTTCTCTTTAATTCCACCAACAGGTAAAACGTCACCTGTAATCGTAATTTCACCAGTCATAGCAAATGTTTGCTTAACTTTTCTTCCAGTTAAAACGGATAGAATAGTTGTAGTTATAGCAATACCAGCGGATGGACCATCTTTTGGTGTAGCACCTTCAGGGAAATGAAGATGTATATCCTTTTTCTCCAAAATACTTGAGTCTATTTGGAATTTATCAAGGTTTGCTTTTAGATATGTAAATGCAACCATTGCAGATTCTTTCATAACATTCCCAAGAGTTCCAGTTAGCGAAAGATTTCCTTTTCCGGGAATCTGAACTCCCTGAACTTCCAAAGTCATTCCACCAACAGATGTCCAAGCTAGACCATTGACTACTCCGACTTTAGAGATTGCTTTTTTCATTTTTTCAGGTCTGAATTTAGGGTGACCCAAATAAGACTCAAGATTTTTTATATTTATACTGATTGATTTTGCGTCATTATCGATAACTTTTCTAGCTACTTTTCTAAATAGAGCTGAAATCTCTCTTTTTAGATTTCTAACTCCAGCTTCTTTAGTGTATTCATCAATTATTTTTAAAACAGCCTTATCAGTCATATTTATTTTGATACCATTTAGTCCATTTTCATCTTGAGCTTGTTTAATTAAATAGTTATTAGCGATATGTAATTTTTCAAACTCAGTATATGATGAAAGGTTAATAATTTCCATTCTATCTCTTAAAGGTCCCGGTATATTTCTTAAATCGTTAGCTGTAGCTATAAAGAAAACTTTAGATAGATCAAAAGGCATATCTAAATAGTGGTCTTCGAAATGCTTGTTTTGTTCAGGGTCTAAAACTTCTAACATTGCTGAAGCAGGATCTCCTTTAAAATCACTGGACATTTTATCAATTTCATCCAGCAGAATAACAGGGTTAACACTGCCAGCATTTTTTATAGCTTTTATGATTCTTCCGGGCATAGATCCGATATAGGTTCTTCTATGTCCTCTTATTTCAGCCTCATCTCGAACTCCTCCAAGAGAAACTCTAACGAAATTTCTAGCAAGAGAATCAGCTACGGATTTAGCTAAAGATGTTTTACCGACCCCAGGAGGTCCAGCTAAACAAAGAATAGTTCCCTTCATATTAGGGTTTAGTTTTTTAACAGCTAAATAATCTAGAATTCTATCCTTAACATCCTTTAGACCATAATGATCTTTTTCTAGGACATCATGGGCAATTTTTAAGTCTAGAGTCTCAGGGGTAATCACTCCCCAAGGAAGCTCTAAAACAGATTCAATATACGCCCTAGAAACTGTAGCTTCAGCGGAGTATGGAGCCATTTTTCCAAGTTTTTTCAATTCAGCTTCAAGTTTATGCTTCGCATCTTCAGGAAGTGGAGAATTTTTAACTTTATCATAAAGTTCATCCGTTTCCTCATCACCACCAGTTTTGCCTAATTCCTCTCTAAGGGTATTAATTTTCTCTCTTATAAAATAACTTTTCTGACTTTCATTTATCTTTTCTTTGACTTTTTGATCAACTTTTTGTTCAATAGAGGCAATTTCAATTTCATCATTTAAAATTTCTAATAATCTATATCCTCTGATGTTAACATCTAGAATTTCTAAAAGCTCAACTTTTAAATTTTCTTCAATGTCCAAATTAAAAGCAATAGAGTCAAAAATTTTTCCAGCTTTTCTAAAACTTTTTAGTTGAACCATTAGTTCGGCGCTAACTTGATTTGTTAATGTTGAATATTCTTCAAATAAACTAACAACCTTTCTTTTTAAGGCTATTAACTCAGGTGAAGATTCTTCAGTTGCAGATATAACACTATAGTCAGCAAATAAGATACCATCCTCTTCAATTATATCTTCGATAAGAACTCTTTTATCTACTTCGATAAGAACTTTTATGCTTTTATTAGGTAAAGGAATAGATTGTATAATATTTGCTAAAACTCCTATCTTATGAACTCCTTCAGGAAGAACAGGGTTTTCTTCTAGTGAGTTTTTTTGTAAACTAAGAATTAATTTATTTTTTGTTTTCATTGCAAAATTCATTGTTAATAAGCTTCTCTCTCTTCCAACATAAAGAGGAGAGGCTGTTCCTGGGAAAAGTACCATTTCCCTAGTAGGTAAAAAAGGTAATCTACTCATTGGTAATCACTCCTTAGTGTTCAATTTTAACTTTTCTTGAATCTTGAATTGAATCAGCATTAATTATAACCTTTTTTATAGTTTTATCAGAAGGAATCTCAAACATTAGGTCGGTCATTATGTTTTCGATAATAGACCTAAGACCTCTTGCACCGATTTTTCTGTCTAAAGCTAAAGCAGCAATTTTTTTAAGAGCTTCATCTTCAAATTCAAGACTAACATTTTCCATTTCAAAGAATTTTTGATATTGTTTCACAATTGAGTTTTTAGGTTCAGATAAAATCTTTATAAGTGCAGCTTCATCCAAAGGAGATAGTGTTGTAATGACAGGAAGTCTACCAACTAATTCTGGAATGATTCCCTGTTTAACTAAATCTTCAGGAAGAACTTTACCTAAAAGTTCAATCTCTTTTTCTGCTTCAATAGGATCTTGAGAAGCACCAAACCCAAGAACTTTTTTATTGGTTCTAGATTTTATAATTTTTTCCATTCCTTCAAAAGCTCCACCAACTATGAATAAGATGTTGGTAGTGTCGATTTCTATAAGCTCTTGATTTGGATGTTTTCTACCACCTTGTGGTGGAACTTGAGATTTTGTTCCTTCAATAATTTTTAATAGAGCTTGTTGAACTCCCTCTCCTGAGACATCTCTTGTGATAGATACATTTTCAGATTTTCTTGCAATTTTATCTATCTCATCTATATAGATAATTCCTCTTTCAGCAGCTTCTACATTATAATCGGCAGCTTGTAGTAGTCTAACTAGAACGTTTTCAACATCATCACCTACATATCCAGCTTCAGTAAGTGTTGTAGCATCAGCAATTGCAAAAGGAACGTGAAGCGTTCTTGCAAGAGTTTGAGCTAAAAGAGTTTTACCTGAACCAGTTGGACCAATAAGAAGCACATTTGATTTTTGTAACTCAACATCCTTGCTTCCTTGGTCTTTATGCATTATTCTTTTATAATGATTATAAACAGACACAGCTAAAACTTTTTTACTCTCATCCTGACCAATAACATATTCATCAAGTTTTTCTTTAATCTCTTTTGGTGTAGGTAATTTTATTCCTGTTAAAGAATGAGTTGAAGAAGTTTCAGAATGCTTTTCTCCATAGTAAACATCATTTTCGTAGCCAAGCATATCAAAACAAGTTTCAATACACTCATCACAAATAAATGATCCATCAATACCAGAGAAAAGTTTTGAAACTTCATCTTGTCCTCTTCCACAGAACGAGCAATGTTCTTTTTTATTCATCTTTTCCCTCCTTATCTGACAAAAACATGATCGATTAGACCAAATTCTTTAGCTTCCTCAGCGCTCATAAAGTTATCTCTTTCAGTTGCGGCTATTATTTCATCAACTGATTTATTTGTATTTTTACTTAAAATTTTAGAAGTTAAATCCTTCATTCTTAAAATTTCTTTGGCTTGGATTTCAATATCTGTGGCTTGACCTCTAGCTCCACCAAGCGGTTGATGAATCATAATTCTAGAATTTTCAAGTGAATATCTTTTTCCTTTAGCTCCAGCAGAAAGTAATAGAGCTCCCATACTTGCAGCCTGTCCGATACAAACTGTTTGTACATCAGGCTTGATGTAATTCATAGTATCATAGATTGCCATACCAGAAGTAATAACACCTCCAGGACTATTTATATACATAATTATATCTTTATTGGGATCTTCAGCTTCTAAAAATAGGAGTTGAGCAACAATTGCATTAGCTATTTGATCATCAATCTCACTACCTAAAAATATAATTCTATCCTTAAGAAGTCTTGAATAGATGTCGTAGGCTCTTTCACCTTTTCCTGTGTTTTCAATAACTGTTGGACTGTACATTTTTTTCCCTCCTTATAAAAACTTGCTTTAAAAATTTAAAGTTAAATACTTAAAAATATTTAGGTATTTAACACTAATTTTTAATTAAAGTAGTATTGAGTAGAGTTTTATCTCTACTCAATACATATTTTTTTATTATTTTGCGTTATTAACAATAACTTCTACAGCTTTTTGAGCTAAACTTTCTGTTTTTAAGCTGTGGTTGAACTCATCAAGATTAGAATTTTTATTTAATTCAGCCTCTAATTGTTCTTTAGTCATACCATACATTTTAGCAATTTCTTCAACTTTAGTATTTAATTCTTCAGCAGTTACTTCCAACTTTTCAGCTTTAGCAATAGCTTCTAAAACTAAATCAACTTGAACTTTATTATGAGCCATAGGAGCTATTTGATTAAATGCTTGTTCTTTAGTCATACCTGTCATTTTTAAGTATTGATCTAAATCCATTCCTTGCATAGCTAATTGTTGATTCATTTCAGCCATTCTATTTTCGACTTCTCTAACTACCATAGACTTAGGTACATCAACATTTGAGTCAGCAACAACTTTTTGAATCAATTTTCCAACAAAGTTATTATGAATTCTAGCCTCTTCTCTAGCTATAATTTCAGCAGTTTTTTTAGCTTTTAAATCTTCAACAGATTCAAATCCAGCTTCTTTTGCAAATTCTTCAGTCAATTCAGGTTTAGTTAAAGTCTTTATAGAGTTTATTTTCACTTTGAATGTAGCAGGTTTTCCAGCTAAAGCTTCAGCGTGGTACTCAGCAGGGAACGATACCTTAACCTCTCCCTCTTGTCCTACAGTATATCCAACTAATTGCTCCTCAAATGTATCAATAAACATTTTTGATCCTAATTTTAGTTGATGAGAATCAGCTTTTCCACCTTCGAATGGAACACCATCAATAAATCCTTCAAAAGCAAGGTCAACAGTATTTCCCATTTCAGCTTTATGTCCTTCTGGTGCATCTTCTAATTTAGATTTAGCATTTAACATATTTTCAATTTCTTTATCTAAAAGCTCATCAGTCATTTGGAAAGATTCTTTTTCAACTTCTAAACCTTTGTAATTCCCTAAAGTTACCTCAGGATAAACATCTACTTTAAATGTTATTTTAAGAGAATCTTTCATATCAGCAACAAGATCGTAAATGAAGCTCACTGGAGTAATTTTTTCTTCAGCAACAATTTTTTCGAAATTTGCTTTAAGAACAGAATCAACAACCTCTTCTTTTATGGCATCAGCAAAAGTAGCTTCAACTTTGTTTAATGGTGCATTTCCTTTTCTAAACCCAGGTACCTCTACTTTAGTAGCTAAATTTTTAACAACCTCTGACTTAATTGGTAATAATTCTTCAGCTGTTAAAGTTAATGTAATCTCAACTGCTGAGTGTTCGATTTTTTTTAATTCGTGTTTCATCATTTCCTCCTTAAAGTATTTATGTATTAATACCTCAAATCTTATGAGATTTGAGATCTTTTAAACGAAACTGATAGAACTCTTCCCCTTTGTTAATAATCTTTTCTGGATAGTAAACAATATCATAAAGCATATTTTTATTATTTTTATGCAGTTTTGCACTTAAGTCAAAAGCTACTAAGGGATAAGATTTTCCATTTTTTAATAAAAATCCATTAAAATGTCGATTTTCAATACCAAAAAACTTTGTATCTGTGATTTTAACGCCTCTATCAAGAAAATAAGGATGTTTATTTTCAAGACCAAAAGGACCCAATTTTTTTATATCATTGATACTTTGTTTGTTTATTTTATCTATAGGTAGCTCTAGGTCAATTTCTAAGAATTTAGGTTGATTTATATTGTGTTCATGAACTTGAATCTCTCTTTGAAATAGAAGTTCTATCTCAGGAAGATTTTTTTCATCAGCTATAAATCCAGCAGCTAAATCGTGGCCACCAAAACGAATTAATCTATTTTCGATAAGTTTCAAAATATTGAAAATATTTACACCTGGAATACTTCTGCATGAAGCTTTTGCAAGACCATCTTTTAACGAAATCATAGCGACAGGCAAATTGTATTTTACGCTTAATCTAGAAGCAACCACACCAATAACTCCGGGATGCCATCGTTCTGATGCAACAAAAATATATTTTAAATCATTTGGATTATCTTTTTGTTGAATCATCTTATTCGCTTCATCAAATATCATTCTTTCAAGTTCTCTTCGTTGTTTATTAGCTTTTTTCATTTCTTCGATAATATTGTAAATTTCAAAATCATCTGTCTTCATGAAAAAATCAGCACCTAATTTAGAATTCCCAAGTCTTCCTAGAGAGTTTATTAAGGGAGAAACAAAATAGCTGATGTCTGTTGTGCTAATATCTTTGTTATAAAGTTTTAAATATTTCATGAGGTAGACTAGTCCCTTAATCTTTGTGTTTTTTAGAGTTTCTAGACCTCTGCTTATAATTATTCTATTTTCGTCGAACATAGGAACTACGTCAGCCACAGTCCCTATCATAATAACATCCATGAATTGATACAACTTAGAGAAATCTTCATTTAAGTAGGAGTAAACTCCTTGGGCAACCTTCAAGGCCACTCCAGCTCCAGCCAAAAATTTGAATTTATAATTATCACTAAGTTTAGGATTGATAAAGAGAATATTGTCTTCCTCTTCGTCTTTGACACTTTTATGATGATCAGTGACAATTACTTCAATTCCAAGAGTACGAGCATATTCGACATCCTCATAGGAATTTACTCCTGTATCCACAGTAATTACTAGTTTTCCAGAGTTCTTATGAATGTAGTCAATGGTCTTTTTGTCAAGACCATATCCCTCATCCATTCTATTAGGAATATAGTAATCAATATCAATTCCAATCTCTCTAAAAGCTAATACAAGAAAGATAGCAGCAGTTATTCCATCAACATCATAGTCACCATAGATGAATAACTTTTCTCCATTATTTCTAGCTGAAACTATTTTTTCTACAACACTATCCATCATTTCAAAATCAAAAGGATTTCTAAATTTGTTTATAGATGGATTGAGAAAATTATCTACTTCTTCTTTTTCTAAAAAGCCTTTTTTTAAAAGTAAAGTAGCTAAAAATTTAGAAACACTCCATTGACTAGCCTTAGTTTCAATAAGATTTTCAGATACTGTTTTATATTCCCAGTGCATAAAATTACCCTTTTAAGGTATCAAGTAACTGGGAAATCTTAATAGCGTGCTCTATAGTGTCATCCAGTTTTATTCTCATTTCAGGAGTATATCTTAAGGCTAGTTCTTCAGATACTCTTTTTCTAAGAAAACCTTTAATTTCATTCAAACCTTCTAAAACTTCATTTTTATTAACGGTTTCTCCAGCTATAGGCATAATACTGAAATATAAATCTGCAAATTTTAAGTCTTCAGTAACTCTAACACTAGTGATAGAAACCATAGCTTTTTTTAGTTTTGGATTTTTAATTTCTTCGAAAAGACATTTAGAAACAACTCTAGAAATTTCTTTTTCTATTGCAGCTAATCTTTTTTTATTCATAACTAATCACCTACTTTTTATTTTAAAGTTCTTTTAACTTCAATGATATCAAATGCCTCAACAATATCTCCTTCTTTGATATCGTTGAAGTTTTCGATTCCAAGACCACACTCTTGACCAGCAACCACTTCTTTAGCGTCATCTTTGTATCTCTTAAGTGTATTTAATTTTCCTTCATATACGATAACACCATTTCTCAATATTCTAATATTTGAATCTTTTCTAACTTTTCCATCGACAACTACACATCCAGCAACATTTCCAATTTTAGAAACTTTAAATACTTTTTTAATTTCAATTCTTCCAGAGTAAACTTCTTTGAACTCAGGATCAAGCATTCCAGTTAAAGCTTTTTCAATATCTTCAGTGATATGATATATGATGTTTGATGTTCTGATTTCAACACCGTTAGAATCGGCTTCCTTCAAAGCATTTGTAGTAGGTCTAACATTGAATCCAATTATAATAGCGTTTGACGCTTCAGCAAGTTTAACATCACTTTCTGTAATAGCACCAGATGCAGCCTGAATAATATTAACTAAAACTTCTTCATGAGAAAGTTTTAATAGTGAATCTCGCAGAGCTTCAACAGATCCTCTTGAATCCGCTCTTAAGATTAGGTTTAATTCTTTTATATTGGCATTATCCATCTGTTGAGACAGGCTTTCAAGAGAGATAGATTTTCTACTAACTTCAGCAATTTTTCTTTCTTTAGTCATCTCTTCAACAATCCTTTTTGCATGTTGCTCATTTTGGATAACATAGAATGTATCACCAGCTGATGGAACATCATTAAATCCAATAATTTCAATAGGTTGAGAAACTGTAGCTGATTGAACTTTAGTTCCTAAATCATTAACAAGAGCTCTAACTTTACCCATTGACTCTCCTGCAACGATAACCTCTCCAATTTTTAAAGTCCCTTCTTGAATTAAAACGTCAGCGATAGGTCCAACTTTAGGGTCTAATCTAGACTCTAAAACAATTCCTTTGGCTCTTTTTTTAGGATTAGCTTTTAATTCCAAAATTTCAGCAGTAATTAAAATTGTATCTAAAAGAGTGTCCAAATTCATTTTAGCTTTAGCAGAAACTTCAACAAATTCAGTATCACCTCCCCATTCAACTGAAACTAATCCATGCTCCATCAACTCTTGTTTAACTCTCATAGGATTGGCTTCAGGTTTGTCAATTTTGTTGATAGCAACAATAATTGGTACATTGGCAGCTTTTGCATGAGACAAAGCTTCTATAGTTTGGGGCATAACACCGTCATCAGCAGCAACCACAAGAATTGCAATATCAGTAACTTGAGCTCCTCTAGCTCTCATATCTGTAAATGCTTCGTGTCCAGGAGTATCGACGAAAGTTATTTTTTTACCAGCTTTATCAATTTGATAAGCTCCGATCTTTTGTGTGATTCCTCCAGCTTCTCCCGAAGCTACTGATGTTGTTCTGATGGCATCCAGTAGGGAAGTTTTCCCATGATCAACGTGTCCCATAATTGTGATAACAGGAGCTCTTTCAATAAGGTCTTCAGGTCTATCAGTAATTTCAAGAGCAAACTTATCTCCGAAGTCCAATTCAACTTCTTGTTCCTCCTCAACCAAAGCATCATAATCCACAGCTAATTCTTCCGCTAATTCAAAAGAGATTGGGCTGTTGATAGTTAACATTTGTCCTTTTAAAAATAGTTTTTTTATAAGTTCAGAACTTCCAATTCCAAGTCTATCAGCGAAATCACCCAAAGTAATTTCACCTCTGATTTTGATAATTTTCATTCCGTCCTCTTCAACAATTTCAGGACCTTGTTCAGCTTTTTTCACAACAAAATCTGCTCTTCTTCCTTTTTTTCTTTTTTTTGATTTTCCCTCATCTTTAGAGCCTTCATCATTAGTTTTAGCTTTATTTTTATTTTTGTTCTTTTTTGTAGGTTGACTCTCCTCTACAAAATCATCTACATCATTAAAATCCATATTTTTTTTCATTGTTTCCTCCTCTATATAAACATTGTTAGAAACAACATCATCATTTTTTTTAGCAAAATATTCTGTGGCAATTCTTTCTTGCTCATCAGTCAATCCAGCTAGATGTGAGTGTACATCAATTCCAATATTGTTTAAAATATCTAAAAACTCCTTGTTTCCAAAACCATATTTTTTAGCTAATTCGTGTACTCTTATTTTCATAAAATTCAGACACCTCCAAATAGCCTAATCTATTAATCCCCTTGCAACTTTTTTATTTTTTATAGCAATTACATTGATCTCATCTTTATTGAATATATCACCAAGTTGTGTTTTATTCCCAAAATGTGCGTAAGGAATGTTAAGCTCCTTAGCTTTTGCAATTATTTTTTTATCATTTTTCTCACTAATATCTTCAGCGATTATTAGGAAATGGATATGTTGAATATCCTCCATAACCATATTGATACCAAAAGTTAGATGTTCAGAGTTCTTCATTGCCTTTAAAATATTCAAGTAATCTTTAGATTGTTTCTTAAGAAGGTTTATCATAGTAAGTAAATCTTCTATTTTTAGGCTATATTTTTTATTTTTTGAAATTCTTTTAATACATTCATGAGTCTTACAAACATAGATTGCTCTAGCTTGAAGTTTTTGTTTTTCATCAAATGAATAGTTGTTTTCACCAATTTTTGCGATTCTGAAAAGATCGCTTTTATTTTTCTTTTCTTTACAAATAACACAAGTTCTTTCTGGTGTGTGATTAAGCATTTTCTTCCTCGTTTAAAGTAACAGTTTTAATGTCAACTCTCATACCAGTTAGTTTAGCAGCAAGTCTTGCATTTTGTCCGTTTTTACCAATAGCTAAAGAAAGTTGCGAGTTTTCAACTAAAACTCTGGCAGTACTTCCCTCTTCAAGAACTTCAACACTAATAACTTTTGCTGGGCTAAGAACAGCAGATACAAATTCTTTAACGTCCTCTTTCCAAACAACGATATCAATTTTTTCACCATTTAATTCATTGACAATATTTCTTATTCTTAATCCTTTTTGTCCAATACAAGCTCCGACAGTGTCGATATTATTATCGGCTGAATAAACAGCGACTTTTGCTCTGGAACCAGCTTCCCTAGCAACTGATTTAATTTCAATAATACCATCTGCAATTTCTGGAATTTCTAATTCAAATAACTTTTTTAATAATCCTTCATTTTTTCTAGAAATTACAATTTTAGGGAATTTATTTGTTTTTTCAACTTCAGCGATATAAACCTTAATTCTTTCCCCAACTCTATAGACGTCTGCTGGTGATTGCTCAGCAGTTGTCAAAATAGCTTCACATCCATCAAACTCAATAAAAATATTTCTTTTTTCGTCGATTCTTCTGATAATACCTGTGATGATATCATGCTCTTTAACTTTAAATTTATCAAAAATATTTTGTCTTTCAGCTTCCCTAACTTTTTGAATAACAATCTGTTTACCATTTTGTATTGCATTTCTTCTGAACTCTTCACAGTTAACTTCAAGTTTAATAACATCTCCAACTTTAGCTCTTTTGTGACCAGCTTCAATAGCATCTTCTACAGAAACTTCAAGTGCAGCATCATATAAATCTTCAGCAGTGACAACTGTTTTCACTTCAAAAACCTTTACTTCTCCTGTTGATCTATTGATTTCTACTTCAACGTTTTCTTCCTCACCATAGTGCTTTTTATAAGCGGCTAACATAGCCTGTTCCACCGCTTCAAGAAGACTTTCTTTGTTTATTCCTTTTTCTTTTTCAAGTTGCTCAAGAGCTTCTAAAAAGATTTTTCCATCTTTACTTTTCATAATGGGTTTTCCTCCTAACTAAAACTAAATAATTAATTAAATATCACTAAAATCAAAGACAATATTTGCTTTTTTTATCTCTTTAAAAGGGATTTCAAGAGTCTTATCTTTTATATTTAAGAAAAGTGTTTCATCTTTAAAATCTTCAATAATACCTTCAAAATTCTTATTATCATTAAGTTTATGTTTTAAATTAACTTTAATTTTCTCACCGTTGAATCTAATGAAATCAGCTTGTTTTTTTAGAGGTCTTTCAACTCCAGGAGAAGACACTTCTAAAAAGAATTTGTGAGGAATTAAAGCGTCGATAGCTTCATCAATTTCGTTACTAAGAGAGCCACAATCTTCAAGGGTGATATCGCCTTCAGGTTTCTCTATAAAAATACGAACGTATAGATATCCCCCCTCTTGAAGATATTCTAAATCAACTAAATTAAGATTTCTTTTTTCGACAGCTGGAATAACTATTTTTTCTATCTTTAAAA